>Ga0210398_10003529_pt1 | contig 14934 bp, 1 predicted proteins | sample IncBWC4OmetaG_FD_161047 | JGI IMG/M metagenome (GOLD analysis project Ga0210398, IMG submission 161047) | Forest soil microbial communities from Barre Woods Harvard Forest LTER site, Petersham, Massachusetts, United States - Inc-BW-C-4-O | ecosystem: Environmental > Terrestrial > Soil >...
ATAGCGCGCGTGGGTGTGCCATAACGTTCGTGGATTTTTCCAAGCCAGGCAGGCAGGTAGCCATCTTGCGCCATCGTCGCGGGCACGCGCGTGGTGTAGAGAATGGTGCTGTTGGAAAGCGAGAGCGTGCCGACCATCGCAGCGATGAGCATGGCGGCGCCGAGCGCTGGTCCGCCGATGAGGCGCGACGCCGTGACGATGTAATCAGTCTTCCATTCCTGCCAGTTGCCGAGCACGGCGAGCGCGAGAGTGGTGGGGAGAATGTAGGTGAGAATGTTCATCGGAGTGTTCCAGGCGAGGATGCGCACGAAAGTCCTCTGCGGATTCTTCATCTCACCGGTGGTGCTGGAAAGCTGCTCGTAGCCCGCATAATTCCACATGGCGAGTGCGAGGCCTCTGCCAAAGACGCTGCCGAACGGCGCTCCTGGCGGGACGAACGGTATGACCGGATTGTAATGCATGTGGAAAAGTGAAATCGCGCACAGCCACGTGACCGGAATCATCACAGCGACCAGCAGCGCGACCGAGAGCCATCCCGCGACTTGAATCCCGCGCGCGTTCAGATACGCGAGCACGATCAGCACCAGGCACGCGCCCGCCCATTTTGCGTACCCCGTAAGCGAAGGAAAATAAATGCCGAGGTAGTCCATCACCAACACGCCGTAGAGGCTGTTGAGGAGAAACGTGCCGGACCAATTCCACCAGCCGCACTGGAAGCCCCAGAAATCGCCGAAGGCCGCGCGGCTCCAGCGATAGAAGCCGCCTTGCACGGGAAGAAGGCTGTTGAGTTCGGCGGAGGCGAAGGAAATGGGGATGCTCCAGAAGAATGGGACGAAGGCAAGGAAGACCAGCGCCATGCCGGGGCCGGAATCGTGGAAGATGCCTTCGTAACCGAAGGGGCCGCCGGCGGTGTAGCCGTAGAAAATGCAGAGCAGCGGAAGGAAACCGATCTGGCGCAGGCGCGAGCCGTCGGAGGGGGTCGGTTGCTCGGGATCAGCGGAAACTGTTGGCATCGAGCTGCTGGTGAAGCGTTTGCGACGCGCTGTCGGCAAACCGAAGCAACGGCGTGCCCGGTTCGATGAATCCGAACCGGCCGCCGCAAAGCAACGTACAAGACAAAAGAGCCGGCGTGACGCCGGCTCTACCCTTCGATCCCGCACCGCGGGATCTTAGGATGAATCGCCCTGTGGGGCGATTCACAAATTCAAAGGCAGCGTGCAGAGTGCGGCATGATAGTGAAGTGCTCCGCGGTTTTCAATGAGAATTAAAACAATTGCTTGACGGGCGAGGGCGTTGGGTTAGAGAATTCGCACGTTGTTTCCCCGCGACTGAAAGATTGCCCGTAGGCCACCGAGACATGCTGCCGAGGTACGTTTGGAGTTGGAGCGGGGAAGACTGTTTGGTTTCGAAGTTGCACGTTGCAGAGTAGGTAACAGGGGCCGCTGAACTGGCCAAAGCCGCTTAAGTGGCTTGTGGACACCAACCTAGCTCGCGCGGGCGAGTTCTGAAGTAGTCCTGGTGCGGTACGTCGGTACTAATATTGACCAAACTTTTTCCCAATTGCCATGCACGTACGCAGCATGAAATTAGTCTCTGCAATCACCCGGCGGGGCGCAGACGCGTGAGAGGTCTCAAGATGCGACGGATTAGATTTCTGGAAGTCCAGAAATTATCGAGTGTTTTCGGCGCCGCAGTGCGGCGATCGCGATATTTCGTTCGCGTTCTCTCGGCATTGTCGCTGCTTCTGTTTGCGAGCGTCGCCTGCGCCCAGAACACGATTTCTACGGTTGCGGGAAGCGCTGCCCCCAATAATGTGTCTCCCACTGCGGCGTCAATCGAAGGCCCGGTAGGAGTTGTGCGAGACGCCTCGGGGAATCTATACGTGCTCACCGACAGCGGCGTCATCTACAAAGTAACTGCAGGACCAGCGGCCAGTACCTTGGTGATTTTTGCCGGGGATAACAGCGGAGGACGCGCGGCGAGTGGAATTCAGGCGACTGCGGCAAGAACGAACGAACCGGACGGCGGAGCGTTGGACGCGAACGGCAATTTCTATTTTGCCGATGGGGGTAACTGCGTGATCCGGGAGGTCGTGGCCTCGACCGGAATCATCAATACGGTAGTCGGAAACGGCACGTGCGGTTTTTCGGGAGACAAAGGCCCGGCAACGAGCGCCCAGCTTAATTTCCCGCAAGGCATTGCTTTCGATGGTGCCGGAAACCTGTACATTGCGGACATTAACAACAATGTCATTCGCCGTGTTGACGGGGGAACCAAGATCATCACAACCTATGCCGGCACCGGCACCCAGGGATTCACCGGAGACAACGGCCAGGCAACCTCGGCCACGTTTCAGTTCCCACAAGCGGTCGCCGTCGACGCGAATGGAAACCTTTTCATCGCCGATACCGGCAACAATGTAATTCGCCACGTGGATGTCGGGACAGGGATCATCACGACGGTGGTAGGAACAGGCGTCCAAAATTACAGCGGAGACGGCGGGTTGGCGACGGCGGCGACGCTGCAACAACCCGGCGGCATTGCGGTGGACGCTGCGGAAAACCTTTACATTTCCGACAGTGTTAATGCGGTGGTTCGAAAGGTGACCGCAGCGACGGGCATAATCACGACGATCATCGGCAATCACGGATTCGGATTTGGGGGCGATGGAGGGCCGGCGTTGTCGGCTACTCTGACGAATCCCTTTTTGCTGACTGTCGATTCCACCACTGGGAATGTCTGGATCCCGGACTATTGGAATAATCGAGTTCGGATGTACACCGCGAGCAGCGGGATAATTACAACTGTGGTCGGGAATGGCCTAGTGGGCGACGGCGGGCCAGCGACCAGCGCGAGTTTGTATGCTCCGCGAGGTCCGGTGCTGGATTCGGTAGGCGATTTATACGTCGTTGACGCGCAAAACAATCGAATCCGCGCAGTGGACGCATCTGGAAATATATCCACGGTGGTGGGCAACGGAATCCCGTGTGCACGGTCGAGCCTGCCGTGCGGCGATGGCGGACTCGCCACCAGTGCTTCACTTTCTATGCCGCGCACAGTCACAGTCGAAGCGAACGGGAACCTGCTGGTTTCGGATGATGGTGACAATAGGATTCGCGAAGTGGCAGGGGGCAACATCAATACGGTTGTGGGATCAGGGAATCAGTGCACGGCTCCCTTTTCACAATGCGGCGACGGCGGGCCCGCTCTCAGCGCCAGCCTCAACGACGCGCGCGGAGCGGTCAGGGATGCCACCGGGAATATCTTTTTCGTGGATGCGCAAGACAATCGGGTCCGCGAAGTGGACGCAGCCGGCACGATCACAACGATTGCAGGGAACGGGCCTGCTGGGAACGCTCCCGTAGGGTGCAATCCAAAGGGAAATCTCTCCGGAGATGGCGGGCCGGCGGTCAACGCCACTTTGGATTGCCCGCTCGGTCTGGACATCGACTCGTTGGGCAACCTGTACGTCGCCGACTCAGAGAACAATGTGATTCGCAAGATTGATACCGGCTCGCCGCGAATTATCACAACGATTGCCGGAACTGGAGCTGCGGGATTCTCAGGTGATGGCGGAGCGGCCACGTCCGCAATGCTGAATAGCCCCGACAGGGTATCCGTAAACGGAGCTGGGAATTTCTTTATCTCCGACACGAACAACAACCGGATTCGGAGAGTGGACGGAACAACCGGCATTATCACAACGTTTGCTGGAGATGGGAATTTCGCATTTGCGGGGGATGGCGGCCCGGCGCTTTCGGCGAGCTTCGCTACGCCGGTCGGAGTCATCGTAACCCCTGAAGGCAACATGTATGTGGGCGATGTGTTTAACAACCGGATCAGGAAGGTGCTACTGAATCCGAATGTAGCTCTTTCCAGCAACACGGCCGGCTTCGCAAACCAGCCTATCAATGCGAGTTCGACTCTGTCGGTGACGATGACGAATTCCGGGGACGCGCCTCTTACGATTTCTAGTATTGCGTTGACGGGAGCTAGTGTGTTTTCGCTCGCTACGTCCGCCAGTCCTTGCCCTGTGGCCCCTTCTGCGCTGGCGGTTGGGGCCAATTGCGTGATCGAGGTGGCGTTTACACCGACGCAGTTTGTTGCGTCCAGCGGGACGATTACAATCACGGACGACGCCCCGACAACCACGCAAATAATCAACGTTACAGGTACGGGCGCGGCGGCGCTGACCGTTACTACGACGGGTTCCGGAACCGGAACGGTTAGCAGCTCGCCTGCTGGACTCACTGCCTGCGCGACGAGCTGCACAGCCACGTTCACAGGCAATAGCCAAGTCACGCTGACGGCAGCGCCCGGCGCGAACTCCACGTTCGCCGGTTTCAGCACGAACTGCACGCCGACGAATACCCTGAGCTGCACGGTGACAATGAGCGCGGCCGAGACCGTCACAGCAATCTTTGCGGCTTCCGGCGGAGGCGGAGGCATTACGATCACGCCGAGCACTTTGCCGAATGGAGCCGTCGGATCAGCTTATGGCCAGATTCTGGTAGCAGCCGGCGGAATTGCGCCATTCCATTTCACGATTTCCACGGGGACGCTGCCGGAGGGATTAGCGTTAGGCGCCACAACCGGCACGATCGCAGGAGTGCCCACAGGTGCGGCCGGCATGTCCACATTTACGGTGAAGGTGACCGACTCTTCGGCGACGCCGCTAACCGGGAGCGCCAACTTCACTATCACGATTGCTGCAGCCGACAACAGCAATAATTCCGAACTGAGCGGAAGCTATGCCTTTTTGTTCCACGGATTCAACGACAGCGACGGGACGATGGTGGTGGTTGCAGGCGGCTTCGTTGCCGACGGACACGGCAACATCCTTCCCGGCGGCTTCGAGGATGCCGACGGCGTGGGCTCAACCGGCACACAGCCCCCGCAGGAGTTCTCTGGAGGTACTTATACGATTGGGGCTGACAACCGAGGAAGCCTGTCCCTGACGACGTTATCCGGCACCACCGTGCTCGCCATTTCGGTGGGAGGGATACAGGCGGGAGTGGCCACGAAGGCGCGGTTTATCCGGTTCGATGACGTGAGCGGTACGAATGGACACACCGTGTCAGGAGTGATCCTGAAACAGAATCCTTTAATATTTGCGCTCGCTGCAATTAAGGGATCGTATGCGTTCGGTGAGAGCGGCTCGGATCTGACCAACGGAAATCCCCAGTCGGGCGTCGGATTTTTGAATGCTGACGGGAATGGAAATTTCACACCGGCCGGCCTTGTCGATTTGAACGGCGGCGGCGGAACCGGACCGAGTGAGGCTCTATCGGGAACCTATCAGCTCACGAGTGAAACCGTCTCGAGCGGACGTCTTTCGGCCAGCGTTACGGTTACGAACGTCAATGGAACCATTTCGGACGTCGTGTATATCGTTTCGCCGAGCGAGTTCATATTCATCAGCATCAACACGACCCAGAACACGGTATACAGCGGGATTGCCCAGTTGCAGGTGCCGCCCACTGGTGGGTTCGGCTTGAGCTCGCTTAACGGCAACAGCGTTGCTGCGGTGCAGGGTAAGCCGGCCGGCGGATCGCCGAACGTGCTTATCGGATCTCTTGCGGCGGACGGGAATGGGAATTTCACGCTTTCGTACCTCCAAAACAACGGCGGCACTGCGACTACAGCTACGGCCGGCGGCACGTATGTCGTCGATACGAATGGCCGGGCGCAGTTGACCTTCACAAGCGGCGGTTTCCCTCCGGCGATCATCTACCTGGACGGCGTGAATCAGGGATTTGTAGGCAGCTCGGATAACGCAGCTTCATCAGGTCCCTTGGACCCCGGAGTTTCAAGCTACAATAACGTGACTCTATCCACGTCCGACAACTTCTTCTTCGGCACGATTAATCCGACGAGCATCAATAACGGTAACCAGTCGGGCGTGGCTTCATTTGGTCCAACGACGGTTCAATCCGTCGCTGATGCCACTGGTCCGGGCGGTATTTTAGCCGGCGACGGAGTCGCCTCTCAAACTTACAATGTTGCGTCGAATGGTCAATTGACCTTCACCGGCCAGGGGGTCGTTGGTTACGTCGCCTCCGGCTGTAAGATCGAGGTAGTTTCGAATGCCGCTACGAACCCCGGAATCGAAACGGCTGAGTGCCAGGTGATACCAGCGACACTCACGGTGACTGAGGCCGGGACGGGCACGGGGACAGTGACGAGCAGTCCCACGGGGATTAATTGTCCGACGACGTGTTCGGCGAACTTTGAGAGCGGGAATCCGGTGGTACTGACAGCGACGCCGACTGGGGACTCGACGTTTATCGGTTTCAGCACTGACTGCACTCCGGCCAATCCGCAAACGAATCCGCCGACCTGCACGGTGACGATGACCGGGTCCCAGACTGTGACCGTGACCTTTACGGCGGGAAGCTCGTCGGGAGCGAATGTGACGGCGAACCCGACTTCGTTGACGTTTGGCAGCCAAGCGCAGGGAACGACGAGCGCGTCGCAGGCGGTGACGATTACGAATGTGGGCACGAGCACGGCGACGATCACGGGTATTGCAGGGAGCACGAATTTCGGCGAGACGAACAGTTGCCCGACGACGTTACTGGGAGGTGACATAACCGGGTCGAGTTGCACGGTGAACGTGACCTTCACGCCGACGGCAACTGGGGCGCTGGCGGGAACGGTGACGGTGACGTACACGAGCAGTGGCAGCACGGCGCCGCAGACAACGACGATCACGCTGACGGGTACGGGAACGGGGGCGACGGGTGGGACGATCACGATCACGCCGACGTCGTTGGGGTTCGGAGCTGTGGGGTTGCTGACGACGAGCGCGGCGCAGACGGTGACGGTGTCGAACACGGGCGGCACAGCGGTGACGTTCACGAACATTGTAACCTCGGGAGATTTTGCGGGAGCGACGCTGGCGCAATGCCCAAGTATCGCGGTGGATGCTGAGCCATGCACGTTCCACATTACGTTCACGCCGACGGCGACGGGAACGCGGACGGGAACGATCACGTTTACGGACAACGCGACGGGAAGCCCGCAAACGGTGACGCTGACGGGCGTGGGCGTGGCGGCGGTGATTGGGATTGCACCGACATCGCTGGAGTTTGGTAGTCAGGCGGTGGGAACGACGAGCGCGGCGCAGACGGTGACGGTGTCGAACAACGGGGCGTTTCCGTTGAAGTTCAGCAGCATCGTGACCTCGGGAGATTTTGCGGGAGCGACGCTGGCGCAATGCCCGAGCATCGCGGAGGAAGCGCCGGCGTGCACCTTCTCGATCACATTCACGCCGACGGCGACGGGAACGCGGACGGGAGCGATTACGTTTACGGATAACGCCACGGGAAGTCCGCAAACGGTGACGCTGACGGGGCCGGGCACGCCCGGAACGGCGACGGTGACGGTGACGCCGAGCAGCTTGGCGTTTGGCTCGCAGGCACTGACGACGACGAGCGCGCCATTGAGCGTGACGGTGAAGAACACGAGCAGCGGGCCGGTGAATTTCGCGGGGTTCACGACGAGCGGCGAGGATGCGGAGGATTTTGGAGTGCCGCTGCAGAATTCGAGCGCGGGGTGCAATCCGACGGGGACCTTGGCGGCGGGAGCGAGTTGCACGATCAATGTGCTGTTCACACCGCAGGCCGCGGGAACGCGGACGGCGACGTTGCTGATTGCCGATAATGCGACGGGAAGTCCGCAGACGGTGGCGTTGAGCGGGACGGGAGTGAATTCGTCGGTGATAATTACGGTGGCGCCGGGAGGATCAACGACGGCGACGACGGTGTCGGGGGGGACGGCGTATTACGGGTTGATGATTACGGGAGCGCCGGGAGTGACGGGGACGGTGCAGCTGGGATGCGTGCCGTCGTCGGTGCTGATCACGTGCAAGGTGATACCGGGGTCGGTGACGTTGAACGGGTCGTCGGTAGAGGTGGCGTTTGCGATACAGACGTTCTGCCAGGGGGCGACGACGTCTACCGGATTTGCGCCGCCGGTCGGAGGGATTGGCGGAGGGCTGCGGATGTTGCTGGCGACGATGATGTTGGGTTTGGGCGGATTGGTGTGGACATTCCGCGGGAACCGGAGGGTGGCTTTGACGTTTGCGACTTTGCTGCTGGTGGCATTGGGATCGGCGGCTTGCAATAGTTTGCCGTCGGGGCCGAATGGAGCAACGCCGGCGGGGACGTACAGTTTGTCGTTGACGACGACTTTGAATGGACAGACGCAGACATTGAATAACTTTTTGACTTTGGTGGTGAAGTAGAGAAGGCGAAGCGCAGAGACGCCGCGACTGCGTTGGGGTAAACGCCGGGTGCAGAGAAAACCTGAGGCAAAGGCGTGCCCGGTCCCGCGTTGCGGGACCGCCCGCTACACGTTCAAAGGCAACGGCAAGGGCGCCCAGCTAAAGCTGGCCGCTACGAATTCAACAGCAACTGCAACTACGCCCGCCTAAAAGGCAGTCGGCTGTTGTCCTTCGATCACGCAAGGCTGCATCTGAGGATGAATCGCCCTATGGGGCGATTCACAAATTCAAAGGCAGGGTGCAGCGTGCAGAGTGCGACGTGATGGTGAAGTGCTCCGCGGTTTTCGATGAGAAATAAAACAAATGCTTGACGCGACAGGCTAGGCGGTTAGAGAATCCGCTTCTATTTTCCCCGCAATTCCAGGTTCGTCCGTGGGCATCCTGCTCATTCTGCCCACGGAAGTTGGGGGCAGCACGGCTAAGCGGTGTTTGGATTCAGAGTTGCAGCCTTCAGCATAAGGTATGAGGGTCCCCGAATTGAAGTAAGCCGGTTAAGTGGCTTACGAACACCACTATAGGCCATAAGGGTGCATTTTCAATATTCCCGGGTGCGGTACGTCGGTACCAATGTTTACCAAACTTTTTCCTATATGCCATTGGTTCTTAAGAGCGTGATTCCGGTCTTCGAAGTCCCCCGGCGGGATACAGACGCGTGAGAGGTCTCAAGATGCGACGGATCATATTTCTTACTATGGTGATTTTATCGGCGGCGCTTGGCGCGTGGGGGCAAGAACCAGCGAATCCGGTCCGTGGAGACGGGGCGAGTACTGGCACCGCGGCTCACGATTTTGCGTCGACGCCCGCACCGCGGCCAAGCGGTGCGTACGGCGATCTTCCGCTAAGTTTTGAGGAGAACCGCGGCCAAGCCGATTCCCGCGTGAAATATCTGGCTCGGGGCAGAGGTTACACATTATTCCTTACACCCAAAGCGACCGTGTTGGAATTGCGGCATCCTTCGCCGACAGCGGAACGGAAACCCGCCGCGAACGCTTCCGCAGTCTTGCCAGATTTGAAGCGGGAAACTGGGCAAGCGCCGGAGGATGTGGTTCGGTTCGAACTGGCAGGTGCGTCCGCCAATGCGCGGATGGATGCGGTGGAAAAACTTCCGGGCGTCTCGAACTATTACATTGGGAACGATCCTGCGCGGTGGCGAAGCGGGATAGCGAATTACCGCAAAGTGGTCTATCGCGGCGCGTATCCGGGGATTGATGTCACCTACTACGGCAACCCCGGGTTGCTGGAATCCGATTTCATTGTGGCGCCGGGCGCAGACGCAAGCCTGATTGAGTGGGATGTGGAAGGCGCGGCGAGGATGAGCGTGAATGCAGCGGGCGATCTGATCCTCGAAACCGCGGACGCCGCGATGCGATTGCAGAAGCCGGTCGTGTATCAAATGGTGGCTGGCGAGCGCAAGGAAGTCATCGGCAAATATCGAATCGATCACAACACTGTACACTTCGCTTTGGGCGCCTACGATCGCTCGCGAACTTTAATTATCGACCCAACGCTGAGTTTTGCAACTTACCTGGGTGGGTCTAACGGACTAGCTGGAGATATTGCATTTGCGGTTGCGGTGGATGCAGCCGGAGAAGCTTACGTAACCGGCCAAGCGAGTTCCACCGACTTCCCGACGAAGAGCGCGTTTCAGGGCAGCCTCGGGTCCAGCGCGGTGGAGAATGCATTCGTCGCGAAATTCTCGGCAGATGGTTCTGCGCTGATTTTCTCGACTTATTTGGGAGGATCCTCCGCATCAGACCAGGGCGCCGGTGTTGCGCTAGACGGATCGGGGAATGCATACGTTGTTGGTACGGCCGGCTCCTCCGATTTTCCGCTCCAAAACCCGCTAAGCGGACAGAGCGTACATAGTGGCGGCGATTGTGCTTTTGTGTCGTCGTTCTCTGGCACCGGTTCTCTATTGTTTTCTACGTATATCTGCGGCGGAACCGGCGATGACGGATTAAGGATAGTGCTGGACTCCAACAAGAATGTGTATGTTGGCGGCAACACCTTGTCGGCAAACTTCCCGACGGTGAACCCTCTACAGTCGAGTCTGGCCGGGTCTCAGAATACCTTTGTGGCAAAACTAGCGCCGGTTACCCCGAATGGTTCCTCGATGCTCTACTCCACCTATTTTGGAGGTAATGGTTTCGATTACATTCAAGGGCTTGCACTCGACGCCAGTAACAATATCTACGTCTCTGGGAGTACGAACTCCAGTGTGTTTCCCACCAAGATTCCGATTCAAGCGAACTTAAATGCTGTGAAGGGAGAATTCAACTCATTCGTCGCTGAAATAAACGCCGCGGGTACCGCGCTCGTTTATTCGACATACCTGGGCGGAAGCGTTGACGACACCAACACTGGACTGGCGGTTGATAGTTCCGGAAACGCCTACCTTGTGGGATCCGCGACGTCGCCGGATTTCCCCGTGAAGAACACTTTACAAGCTCTCGATCCCGGCGGTGACGCCTACATCGCGAAGGTTGCCGCGGGCGGCGGATCGTTAGATTTTTCAACGTTTTTTGGTCCGGCGACTCCTACGTTTAACGAATTCTTCGGCGGGACTATCGCTCTGGATTCTTCGAACAATATCTATTTCACGGGCGCAACTTTCTCTCCGGTGTTGCCGACGCGGCTGCCGCTTCAGGCAACCAACTCAGGCTTTCACTCCGGGGCGTTCATAACTGAATTCAAGAATGACGGCTCCGATTATATTTTTTCCAGCTATCTGGCCGGCAGTTCTTCGCCCTCCTTCCAAGGCGATCGAGCATTCGGATTGACATTGGATTCGAACAACAACATCTACATAGTCGGACAGACGAGCACCTTGGATTTTCCGACTGTCAGCCCGTTCCAAGCGGAACTCAAGAACACTTCCAGGACGAATGGGTTCGTGGCCAAGATCGCCCCGGCCACGCCAGCGGGTCCGCAGCTTTTCCCGGCGAGTTTGAATTTCGGGTCGGTGATAACTGCTACGCCGAGCCAGCCACAGGTGGTCACACTTGCAAACGGCACGACGGCTCTGGACATCACGAGCGTTGTGGTGAGCGGCCCGAACGCGCCGGATTTCAACAGCTTCAGCACGTGCGGGCAGACTGTTCCTCCGACTGTGGTTTGCAATTTCACGGTGACTTTCACACCGTCGACGACGGCAGCCGAGTCCGCCACGGTGACCATAAATGAATCCAGCGGAACGCAGGTTTTTAATCTGAGTGGAACGGGTGAAGCAGTTCCGCCTCCCGGCACGATCGCGCTCAGTCCGACCAGCCTGACTTTCGGCAGCGAGGAAGTAGGCGTTCCGACCGTCACGGCTTCGCAGGTTTTTACCGTGACTGTAGGTACAAACCCCGTCACGCTTTCGGGTACTGGTGCGACGGGCGCGGATCCATCTGATTTTTTCCAGAGCGGCGGTGGTTCCACTCCGTGCTCATTTGGGACTCCGCTCCCTGTGGGCACGGTTTGTCAGATCGGTGTAGGGTTCGATCCCACTGCCGTAGGCTCTCGCAGCGCGACGTTCGAAGTCTTCGGGACATTCACTGGTAGCCCTGCCGGTGTAGCGGTGAGCGGAACTGGCACGCCGCAGATTGCGAGCCTGACTCCTTCTTTCCTTTCCTTTGGGAATCAGGTGGTGAATACCACGAGCGGCGCAATGACCGTGACACTTATGAATGTGTCCAGTCCGGGCGGACCCACTCTGTCGAGCATCTCACCGTCTATAAGTGGAGCTTTCACGATCTCCGGTACCACTTGCCCGATCGGCGCAGGACTTGCTCCGGGGCAGAGCTGCACGTTCAGCATAGTATTTTCACCAACGTCGGCAGGCGCTATTGGCGGGCAATTGACGGTCTCTGACAGCGATCCGGACTCCCCACAGTCCGTTTCCCTGACTGGAACGGGATTGAACGCCGCAGCTACACTCGCGACCATCTTCCCGACTTCGTTGCAATTTGGCAAACAGACTGCTGGAACCACGAGCGCCGCGCAGTCTGTTTTTTTGCAGAACACTGGCAATACGAATTTGACGTTTACAACGCCGCTCAGCGGTGCTAACCCGAACGCATTCCAGGCCACCAATAGCTGCTCTGGTGTAATTACTCCTGGGACGTTTTGCTTTGTCAGCGTCACGTTCACGCCACCGACAGCGCCGGGTCCTTTTTTTGCAACGTTGACGATCCAAAGTGCGGCAACTGGCGCCCCGCAAGCCGTTGCGCTAAGCGGCACAGGCATTCCCGGCTCTACCGCGAGTCTGTTGCCCAATCCGCTGGTGTTTCCGGCGACTGCAGCGGGGCAAACCAGCGCCGTCGAATATGCCTTCCTGAACAACACTGGTCCAAACGCTGACAACGTTCAGAGCTTCACAATCGCCGGCGCCGACCCCCAAGATTTCCAACTGAGCTTCAGCGCGCCCGCGCAGTCGTGCTCTTTCGGCACGATCCTGAATGCTCAGGCAGTCTGCGTGATTGGTGTTGTATTCACGCCGACGCAAACGGGATTGAGAACGGCTACGTTGCAGGTGACTGATACGGCGACTGGCACGCCTCAAACGATTCCGCTACAGGGTGGTACTGCCACGGGAGCGACTCTGACCGTGAATGTGACCGGACCTGGCACGGTGTCGAGTAGTCCCAGCGGTATACTTTGCCCGTCTACGTGTTTTGCGACCTTTACGAGCGGCACTCAAGTCGTGCTGACGGCATTCGCGAACTCGGGTCCGACGTTCGCCAGTTTCAGCAGCAACTGTACTCCGGCCAATCCTCAGACGACTCCCCCGACATGCACGCTGACGACCACGACTTCACCGCAAACGGTTACCGTCACGTTCAGTAGCGGAGGCGGAGGCATTACGATCACGCCGAGCACTTTGCCCGCGGGGACTATCGGGGCGGCCTATGGGCAAACGTTGCAAGTGAGCGGCGGAACTGCGCCATATCATTTCACGATTTCCACGGGGACATTGCCGGCGGGATTGAACTTGGGCGCGACAACCGGCACGATCGCAGGAGTGCCCACAGGTTCGGCTGGGACGTCAACCGTCACGGTGACGGTGACGGATTCATCGTCGCCGACACCGCTGACGGGGAGCGCAACGTTTGCCGTCACCATCGGCGCCGCCGACAGCGGCAATAATTCCGAACTGAACGGAAGCTATGCCTTTTTGTTCCATGGATTCAACGACAGCGACGGGACTATGTTTGTGGTTGCAGGCAGCTTCGTTGCCGACGGACACGGCAATATCGGTAGCGGATTCGAGGACGCTGACAGCTCAACTGGTGCACAGATCCCGCAGGAGATTACTACAGGTGCGTACACGATAGGCGCCGACAACCGGGGAACCATGACGCTGACCCTTGCGACCGGTCCTACCACCACTTTTGCCTTTTCGGTTGGAGAGATACAGGCCGGAGTGGCCTCGAAGGCGCGGTTTATCCGCTTTGATGACGTGAGTGGTACCAATGGTCACACGGGATCGGGTGTGATCCTAAAACAGGATCCTTCCGTATTTTCGCTGGCTGCCCTAACGGGAGCCTTCGCGTTTGGCGAAAGCGGCTCGAACTTCGCAAACGGAAATCCCGTGTCTGGCGTCGGCTTCGTGAACGCTGACGGGAACGGTAATTTCACTTCGGGTGGCCTTATCGACTTGGACTTCGGCGGGACCCTCCTGACCGATGCGGCGATATCGGGGACCTATGCGCTCACCAGTGAAACGGTGTCGAATGGGCGTATCTCGGCGAGCCTCACGATTGCGGGCCTCCCTGGGACCGTCACGGATATTTTGTACATCATTTCGCCAAGCCAAGTGCTGTACATCGGCACAAACACGACTGTAAGTACGATATTGAGCGGCTCGGCCCACTTGCAGGTGCCGCCCACCGGCGGTTTCGGCTTGGGCTCGCTCAGTGGCAATAGCGTGGTCGCGTTGCAGGGCAAACGGTCAGACGGAACGGCTGTAGTCGGAGTCGGAACTGCTGCGTTGGATGGCCATGGGAATTTCACGCTCGCCTTCGACCAAAACAAGGAGGGTACATCCACGACAGGCACGGCTGGCGGCACCTACACTGTGGCTGGGAACGGCAGGGCTGTGCTCACGGTCACAACTGGTACTTTCTCTTCGCCAACGGCAATCGTTTATCTGGATGCAGCCAATCAGGGATTTCTCGCCGGCACGGACACCGCGGCTTCTGTGGGCATTATCGAGCCGGGAGGCACCGGGTTCAGCAACGCGACGCTTTCGGGGAATTATTTCTTGGGCACGATTGACCCAACTGAAATCCAAGTGAGTGATACCTCGGGAGTGGCTTCATTTGACGGTGTAGGCACGGTTCAGGCGACGACCGACCAGAGCCATCCCGGAGGTATGTTGAACGGTGATCAGCAATTGTCATCACCTTACGGCGTTGCTTCGAACGGCCGATTGACGTTCACCGGGACTGGTGGAAGCGGTAATACACTAGTTGGTTACGTAGCTTCCGGATGCGAGGTGGAACTAATTTCCGATAACAATACGAATCCCGGGCTCGCTTCGGTGGAGTGCCAGATAATACCAGCGACACTCACAGTGATTGAGGCGGGGACGGGCACGGGGACAGTGACGAGCAGTCCCACGGGGATTAATTGTCCGACGACGTGTTCGGCGAACTTTGAGAGTG
>Ga0210398_10003530_pt1 | contig 14931 bp, 15 predicted proteins | sample IncBWC4OmetaG_FD_161047 | JGI IMG/M metagenome (GOLD analysis project Ga0210398, IMG submission 161047) | Forest soil microbial communities from Barre Woods Harvard Forest LTER site, Petersham, Massachusetts, United States - Inc-BW-C-4-O | ecosystem: Environmental > Terrestrial > Soil >...
ACCCGCCGAAGAGGCCGCGGTCGTCGCCCTGCTTTTGGCCGAGCGGGATGCAGCCGAGATGGGTGCAGACACCGACGACGATCAGCCATTCGGGCTTCTGCACCCGCGCCGAATCCGGTTGCGGGTCGCGCAGCGTCGAGACATCGACTTTCTGCGCCGCCTCGATCTCGGCGGCTGGGCGGTGGTCGATAAACACGGGCTTGCCCTGCCAAGCGACCGTCAGGCGCTGGCCGAGCTGGACCGGGCCCAGATCGACATCGGTCGTCGACAGCGCGAGCGTGTCCTTGGCCGGGTTCAGCGTGTCGATGAACGGCCAGATCGCGGTCGCGAGGCCGACTACCCCGAGCGCCGACGCGGTCAAGGTCAGGAAATCGCGTCGCGTCTCGCCGTCATGGCCGTGAACCTGCGATTGCGCCACATCCGACATGCGAAACCTCTTGAGGTCAGCCGCCATCGCCCGGCAGCCGGAGAAACCGCAAGCTACAGCGTTGAAGAAGCCGAACTATGCGACAGACTGCCGCATAAATCAGCAAGGAACGCAATACTATACGCGATCACCCGGTGTCGCTCGCGCGTTCTTTCTGCAACCCTCGGAGAAACTCGCATTGCGCCTCGCCCTCTATGAACCGGACATCCCTCAGAATACCGGGGCGTTATTGCGGCTGGCGGCATGTTTCGGGATCGGCGTCGACCTGATCGAGCCGTTTGGATTTCTGTTCGACGACCGGCGTCTCAAGCGGGCGGCGCTCGATTATGCCGCACTCGCCGAAGTCGCGCGGCACGCTTCCTGGACCGCCTTTCGCGCCGCGCGGGCGGCTGATTCGCGACTGGTGCTGCTGACGACTTCAGGCAGTGTCGCGCTCGACCGGTTCGCGTTCGGGCCGGCCGACACGATCCTTCTTGGCCGCGAAAGCGCCGGCGTGCCGCCGGCAGTGCATGAGGCGGCCGATGCGCGCGTCGTCATTCGCTTGCGCCGCGCGGCGCGATCGCTCAACGTCGCCCAGGCCGGGGCAATCGCGCTCTACGAGGCGCTGCGCCAGACCGGCGGATTGCCGTCAGAATGACGGGAGCGATGGCCGAGAACACCGATCGCCGTGACGAGGCCGCCGAATGGTTCGCGGTGTTGCGCGACCGCATCTGCGCCGCATTCGAGGCGCTCGAGGATGGGATCGGCTCGTCGGCGCGCTTCGAGCGGCAGGATTGGGAGCGCCCGGGCGGCGGCGGCGGCACGACCGCGATCATGAAGGGCCGCGTGTTCGAGAAGGTCGGGGTCAATATCTCGGTCGTGCACGGGGAGTTCGCGCCGGAATTCCGCAAGGAAATTCCGGGAGCCGAGGAAGACCCGCGGTTTTGGGCCGCCGGCATCTCGGTTGTCTCGCATCCCTGTTCGCCGCTCGTCCCCGCCGCGCACATGAACACGCGGCATATCGTGACGAAAAAGGCATGGTTTGGCGGCGGCGCCGATTTGACGCCGATCTATCCCGACGAGCTGGCGGCGGCCGAGTTTCACGCCGCGCTGCAGGGCGCCTGCGACGCTCATGCGCCGGACGCCTACGCCAAATACAAGAAATGGTGCGACGAGTATTTCTTCCTGCCGCATCGCGACGAGCCGCGCGGCGCCGGCGGCATCTTTTTCGACTATCTCGACAGCGGCGACGGCGATCGCGATTTCGCCTTTGTGCGCGCGGTCGGCGAGGCGTTTCTCGCCGCCTACGCGTCGATCGTGCGGGCGCGGATGCACCAGCCGTGGACCGATGAGCAGCGGCGTCACCAGCTCGTCCGCCGCGGCCGCTATGTCGAGTTCAATCTGCTTTACGACCGCGGCACGCGCTTTGGGCTCAAGACCGGCGGCAATGTCGAGGCGATCCTGATGTCGCTGCCGCCCGAGGCGGCGTGGCCTTAGCCCTCGTTGCCCCCTCCCGCAAGCGGAAGAGGGAAAGAACAACTAAACCTGCTGGATCGCGGAGAGCAGCCAGTGCCCGCCCTTGCGGCGGACAAAAGTCCACATTTCCTCGGATTCGGTGCGGATGCGCGGGTCGCCGGCGACAACGGCGCCCGGGCTTGACGGCGCCGCCCCGATCCGCACCGTGTAGTCGAGCGCGGTCCAGCGCATATGCGCGGTGGCGTATTCGAGATCGCCTTCTTCCCAGCTCTCGGTCAGCTCTGCCTTGACCAGCGTCACGTCGGAGACGTGGTTCTGGACGCCCTGGCTCGCGTTGCGCGTCAGCTCCTGCGAGAAATAGCTCAGCATCTCGGGCGTCATCAGCTGGCGCATTTGCGCTAGATCGCTGCGCCCCCACGCTTCTTGAACCGCCGCGTGGAGCGACTGGAAGGCGTTGAGATCGGCGTCGCCGACATAGGTGTCGCGGCCGCGATAGCGCTGCTGAATCGGCGCCGCCGCGGCGCCGAGCGAGCGCGGCATCGGTCTTCCGCCGGTCGTCACACCGAGCCCGCCCGACAACAGCCGGAACAGGAAGCCGATCAACAGTCCGATGATCAAGAGACTGAACAGCCCGCCCAGCATGTGGCCGAAAAACCCGCCGCCAAACAGCATCGAGCCGAGGAAGCCGCCAAAGATGCCGGTCAGGAACGGATGCCGCGAGAAGAAGCTGCCGCCGCCGTAATACCCGCCATAGCTCGATGACGGGTTCGCCATGGTCTGGTTGAGCGGCGTGGCGCCGTTATTGTCAAAGCTGCGCAGACCGCGGCTGCCAAAGCTCGACCCCGAGCTGCCAAAGCTCGAACCGGCACGCGCATCGGCGAGGCTAGGCGTCAAGGCCAAGACCAGGCTGAACAGCAGCGCCATGAAGAGGCGCCATCGCGTCGTTCGGCTTGTCATCGCGTCCACTCCGGGAACCGCTATCGCGCCGTTCCATATGGGGTGCCGGGGTGCTTTGCAACAGCATGGCGCGCTGTGTCTCGCTCCGGAGTTGCATCGCTGGCGCATCGCGCTCGCTTGATCGGCGCGTCGGCAATCCCCAAATAACTCGTGCCGTCGGGTGCCGAATTCGGGTCCGTCGGGTGTCTCGCTCGGTGAGGAGAAGCCGCTATGGCAAGACTTTCGCTATTCAATTCCCCGCTCTTATTGGGCTTTGACCATTTCGAGCGGGCGCTCGACCGAGTCAACAAAGTGTCGAGCGACGGGTATCCGCCCTACAACGTCGAACAGCTCGGCGAGAATTCGCTGCGCATCACCCTAGCCGTCGCCGGCTTTGCGATGAGCGATCTCAAGCTCACGGTCGAGGAAAACCAGCTCGTCGTACGCGGCAAACAGACCGATGACGATAGCCGTGTCTACCTGCACCGCGGCATCGCGGCCCGCCAGTTCCAGCGCTCATTCGTGCTGGCCGAGGGTATCGAGGTGCGCGGCGCCTGGCTTGACAACGGGCTGTTGCACATCGATCTGATGCGCCCGCAGGTCGAGACCCGGGTGCGGACGATCGAGATCAAGGACGCCGCCGGCAAGGCCGATCCGGTCGAGCTGACGCGAACCGCCCCGGCCCTGGTGCGTTCGTCCAAGTAGTTGGCGTGGAAATAGCATGTCTCCGCCACGCGTTTGGGGCGGGGACTTAACCGCCTGCCGACCGGCTCAAGACCGGGGCAGGAGGAGGTTGGGATGCAGACGATGGAACAGATGCGGCAGATGACCGCGACCGATTTAGCGATGCTCGGCATGCAGGACATCGCTTATGTGAAACCCGTGGTGGTCGACGGCAATGCCGGTTACGCGATCCACGCGGCTGACGGCACGCAGATGGCGCTGACCGGTGATCGCGACATCGCCTTTGCGGTGGTGCGCCAGAACGAACTCGAGCCGGTCAGCGTGCACTGATCTTGGGTCGCGGCACGCAACGGCCGCGACCCGCTAGCCCACCGCGCCGCCGGTCAGGAGGGCGTAGAGCGCGTCGGCGCTGTTGGCGCCGCGCAGCTTCTCGCACATCGCCTTGTCGCGCAGGAGGCGCGACACGCGGGCCAGCGCCTTCAGGTGGTCGGCGCCCGCATCGGTCGGCGCGAGCAGCAGGAAAACGAGGTCGACCGGCTGGTCGTCGATCGCCTCGAACGGCACCGGCCGCTCGAGGCGGGCGAACATGCCGTAGAGCCGGTTGAGTTCGGAGAGCCGGCAATGCGGCACCGCCACGCCGGTGCCGATCCCGGTGGTGCCGAGCCGCTCGCGCTCGACGAGCGCGTCGTAGATGCGCTTGTCGGGAATGCCAGTGATCGTTGCCGCGCGGCGGGCGAGCTCCTGAAGCACTTGCCGCTTGTTGCTGGCGCGCAGGACCGCGATGACGCCGCGCGACGTCATCAAATCGGCGAGCTCACTCCCGGCCTGATCGGCCTGCATCAATGCGCCTCCGCTGCGGTCATGGCGACGCCTCGCATCGGCGCTCGGTCAACGAGTTGGGCATGTCGGCTTGAGAGATCAAGTGCTTGTCGGTCAGGCTCATGATGCCGTGGACAGCGTGGGGGCGCCAGAGGTACGGGGGATCTTGTCGGCGTAGCCACGCACGAAATCGGCGATTTCCGCGTCCTTCCCGGCGGGCCGCAATGCCTCATCCTCGTAGTACCGGGTGGCGGGATCGGCGATCACGCGCCGCTTGATGCGATGGTGCCGCGTCCACAGCGATGCCCAGGCGACAGTCGACGACAGCGCTTCCCGGACCCGCCGCGGATAAAACACCAGCGGGTTTTCGCGCGGTAGTTCCGACCGCCGGTCGCGCCGGATTTTGCGGCGAACCACGCCAACCTGAAGGGGATGCACCCCTTCGATCGGGAAGCCGCCGCGGAACGCTGTAAGGACATCGGCCAATTTGCGCGGATTGAGGCCGTCATGCACGGCACGCCGCAGGATCGTCTCGACATGCTCGTCGGTATAATAGCGTCGCCAGGCGTCGCGGTAGACCCGGTGCCAAGTCTCCCGCGACATGAGAGCGTGGCTCACCGTCATGTGCTCGAGGTCATAGTTGTTCAGATCGGGGTCCATCGGCACCGCTTTCGCGTGCATGACTTTATGATCCTCCGACCCCGGTAGCGGCGTCAGCACAAAGAACTCAAGAATGTCGATCGGCAACTCGCGCTTGATGATGTCGATGTCGGACGCGATCGATTCCGGGCTGTCGTTGGGAAAACCGAGGATATAGCCCGCCCAGGTCATCACCTTCTGACGGCGCCAAGCCTGCAGCATCTCGCGGTATTCCCAAATCTTGTTCTGCCGCTTCTTGGCGCCGGCGAGCGACTGCGGGTTGATGTTTTCGAGCCCGATGAAGACCGAATTGCAGCCAGCCCGCGCGACCTTCTCGATAAAGCCAGGGATGCGGTGGCACAGCGTATCGACCTGAAAGATGAGGCGAATTCTGATCCCCGCCTCACGCATCGCGATCAGCCGGTCGAGGATGGCCTCCCAGTTGCGATTGCGCGCGAAATTATCGTCGGTGACAAAGAAATGGCGAACGCCCAGCGCGACATTGCCCCGGACGATGGCTTCGACGTCGTCGGCGTCGCGATAGCGCGACTTGCGCCCCTGGACATTGATGATCGTGCAGAAGCTGCACTGGAACGGGCAACCGCGGCCAGCGTCGAAACTGGCGTAGCTGCCGAGGACGCGCCCGATGGTGGCACGCGGCAATGCGGGTGTGACCGCCCCCGCGAGCCCGGGAAGATCGTTGAGAAAATTGTAGACCGGCTTTGGCTCGCCGCGATCGATGTCGCGCAGCAGCTCGTCCATCCGGCCTTCGACTTCGCCGGCATAAAGCACGACGACGAGCTCCTGCGCCTGGCGGAGCTCTGACGGCAGCTCGGGAAGCATGGCGATGGAGCCGCTGACGTGGAATCCGCCGATCACCACCGTCAGCCCGGTGGCGCGAAACCGGCGCGCCAGATCGAGCGCGCGGGGAAATTGATTGGACTGTACCCCGACCAGTCCAACAAAGCCGGCGCCCGCGGCCCGGATGCGGCGCGTGATCGCGCCGACATCGACCACGGTGTTGCACTCGTCGCACGACTTGACCTCGATCTCGACCTCAGGGCCGAGCGTGTGCCGCTCGGCGCAATCGGCGATCAGACCATGGACGCTGGCGAGGCTGTTCGACGGGATCGACGAGCGGTACCACTGAATGACATAGCCGTCGTCGTCATAATGTGACGGCTTGATCAGCTCGACATGGAAAGTGCGCGCCATCGTCGCTCCGAGACGTGATGACGAGGATTAAGCTACACAAATTTCGCCGCAGGGGCGAGCCAACCCGTCGCTCATAAAGCCATCAGCTTTTCGCGTCGCCGCTGCACCGATGACGGGATGCGCATCGCCTCGCGGTATTTGGCGACCGTGCGGCGGGCGATGTCGACGCCTTCCGTCTGCAGCAGCTCGACGATCCGCTCGTCGGATAGCGTGCTTTCGGCCGCCTCGCGGTCGATCAGATGGCGGATGCGGAAGCGCACCGCTTCGGCCGAATGCGCCTCGCCGCCGCGTGCGGCGGCGATCGCCGAGGTGAAGAAGTATTTCAGCTCGAACAGCCCGCGCGGCGTCGCGATGTACTTGTTGGTCGTCACCCGGCTGACCGTGCTCTCATGCATGCCGATCGCGTCGGCGATGTCACGCAGGATCAGCGGGCGCAGCGACTGCACGCCGTGGCGAAAAAAGCCGTCCTGCTGCTCGACGATTTCGGTCGCCACCTTGAGGATCGTCGTGGCGCGCTGGTGCAGCGACTTGATCAGCCAGTTCGCCGCCTGCAGCCGGTCGGTGAGGTAGTCGCGTTCGTTCTTGTTGCGCGCGGCGCGGCTGATCCGCGCGTAATAGCGATTGTTGACGAGGACGCGGGGCAGCGTCTCGGCGTTGAGCTCGATGATCCAGCCCCCATCGGGCTGGGCGCGCATCAGGATGTCGGGGACGATCGTCTGCGCTTGCGGGGCGTCGTAGGCAAGACCCGGCCGCGGGTCGAGCGACTTTATCTCGGCGATCATCTCGGCGAGGTCGTCGGCGTCGACATGGCAAAGCCGCAGTAGCGCCGGCGCGTTGCGCGCCGCGAGCAGCGGCAGGTTGTCGAGCAGCGTCTGCATCGCCGGGTCGAGACGGTTGCGGTCGCGCAGCTGCAGCGCCAGGCATTCGGGCAGATCGCGGGCGAAGACGCCTGGCGGATCGAGATCCTGCAGCCGCTCCAGCACCGGCGCGATGCGCTGCAACGGACAGCCGAGCCGCGCCGCCGCTTCTGTTAAGTCGGCGCGCAGATAACCCGTTTCATCGATCTGATCGAGCAGGTAGACGGCGATCACCCGGTCGGTCTGGTTTGGCAGATCGGTGCCGATCTGTTCCAACAGGTGCTCGCGCAACGTGCGCGGCCGCGCCGCCGCCTGATCGAGGCCGGGCAGCTCGTCGCTGTCGACGGCGCCGTTGCGTGTTCGCCAGGGCTGGTTGTCGCCGCCGAAATCGCTCGCGTCGTAGCCGGTGGAACCGTCGCCGTCGGCGCCTGCCGTGGCATCCCATTGCTCGGTCGAGTCGGCGGTAAAATTCTCGCTCGCGGCCTCGGTCACCATGGTCGACGTGACCTGCGGCTCGCTGATTACGGCGCTGCCGTTGACCTCGGCGCCGTTGAGATCGAGCACGGCCGGCGCGTCCTCGCCCTCAGTGCGCTCGAGCAATGGGTTCTGTTCGATCTCGGTGTCGACGTAATCGGCAAGTTCAAGGTTCGACAGCTGCAGCATCTTGATCGCCTGCTGCAGCTGCGGAGTCATCACCAGCGCTTGCGTCTGGCGAAGCTCCAACCGTTGTGAAAAACCGATCCTGTTCAACCCAATGCTCCGTTCGGAGCGGGCTTATAGGCTGAATCTTTCGCCCAGGTAAACGCGTCGTACATCGGCGTCGGCGATGATGTCCTGCGGCGCGCCCTCCATCAGGACACGTCCTTCATGCAAGATATAGGCCCGATCAACGATCTGAAACGCTTCCCGTACGTTATGATCGGTGATCAAGACCCCGATTCCCCTGTCTTTCAGGTGCTTCACTAAGTCGCGGATGTCGTTGACCGCGATCGGGTCGATGCCGGCGAGCGGCTCGTCGAGCAGGATGAAATGAGGCTGCGTCGCGAGGGCGCGAGCGATCTCGCAGCGGCGCCGCTCGCCGCCCGACAGCGCCATCGCCGGCGCGCGGCGCAAATGGCTGATGGAAAACTCGGCCAGCAGCGAATCCAGCATGTGCTCGCGGGCCGCCGGGTCGGGTTCCGCGACCTCGAGGATCGCGCGAATGTTCTGCTCGACGGAAAGCCCGCGGAAGATCGAGGCTTCCTGCGGCAGGTAACCCACCCCCAGCCGCGCCCGTCGGTACATCGGCAGCAGGGTGATGTCCTCGCCGTCAAGGCTCACCGTCCCCGTATCGGCGGCGATGAGCCCGGTGATGATGTAGAAGCAGGTCGTCTTGCCGGCGCCGTTCGGACCAAGTAATCCGACAACCTCGCCGCGCTGCACCGAGACATTGACGTCGCGCAGCACGACGCGGCGCTTGAAGCTCTTGCCGAGGCCGCGCCCGGTCAGCCCCTTGTTGTCGGCGACGAGCCTGGGCCCGGGCGGCGCGCTCACACTGTGGATGGGCGCGCTGGGGGCGCTAGCGCTGGGCGTGATCGCGCTGGGTGTGATCCATTGCGGCACAAAGTCGTCCGGGAACAATGGCGGTCCGCCGCGGGAGGAACGGTCGTCGCCGCGCATGGCCTATTTGCCCCCCGTAGCGGGGACGGGGTTAGCCGGCGTGGTCGGGCTGGGGGGCGTCGTGCCGGTCGGGGAGGTCTTATTATCCGGCGTGGTCTTGTTGCCCACGGTGTTGCCTGGAGCCGTCTTGTCGGGACCGGTCACGTCCTGCTTGACGAACAAGCCTTGGACGCGCTGGCGCGTGCTGCCGGGCAGGGTCGAGGCCGGCATGATCCGGCTGATGTTGGTCTTCATGTCCATGACGGCGTATTGCCCGGTGACGACGTCGGTGCCGCGCGTGATCGTGACATTGCCCAACAGCGTACAGATATCGGTGACCGCATTATACACCCCGTAATCGCCACGGCCGATGTCGGGACCGTTGACGACCACGACGTGACCCTGGGCGTCGATGCGGTTGATCTTCGAATCGTCGTTGCTGGCCGGGGCGGCGGGCGTGCCGTTCGCGTTCGCGCCATTTGGACTTGCAGCGGGCGCTGCAGCCGCGGTCTTGACCGGCGGTGGCGGCGGCTTTGCCGGCTGGCCGGGTGCCGCAGCCTGTTGTTGCGGAGACTTGACCATATAGGAGGTCAAGACATCGGCTTTGATCGTCCGGCCGCCCTGGCGCACGGCGACCGCGTCGCCACGGGCAACGGAGACCTGTTTCTGGTCGTACCATTCGAGCGAGTCTCTGGCGGTGATGACGTCGGTCGCGGTCGTCATCTTCAGCGCCTTGCCGGTGACGATGCCAATCCCCTGATCCATGTCGTAATCGCAGTGGTCGCCAACCACGGTGCGGGTGTCGCGCGTGATGACGACATTGCCCTCGGCTTCGATGCGATAAATCTCGCTGTTGTTCTCGGTATTGGCGGTCGCTGGGCCGGTGGCCTTACGATAGTGGGCGATTATCGTATCCGCCTTGATCGACGCTGGGCCGCGGGTCGCGACGGCGTGGCCGCGGGCGATGTAGAGCTGCTGGTTCTGCTGCCACTCGATGCCGTTATCGGCCAGGACGTTGATCGGCGTTCCGTTGTCGGTGGCGTCGAGCTGGGCGTCGGCCGGGACCGCCAGCAGCAGCGTCAGCCCCCCTCCCAGCAACAGCATGGCGAACCGCAAGAGTTGCATGATCAGCTCGGCGTCTTGGTCGCGGGTTTGGGATGAACCGGAGCTTTGGTCGCGTGATGCACCGCCGGTTTGGCTTCGGCGGCCGGGGCGTGCGAAACGGGTTTCGGCACGGCTGCCGTCTCGATCTGGGCCGCGGCCTGCGCGATTGGCGTCGGCACACCCACGGTCTGCGCGGGTTTTGCCGCGGCGCCGGCATCCTGCCCGTCCTGCTTCGTGCTGTTGAGGGTCAGGTTGGACTGACCGGTGAAAATGACGATGTCTCCCTTGTCGATGATGCGGAAGCCCTGAGCGGTGATGTCGCCCTGCGGGCCGTGTCCCTCGACCGCATCATGGCCTTCGGCGGCGTTATTGGCGGCGTCTAGCCGCGCCGCGCTGGTAACGAATGTCGAGCCATTCTGGTGGTTTATCGTCACCTTGCCGAACATGTCGAGAAACTGGGTTTGCGTCTGGTAGACGCCCGTATCGGAGGTGACGACAATCTTTGCGCCGCTGCCGCTCTGCATATTGGCGACCGGTCCGTCGAGCGACATCACATCGTCGCGTTGCGGGACCTGACGACCGACCGCGGCGGTGATGACGAAAGGACGGCCGTCATGATCGGTTCCGGCGTAACGCGGGTTGATCATCCTCAGCTCGCGCGCCTCGCGCAGATCGATCGCCGCGAGCCGCAGCCGGTCGAATAGCGGCGCAACGCGAGGCCAGGCCACGACGAGCAGCAAGAGCGAGCCGCCGATTGCGGGCAGCGCCAGCTTGAGCAAGGCGACGCGCCGGCTGTAGCGGTTGAGGGGTAACCGCGCCACCCACTCGGATATCCGCCCGGTAACCTGGCCACGCCGCGAATAGCGGCCGGTGGCGCTGATCGCGCGAGGTCCATTGCGGCCGATCATACGACTCCGGCGCGCAGGCAGTCATGCATGTGCAGAAAGCCGACCGGGCGTCCGGCTTCGTCGACGACAAACAGCGAGGTGATCGACAGCCGGTTCATCACCCCGAGGGCCTCGTCGGCGAGCCCCGCGGCGCCGATCGTCTTCGGCCCGGGGTGCATGACCTCTGCTGCCGTGCGCGACACCAGACGGTCGTCCATGTGCCGGCGCAAATCGCCGTCGGTGATGACCCCGACGAGACGGCCGTCATCATCGCACACGCCGACGCAGCCAAAGCTTTTCGCGGTCATCACCAGGATGGCCTCGGACATTGCGGTCCCGGGCGCGGCCAGCGGCACCGCGTCGCCGGTATGCATGATGTCGCGCACGCGCAGCAGCTTGCGCCCGATCGAGCCGCCCGGATGCAGCAGCTGAAAATCCTCGCTCGAAAAGCCCTTGCGCTCGAGCAGCGCGACGGCGAGCGCGTCGCCGAGCGCCAGCATCATGGTCGTCGAGGTCGTCGGCGTCAGCCCCATCGAGCACGCCTCGGCGGCGCTCGGCAGCAGCATGACGACATCGGCCGCTTCGGCCAGCGTTGAGCGGCGGTCGCCGGTGATCGCTACGAGCGGAATCTTGAAGCGCCGTGAATAGGCGACGATGTCGCCCAATTCGGCGCTGTTTCCCGAATTCGACAACGCGAGCACCACGTCACCGGCGCCGATCATGCCGAGATCGCCGTGGCTCGCTTCGGCTGGGTGGACAAATTGCGCCGGCGTCCCGGTCGAGGCGAATGTCGCGGCGATCTTGCGGGCGATATGACCGCTCTTGCCCATTCCGGTGACGATGATCCGGCCGGACGCGCCGGTGCACAGATCGCCGGACGCGCCGGTGCACAGATCGACCGTCGCGCCGAACGCCCCGTCGAGCGCGTCAGCGAGCTGCCGCAGACCGTCGAGTTCGGCGCGAATCACCCGCCGTCCCACAGCGAGGTCCGGCGACAGCGCCGCTTCTCGAGGATTGTTCGCGGCTTCCGTGAGGCTCGTCAGGGCGTCATCCATTAAAGAGCCGTCCCGCGTGGTTTCAATCGCGCCCCGCCTGCGGCGCTACGGGTTTAATACGGCGCGGGCGCGCGAGGCGTCCCGTCGCTGACCCTAAGTCAATGTGCGAAGATGTCTTGCTCCGCCCACCCGGCCAGGTCAAGCAAGACGCGCGTGGGCAGGAAGTCGAAAGTGGCGCGCGCGAGGTCGGCGCGCCCTTCGCGCGCCAGCATCGCGTCGAGCTTAGCGCGGAGCGCGTGCAGGTGCAGCACGTCGGTCGCGGCGTATTGCAGCTGCTGGTCGGTCAGGTTCACCGCGCCCCAATCCGAGCTCTGCTGCTGCTTCGAGATGTCGACGTTAAGCACGTCCTTGCATAAGTCCCGGAGCCCGTGTCTGTCGGTAAACGTGCGGGCGAGGCGCGAGGCGATCTTCGTGCAATAAACCGGGCCGGCCATGACGCCGAGATAATGATAGATCATCGCCAGGTCGAACCGGGCGAAGTGGAAGATCTTGGTGACTCCCGGATCGGCCATCAGGGCTTTCAATCGCGGCGCGCCGTAGCCGTCCGGCGCCAGCTGCACGAGATGCGCATTGCCGTCGCCGGCCGAGAGCTGCACCAGGCACAAGCGATCGCGGTGCGGGTTCAGCCCCATCGCCTCGGTGTCGATCGCGACAGCCGAGCCGAAATCGAGGCCTTCCGGCAAATCGCCGCGATGCAGTTTATGACTCATGGGTAGCGCCCCGCTGGTGCCCAGGAGAAGACTCGAACTTCCACGACATTACTGCCACAGGTACCTGAAACCTGCGCGTCTACCAATTCCGCCACCTGGGCATTCAACCACGCACGGGGAACCCGGCCGAGATAAGCCCCACCCCAAGCGATGTCAACCGCAACCGCCGCTGCGCCGCTGCGATCGGTCTTGAGCCGCCGCCGCGACGGGGCGCATGATCGCGCCCATCGCGGAGGTGCGCCATGAAGATCACCAAGCTTGAAACGCTGCATTGCGACGCCGGCTGGCGGGTCAATTCCTTTCTCAAGATTTCGACCGACGAGGGCATCGCCGGCTGGTCCGAGTTCATGGAGGGCTATGGCGCGCAAGGCCTCGCGACGGTCATCGAAAAGCTCGGCGAGCGCCTCGTCGGCCAAGACCCGCGGCCGGTCGAGAAGCATAGCAATTTCCTCTATGCCGCGACCCGCCAGGCGGCGGGCGGCCTCAATGCCCAGGCGATCGGCGCGATCGAGAACGCGCTCGTCGACATCAAGGCCAAGGCCTTGGGTGTTCCGGTCTACGAGCTGCTTGGCGGGCCGTTCCGCGACCGGATGCAGGTATACTGGTCGCATTGCGGCACCTATCGTGCGCGTTATGCCGACCGCATCAAGGAATGGGCGGGGGTCGACCCGGTGCGCACCCTCGACGATGTCGTCGCGCTCGGCCGCGAAGTGCGCGAGAAGGGCTTCAAGGGTCTCAAGACCAACCTTATTCGCTTTGAGAAAGGCCGCCATTGGATGCACGGCCCCGGCACCGGCGGCCAACCGGGCTTTCCGGAGCTCAATGCCGACGCCGATATCGCCGCCGCTGCGGTCGATCAGCTCGCCGCCTTCCGCGAGGGCGCCGGCAAGGGGGTCGGCCTGCATCTCGATACAAACTTCAACTACAAGATCGACGGCTATATCCGGCTCGCGCGGGCGCTGGAGCCGCTCGATATGGTCTGGCTCGAGATCGACCTCTACGATCCGCCGGGCCTCGCGCGCATCCGCAATTCCAGCCGCACGCCGATCGCCTCGCTCGAGTCGATCTATGGGCGGCGCCAATTCCGGCCGTATTTCGAGAACCAGTCGGTCGATTACGCGATCATCGACGTGGCGTGGAACGGCATCCTCGAAAGCGTCAAGATCGCCAACATGGCGGATTCGTTCGAGGTGAACTGCGCGCCGCATAATTTCAACGGCCATCTCGGCTCGCTGATCAGCGCGCATTTCTGCGCCGCGATCCCGAACTTCAAGGTCATGGAGATCGACATCGACGACGTCACCTGGAAGGACGACATCGTCACCAAACCCCCGGTCATCGAAAACGGCGACCTGCTGTTGCCGACCGGCCCGGGCTGGGGCGCCGACGTCAATGAGGACTTCGTCCGCGCGCACCCGCCGCGGCGCTAGATTTCACTGAAGGAGGGAACAATGGCACGCATCAAGCATATCGCGCTCGTCACCGACGATCCCGTCGCGACCGCCGAGTTCTACAAGCAGCATTTCGGCCTCACCGAGCTTTATCGCCGTCCGAGCGCGACCGGCGAGAACGGCGTCTGGCTCAGCGACGGCTATATCTATTTCGCGATCCTCAAATACGGTGACGCCGACGCGCCGAAACTCGGGGTCGGCCAAACCTCGGACCTGCGCGGCATCCACCATATCGGCTTCCAGGTCGACGATCTCGACGCCAAAGCCGCGGAACTGCAGGCGGCCGGAGTCAAGAAGGTGCCGATGGAGATGCACGGGCATGAGGAGCGCGAAGCGACGCCGATGCAGTCGGCGAGTGGCGGTGCGCTCAACCTCAAATATCTCGGCCCCGACGAGGTCCATTTTGACGTGCGCCAGAAAGGCTGGGACGAGGCGATCAGCCTCGGCATGCCGCTCTACGAGCTGACGCCAGCCAAGGAAGCGGCGGAGTAGCAGCCCAAAGCCGACCGTTATTGCGAGCGCGGCTAAGTAATCTCGAAGGGCTTGCTCATCGAGATTGCCGCGGCGCGATGCATATTCGCTGGAGGCGCTGGCAGTCCCGCCGGGATGGGTTGCGATGAGTGACGCTGTCGAGTTCATCGCACCGTATCCCGTCGAGGAGTGCAAGCGGCGCCTCGACGCGCGAATGAACGCGCCCTTGGACGTGTTGGCCCTGGCTGAGGCACGCCCTCTTATCGGCCGCATCCGCGGAAGCCGGCTCCGCGCGCGAAAGCGCACTTTTTGGTATCGAAATTCCTTTCAAACCTACCTATCGGCGGAGTTGGTTGCCGACGGTAGCGAGACACGAATTCGCTGCCGCTTTGGGATGCACCCGTTCGTCATTGCCTTCAGCGTCGTGTGGCTCTGCGCGGCAACGTCGCTGTGCGGTGTTGCGCTACTGCATTTCGGGAACTCTCGCCAAGCTTCACCCGATGCGTGGCCCGGTATTGCGGTGTGTCTTCTCTTACCGGCTTTTGGCTGGGGGATCGTGTGTTTTGGACGTTATCTCGCGCGC
>Ga0210398_10003531_pt1 | contig 14930 bp, 9 predicted proteins | sample IncBWC4OmetaG_FD_161047 | JGI IMG/M metagenome (GOLD analysis project Ga0210398, IMG submission 161047) | Forest soil microbial communities from Barre Woods Harvard Forest LTER site, Petersham, Massachusetts, United States - Inc-BW-C-4-O | ecosystem: Environmental > Terrestrial > Soil >...
ATCAACCTCGGCAATCTCGGCGGTCAAGGCTGGAATACTCCGATGGCCATCAACCATCGCGGCGATGTCATCGTCGGATTTTCCGATCTGCCCGGCGACGTCACTGCAGGAGTGCTCAACCCAAATTTCCACGCGTTCATTTGGACAAAAGCAAGCGGCAAAATGACGGACATGGGCGCGCTCCCCGGCGATAGCCTCAGCGAAGCTCTGGACGTCAACGATCAAGGTCAAGTGGTAGGCGTATCGCTCCCTTCCTTTCACGCCTTCCTCTATGAAGATGGCAAGATGCTTGACCTCAACTCCTTAATCCCGAAAAGTTCGCCGCTGCTCTTGATCGGCGCCAACGGTATCAACGAAAAAGGCGAGATCACCGGCCAAGCGTGCGTCGTCTCCGATGGCGGTTGCCCGCTGGGCGCGAACATTCCAGCGTTTCTGGCCGTTCCTCGCTACCAGGGCTACCAGGACGCCAGCGTTGACGCCGCCTCCGAAGCCCGCAATAGCGAAGCCGCAAGTATTACCGTGTCCGAAGGCATCCGCCAGCAGATGATGCGCAAGCTAGCCTTCGGCCACTTCGGGCCTGAGCCGGCGATTTCGCAAGTAGCGAACGAAAAAAGATAGCAATCGCCAATGTTGTATCCAGCGCGGGAAGTCCAGCGGCGCGAAGCGCGACGGAACGAGGGTAGGAAGCCCCTCCTGCTCTCGTTTCTCGCATGCAATCAACCGTCGGTCATTTGGCCGCCGCGAAAACCCATCGCGAGAAGGAGATCGAAGTGAATCCGCTTGCTCTTTGGCTGAAGGTCGGCGTTGTTGCCATGCTTGCCCTGTTTGTGGGCATGGAAGATCGGCTCCCCGGCTCGGTCTCTTTCCGTGACTACACAAAAGCGTCCGCTGCCGACGATAGAAACCTGGTCGCGGCGCTGGACGCTGCTTACCAGTCTGCCGTCAAAAAGAACGATGCCTCAACAATGGATCGTATTCTGGCTGACGATTTCACACTCGTGACAGGTTCCGGCAAGACTTACACCAAAGCTGATTTGCTCGAGGAGGCGCGAACCGGCCGGTTCGTCTACGAGCATCAAGAAGACAGCGCGCAGATGGTTCGCATTTGGGGCGATACCGCGGTTGTGACCGCTAAGTTGTGGGAGAAAGGTGCGCAAGACGGAAAACCATTCGACTATACAGTTTGGTTCTCGGACATATATGTGCGCACCGCGACAGGCTGGCGCTATGTATTCGGTCAATCGTCTTTGCCGTTGCCGTAGGTTTCGCAGCAAACCGATAAATCGTGCTAAGTAACGCTTGCGTTAAGAGGCTGCCTTCGCTCACGACTGTTTGGCGATTTGGGTCGAGCACAGGGCTTATGGGTGCGACGTTTTCTAGAATGCAGTAGTCACAGGAGGACGTCGAGCTTGTCTGGGTCTTCTTCGGCAATCGAACGTAGGGCTCTGAATCCGCGCGAAGATCCCGTTCTCGCCTTAGCAGCCCGCGTTATCTGGCGAGGTAGCTAAAATCAATTTGGGGAGGCGTGTGCGCTCACTGTGCCGCCGTGGTGTCGATGGATTTGCTGCCCCTCTCGCCCAGGGGCCAGCTTCCCTTGCTACACCAAAGCTTTATTGCAGTTTGCAGGTGAACTGGCGGACCGCTTGAGTGGTTATACCGTTTCCGTTGGGATCCAGAGGGATATAGCCGTATGGACAGACGTACCAAAGGATTCCTCCTTGAGAATCAATCTCCTGCTTGGACTCCCCGGTGTTTCCTTTCGCTCCGGGCTGCAAGTCCATGCTACCCCAGACCAACGAGCCGGAGTTCCTGCTTACGAAGGCCACGGTGATTTTCTGCTGACAATTGTTTTGTAGCGCGAGCCAGTTGTAAACCGCCGGGTCGTAGAACTGCCCCACACAATTGTTCAGTGTGGGCATAACGTATTGAGGTGCGCCTCCCGCGTTCGTGCTCGAGGTGTTGGAGGAGTTCGACCCAGACGAATTCGCGGCCGCTGTCCCGGACGACGAATTCGTAACGGAATTTCCGGTTATGCTGTTACCCTGCCGCGCGGAACTTGATTGCCCGGCTTGTTGTTGAACATTGTCCTGCTGCGTGCCAGTCTGCTGAGAAGCATCCTGGTCCGCGGATGATTGGCTCTGCGTGCCGTTCTCGCGCGACGAACCCAGCTGTTGAACGGCTAGCTGTTGCTGCACCGAGGCAAGGTTAGCTTGCGCAACGGCCAAACGCGCTTGTGCCTGCGCCGCGGAAACGCCGGCCAAGCCTTGGAGTTGCTGATTCAAGGCGTCCTGGATGGGATCGGATTGTCCGATCAATTGTGACATGGCGTTGGCAACGGCGGGATCGCTCGTGTTCTGCATAATCAATGTGGCGATCTGGTCTCTAAAGTCGAAGAGCGCTTGGGACCTGGCAGCCTGCGCCGCGATCATGTTTTGAAACGCTTCCGACTGAGCGATCTGTTGCTCCGCATAATTGAGTTGGGCGTTGGCGGAGGCCGCCGCTGAATTCGGGGCGTTCGCCGCGACGTTCAATACGGCAGCACTTTCCGGCGCGATGACTGGCCGGACATTCACCGCAGCGTTCGCCGGCGTCGCAGCCGGCGTGGGCGAGTGATTACCCGCACTCGAGTTATGCGTGACGCTAGAGGTTGTCGAGCTGTTCGACGAATTGCTCCCCCGTGCTGAACTGGCAGTATTCGATCGCAGTGCCGACCGCTGACTGTTGGATTCCACTGGGCGGACTTGCTCATCGCTGCGCGCGCGAGCTTGGCTTTGCTGGGACTCTCCGGCGGCTTGTTGCTGCCGCTGCTGCTCCGCCTGCTGCTGACGTTGCTGCTGGGCTTGCCATTCCCGCTGCGCTTCCGCTTGTTGCTGGCGCTGTTGTTCACTCTGCTGTTCGCGCTGTTGCTCCATTTGCTGTTCACGCTGCTGCTGCATCTGCTGCTGGCGCTGCTCCTCTTGTTGCTGCTGCTTTTGTTGCTGGCGTTCTTGTTCGCGTTGTTGCTGGGCTTGCTGCTGGCGCTCTTCCGCTTCTCGTTGGCGCTGCTCTTCGCGCTGTTGTTCAGCCTCTTGCTGACGGCGCTCGCGCTCCGCTTCTTGCTGACGGCGCTCGCGCTCCGCTTCTTGCTGGCGTTCGCGTTCAGCCTCCTGCTCACGTTCGCGTTCCTGCTGTTGCGAGGATTGCGGCCGCGCGTGTGCCGTGGCCCCCAGAGAGACCATCAATCCCGCGATCAGAACACCGCGAAGAAAAATCGTACGGCTCCATTTTGTCGGCATGGCGCTTTCACTCTCCTGGGAATATTTTCTGGTGGCGCTTCCGCAGAAACGCATAACGATCACTTCGCCACGGCATGTTGCGCCGCATCGAGCCGGTACAGATTCATGGCAATTTGCAATTTATCGTTCTCGGGGGCCAGGGCCAGAGCACGCTCGTAAGCGAAACGCGCCTCCTTGGCCTTGCCCTCCGCTTTTTCGATGGCCGCTGACAATCCGTAGCCTTCCCAGCGATTGGGATCGCTGGAGATCAGCCCCGCGGTGGCAATCACGGCCTGGGGAACCTGTTTGCTCTTCCACGAAGAGAGCGCGGAATCCAGGCGTTTGTCGTAGATGTCGGACGAATCAATTTGCTGCAACGCGACGGCGAGTTGCGGTTTGGCCTCATCGGGAGCGCGATCCAGGGCGTGTTTGAAAGCTACTTCGGCCTCGGTGAAATTTCGCTGATTGCGCTCGATGGCTCCCCACAGCGCGTAGCCTTCCCAGCGGTTCGGGGTCCGGCCGATCAGGCTAGCGGTCCACCTGGCGGGGGCCACCATATCTTTGCCGTTGGCCTGGTGATTGAACCATGCCAGCGCAGATTTCAGACGTTTGGGATACTGCTCGGCGTCCATGTCCTGCGCACTCGTCCACTCTGAGATGTATATTCGGGCCAGCTTTTCGAGACCCTGTAGGCTGCCGCTATTGGCCGCCGCGTAATAGAGACTCGCCGCCTTCTGCGAGTCGTTCGGAACGCCCTGGCCGAGATGATATGCGTCGCCCAAGGCAACTTGTGCATCCGGGAGACTCTTGTCAGCGGCCTTTTGGTACCACGCATTCGCTTGCGCAAAATCTTTGGTGACGCCGTAACCTTCGTGATAAAGATTGCCGATGTTGTAAGCGCCTACCGCCATACCAGAGCCTTCGGCCCAGGCTTTTGCAAACCAGGCGTAGGCGATTGCAGGATCGCGGGACACTCCTTCGCCAAACGCGTACATCAGGCCTATCGAATTTGCCGCATCCAAATTGCCGAGTTGCAGCGCTTTCTTGTGCCAGAGCATGGCCTGTGAGTAATCCACAGGCCCGTCTTCTCCCTTCTCGTACATATGGGCGAGAGCTTCGGCGCTCAGACCGTCTGCATTGTTGAAACTTTGTTCATACCAATAGCGGGCTCGCGCGTAGTCCTGCTTCACTCCGACGCCGCGCTCGTACATTGTGGCGAGATAGTTTGAGGCCCGCTTCGCTTGACCGCTGGTGGAATGCTTTTCGGCAAGGCTCTTCATCATCTCAAAGGCCTTGGCTTCATCCTGTAGGTACCACCTGGGAGGGCCTGCGTCGTCCGGTCCCATGGAGTAATCTCCGTTCAAATAAACCAGAGCCATGCTAAAGTTCCCGTCATCTTCACCGTAGCCGGCACCGGCGAATCCTCTGCGAAGCAACTTCTCGGCCAATGCGTTGTTTACCGGCACGCCGACACCGCTCTCGTACACTGTCCGCAGCATCGCGACAGCTTGGGGGACATCATTGTTCGCGGCCGTTTGAAGTGTTTCGATTGCCAGCTTCGTATTCTTGGGTACGCCCGTTCCCAGAAGATATGCGCGGCCAACTCCGAAAAGACCGACCGCGTTTCCAGCCTCGGCAGCCTTGCGATACCACTCCAGCGCTTGTTTCTCGTTCTTGGTGATTCCGGCACCTCCTTCCGCGTTCGCGGTCGCAAGCCAGATATATGCTCCGGTATAGCCCTGCGCCGCTGCTTTGAGTGACCATTCGACGCCTTGAGAAGTCTCCGTCGCCGGTAAACCTGGGAAATTGCCCATGAGTAGCATGCTTAGGTCGAGTTCAACGCCGGGATCTCCGGTTTCCGCAGCTTGCTGAACGTATGCAAACCACTGGTGGTAATCGGTCGCTTTCGGAATCAATGTCACTGTTTTGCCGTCTTGAGGAACGGAGTATCCCTGTTCCGTCATGCCGGCGAGCCTTTCAAGCGCTTCGACGTCATTGTTTGCAGCGGCGCGCTGAATCCACTTCAGTGCATCGGCTGGGGCGCCGTGCAAATCCGGGACGCTTTGGAGAAAATGCATTCCAACCTGCTCCTGCACGAAGCCATCTTGTTGCGCCCAGGCTTGCGGAAGCATTTGCACGGCTTTGTCCGTCCAGAATTTGGCTTGGGAGGGATCCGCTTTCACTCCATTGCCCAGTTGATAAGACGCTGCTACGTCCATCATTCCGGGCAAATATCCGCACTGGGCGGATTTCAGATACCAAGAAAATTGCCGCTCTGAGTTGGATTGGCGGTCCCCAAAACTGTCCATGGCTGCGCAATCGCCGCGCTCAGCGGCGAGGCGAACGATCTCATCCGGCTGGATACGCCACCTGTAAGGCTTGCCGCTGGGGTCCGACAGCAGTTTCGGTGCACCGAGGTTCGGAATGACTTCTGTAGAAGTGCTGGCCTTGGTCGTGCTCTTCGTAGCCGCAGCCGCCTGATCTTTTTGTACCTTGCCCTGAGCGAATATTGCCGAGCCGGCGAACGCACCGACAGCCACCACGGCTATTTGAAGTAATCGCAACGGACGGTTGCATGGACAGGTATTGCCAGCATGGCTATCGGAAGGCATGTGTGTTTCTTCTCCCCGTCGGCGCGAAATGACAGTTGCTCCCGCGCGCAAGTTAGTTAGTCATCGTGCGCCAACAGATCGCGTCAAATGTGTGTCAATTCAATAACGGCTTGGGAACCTGAGGAAGATCGAGTCCCTGGGCTCACACGTTGTTAGCAAGCGCCTCGAAATTGTGTCAATCCCCCGGACGGACAGGTTGAAAACAATTGGTCATTACTTGTTTAGTATGTATGTTGGGGCCTGCGAAGAACGGCAAACCCGGGCCCGCAGGGTAGTGGTGGCGGGATTTATTCTGACCTGTTAGTGCCGTGGTCGCCGGCATCGGGAGCGGATCTCAAGTACCAACTCAGTGATCCGTGCGTGCGCAAATGTTCACCAACTATCGGGGCTCCATTATTGCAGAAGCACTGCTTCACTAAGTCCTGACTAGTACTACTATGTCATAAACGACGGATGCAACAAACTGGGCAGCAAGGTAGCTGTTTGAGCAGAAATCTAGCGAGTTTGATCCGGAGTGTAGCGATCGAGTACGGATTATGCCGCTCGGCGCGAATGCGACGAGCCCCGCGGCCGGAAGTCGGGCGGAATTTTCTGGGTGCGTAGGTCCAGTTGACCGGCTCGCGCCGAGGGGGAAAAACGGCTTCTCTCCGCCACCAGGAAGCCGTATGCGGCGATGCACATCGTGCCACGGTGATGAAATCCGCGCCACCCGCGACCTTCGTAGTGGCCTAATCCCAGTTCTTGCTTCAGCTCTTCATAGTCGCGCTCAATGATCCAACGATGTTTGGCTAGCTTCACCAAGTCCACCAGTTTGCTATCGGCCGGGACAGTAGAAAGCCAGTACTTCGTTGGTTCGCTCTCTCCCCTGGGCCATTCGATCAACAGCCATTCTTCTGCGTGCTGTTCGCTTCGCCAATCATCTCGATGCGCAACTCGGACGCGCTGTGCCGCAAAGCGGGACCAGAGTCTCTGCTGGGTTCCCTCGCGCCAGGAAACATTTCCCCAAGCGCTTGCCGCCAACGACTGCGCCAGTTGTTTCACGGAAACGGGCTGATGTTGGTTATCCCGGCACAGCAGTTTCGGTGGGCGTCCCAGTCCCTGCCATCGTTTTGCGGACAGGGGGGCTTCTCCAGATCTCCCAACGGTCGTGGTTCCCTGAATACCGACCACATACGCTCCTTATCGGGACTGACAGAGAGAGGCTGATCGGGCCCCGATCCGTAAGAAAAGTCGCTGCAAACCCTGCAAGGAATCGCTGCGGCTTCGTTCTCAGGATGATGCCCGCCGCGGCGTGCATGGTTTCGTTCTCGAATGCTCGGCGGCATGATCGCCACATTAGGAGGATTCATCCATGAATCAGAAATTGAATCTCGGTCTTTCCCTTGTTGCTGGCCTACTTGGCGGCATCGCGTCGTACAGCCTGCCTCCCCGAGTCTTGCGGGCGCAGGAGCAGGCCCCGCCGCCGAAGACGATATCGGCGGAGCGATTCATTCTCACGAATGAGCAAGGAACCACCGCCGGCATCTTCGGCCTCAAAGATGGCAAGGCCAACATCACCCTCTTCGATTCCGCGGGTCGTGTGATATGGAGTACTGAGGTCAGGCCAGCACCTGTCCGACAGTAAAAGTCGCGCATCGAGCACGAACTACCGTGAGGATGGCGCGCCGGGAGGCCTGGTGCTCTTTTGACAGAGACTTAGCTTGGACGCCGCGTTACGGGAAACTTGGAGTAGCGCGTCAACTTTCCGATAAGGAGTTGGGATCGGGAAGTAGACAATTCACTCAACAATATTCGATGGCTGAGAGGATAACGCTCTACACTGACCGGTATGGCGATCACGGATTTTCTGGCTGAGTTCAGGCGAGCTACCGAAGCAAAATGGAGCAATACGTCAATAAATCCGACGATTTATGGATTTCAAATTCAGCGGGGTACCCGCTGGAATGTCGGACTGTCGGTCAAACTGATTGAAGAGTACGAGAGTGTGCTGAGTACCCGTTTCCCCAACGATTTCAGGTCGTTTCTTCTTGAGATGAACGGCACAGATCTTCCGACGCTAAATGTAAACGCTCCGGCTGGATCGCAACGTGAATCTGTCGGTGTCTATTCGTATCCGAGGGATATCGAAATTGTGAAAACGCTCGTGGAACGAATCCGCATCAGCGAGCACGAAATAATCTCGGACCTCGCCGGGCAGGGATTTCAACTCACGGTAGAGGCGAGTCTCGTCCCCATTTACGGCCATCGATACGTCGTCTGCACCCCGGATCTGAGTAGGAGTACTGTACTTTCCATCATAGTGCATGACGCTGATGCGATCGTTTACGGCAATTCATTAATGGAATATTTGGAAACTGAATTCCTCCGAGCGACATCCTGAATGGAGCGCGCAGATGTTCGAATTGGGCTTACCTACTGGTGATTCACGCTACCGGAGCCCCACTTTTGGTTCGATTCCACGAGTGGCTTGAGAGTGAGGTATGCGGGTTCGGATTTTGCGGCGAAGAATATCGCTCGATTCCGCGCGAGGTCAGTCTCCACGGGCTGACCAGACTCAGCTTGTCTATGCTGTGGCGACCTAACGCCTGATTTGCTCAGGGCGAGCGGGACGACACGCGATATTTTCGTGCGCAAGACTGTGACGGGTCGCCCTGGTGCGGAGCAGGCAACGGCGAAGAGAGAACCCTGTCTGCGGCAGGCAGGCTTCGTTGATGCGCTCCCCAGGATGACGGTGCGGGCTGTGATTGAGCTGACGTTATAGGGGCAAGTCTCAGACTCGCCCCTACAGGTTCAAATACAGAGTCAACTGCGGCCGTCCCGCAAAGGCGGGACGGCCGCTACGAAGTGAAAGGCAGCGGCAAAAGAGCCGGCGGGACGCCGGCGCTGCGAATTCAAAGGCAAAGGCGCCCAGCTGAAGCTGGCCGCTACAAGTTCAAAATCATGAACGGCGTGGATTTTGCCGCGGGCTGTAAATACAGAATGGACAGAGACGCGAGCTGTCGCAGCGGATGGTGCGGGCTACGGGCGCGGACGTTAACTCGTGGAGTTCACTTTCGGCACCTGGGCCTTGTTTCGTGCTGGCGGCGGACCTAGAATTGGGATAGAAGGGTGTTTTAACGGGAGGTGATGCCCTTGCAACTCGACGACCGCATGAAGCAGTTGCTGCGAGAGCTGGGACACGCCATCAATGATACGGTGTCGGATTCGAACCGGATCGCGGAAGCGATATCGGGAGTGCGTTCGGCGGGGTTCGACATTGTGCTGAAGCTGGACGCGACGATTGGCTTGGCGCGGCGTTCCGCGCAGGACGCGAAGATGACCACGCAGGACCGGCGCTTTTTGGAATCGCTGCACATCCGCGTCGACGATGAAATCATGGAAGAAGAAACGATCGAGCCGCGGGTGGAGATCACCGCGCAAGACATAAAATTCTTGAAGTCGCTAAAGATATCCTTTGATGAAGAACTGTAAATTCATCGCAGCCGCGCTATTTAGCGCCGCCGCTCTGCTGGCGGTGGCCGCGCCGTCCGCGCGCGCGCAGGTTACCGAGCCGGCCCGCACACCGATTCCCACCGCTCCCAACACGCCGGTGGTGGTGAAGCAGCAGCCCACCAAGGCGGTGTGGTTGAAAGCAGAAGTGATTCACGCCGACCTGAACACGATCATCGTGCGGGAAGTGGGCAATGAAATGGTGATCCACACCTTCACATTCTCCGAGAAAGCCAAAGACAAAATCGAGCAGGTGCAGGATGCAGGCGGGTACCAGTCCGGGGATCACGTCAGGATTTTGTGGATGCCCGGCACCAGTGAAGCGCTGAATATTAAGGGCAGGCCTTACGAACCGATTTGTTTCCTCGTATTGAGAAGTAGGATTTCAGTACAAGCCATCTCATAAATATTCGACTACGATCGGGAAGCGCTGCTTCCCTGGCGCGCAGCCGGTAGTGACGGTGTCACGTAAACAGGAGTGGCAGTGTGGCAGCGGGCGGTTCGCGAACCGCCCCTACAGCGCGCGACGGGCTTGGCATGACGATGAGCACGGGCGCAGCGGCGCGTCGCGATGCTGACAGCTCGACAAGCCGGGGCGCAGCCCTTCGATTCGGCACTGCCGAATCTCAGGATGAATCGCCCTGCGGGGCGATTCACAAGCAGCGCCCCTCCCATGGCCTCGGAGGGTTGCCGATCGATGGCGACCCCGCCCTTCCGGATTTAACGTTGATAAGATGGCTTGTAACGACAAGAGCGAGAAACGAGCTGGCGCTACGAAATGATTCGCCCTCCTGCAGTTGCTGGACGCTTCTACCCATCCGAAGTGAAGGAGCTTGCGCGGCAGATTGCCGAATTCGCGCCCGCGACGAGCACGGGCAAAATTGCGGCGCGCGGGTGCGTGGTACCTCATGCGGGCTACCTGTATTCGGGACACGTCGCGGGTGCGGTTTATTCTTCGCTGGAAATTCCCGCGCGATGCATTCTGCTGGGGCCGCGGCATTACCCGCGCGGCGAAGCGATGGCAATTCTGTCGCAGGGAAGCTGGCAAACTCCGCTGGGAGATGCGCCGGTAGATGCGAAGCTGGCTGCTGAGCTGATGCAGGCTTGCCCGCGTTTGCGTGAAGACGCCGTAGCGCACGAGCGCGAACATTCGCTGGAGGTGCAGATTCCGTTTCTGCAGCGGCTCGCGCCGGACTTTCGATTTGTACCGGTGGTGCTCGGGGCGGATCGTTATCCGTTGCTCGAGGAATTGGGCCACGCGGTGGCGAAGGTGGTGGCTGCACAGAGCGAGCGCGTGCTGGTGATTGCCAGCACGGATATGAATCATTACGAGAACGACGCGTTCACGCGCGTGAAGGACGCACGGGCGATTGAACGCATTCTGGCTCTGGATCCGCGCGGGCTGTATGACACGGTGCGCGCCGAGGGGATTACGATGTGCGGCTACGCGGCGACAACGGCGATGTTGGTGGCGATGCGGGATCTGGGCGCGGAGAGCGCGGAGCTGGTGCGCTATGCGACGTCGGGCGATATTACCGGCGAGCGCGATGAGGTGGTTGGGTATGCAGGGTTGATCGTGCGCTGAGCGGTGGCGAGTTTCTGTGGCGGCGGTCTTCAGACCGCCATCGGTTGTTGGCGTGACGCCGAAGGCGCACTGAAATGCGCCGCTACAAAAGCGAGCTTCTGTCGCTAGTTGACGTTGAGCGTGAAAGTGAAAGTGTGCGTGGTCGTGCCGCTGGTGGCGGTCACGGTGATGGTTTGGTTCTGCACCACTGGCGTGCCTGGGTTGGTGGGCCCCGTTCCGCCGCCGCCTCCGCACGCAGCAATTCCGACCAAGAGCGTAAACATCAGTACGGCGCCAGTGAGATTCCAGCGCCGTCGGCGCGATTGAATTGCCAGCGCGAGGAGCGCGACGCACAGGAGCAGGACGCGAATCGCACCAGCGGTGGTGCGCCATCCGCCGAAGTCAATGTGGCGGCTTAGCGGAACGAGCGAGCTGGGAGCCGTCGTAGAAACCTTAATAGTTGAGGTGCCGCCCGCGGCCACGGTAGCCGGTGTGAAGCTGCAAGTGCTTTCCAAAGGAAGATTGGTGCAGCCCGTGAGATTGACTGAAGCGGTGAAACCGTTCAGCGCGTTCACGGTCACGACGGTGGTTCCTGACGAACCGGGAGCGCTGACATTGACTGTTGGCGGCGCAAACGAAATGCTGAAATCTGGGCCAGGTGTGACTTGCTGATTGATTGCGAAGGACCCGGCGGCATAATTCGTATCGCCTGAGTAGTTCGCGACAATCTGAACGTTACCGAAGGTCAAAGCAGCGGTGGTCAGCTGCGCCTGACCGTTACTCAAGAAAACGTTTCCAAGCGTGACAGAATTTCCAAGGAAAGAAACGGTACCGGTCATGGCTGGTCCGCCAGACTTCCCGGGCGTGACTGTTGCAGTGAAAGTGATGGACTGGCCCTGCTGAATCGTTGGCGCGCTGGAGGTGAGTGCGACGCTGGTACCAATTTGGGCATCCACTTGAGCCGTCGCAGAAACCGCAGCTGCGTAGTTGGTGTCGCCGCTGTATTTGTAGGTGATTGAATTATTGCCAAGCGTGTACGCGCTGGTGATAAGGGATGCCGTGGCTTGGACAGCGCAATTTGAATTTGTGCTGGATTGAACTGTCTGAGGCGTTCCGAATTGAGTCGCGCCATCGAAAAACGTGATCGTACCAGTCGGAGGATTTCCGCAACTCTGAGCGGTTACGGCGCCCGAAACCAAGGCCGCTGAGCCAAAGATCGCGGTCCCGTTCCCAACGTTGGGGGGAGCTGCGGCGGTTACGGCTTGGGTGATCGTAAAAGATGCGGCGGGCGAGGTGCTGGCGTTGAAGCTGGGGTCGCCGCTGTAGGCGCCGGTGATGGGATGAGTTCCCGCTGTGAATGTGAACGTAGGATTCGTGGGCAGGACATTGCCCTGGCTGTTCAACGTCAGCGCCGGAATTCCGCTGATGGCCTGGCCGTTGTCCTTGAAGGTGACGGTGCCGGTGGGCACGCCATTGCCGGAATTGCCGCTTACGTCGGCGCGGAGATAGACCGTAGAGCCGTACGGTCCTGTGCTGAACGGGAAGATATTGCCTTGCAAATCTTGAGTGATGAAGGAAACGGCGGTCTTGCTGCCTTCCGGGGTGACCAGGACGGAGACAGGCGGCGTGGAGTCACTGGCGGCGAAGGTGCCGTCACCGGGGTAGTGCGCGGTGACGGTGTAAGTGCCGCCCGGCAGCACATTCGTTGTTGTACTCACCGACCCGTTGGACAGCGCAAAATCGGTGACGCCCGGGTCAATGGTGGTGGTCGAGAGCAGTGCAACATTGCCTGTGGCCGTGCCAGTGGCTGGAGCAGTGGGCGTTACATTGATCTGCACGGTCACGGGAGTGCCATGGACGATTGACGATGTTGGGTTAAGCGACAAAGTGGTAGTGCTGGGCTTCAGCGCGGAGGTGATGGTGCTCCACTTGTTGACGAGATTGGCGGCGTTGACCGAACCGAGACCGGTGGTCAGGTCATAACCGGCGGTTGAGTTGTAGCCGGATAAAATGCCGATGCCTGCGGGGCCGGGAGAGCCGCAGTTGACCCGCGATGGCCCGGTATCGTCGCAAGGCATAGCGTTGGTGCCGGTGGTGATGTCGTAAAAAATGCAAGTGCTCGCGGGCGTACCGGACGAGGTGCAGCTTGCGCCGGACTGCGCGGCTAACCTGTAAAGAGTGTAGTTGGCGTTACCCTGGCGCGAGCCGGCTTTCTGGTTGACCATCGCCATAATCCCAGCAAAGGACGGCGAGGACGCAGAGGTGCCACCAGTGGCAAGGAATTCCATCTCCTGGGGGTCCTGGTCGCAGTAGATGCCGTCCGTTCGGTCAGCCTCACAAATAATGTAAAAGCTGCCGGTGTAGAATCCTGCGGCAGCGTACAACGAGACGTCCGGGATATCGCGTTTTCCATCGCTGGGCACGCCGGTGCCGGTCTGCCAAGAGGGCTTGGCGTAGCCTCCCGAGCAACCGGCGATATCCTGTCCGTCGCTCGTAGTACAGCCGCTTTTCCCGCCAGAACCGCCAACGGTGAATATATTTACATTGAGCAGTTGCGAATTGTTGCAGTTTGTCAACGGATTGCTGGAGTAGCCATAAAATTCCAGCGCCTGACTGGTGCAGCTATCGTTCCAGGGAACCTCGGGGATGTAGCTCTTGGCGGATAACTGCGTGGTTGCGTTATTCGTGCTGCTCCAGTAGGTGGCGGGGTTCGAAAGGTCGTTGAAATCCGTACCGCCGACGGCGACGTTGTAGGGCGTGGATGCAAACCCGCTTACTTGCAAGCCGAATTCAGCGGGCGCAGGGGATGGATTGTCGTGGCTGTCGCAACCGGCGGAGCCAGAGTCGCCGGCGGAAACAAATGCAGTGATTCCTTCTGCGGCGGCTTGCTGCCAGACAGAGTTGTAGAACTGATTGCCGGCGGTACCCAGCGCGGCTTCACACATTCCATAACTTTCGCTGAGTATCGGAGCTACGTTGTTGTCCACGGTGAACTGCGCGGAAAGATCAACACCAAGAGTCGTATTCGTGGTGGCGGACGTGACGAATTTGATGGTCGCGCCCTTGGCGACCGCGCCAGCCCATTGCAGATCGAGATCCGATTCCGTTTCATCGCCAGGCACGATGCCGGGATCCGGGCCGTCCAGGATGACGACCGGATCGTTCGCAGGCAGACCAAAGAGACTGCGGAAGTTCTCGATGTCCTTCATGTCCACATCGGTCTCGCCAATGATTGCGATGGTCTGGCCGGTACCGTCGATCACGGGAGCGGGACTGCCATTCCAGAGCGGCAAGACGTTATAGATCGTTGCAAAATCGTAGGGGCCCAGCCCGTAACAGGTCACCGGCTGGCCCACTTGGTTCGTACCGCAGGTAAAAGTGAATTCTGAATGGAGCGGTTTGATTTCGCCGGTCGTCTTGTTTTTCTTGAAAACGCCAGAAACCACGTGCATCGGTTTTCTGGGAAAATTGTGCAGTGTGTCGACGCCCACAATCACGGGCGCGAGCGCGGTGGGGATCGACGGATTGGTGGAGTTGGCCCAGTGGTCTTCGATTGCACCACCGGCGGTGGGGACTGAGTATTTGTGGATCGCGGTGTGCAACGCTTCCTGGACTTGGCCGGCGGTGCCGGAAAATTCGATCACGGTGCGGCCGTTGGAGATCGGGGCGACCTGGAATCCGTGGGATTGCAGCCAGGACGTTATGGTTTGGATGTCCTGATCGGAGGGGCCGAACTGTCGGCCGAATTGCTGCGGAGTGAGCCATTGGTGATAGTTCGGCGAGGATTGATCCTGCTGCTGGTCGAGCAATTGTTCGAGCGTGGCTTCCTGGCTGGGGCTGCGTTGCAAGACGAGGAGCATGCGGTTCATGGGTAGGCTGGCAGGAGCCACGCCGCGATCGTATTCGGCGCTCGCCAGGTAATAGGTGTTGCCCTTCAACACGGTGAGGTTCGATTCGTCCACCGCCTGGGTGATGCGCGACGACACGGACGTGGTTTGCGCTATCGCATCC
>Ga0210398_10003532_pt1 | contig 14929 bp, 15 predicted proteins | sample IncBWC4OmetaG_FD_161047 | JGI IMG/M metagenome (GOLD analysis project Ga0210398, IMG submission 161047) | Forest soil microbial communities from Barre Woods Harvard Forest LTER site, Petersham, Massachusetts, United States - Inc-BW-C-4-O | ecosystem: Environmental > Terrestrial > Soil >...
CGGTGGGCTCGACCTTGGTGTCGCAGATGTTGGCGGCATTGCCGTTCCATCTCGTCGTCTCGGAGGCGAGCCCGATCGACACCGTGGTTCAGGCGTCGCAGTTCTGGCCCGATCTGGACGCGCAGCGCCACGCCGCCTGGCTCAATGCCATCGTCGGCGCGTTCGGTCAGCAGCGCCATGGCGGCGAACGGCACTATTTCGTCAAACTGGACTGCTGGCATACGCTGGCGTTGCCGTTATTTCGCCGCGCTTTTCCGGCGGTGCCGTGGGTTTTTCTCTATCGCGATCCGGTGGAGGTGCTGGCGTCGCAAATGAGCCAGCCCGGCACCCAGATGCTGCCGAGTGGCATCGGGCCCAATCTCTACGGCATCGAACGCTCCTATGGGCCTGGCACCGCGGAGGACTATTACGCGCGCGTGCTGGCCAAGGTCTGCGAGCCGGTGCTGCGGCATTATGGCGAAGGCGGCGGCTTGCTGGTGAACTACCGGGAGCTTCCGGAGGCGCTGTTTTCGGCGATCTTGCCGCACTTCGGTGTCACCGGCGACGAGGCCGACCGCGCCGCGATGATCGAGGCCACCCGTTACGACGCCAAATCCCCGGGCATGGCGTTCACCCCCGACAGCGAAGCCAAACAGCGCGGCGCCAGTGCCGCGACCCGCGCCGCTGCGGAGCGATGGCTATGCGATCCTTATCGCCGGCTCGAAGCCTTGCGCGCCGCAGGGACAGGTTGATTTTCCGGCGGCCGATGGGCGATGCTTGCGACCGAACAGGACACCTTAGGAAAAATAGCGATGCCATTGCCGGATCGGTTGCGCTTGCCGTTCACCTTCGACCCGGACCTCTTGGCCCGCGATCTGGAAAGGCTCAGCACGGTCGGCTGGACCAGGCATTTCGTGCGGCAGAATTACGACGGGGATTGGAGCGTCATTCCGCTGCGCGGCAACGCCGGTGCCACCCATCCGGTGATGATGATTTATGCGGATCCGACCTGCCGCGATTTCGCCGACACGCCGATGCTGGCGGCCTGCTCCTATTTTCGGCAGGTGCTGGCGAGCTTCGCGGCGCCGCTGCAGGCGGTGCGTCTGATGCGGCTGACCGCCGGTTCTGTCATCAAGGAGCACAGCGACCTTGAGTTGAGCTTCGAGGAGGGCACGGTGCGAATTCACGTGCCGGTTGTAACCAACGCCGGCGTCGAGTTCTATCTCAACCGCAACCGTGTCGTGCTCGAAGCCGGCTCTAGCTGGTACTTGCGGCTTTCCGATCCCCACAGCGTGGTCAACCGCGGCACCACCGACCGCGTGCATATGGTCATCGATGCCGAGGTCAACGATTGGGTCCGCGACGTATTGGTAACCGCGGCTGCATCACAGGGTCACATCGCCGTAGCATGATGCACGTAGGAGGGATCACGGCCAAGCAAAGCCGGGCCGAATGATTCAATTGCAATGTTCCGGAGCATCAACTAAAGTTTGAAGACACGACATGTGAGGGAGGGCAATATGGCTGCGCCGTTTCTTGCCGAAATTCGTCCTTGGGCTTGTAACTTTGCGCCGGTCGGTTGGGCGTTTTGCCAGGGCCAGACGCTTCCGATCTCCCAGAACGCGGCTTTGTTCTCGCTGATCGGCACCTATTACGGGGGCAATGGCACGAGCACTTTTCAGCTTCCCAACCTGATGGGCCGCGTGCCGCTGAAATTTGGCACCGACTCCACCGGCAATACTTACTTCATCGGCGAGCAGGCCGGCGTTGAGACCGTCACGCTCCAGTCGACCCAGATGCCGCTCCATACCCATACCTTCGGCGGATCGAATGCGGTTAGCACCCGTGACAAACCGGCCAATGGGGCGTCGCTTGGCACGAGCCAGAACGGAAATAACTATTATGGTCCGAGCAACGGTTCGACGACCACCATCAATCCCGGCACCATCTCGCCCTATACCGGCGGCAATCAGGCTCACGAAAACCGGCAGCCGTACCAGGCGCTGAACTGGTGCATCGCCCTGCGGGGCATCTTTCCATCGCGCAATTGATCCGATCGCGGAACGAGAACGAGGAGGGCTTGCAATGGCATCGCCGTATATGAGCCAGATCATAATGTTTGGCGGCAATTTTGCGCCGAAGAATTACGCGCTGTGCAATGGCACGCTCATGCCCATCAATCAGTACCAGGCGCTGTTCGCGTTGCTCGGGACGAACTATGGCGGCAACGGTACGACCAATTTCGGGCTTCCCAACCTGCAATCGGCCCTGCCGCTGAGCTTCGGGCAGGGGCAGGGCTTGTCGCCCTACGGCTTGGGCCAGACCGGCGGCGTACCCCAAGTCACGTTGACGCAGCAGACGGTGCCCAGCCACCAGCATTTCATGTTGGCGACAAAATCTCCGGTCGCCAACGCCTCGGCGATCTCGACCTCCGTGCTGCCCGGGGTGCCGCCTGCCTCGGGGGGCTCGCTCTATGCCAACCCGCCGACCGGCTCGCTGCCGCCGCTGGTACCCCACCCCCTGGCGGCAGGGACTTGTTCGCCGATCGGCAACGACCAGCCGCATACCAATTTGATGCCGTCGCTGTGCGTGACCTTCGCGATCGCCCTGACGGGCGTATTCCCGAGCCGCAACTGAGGAGAGGCCTTCATGTCCCAGCCATATGTCGGGGAAATCCGCGCTTTCGGCTTCCAGTTCGCGCCCTCGCAGTGGGCGTACTGCAACGGCCAGCCTCTCGCGATCTCGCAGTTCGACGTGCTGTATACGGTCATCGGCACGACCTACGGCGGCGATGGGGTCACGACCTTTAACGCGCCCAATCTTCAGGGCCGCGCGCCGATGCATTGGGGCACCGGGGCGAGCGGCATGACGACCGTCATCGGGCAAGTCCAGGGCGTGCCCTTGGTGACGCTGACGCAGGCACAGACCCCACAGCACACCCATACGATTACGGCTCAACAGATCGGATCGGGAGGGGATCCGTCGAAGACGGCGACCCCGGGTCCAAATACTTGGATTTCCGATTCCGTACCCGACGGGCTTTGGAACTTTACGCCGACGATCAATGCGGCGTTTGCGGCCAACGCGATTACTCCCGTCGGCGGCTCGACGCCGCACGAGAACATGCAGCCTTATCTGGCGATAAACTTCTGCATATCGCTGTACGGCATTTATCCGTCGCGGAACTGACAGCGGCCGCGCTTGGACGTCACGGCAGAAGAGCCGCGGACATGACGGACGCCGCCACCGACGCATTGCGTCGCCTGGCGATGCCCGCTGCCCTGGCGCGGCAGGGCTTGGCGCTGCGTCCCGAGACCGAGGCGGACGTCCCGTTCCTGCGCAGTCTCTACATTTCGACCCGTTGGGAAGAGCTCGCGGCAGTCGCCGAGTGGACCGACGAGCAGAAGATCGCTTTCCTGGAAAGTCAGTTCGCGGCGCAGCGCCAGCACTACCTCGCCTACTTTGCCAACGCGGCTTTCGACGTTATCGAGGACAACGGCGTCCCGGCGGGCCGGCTTTATCTCGATCGCCAGGACAAGACGCTCCTCATCGTCGACATCGCGCTGTTGCCGCCATGGCGCAACCGCGGCATCGGCACCGCGCTGATCGAAGCGGTGTTTGCCGAGGCGCGGTTATGCGGCAAGGAAGTCAGCATTTCGGTCGAAAAATTCAATCCGGCGCAGCGGCTCTATCGGCGGCTCGGCTTTCGCGAATATGCCGAGGACAACGTCTATTGGTTTATGTATTGGGAGCCGGAGCCGAAACCGGCCGCCAAGATCAGTTGAATATCGCCTGATAGGTGCTGATACCGGCCTCGTGGCTGAGCGGCACCAGGAAGATGGACAGCGGGCCCAATATGTCGTGTCGCAACGCATAAATGCGCTGCGGCAGGACGAAGTTGCCTTGGCTGGTGAACAATAGCGAGAACGGCTCGCGCTTTGCGTTAGCGTAATTGCGCAAAGGCTTCGCTTCGATCAATGTCAGCGGGATGGCGGGAGTATCGGCTTCGTCGAGTGCGAAGGTCTGGCCGACCTTGTTGTCGAATAAATCGATGGTGAGAAGCTGGTCTGGCATGACGCGGCCTTCGGTCGGGGATCGAATTTTTGCAAAATAGAACGGCGGACGCCGGCTGTATATCCTAAAATCGCGCGCCGGCGCTTGCGGCTTGCGAACGTCTTTGCGCGCGAAGTCGGGAAACCGCGTGATTCCAGTTTTACCGTGTCTGCCTTGGGGGTTCGACGGGATGCCAGGGGTGCGGGCTCGCACTCAGCTGCTCGAAAAACGTCTTCAGCGCTGCATTGGGAAAGTTTTGCACAAAGCGGGAAGTTGCCACCGACTGCCGATAATCAGCGACCCATTCTTCGTCGAGTGCCGTCGTGCCGGATCCTGCCCATGTCAGCAGTGTAGTCGTGCCATCGGTCCATCGGATGCCGAAATAGCGGGCGATGTTATCGGGAGAGAAGAGCTGGCTGAGCGGCAAAGGGTCGATGATCAATAATTCGCGCGAATACAGGAAATAGTTCAGCCCTGCTGCGCGCAGCGCCGCTCGGCCTTCCTCGGGCGTTCCCCACATCAGGCGCTCCCAGGACGGAGTCATGATGAAATAAAAAAAATTCATCATTTTGCAGTCCGGCAGCATGCAATAGGTATCAAAGTGCAGTGACCAAATCGGCGTATGCGGACCGACGATCGCATAGGCACCGCGGGCACCGGGGTAAATGCCTGCCAGACGCGCTTGGGTCGACGTGCGGGCCGGAGCGCCGGCTGCAATCGTCGCGTCCCCGCGCCGGCGCATGATTGGTTGACCACCGGACTGTCGTGCAAACGCATCATCAATGCTGAGGATGCCGACCGCGTATCTTAGCGCATTCGCGCCGAGCGGTACGATGGCGCGATCAATCCGCGTTTTATCCGCGATCACGACCGCGCACACCGCCAGGACGACGACCGGCGCGAGCGGGTGACCGAGCACGGCAGCGACGGACGACAGCGATCGAAGACGAATTGATGCCGTCCAGAGGGTGCAACCGGCAACGATCATCACCGGCACCATAAAGCTCGCGAACCGATAGTAGGAGCCGGACGGTCCGCGCCCAGCCGTCACGGTCAGCACCGCGAAAACCACGAAGATAGCACCCAAAACCACCGCCGCACTCGATGTGGGGCGTTTGTTGGTGGTTCCGGCACGATATCGCTGGTAGGTCGACATCAGCGTGACCAGCAGCCCGCCGAGAACCAACGGCCAGAGCAGGTACAGTCGCGACGTGAAATTCAGGAAATGCAAAGATTTCGCAAGCGGCACGCCAGTGTAGGTGCCAAACCGCGGCATCGCGAGCACGATCGGGAGAGCGCCCGTTCGATGCAGCTTCTCGAAATCGGTGAACTGCCAGAAATCGTGAAGCGCGAAATCGCTGAACAATCCGGTGGTAGCGAAATTGAGAAGCCAAATGCCTGCGACAAGCGCTCCGGCAAGCATCGCGAAAGCAAAGCAGACGCTGGCGCGACGGCGATCACCCATGCACGCATACGTCAGAACCAGTACGCCGAAAACGGCCCCCAGAATCATCCCGATAAAGGCATTCGGGGTTGCGATGATGATGGCCGTCATGGCCGAGGCGGCCGCAGCAAGCCATATCCGCCGGTTGCCAAGTGTGTCGTCGAGCGCAACGACGACCATCCACAAGATCGCGACGACAAACGCAGTGTCGAACTCGTGCTGCTTGCCGAACTCGCCCCAGCTGGGGGTGTAAACGTATACCGCGAAGAACAGCAGTACGCCGACGATGGGCCAAGATGTGTTCGGTGCGACGCGACGGATGAAGAGGAATGTCGCCAGTCCAGCGGCCGAAAAGAAGCAGAAGACCACCAGCTGTTGGGCCAAAGGATCGGTGAGCAGCATTCCGAGAAAGAAAAGTCCCGCGCCTTTCGAATAGAAGTAAAGCACCCAAGCCTCGTTCGGCCAGATGCTGCCGTGATCCACAAAAGCTTGGTAGCCGGGGAAATAGTGGTTGTAATAGTCTTGACTCCCGCCCGGATAGAGCCCTTTCACCAGGAGGAGCGCACACCACACAAAGAGCAGCAGTGTGCAGAGAGATTTGAAGGGCCTGTTGCTCTCATGAAACCGTTTGATCACGGTTCGCAGTCCCGGGGCGACAAGTCGCAATTCGCGAAATGACAGCGCCACCACCGGCACCGTCAGGACCACCATGACCCCGGCATTCAGGAGGCTCGCATATCCGACCGCAAGCAGCACGAGGTGCCATGGGCCAGTGCCGGCAAAGAACGTCAGCGCAAGGTAGTCCAGCGTCCCGACTGTGTCCGGCTGGAGGTCGCCCAGCGAGCGCAGCAGGATCGCGCCGACGGTCTGAACGATCCAGAACAAATAAAAAATGAACAGTACACGGAACAGGTTGTTCAAGAGAACGAGGACGCCGGTGTCGGAAAAATGCGAATGATAAACATCGACGTACTTGAACCAGGTGATGAGGGCCACAAATCCGCCGAAGTACAGCATAAAGCGCAGCACGTCGGCCCGCCGGCTGGGCGCGTGAAGGTGGATGAAAGGATCGATCAACAAGCTTCTCCGGTGTGCTGCGCTATTCCCGCCAGCGTGAACAGGGAGAAGTTTCGCGCACTGCGTCGACCCAGCCGCTGCTGCGCCGCTCGGCATGCCGAGTTTGAGCGTCGCCAGTGTCAGATTATAGCCCAACCGCCGCAGGTATCCCAGGTTTGCGGAGGAACGGAATCACGTTGGAGCATCCCACAATAAGTGCCAAGCCTATGCGAGGTCCCGGTTGTTGTAGGCCAGCTGGAGATCGGGATAGAGTCGGATCGCTCTTGAAGGCCTAAACGCTAGCACGCGCTCGGGCTTTAGCATCGTTCAAGGTCGGCGGGGTAGCGGAGTCGGTTGCACATGGACAACGGGCGTTCCAAATCGGCGCTGATTACAGGCGCGACCGGGCAAGACGGGGCCTATCTCGCCGAATTGCTGCTCGGCAAGGGCTATGTCGTGCACGGCATCAAGCGGCGCTCGTCGTCCTTCAATACGGCGCGCGTCGATCATCTCTATCGCGATCCCCACGAGGAAGGCGTCCGCTTCCATCTGCACTACGGCGACGTCACCGACGCGACCAACCTCATCCGCATCGTCCAGGAAACGCAGCCCGACGAGATTTACAATCTGGCGGCGCAATCCCACGTCCAGGTCTCGTTCGAGACGCCGGAATACACCGCCAACGCCGACGCGCTCGGGACGCTGCGGCTGTTGGAAGCGATGCGGATTCTGGGCCGCGAAAAGCTGACCCGGTTCTATCAGGCTTCGACGTCGGAGCTCTACGGCAAGGCGCAGGAGACGCCGCAGAAGGAAACCACGCCGTTTTATCCGCGCTCGCCCTATGCCGCCGCGAAACTCTACGCGCACTGGATCACCGTGAACTATCGCGAAGCCTACGGCATGCACGCCTCGAACGGCATTCTGTTCAACCACGAGAGCCCGATCCGCGGCGAGACCTTCGTGACGCGCAAGATCACCCGCGCCGTGGCGGCCATCGAGCGCGGCCTGCAAGCGACGCTGTTCCTCGGCAATCTCAATGCCAAGCGCGACTGGGGCCACGCCCGCGACTACGTCGAAGGCATGTGGCGGATCGTCCAGCAGGACGAGCCGGACGATTACGTGCTCGCCACCGGGGAAGCGCATTCGGTGCGCGAGTTCGTCGAAAAGGCTTTCGCCTGCGTCGGCCGCACCATCGTCTGGAAGGGCGCCGGCGCCGACGAAAAGGGATTGGACAAAAATTCCAGCGAGGTGCTCATCGAGGTCGATCCGCGCTACTTTCGTCCGACCGAAGTCGAGGCCCTGATCGGCGACCCGCGCAAGGCGCACAACAAGCTGGGCTGGCGGCATCGCGTGACGTTCGATGAATTGGTGCAAGATATGGTGAAGTCCGACCTCGATGCGGTCCGGTTCGAGCAGCAGCGCCATGGCCGCAGCGACTGATCCGGGTGGCACAGCCCGGGCGGCGAAAGCGCCGCTGTTCGATCTGCGCGGACGCCGCGTCTTTGTCGCCGGCCACCGCGGCATGGTCGGCTCCGCCATCGTGCGGCGGCTCGCGGACGTGGATTGCGAGGTCTTGACGATCGGCCACGACCGCCTGGATTTGCTGCGCCAGGACGACACCGCCGCTTATCTGCGTTCGGCAAAGCCGGATGCGGTGATCGTCGCCGCGGCAAAAGTCGGCGGCATTGCCGCCAACGGCGCATTTCCGGCCGACTTCATTTATCAGAATCTGATGATTGCGACGAACGTCATCGATGCGGCGTTTCGCTCAGGCGCCGCCAAGCTTCTGTTCCTCGGCTCGTCCTGCATTTATCCGCGGCTGGCGCGCCAGCCGATGGCGGAGGAAGAGCTCTTGAGCGGGCCGCTCGAGCCGACCAACGAGTTTTATGCGATCGCCAAGATCGCCGCTATAAAACTCTGCGCGGCGTACCGGCGCCAGTACGGCGCCGATTTCATCTCGGTGATGCCGACCAACGTCTACGGCTTGGGCGACAATTATCACCCGCAAGACAGCCACGTGATCGCGGGCCTGATGCGGCGCCTGCACGAGGCCAAGCAAACAGCGTCGCCCACGGTCGCGGTCTGGGGCACCGGCACGCCGCAGCGCGAATTCATTTTTGCCGATGATCTGGCCGACGCCTGCATTTTCGTCATGGAAAACTATTCGGCCGAACCGCATCTCAATATCGGCTCTGGCGAGGAGATCACCACGGGCGAACTCGCCGGCCTCATCGCCGACGTCGTGGGCTATCGCGGCAAGCTCACTTTCGACGCCTCGCGTCCGGACGGCACACCGCGCAAGCTGCTCGATGTTGCGAAGCTCAACGCACTGGGCTGGACATCGCGCACGCCGTTACGCGCCGGGCTAGAACGAAGCTATGCGGATTTCATCGCGCGCGGCAAAGGACATTGACGTCTCACGCGGCGGGCAGCGCGTAATTCCGATTCAAACGCACCGGCACTTGCCGGCCGAGAATATTCAACAGCACCCGGATACGTCCGGCATTATCCAGACGGTCTATGACGCCAAGCTGTTCGGCGAAGGGGCCTGCGGCAAAGCGCACCGGCGCGCCGACTTTCAGGTTCGAGCTCAACTGCAACAAGCCCTCGGCATCGGCGAGCGCCAGCATGGTTTCGACAATGCCCGCCGGCACCGGGCAGGGCAGGTCTCCGGCCATGACCAGACTGGAAATGCCGAACGTGCCGTTGACGCTGCGCCAGCGATCCCGGTTCAGGTCGAGGAGGACGAACAGGTATCCGGGAAAGAACGCGGCGGTCACGGTGGAGAGCTTGCGCGCGTGGCGAATGGTCTTGCGGCGCTTCGGCAGGAAGGTACGGAAATTTTGTTGCTTGAGCTGAGTCTGCGCCCGCTTCTCCGCAAATTGCAGCGTCTGGACGGCATACCAGCGTTCGCCGTCGTTGGGCGCGCTGTCACTTGGGTAAGCTGAATCAACGGACATTGTTCGATGTGTTTCGCGGCCGACGCTCTGATTTATTAGATTATCATCGGCGTGGCGTCATAACAAGGATATCACCCGGCATCGAGCTGATCGAGCAATCGGCGCCAGCGCGCGAGGCCAAGCCTGCGGGTAAAGTGCGCGTCGAGCATTTGCCGCGCCCGGGCGCCCATTTCTGAAACTTTTTGCGGCGTTGCCGATAGCCGCCGTAATGTGGCCGTCAGCGTTTCGCTATCGCCCGGCGCGATGGTAAAACCGCAGTCGTTGCGTTGCACCAGCTGCGCCAGTTCACCGTTCGGATCGCCGATGACGACGATGGGTTTGCCGGCGGCGGCGATGCCATAAAACTTGCTCGGCACCATCAGGCCTTCGAGCCGCGGATCGAGCGACACCCAATGGGCGTCGGAGGCACCTAAGGAATACGACAGCAGCGTTCGCGTTTGATAGGGCAGGAAGCGGAATGCGCCGGCAAGGCCGCGCGCCTGCACCGCAGCCGCCAGCTCCGCAAAACGCTTGCCGCCGCCGATCATCAGGAACGCCACGCGCGGCTCGTTGCGCAGCCGCTCGGCGGCGGCCAGTACGGTTGCGAATTCGTGCGCCCTGCCCAGATTGCCAGAATAGCCGAGGACGAATTTGTCGGCCAAATTCCACTCCTGCCGCAGCGGATTGTCCGCCGGCGAAACGAGCCGGATATCTTCGTCGTTGCACCAATTGGGAATGACGTGAATGCGCCCGGCCGGCGCGCCCAAAGTTTCGACTTTGCGGCCCATCAGATCGCCGACCACGACGGTCGCCGCCGCATCGCGCAAAGTGGCGTTGCGCAGCGCGATGAGGCTCTTGGCAACGGGACCGCGCATGAACGGCACGCCCAGCTCGACCGCGGTCTCCGGATAAATATCCTGCAGCCAGTTCACCGACCGCGCGCCATTGCGGCGGGCGACCGGCCTGGCGACGATGGAAATCAGCGGCGGGTCGGTTTTGGCAATTACAATGTCGCCGGGCCGGACGAGGCCGATGAGGCAGCGTCTGACCGACCGGTAGAACGAGACGTAGTCGATCGAGCGGCCAAGCAGGGCCGTGCGTCCGAACCCGGTCGAGGCGACACGGTGCACGTCGACGCCGTTGATGGTTTCACGCTCCGGCAACGCCGCCTTGGGGTCGTCATAGATCTGCCGGCTGGTGACGATGTGCACTTCGCGTCCGGCGCCGGCGAGATCAAAGGCGAGATCGGAAAGGATCTGGCTTGTCGCCGAATGGTCGGGTGCGAAAAATCGATTGATGAAGATCAATCGGCGCATCGGGGACCGGTACGCCAGAGCATGTCACGCCCCGGCGTTCTGTGCGTCGTGGGCGATCAACGGCCGAACGGCATCGTCGCGCAATAGTTCTTCGAAATAGGCGATGGTGCGCATCAGGCCGTCGCGCAGCGCCGTGTGCGGCGCCCAGCCGAGCACGTCGTTGGCTTTGGAAATGTCCGGCCGGCGTTGCCGCGGATCGTCCTGCGGCAGCGGCCGGTGGACGATGCGCGAGCGCGAGGCGGTGAGCTCGACCACCATCGACGCCAGTTCAAGCATGGTGAATTCGTCCGGGTTGCCGATATTGATCGGCCCCGTCACGTCGTCGGCGGCATTCATCAGCCGAAGCAGCGCGTCGATCATGTCGTCGACGTAACAGAACGAGCGGGTCTGCTGGCCGTCGCCGAAGATGGTGATGTCGCGACCGAGCAGCGCCTGCACGATGAAATTCGACACCACGCGGCCGTCGTTCGGATGCATGCGCGGGCCGTAGGTGTTGAAAATGCGGGCGACCTTGATGCGCAGGCGATGCTGGCGCCAATAATCGAAGAACAGCGTCTCGGCGCAGCGCTTGCCTTCGTCGTAACAGGAGCGCGGCCCGATCGGATTGACGTGACCGCAATAATCCTCGGTCTGCGGATGAACCTGGGGATCGCCGTAGACTTCGGAGGTCGAGGCCTGGAGGATTTTGGCGCGTAGCCGCTTCGCCAGCCCCAGCATGTTGATGGCGCCGTGGACGCTGGTCTTGGTGGTTTGCACCGGATCGTGCTGGTAGTGGATCGGGGAGGCGGGACAGGCGAGATTGAAGATCTGGTCGACTTCGACATAGAGCGGAAACGTCACGTCGTGACGCATCAGCTCGAAACCGTGGTGGTCGAGCAGGTGATCGATGTTGCGTCGCGCGCCGGTGAAATAGTTATCGACGCACAGCACGCCGGCGCCGCTTTTGAGCAGGCGATCGCAAAGGTGCGAGCCGAGAAATCCGGCACCCCCGGTCACCAGCACGCGTGTTTCGAGATGCATACCAGCAACTCCCAAAAGCTTCAGGGCGCGGACGGCGCCGTGCGCCGAACCACGTGATTGCCCGAGATCAACAGGTCCATCTTGGTGCGCAGGAAGCAGTCCAATGCTTCTTCCGGCCGGCAGACCACCGGCTCATTCTCGTTGAACGACGTATTGAGCACCATGGGCACCCCGGTCAGCCGGAAAAACGCTTCGATCAGGGCATGATAGCGGGAATTGCCGGCCTGATCGACGGTCTGCAGGCGGCCAGTGCCGTCGACATGGGTGACGGCCGGAATCTGCCCGCGGCGCTCGGGGCGGATGGCAATGACTTGGAGCATGAAGGGCACGTCGTCGTCGCGCACGAACCAGTCGGCGACTTTCTCGCGCAGGATAGACGGCGCGAAGGGGCGGAACGACTCGCGGCGCTTGATCTTGAGGTTGAGGATATCCTTCATGTCGGCACGCCGCGGGTCGCCGAGGATCGAGCGGTTGCCGAGCGCGCGCGGGCCCCATTCCATGCGGCCTTGAAACCAGCCGACCACGAGGCCTGAGGCGATGGCCGCCGCCGCCGTTTCGACCAGCGCCTTCTCATCGTCGATGCGCTGGACAGTACAGCCTTCGGCGTCGATGGCAGCGCGGCGCTCCCCAAGGAGCGCTGCGACCTCGGCATCGCTGAACGACGGTCCCCAGAAGGCATGCGTCATCGGCGAGGTCCGCGCTCCGCTGCGATGCCACACCGCCAAGGCCGCGCCGATCGAGCCACCGGCATCGCCGGCCGCCGATTGCAGATAGATTTGCCGAAACGCGGTGCGGTCCTTGATCTTGCCGTTGGCGACGGAATTGTAAGCACAGCCGCCGGCCAGCGCGATTGCGCCATGGCGGTCGCGGCTTTGCAGCGCCGTCAGCAGATGGAAAAAAGCATCCTCGTAAACGGCCTGGGTCGCGAAGGCCAGATTGCGATGCCGCGCCTCGAGTGGCGCATCGGGATCGCGCGGCGGCCCGAGCTCCTCGACGAGGGCTTGCGAGAATAATGGCCCGCAGGTGGGTTCGCCGCCGTGCCACTCGTAGGCAATGTCGTCGCGGTGATGGCGAAAGTATTTCAGGTCGAGCGCGAAGCTGCCGTCGTCGCGCAAGGACAAAAGCTTCGCCACCTCGTGCCCGCAGGACGCATCGCCATAGGCCGCAAGCCCCATCAATTTGTATTCGTCGCCATAATGCGGGAATCCGAGATATTGGGTCATGGCCTGATAGAAAACGCCAAGCGAATGCGGAAACAGCACCCGGCCGTCGAGCGACAGCGCGGTGCCGCGGCCGCTGCCCCATGCCGCGCTGGCAAAATCGCCAAAACCGTCGACCGACACCAACGCCGCTTCGTCAAACGGCGACGGATAAAATGCCGAGGCGAGATGGGCGAAGTGATGCTCGACATATTCGATCGTGCCCGCGAAGGGCCGCCCCGGCAGCGCGGCGAGCTCGGCGGCGATGCCCATCACTTGTTTGCGATTGTGCAGCCGGTTCGCGATCAAACGCGGACTTGGCCGGTGCGTTGCGACGTAAGCGAACTTGCGGAAAAAATTGGCCCGGCCGCTGCGGTTGACGGCGACGCAGGCGACGTCGCCGAGATCGACTTTGGCTTCCTGCAAGCAATAGGCGATCGCGCGTGACGGGAAACCCGCCCAGTGCTTGAGCCGGGCAAACCGCTCCTCTTCGGCCGCGGCCAAGAGCACGCCGTCGCGCAGGATGCAGGCGGCCGCATCGGCGTGATAGGCGTTGATCCCGAGTATTATCAATCTGGCGCCGTCCTTCGCAGCAGCAAAATCTTAGCTACATCTTCGATAGAGCGCGAATAATTCGGGTCCGGAGAGATAGATGGTTTCGGTGCCCAAGCCGCCATTGCGGGCGAGCCATTGGCGAATGGCGTCGGGGTAAATGCTCATCAGCGTTCGCGTCGCCGGCTCATTGACTATTCTCGAGCCGAGAAAGCCCGGCCGGTAGGCGGCATGAAATCCGAGCGTCGCGTTGTCGGTTACGCAAATCCGGTCGCGGGGCACGATGCCGAGCACCATCGTGCAAGCCGACGAGCAAATCCCGTCGATGACGACTTGTTCTTTGGCATCCCGCAAGGCGGTGAAACGAGACCAATATTCGCCGATATTGCCGCCGCGGTCGTCGGCGATCCGCACCGTTGCCTTTGCCGGGCCCGACATCATCGTCTGCGCAAGCAATGCGAGCGGGACGAGCGCCGCTAACGACCGGCGCAAACAAAAATATCCCCGGCTTCCGCGCGGGGATGTCGATAACCGATCGTAGAAAGACATTCAGCGTTCAAGGACTGATCGGATGGTTTTCCGCAGTGCTGTTATTGTTGTTGTGATGGATGATTTCGTAGATGCCGAAACCGGCAAGCCCGAAGCCCGCCGCGACGCCTAAGAAATACAGGCCATTCGAATTATTGTCGTCCGCCATCGATCCCGATGCGCAGGGCGACAACGGCGCGATCGTCGTCACCGCGCCGGGCTGAACCGAGACTTTGCAGCCGTCGGAATAGGTCACGGCGGCGGCGCCGCCGGGGCCCACCACGACGGTATCGCCGACATTGGCGTCTACCCGGCCATTGACGGGTTGGAACCCTTGCCCCTGATTGAGCGACAGGTTGCCTTGTACCGGCTCAATTGTCGCAGCCCACGAGGCGCTGACAAGCAATAGAGAGCAGCCAATCAGTGAGACGTGTAAAAGGGAACGTCGGCCCATCGCATCACCCCACATCGCGCAACGTGGAGGAGTATAGCACGGCGCTGGCCATGTTGAGCGAGCAGACCGATTAATGTCCTGGTGTTGCTTTTCGGCAACAGCCGTAAAGGCTAAGTTTTACCGTATTAACGTCCGCAGCTTATGATCTACCCTCTCGCTAATGCTAAGTTTCTGCGATCGCAGAACTTTACGGATCTAGGCCATTGATTGACCTGCATTGCCATATGCTACCGGGCATCGATGACGGTGCCGGCGATCTCGACGTGTCGTTGCAGATGGCGCGGGCGGCGGTCGAGCAGGGCATCACGGTGGTCGCCTGCACGCCTCACATCCTGCCGGGCCTGTATCACAATACGGGTCCGGCGATTCGGCAGGCCATAAAACAGCTT
>Ga0210398_10003533_pt1 | contig 14923 bp, 11 predicted proteins | sample IncBWC4OmetaG_FD_161047 | JGI IMG/M metagenome (GOLD analysis project Ga0210398, IMG submission 161047) | Forest soil microbial communities from Barre Woods Harvard Forest LTER site, Petersham, Massachusetts, United States - Inc-BW-C-4-O | ecosystem: Environmental > Terrestrial > Soil >...
CGCGCCTCAAGTGTCCGTGGTAGTAAAACCTTGGACCTGGAAGCTACGCGGCCGAAAATGAAACGCCTGCAAATAAAAGCGCCCCGGAGCAGGAGGTACCTCCGGGGCGGAAGGCTACATCAGTCTATGTCAGGAAGAACTCACGCGTGATCTTAGTCCACTGCTCATCTGGCATGGTGCTGGCCAGATCGTCGATAGCCACGCCGCCGTCTTGCGCCAATGCTCCCAGGGCACTCGGCATAACCCGCTGCAACCGCATCGAAGATTCTTCAGTCCACCAGCGGGCCAGCGCACCACCCAGCAGGTTGCGGAAGTTGGTTTTCGCGTCGGGAGATTGCACGGTTACCAGCCAGCCTTCACCGTAAGGATCTTTCGTCGCCAGCGATGGATCATTGACGGCCGCTTCGTTGATATCAGCTACGCTGCCTTCGATGGGCGAAACCATGTCGACTTTGGCGCCGTTCCGCACGATGCTCCAAACCTTTTGTCCTTGGCGAATCCACTGGCCGCGTTGCGGTAGCGTGATGTGCTCGACTTTGCCGGTCAGCTTGGAAGCGAAATCGTCAATTCCGATTCGCACCAGGTTCGGGCTCTCGCTCAGCGCCCAGGTATGACCCGGGTGATAGCGCAAATTGTCTGGAACCGAGAAACCGCCGACCAGGCTGGGCTTCAGCCGAGGCGCAGTCGCGGCCTGCCGGCTCATTGCCGGCGCTACCTGCAACACTGGATGCTTCGCTTTGGCATAGAAGTGATCGATGGTAAGAAAGATGGCGAACATCATAAGAACGAGTAGAACTGTCATGGCCTGCCTCCTGTTATGAACCTTGCTGCGCCTTGCTTTCCGGCGCTTGGCACTTTTCTAAAAGGCATTCGGCGTACCAAACTCGCACACGCCGAAGATTGTCTCTGTCGGCTCTCGCAAATGGTTAAAACTCGGTGGGTTACGACTGCACGTTGCGAAACACAACGATTGACGAGTTGCATTTTGCAGCGCTTAGATTTGTGGTCTTCTTCAACACAAATACAGTCGAGCCATCCGTAGCAGAGCGTGTTTTTTGGGTCGTGGATTGCAGAATCAATAAGTTAGATAGAGCTGGCGGATCAGGGCGACGAGTGTTGCGAATCTCAGCGACACTGATGCACTGTGCAACAAGTGCAGGGCGGAACACATCAGCTGGCGAAAGGTTATTTTCGTGCGAGGATCCTGATTTCCTGTTTTTGCTATTGCGTACCGGCGCCCTTTAACACGATGCCTAGTTTCTCGGCCGCTCCAGACCCAGACGGGATGGCGACGGTAAACACCACCGTTCCGTGATCAGTCTTCACAACGGTTGCCGTTTCGCCTGCCCCCTCCAACGCGATCACCGCCGGATGGCCCGAGCCAGTGCTCTTGGCGCTCAAGGCAACCAGCTTCTTATAAACATAGCTTTGTTCGGGACGGGAATCGCTGGCTGCGGGACTGGCCAACAGGAAGTCAGGATTGGGAGCGACGCCCATATGGTTGCCATCCTGCGGCAGCAATTGGTATCGAAGGGTGTAGACGCCGGGGGGAAGACTCTGGCCGCGATAATCGCTCATGCCCTGAGGAAAGCGAACCACTCCCACGAACTCACCGTTCGTCAATTCGGGATAGAGGGCGCCCGGAATATCCTGCTTGGCCGTCTTCAAAGGTTTGGCAACCCAAAGTTCAGCCATCCAGCCATCGTCGAGGGTGACGCGATAGCCCTTCTCTTCAACAGCTTGCTTGAGCGGATCGGAGACCTCCGTACCGGTCAGAGGTCCAATCCGTTCGGTCTTCCCGCTGGCGGCAAAGGCCGGAGAGGTGAATGCGCCGATGAGGATGGAGGTTAAGAAGGCCGTTCGAGCGGCATGAGTGGTCATTGTCCTTATTATGCGGCTTTCGCCCCAGCCGGTCACAATCTTAGGTGCGGCGCTACTCGTATCGCAATGCTTCAAGCGGATCTATCCGGCTGGCATTACGCGCCGGAATCCATGTCGCTACCAATGCAACGATTGCCAGCAGCAACACTACGGCCACAAATGTCAGCAGATCATTCGGCCTAATGCCGAACAGCAGGCTGGCCATGGCTCTTGAAACCAGCAGGGATGCCAACAGCCCCGCAGCCACTCCAATCGCCACCAGCCGCGCCCCGCTAGCAGTTACCCGTTTCATTACATCGCCGCGGGTTGCGCCCAACGCCATGCGCACTCCAATTTCCTGCGTGCGCTGCGTGACCATAAAGGAAATTACGCCGTATATTCCAATGGCCGCGAGCAACACTCCGACAAAGGCGAACAACCCGAACAAGGCGCTTTCAAAGCGTGGCCGGTCGGCCAGTTCGTTGACGTGTTCCTGCATGGTTGTAATCTCGACCGGAACGGTGGGGTCGAGCGCCGCAACCTGGGTGCGCAACCAATCCTCTGTGGCACCGGGCGAGGCGGAGGTTCGGAGAATGATGGTGCAGCCTCGCCTCCAGTCCGTCCAATCCTCGACCCGATCGCGCCTGAGCCGGTAATATTCCGGCGCATCTTCGCCGGCCAGCCCGCTATTCTTCACATTTTGCGCGACTCCCACAACCGTATACCACGGCCCTTCCAACCCCGGTTGCAGATGCTGGCCGACGGGGTTCTGCCCGGGAAACATCAGGTCTGCGAGTGACTGGCTCACGATGATGAAGTGATCGCTGGAGCTGCGGTCGTCCTCTTGAAAGCCGCGTCCTTGAATCACAGGAATATTGAGCGTCGCAAAATATCCGGGCGTGACCCAGCGCCAGGCCACTAGCCCGCCCGTACCTTCGGCGGGAAGCGGACGCCCGGCAACCCGAATCGAAGCGAAGATCTGGTCGTGATGCCAGCCTCCGGGAGGTAGGGTGTCACTCATGGCCAGAACGTTCACGCCGGGAAAGCGCCGCAGTTCGGCTTCCAGTTTCTGGAAGAAAGCCATCTGCTGCTCGGGCTTCGGATAGCGCTGCTCTCCCAGCGCGATGGTCGCAGTCACCACGCTGCTGGCGTGCATTCCCAGCGGCTGGTTGAGGAGCTTCCAGAAGCTACGCAGCAGCAGACCAGCGCTAGCCAGCAGGATCAGGCTCACGGCGATCTGGGTGACGACCAGCGATTGCCGCAGCCGGTTATGCGAGATGCTGGTCGAGGAACGCCCGGCGAGCGATTCGGCTCGGGGCAGTTGCAAAGCCGGAAAGACGCCAAACACAATGCCGCAGATCAGCGAGACCGCAATCGCGAAGCCGGCAACTCGCAAGTCGAGGCCGGCGCGATCAAGAAAGGGAACGCCCGTCGGCGCGATCGAGGCAAACGCACGTAGCAGAACAAACGCGAGCACCATACCGGCGATGGCCCCAGCCAACGCCAACAGCAAGCTTTCGGTGAGCGTTTGGCGAATCAAGCGGGCACGACTCGCTCCCAGCGCGGAACGCACCGCCAGTTCGCGTTCGCGCGCCGACGCCCGAGCCAGCAGCAGACTCGCCACGTTGGCCCAGGCGATCAACAGCACCGCAATCACCGCCGCCAGCATGATCCATGCCGCCAGCCGCGCGTCGTGAACCTGCCGGTCACGGAGCGAGCGGACGCGCAGGTGAACCTCTTTGCGAAACGGTGGTGGGGCCTGAGTCAAGGCTTGCTGAAATAGAGGATGCAGGGCGGCGCTGGCTAGTTCGATGGTGATTCCGGGTTTCAGACGTGCGAAGGCGAACATCACTCGTCCCGGAAGCGTCTTGCGTTGAGCAGCCTCGTCCAGTGCTTGCGGGACGAGTACGTCAGCGCGTTCCAGGGTTGGAAATTCAAATTCTTTCGGCAACACGCCGATCACGCGGACGGTTTGCCCGTCGAGGGAGATGGTTTTGCCAACGATTGCAGCATCGCCTCCGAAGTGACTTCGCCACACTTGATAAGAGATCAACGCGACAATGGGAGTGTTAGGGCGGTCCTCATCGGCAGTAAAGTTGCGACCTAACAGGGGCGTGACTCCAAGGGTAGGCAGAAAGGACGACTCCGCCGCCGCGCAACTCAGCCGGACCGGATTTTGCTGCGTCAGATCGCACTGGTCAACTCCGATTGTCGAAGTGATGCTTTGAAATGGCGTTTGATGGTCGCGCCAATCGTAGTACCAGCCGCCCAGCACAAATTCCTGCGGCTGAATCGGTGCGATCAGGCCCACGGATACCAGCCTGTCGCCATGTGCATACGGCAGGCTGCGGAAGAGAATGCGGTCAACTATGCTGAACACCGCCGTGGTTGTGCCAATCCCGATTGCGATGGTAACGATGACGGTGAGGGTGAACCCGGGATTGCGGCGAAATCCCCGTAAGCCGTGGCGAACGTCATAGAGCGTCGTCTCCAGGAACGATAGCTGCCGCTGGCCGTAGCATTCTTCCCGCACCGATTCCGTTGCGCCGAAGGCAATCGTCGCCTGACGTCGTGCTTCCTCGGGTGACAGTCCGTTCGCGATGTTGGCTTCGGTCTGTTTCTCGATATGGAAGCGTAATTCGGCATCGAGTTGGGAGCGAGCGTGGCCGGGCAGCAGGGATTGCAGATGCTTCAGCATACGTTTCAACATGGCCAGCCTTCCTCAAATCCGCTCGAGTATGAGGGCGATAGCGCCTGAGATCCGCTCCCAGTTCGACAATTCGGCTTGTAGCTGCTTCTTGCCAGTACGGGTAAGGGAATAGAATTTGGCCCGCCGGTTGTTGTCGGAAGCGGCCCACTCGGAGCTGATCCATCCCTTCGATTCCAGCCGATGCAGTGCAGGGTAAAGCGAACCCTGTCCCACTTGCAGCACTTCTTTCGATACCTGCTGGATTCGTTGCGAGATGCCCCAACCATGCATGGGCTCAAGAGCGAGCGTTTTCAAGATGAGGAGGTCTAGCGTTCCCTGAAGAAGCTCAGAGGATTGTGGGGACATGTGAACTCCTGTCGACTGTCGACAATAAATTTACACAATGTTCTTGTCGACCGTCAACAGGAGAGTGAGGGAAACCACAGGGTGCTCCGCTGCGCTTGACCGCGGGTCGGGATGACAAAGCACCGCATCCTTCCGCTCACTCCGGTCGGGATGACAGCGGTTAATGGAAGCTTTACCCACAGACGAATGTTCTATGCTGCGACCTTACGCGCGAAACGACGCACGCGATCCAGGGTGTTGGCCCGTCCGATGGGAACGCTCACTGGCCACGGTTCGTCTACACCCAACAGTGCCACGGCGGCGCCCAGCATCGCCATGTTCTTGCTGAAGTTAATCATCTCGTTTTGGCGCTTTCCAGGATCTTGCGCCGTCCAAAAGTCGTGCATGACGGGCGAAACGCCGGCCAGGAAACCGATGACGGCCAACGTCCCCAGCTTCGGTTTCATACCCAGCACGATGCTGGCACCGCCGGCGATCAACATCGCTCCTGAGGCAGCAACCGCCAACTCAGGCATGGGCACGTTCTTTGCGCCAGCATACTGCGAGATCGCCTTGGTTTGTTTAAAATGGTGGATTCCGCTGTATATGAAGAACCCGCCAAACAATAACCGGCCGAGGAGAAATGCAGGTTTCACCGAATTATCCTTTCACGCGCAGTGCGTTTCACGGTCTCAGGACTATTCGATTCGGATCGGCCAGCCTAGGTGGTATGGCGTCAGACCGCAATGCGCAAAAGAGAAAAAGGAGGGCTTCCGCCCTCCTGAGTGTTACGAGACGTACTCGTTTAGGGACCGGACACCGGTACGATGGACCCGAAGATACCATGATTCTCATTGAAGGGACCGGCGGTGAAGTAAAGAGTCGTGGTTGGGCCGCCGGAGCCGCCGTTGCCGAATGCCAGCGCCCACAGTCCATCAAGCTTCAGCGGCAGGTCGTTGACATCAAAAAAGCTTCCGATGAATACGCCAGTGGTGATGTTGTAAGCGGAAATCGCACCATTGCCGAAGTTCCCGATCAAGAGGGCGTTAGAGAACCCGCCAAAATTGGCCGGCGCCTGCACGACGCCCCAGGGAGCGTTCAGGTAGACATTATGCGCCAGGCGCAGGGAGAGGTTACCCGCGGTGTCGTAGATGTCGACATAACCGAAGCCTTGTCCGGGGACGTCGTCGTGCTTGGCAGCATCCTGCTTGGCATAGGTGACGACCAACTTGCTTCCAACCAACTGGACGTTAAATGGAGCGTAACCGGCGGGAAGGGTCGTGTCGACAAAGGCGTTCGATCCGAATGAGTGCGGAGCAAAATTCGTATCGTACGCCTCCACTGTTCCTGCGTTGAAGTTCGCCACGTAGAGGTAATTAGCGCCTCCCTGCGACGCCAGCGCCATTCCCTTATAGACAGCGCCGTTGCCGTTATTATTGACCGCGATGTAGGCGGTGCTGCCGCCATACCAGCCGGAGATCGTTCCATCTTCGGTGCAGAAGAGGAAGGCCGCCACCTGGCCATTGATCTTGAAGCCGCTGGTGCCGTTGTAGACCGTTCCCGACGGCGAACCGGTACCCGATCCGCTACCCGAGGGAATGGTTACAATTAACCCCTGATTCTGTCCGCTGCTGTTGTACAACGTGGAAAGTCCGGTTCCATTGTCAGAAACCCACCAGGGACCACCCGGGCTGATCGATAGGCCCCAGGGGTTTACAAGGTCGGGATCCATAACGGAAGCGGCGTTTGTGATGTCAGATGTTAGGTTGGTCACAGCAACTCTTTGGGCAGAAGCCGGCAGGCTCAGCAGTGCAATCGCTAACAGCGAAGGCAGCGCCATCCAGCCCATTCGGAAGATGCCTTGCGGTTTCTTGATGCTTAACATTGTCTCTCTCCTCGGATCTCGAAATCATGGATTTGCTTGGGGCAACGGTTTCCTCCAGGTAATCGCTGCTGCCATAAGCTTCCTGCAATCTATCGGGAGGGAACTGCGGAGATGTCTTTTCGAAGTGAAGATATTGTAAAAACTTGTTGACAAATTCGTTGGGCGACAAAGGGGAGGGCCTTGCCCTCCCCTTTGATCAGTAAAGCTGCAGCTATTGGCGAACTCTACTCTTCTGCTGCACCTGTCCGGTTGCCGTCCCCTGGCCCGGAGTCGGCACGATACTTCCAAAGGTCCCATACGTTTCAGAGAACGTCCCGGCGGTGTAGTAGAGGGTGGTGGTTGGACCGGAGCCAGAACCGTTGCCGAACTCCAATGCCCACAGCTTATCGATGCGCAGCTGCAGCTTGGCCTGGTCCTGCATCAGCCCGATAAAGTTTCCGGAGTTCGGATTGAAGGCCATGATGGATCCACTGCCGAAATTTCCGATCAGCAGGTCGTTGCTGAACGCGCCAAAGCCAGCTGGTGCCTGAACAATCGCCCAAGGGGAGTTCATTTGAATAATGTGGGGCAGTCGCCTGATCAAGTTGCCTTGAGTGTCGTAGATGTCGACATAACCATTGCCCGGGCCAGCCACATCGTCATGCCTGGCAGCGTCTTGTTTGGCGTAGGTGACAACTATGTTGCTGCCAATGAGCTGAATATTGAAGGGTGCAAAACCGCTAGGGATGGTCGAGTCTACGAAGGCATTCGAGCCAAAGGAGTGAGGCGCGAAGTTTTTGTCGAAGACGTCAACTGTTGCGGCTTTGAAGTTTGCTACATAAAGATAGTTAGCACCACCTGCCGAGGCCAGGGCCACTCCCTTGTAGACCGCCGACGAGAAGTCGTTGACCTCGATCACTGACGTAGTCGGATTGACGCTGGGGTTCCATCCCTGGACGGTTCCGTCTTCGCTTACGAAGAGGAAGAAGGCTGGATTGCCGGGAGTCAGTTGAAAGTCGCTTGTGCTATTGAACGCAATGCCCGACGGGGATCCGGGGCCGTTGCCGTCCCATGAGGGAACGGTCACGACCAATGCCTGGGGGTTTCCCGTCCCATCGTAAAGAGTAGAAAGTCCGGTCGCATTGTCCGAAACCCACCAGGGCCCTCCCGAGCTGGCGACCAGGCCCCAGGGATTCCCCAGATTAGGGTCGGTGAAGTTGCTAATGTTGGCGATGTCTGATGTCAGGATCGTCGCCTGGTAACTCTGAGCGAAAGCCGGCAAGCTTATCAGTGAAATCGCCAGAAAGGACAATGCCGTCAGCGCGCCCAGGCGCGAGGCAGTTGGTAAATCGCAAAACTTCTTAGTCAGCATGGTATTCCCTCGAATCTCGCAGCAGTGGATTGCTTCTTGCATCGCCTCGTCCCGAGGACCGGCTGGTACTTGAAGCTGTTCTGCACTCTAGCTAGGCAAACGAGCTGAGTTGTCTGAGTGGAGTCACGTTCTGGTTAAACTTTATTGACAACGTAAAAGCCAAAGGCGAGGCTTGGCGCGCCGTATGTCACAGTTTTGTGAACATCCCGTTGACTGGCAGATTGATCTGTTATTAGCTGGGATATACAGAAACCGATACCGATATGGAAAAGATTCTAGTTATCGAAGATGATGCCGCGGTGCAGCGCGCCTTGCGGCGAACATTTGAAACCGCTGGCTTCGATGTGGCCATTGCTTCCGACGGGGCAATGGCGATGGATGTCTTTCGAACCACCATGCCGCGTATCGTCATTCTCGATCTGCGGTTGCCGGGCAAGTCTGGCCAGGATCTTTGCCGTGAGATCAAGCAAGAGTGTTCTACCGTCCCCATTCTTGTGCTCAGTGCCGCCAGCGATGTTCTGGATAAAGTCTTGCTGCTCGAGCTCGGCGCCGATGACTATGTGACCAAGCCTTTCAGCCCGCGCGAGTTGCTGGCGCGCGTACGGGCTACCTTCCGTCGCTTAAACCGGGCATCGGACAAGGTGGAACTTTTCAGTTTCGATGAGGTGGAAGTGAATTTCTCTAAAATGGAGCTGCATCGCAAGGGAGAGTTAATTCCACTGACGCCCCAAGAGTTTAAGATGCTGCGTTTCTTCCTCAATAATCAGGAACGCGTCATCTCGCGCACAGAATTGCTGAATGAGGTATGGGGCTACAACAATTATCCCACCACCCGAACCGTTGATACCCACATCCTCCGGCTGCGGCAGAAGCTGGAGAAAGACCCCGCCGACCCGACACACTTCCGCACGGTCCACGGTACGGGCTATAAATTCGTCAGGTGAACCAGCCAAAGGGGTACGAGCGATGAGCAGATTACGGTTGCGCACGAAGTTTCTCATCGCCATGTTGCTGACCTCCGCGGGGCTGACCGCGGTTTCACTGCTGATTGTGCAGCGCACCGTGGCCAACCATGTGCGGCGTGGCTTGAGCAACGATCTGGCCAACTCGGTGGAAACGTTTCGCAATCTACAACGAGAGCGTGAAGCGGCCCTGGCGCGTTCTGCCGAGCTGATGGCCGATCTGCCCAACCTCAAGGCGCTGATGACGTCGCACCATCCGCCTACGATTCAGGACGCATCACGCGAGATGTTTAATCTGTCCGGCGGCGACCTGTTTGCGCTGTTGGATCCTACCAACCAGTTCGTTGGATTTCATACCAAGTCGCCGGGTATCACGCGCGACCAGGGCCAGCAACTGCTCGCCGGACATGGTTCGCTAGATGAACCGTTGCAATGGTGGTTCGCCGGAGGACATTTGTATGAAGTGGTTCTTGCCCCTATCTACTTTGGTCCCAGGACAGATAACGCCCTGCTGGGCGTCGTGGCGGTCGGTTATGAAATGAACCGTGCCGTGGCCCGGGAAGTCAGCCAGGTAGCTGCCAGCCAGGTAGCTATCGTATGCGATAAAACGGTGGTTGTGAGCACGCTCAACGGCGAGCAGACAGGCGAGCTCAACGCCCATCTCACCAGCGATGCCGTAGCCGCAGGCCCGACGGACTGGAAGCTGGGCAAGGAAAGCTTTGTAGTTTCGTCACTGACTTTGGATCCGGACGAATCGCCACGAGTGACCATCGTGGTACTGAAGTCATACGACGAGGCGACGGCGTTCCTCAACCGTCTTCGCCAGCTTCTGCTGGCGGTCGGACTGGGGGCAGTGTTTGTCGGCAGCCTGCTGGTATATATCATCGCCAGCACTTTCACCCGTCCGCTGGAAAAGCTGGTGGATGGCGTAAGCGCGCTGGGAGGAGGAGATTTTCGCTACCCGGTGAATACGCCGGGCGCGGGCGAGGTCGCCGAGTTGACCGAAGCTTTCTCTCGAATGCGCGAGAGCCTGCATCAGGCCCAGCAGCGGCTGCTCGCGGCCGAGCGTCTGGCTACTATCGGCAGAATGGCGAGTTCCATCTCCCATGACTTGCGTCATCCGCTTACGGCCGTGCTCGCAAATGCTGAGTTTCTCGCCGACGCCGAACTAAGCCCATTACAGAGGGAAGAGCTTTACCTGGAGATTCGCGTCGCCGTCAATCGTCTCACTGATCTGATTGACTCGCTGCTGGAGTTGTCGCGGCCCGCCGAGTCGCTGAACGTTGTCGACACTCCGGTGGAGCGCACGATTGGCCGTGCTATCGAGTTGGTTCGTGCCCATCGTCAATTTCACAAAATCGTGGTCGGCATCGAGTCTCCGGGCCTGCACACTGCGCAGTTCGATCCCCGAAAAATGGAGCGGGTCTTTTACAATTTGTTGCTCAATGGCTGCCAGGCGGCGCAAGTGTGCGGCGGCCACGTTGGCATAACCGTGACCGACGGCAACGGCAACCTCGATATTCATATCAGCGACGACGGTCCCGGAGTAGAATCTTCCATCCGCGACAAGCTGTTCCAACCGTTTGTCAGTCACGGAAAGGAAAACGGTACGGGGCTGGGCCTCACCATCGCGCAGAAAATCGTGCAGGACCATAACGGCAGCCTTGAACTGGAAAGTTCGATGCCAGGCCGCACAGTAATGCGGATTGTATTGCCCCGGGTACTGCAGAAGGCGGCTGTGGCCAATGGCCACTCAGCCGGCGCTTCTCAGCCTTTTCCCGCGTGAACGGATGTTTTGCCGCCAACTTCGGAGGCCCTCAAGAAGCAGGTACACAGAGGTGCGACATGAAACGTTCACGCTGTCCTCAATTCTTGTGTCCAGCATTGATCGCGTGGCTGGTGATTATGTCAGGCTTGCGGTGCGCCGCGCAGACTCAGCCGCCAGCCTCGGCTGAAAGCAACAGCACTAACGCCGCTCTGGGCGAGTTGCAATCCCAGGTGCGCGAATTGAAGGAGATGGTGCTCCAGCTGCAGCAACAGACGGTCGCCAGCCGGACAGAAATCACGCGTCTTCGCGAGGAACTGGAGACGCGACGCAACGCCGGGGACGCAACTATCGTCGACGAACAATCGCCAGCCTACGCTGCCTCGACCACCGCGCAATTGGAGCAGCGCGTCGATCAACTTGAGGGCGATCAGCAATTGCTGAACGGCAAAATCGACGATCAATATCAGACTAAAGTTGAGAGCGCCTCCAAATACCGCGTGCGTTTTTCCGGCATCGTGCTCTTCAATCTGTTCGGCAACAGTGGTTCGGTCGAGAACCAGGATGTGCCCACCTGGGCGAATCCGCCTGACCCCATGGGTTCCACGGGCTCGGTGGGAGGCACGCTGCGCCAGACCATCCTGGGATTTGAAGCCTTTGGTCCCGAGGTCATGGGAGCGCACACCAGCGCCAACGTCAACTTCGATTTTGGAGGCGGTTTTCCAAGCACGAATGATGGCGTGAATTACGGTTTGGTACGCTTGCGCACGGCTGCCATTCGCCTGGATTGGAAGGACACCTCCGTGATCGCCGGGCAGGATGCACTGTTCCTGTCGCCCCAGTCGCCGACGTCTTTTGCGTCACTGATTGTTCCTCCGCTCTCTTATGCCGGCAATCTCTGGTCGTGGACTCCGCAGTTGCGAGTAGAGCACCGTTTCGAGCTCTCGGGCGATTCCAAAGTGACCTTGCAGGGCGCTCTGATGGATCCCTTGACCGGCGAGCCACCTGCCGACGGTTACTACACCTGGTATCGAACTCCTGACGCCGGCGAAGAAGCCAGGCAGCCAGCCTATGCGATGCGCGTCGCGTATTCTCATCCTCTGTTTGGCCAAACCTTCACAGTGGGAGCTGGTGGCTACTACAGCCGGGAAAACTGGGGCTTTGACCGCATCGTCAACGGCTGGGCTGCAACCATGGACATCAATGTTCCCCTCAACCGCCGCTTTGCACTCAGTGCCGAATTTTATCGCGGAGCAGCGATCGGCGGACTCGGCGCCGCTCTCGGCCGTAGTGTCGTTTCCGATGGCATGCTCTCCAATCCCGACGCCTACGTGAATCCGGTGAATGCTGTCGGCGGGTGGGCGCAGCTTAAGTTCCGGGCAACCCCGAAGCTGGAATTCAACGGCGCATTTGGACAAGACAGTCCCTTCGCGGCCGACATTCGTTACTTCGGCGATCAGAGCCAGAGCGACGCTCCGGCCTATTTCACCGCCAACCGTGGAGCATTCGGCAACGTCATCTACCGCCCGCGCTCGGACCTGCTGTTCTCCATGGAATACCGCCGTCTGCGCACCTTCACCATTTACGACAGCAGCTATGATGCGGGACAGCTGAACCTGTCCGTGGGAGTACTATTCTGAGGACCGAAGTATGAGTACCTGGAAACAAGCCAACCGGTTGCTCGCGGTCGGTGTATTTTTAACGGGGACGGTGACTTGTTATGCCCAAGGTTTCATCGTTAGCGGCCGGGTCGAGCCCGAAGGCTCGGCGAAAACCTCGTTGGCAAGTTCGAGTGTGGTTTGGCTTGTACCCCTCGGCGAAGACGCCGATTCGCCAGTCACGCCTATGCACGCGGTGCTGACACAGAAGGATAAGATGTTTGAGCCTCACTTGCTGGTCGTCACCCGGGGGTCGAGCGTGGAGTTCCCCAATCGCGATCCCTGGTTTCATAACGTTTTCTCATTGTTCAATGGCAAGCGGTTCGACCTGGGCTTGTATGAGGCGGGCGCCAGCCGCACGGTGCATTTTGACCGGGTAGGCATCTCGTATATCTTCTGCAACATTCATCCTGAGATGAGTGCCGTCATCGTGGTACTTCCCAGCCAATACTTTGCCGTACCCAACAAGCAAGGTGAATTCTCCATTGCCTCGGTCCCGCCGGGGCGCTACATGCTTCACGTTTGGAACGAGAGCGCCTTGCCGGCAACGTTGCAGGCGCTTAGTCGTGAAGTTCAGGTCAGCGATGCCTCACATTCCCTGGGAACGCTTCGCGTGCAGATAACGACGGCAGCTTCGGTGCCGCACAAGAACAAGTACGGTCAGGACTATGAGCCCCCTTCGCCCAACAATCCGGTCTATGTGCAGCCTTGATGGCAGCTGAAAGTCCGATCACCCCACAGGGCTGCGCCGGTCACAGTCTCATTTGACCCGGCACGATACAATTCCTGCGGCTGCCCAACTGCCAGGAGACCACTCTGATGGCCCAGGTCGAAACCGAACTTGAAACGAAATCTCTGCCCGCGAACGCCTATCAACCGCTGAAAGAGGGTGAGCTCTATGTGCCCTTGGTGCCTACCAGCGCGAGCGTGCCGGAAGTTACCGCGCGCGCAGTTCTCTGGGGCACGCTGCTGTGCATCATTTTCAGCGTGGCTTCGGCCTACTCTGCCCTGAAAGTTGGCCAGGGAATGGAGGCGGCGATTCCCATCTCCATCCTCGCCATCGGGCTGGCGCGCGTCTACCGTCGCCGCTCCAGCGTGCTCGAGAACATGATCATCACGGGCATGGGCGGCGCTTCCGGCAGCGTGGTGGCTGGCGCCGTCTTCACTTTGCCGGCGCTCTACATCCTCCACCTCGACCCCCATCCGGTCCAGACCATTTTCATCTGTCTGGCTGGCGGCTGCCTGGGCGTCCTCTTTCTCATTCCGCTGCGCCGCTACTTCGTGCAAGAGCAGCACGGTAAGCTGCCCTTTCCTGAAGCAACGGCCATCACCGAGGTGCTGGTCACTGGGGAGAAGGGTGGCTCCCAAGCCAAATTGCTGATTCAGGCCACGGTCATTGCTGCCATTTACGATTTCTTCGTCACCACATTCCATGTCTGGAAGGAGTACCTGAACTTTCAGTTCGTGCCGCTCATGAAGACACTGGTCGATCGCAATCGCATGGTGTTCAACTTCGATGCCATCGGCTTCATTCTCGGTCTCGGCTACATCATGGGCTTGCGCATCGCGATGATTTTTTGCGCTGGCGGCGTGCTGGTCAACTTCGTGCTGGTTCCGCTGATTTGGTTCCTCGGCAGCCACATGGGCGACGTCGCCGTCTATCCGGCCACCATTCCCATCTCGCACATGACGGCAGCAGAAATCTATCGCTACTATGTGCGCTATATCGGCGTGGGCGCCATTGCTGCCGCCGGTCTGGTGGGCATTCTGAAATCGCTGCGCGTGGTGGTGGGATCGTTCGGCATCGCTCTACTCGCCTTCCGCCACGGCGAGGCCCAGCATACCGATCGGACCGACCGCGACATTCCCATCATGGCCATACTACTTGGCGTCGTGATAAGCGCCATTGCGGTCGCCATTTTCTTCGGACGACTGCATGTCACCTTGACCGTACTGGCGGTGGGCCTGGCGCTAACCCTTTTCTTCTCCTTCTTCTTCACCACGGTGGCCGCCAACGCCATTGCCGCCACCGCAAACAATCCTGCCTCTGGCATGACTCTGCTGACCGTGATCGTGTCGGCGGTAGTGCTGCTGAAGTTTGGCCTCTCCGGAACCACCGGCATGTTCTTCGTGATGGCGCTCGCCGGCATGGTGTGCGTCGCGCTCTGTGTCTCTGGACAATTCATTACCGACCTCAAGGCCGGCTACTGGATCGGTTCCACGCCCTCGGCGCAGGAGAAGGTCAAGTTCATTGGCGTGGCCGCCTCGGCGATCACCGCCGGTCTGACCATCGTCCTGCTGGCCAAAGCCTTCCAGTTTGGGGAAGCTGCCCCCGGAGACATGCGCCAGGTGCTGGTAGCGCCGCAGGCCTCCGCCTTGAAGGCCATCGTCGAAGGTTTCATGAGCGG
>Ga0210398_10003534_pt1 | contig 14921 bp, 9 predicted proteins | sample IncBWC4OmetaG_FD_161047 | JGI IMG/M metagenome (GOLD analysis project Ga0210398, IMG submission 161047) | Forest soil microbial communities from Barre Woods Harvard Forest LTER site, Petersham, Massachusetts, United States - Inc-BW-C-4-O | ecosystem: Environmental > Terrestrial > Soil >...
CCTCCTACCGTTCGCAGAAGCGCGGCGGCAAGGGCATCATCGGCACCGAGACCTACGAGGAGGATTTCGTCGAGCACCTCTTCACCGCGTCCACCCATGATTACATCATGTTTTTCATGAACAACGGACGCGTTTACGTGGAGAAGGTTTACGAGGTTCCCGAAGGCACGCGCGCCTCGAAGGGCAAATCCGTCTCGTCCTTCCTCCAGCTGCAGAAGGACGAAAAAATCGCCGCCATGGTCTGCGTGAAGGAATTTTCCGAAAACCTGCACCTCGTCATGTGCACGAAGAACGGCGTCACCAAGAAGACCACGCTGGCCGACTATGCCAACCCGCGCCGGGGCGGCATCATCGGCATCAAGCTCGAGGAAGGCGACGCGCTCATCGGCTCCGTCCTGACCAACGGCGAGAATGAGATCGTCCTCATCACGTTCAAGGGCATGTCGATCCGGTTCAAGGAATCCGACCTGCGCGACCAGGGCCGCGCCACCGTCGGCGTCACCGGCATGCGCTTCGGCGAGAAGGATGATTACATCAAGAACATCGCCGTGGTCGACCCGAGCAGCACCCTGCTCGTCGCGAGCGAGGAAGGCATCGGCAAACGCACCCCCTTCGACGACTATCGCCTGCAATCGCGCGGCGGCTCCGGCGTCATCGCCATCAAGTCCGAGGCCGTGGCCGGCGCGCTCAGCGTGCACGACAACGATGAAATCATGCTCCTCACGGCCAAGGGCCAGAGCGTGCGCTGCCCGGTGAAGGACATCCGCCAGAGCGGCCGCAACACCCAGGGCGTGAAATTGCTCAGTCTTGCCGAGGGCGACAAGCTCCTCAGCATCGCCCGCATCGTCGAGACCGAGGAAGAAGGCGGGGACGCGCCCGCGGTCTAAGCGCGCGCGCAGAAGTTTTTATAAACAACAAAACCGCCCCGGCCCCACGCCGCGGCGGTTTTTTATTTTCATGGGCCGGTCTTCGACCGCGGCCTGTCCTTCTCCTGTCATTCCGAGCCGTGCGAGGAATCTCACTCGCAACCGACAGGGTACACTTACCGAAAAAAGAGATTCCTCGCACGGCTCGGAATGACAGGACGTTTAAACACGCATTAACGAACCATCGGCCTTCCCGCTATTCCCCAATCCCCGCCCCATAAAACAGAAGTGGCGGACCGTTGCGGGCCCGCCATTCTGTTTTGCTATGCCGGACAGTACCCCCTTAGTCCTATCCGGCAAAGGTAAATTGTTTATTTGGTCACAAGGATGTTACGGGGTGGTAACGCTAAGGGGTTGAAATACGGCGGGGTTTGCGGCCGGGGAAAATTGGAATGCACACAGCTTGAAAAAGATTGGCAGAAGATGAAATACTTGGTTTGTTTTTATCGTTAAATGAAAACCACTACCCCGGTTTCCATGCGCGACGTGGCTTTGCGCGCTGGCGTTACTGCCGCCACGGTTTCCCTCTCCCTCCGGGGCAGCCCGCTCATCACGCCCGCCACTCGCACCAAGGTGCTGAATGCCGCGCATGCGCTCCACTACCAGTCCAACCCGCTGGTCCGGGCCCTCATGCGTTCGCGCCGCCGCCGGGGTGCGGCGCCCGGCGGGCCGACGCTGGCCATCGTCACCGGCTTTCCCACCCGCCACGGATGGCGGAATCTCACGACGCCGGTCTTTCAACAACTTTTCTCCGGCGTCCGCACCCGGGCCGGGCAATGCGGTTATGACCTGCAGGAATTCTGGCTCTATGAAAAAGGGATGACGCCCCGCCGGTTTTCGAACATGCTGCACGCCCGCGGCATTCTCGGCCTGATCGTGGCCCCGCTGCCCGACGCCAATTCAAGCATCGAGCTGGATTGGGACGGTTTTGCGGCGGTGGCGCTTGGCACCACTCTGGCGAAACCCGTGCTGCATCGCGTCGTCAACGATTTGTTCCACTCGATGATGATCACGATGGAGCAATGCTACAGCCTCGGCTACCGCCGCATCGGCCTGGCTTTGCGCGCGACCGTCAACCAAAAGGTGGAACGCCGGTGGCTCGCCGGCTACCTGCTGGCGCAAAGCGAAATGTCCGGCCTCGCGCCGCTCACGCCGCTCCTGGCCGAGCCCATGAGCGAGGAAGCCTTCCGCGCGTGGTTCCGCCGCGAAAAACCCGACGTGGTCATCGGCCAGCCGCACGACATGCAGCGCTGGTTCAAGTCCTGGGGGGTGCGCATCCCCGAGGACGTGGGCGTGGCCAGCCTCAGCTCGGCGCAGCTCGGCGATCCGGTTTCCGGCATCTACCAAAACTCCGAACTGATCGGCATGCGCTCCATCGACCTGCTCTCGACGCTGCTCGAGCGCAATGAACTGGGCGTGCCCGCCGTGCCCGACTCCCTGCTCGTGGACGGAGTCTGGAATTCAGGCCGCACGCTGGTGGCGCAGTAGACAAAGGCTGAACGACTGAAAAGCTGAAGGACTGATGGTCTTACACCAAGATCGCGAAGCGCGGTTGGTGATTCTGTTATCAAAGGCCATGCTTCGCCAAGGCTACGCAGGGCACGGCAAAAACAGAGCCTGCTTGGAATTTGGTGCGAACCGACACCTATCTCTTCGTGCCCTTTGCGACCTTCTGTAAAATAGTTTGGGAAGACCTCGGCGCGCCCGGCGGTCGCGCCCTACCCTCATGGTCAAAACATGACAAAGTCGTGGCTCACTGAATCTTTTCCGCCTCGATCTCCAGCCGCGAGACGAGTTCGTCCATCTGGTCGATGACGGCCTGCACCGTCTCGCGCCGGGTGAGATCCACGCCGGCCGCCTGCAGCTGTTTCATCGGGTAATCGCTGCCCCCGCTCTTGAGCAGCGCAAGGTAGCGCGCGACCGCAGCCGCGCGACCGTCCGCGCGGCCCGCGGTCATTTCCTTGAAGAGCTGCGCGCTTGAGGCGAAACACGTCGCGTATTGGTAAACATAATACGGCGAGTGGTAGAAGTGCGGGATGCGCGCCCAGGTGATCCGGGACAGATCATCGTAGGTGACGGCGTCGCCGTAGTAATCATGGAGCAGTTTTTCGTAGATGTCGCCGAGCACCCCGGCGGTGACGGGCGCGCCCTGCTCGGCCCGGCGATGCACCTGCAATTCGAAATCGGCGAAGAACACCTGCGTGTAGAAGGTGCCGAGGATGGCATCGGCCGCGTGCTGGATGAGCACGAAGCGCTCCTTCGGGTCCGTCGTCGTTTCGAGCAGTTGCTCGAGCAGGAAACGTTCGTTGATGATCGAGGCCACCTCGGCCACGAAAATGGTGTAATCGGACGTGACGAAGGGCTGGTTTTCATACGACAGCACGGTGTGCATGGCGTGGCCCGCCTCGTGCGCAAAGGTGAAGACCGCGTCGAGCGTATCGTTGTAGTTCAACAGAAGATACGGTCCCACGCCGTAAACGCCCATGGCGTAGGCGCCGCTGCGCTTGCCGTCGTTTTCATACACGTCGATGCGGCCGCCCGAGGTGAACTGGCGGTATTTGGCCTGGTAATCGGCACCGAGCGGAGCCACCGACGAGATGACGAGCGGCACCGCCTCGGCGTAGGAATATTTTTTATCGACGGCAAAAATCGGGATGGAGTTGTCGTAGAGGTGATAGGTCTCAAGCCCGAGGAGTTTTTTGCGCAGGCGGAGATAGCGGCGCAGCGGGGCGGTGCCGGCACGGGCGGCATCCACCAGCGTTTGCACGACGGCGGTCGGGATGGCGTTGGCGTCAAGGGCCGCTTCGATCGTGGACGGGAAGTTGCGCGCCTGCGCAAGGAACCAGTCGCGATGGAGGAGGCCGTTGTAGATCGCGGCATAGGTGTTCACGTTCGCGGCGTAGGTTTTGTAGTAGGCTACGAAGGCCAGCGCGCGGTCGGCCTGGTGGCGGTTCGTCAGCAACGTGGCCTGGTAGGCGGCGGGCGTGAGCACGACCTCGCGGCCGTCGGAAAACTTCACCGTGGGAAACTTGATGTCACTCGTGCCCAGCTCCTGGAACACCGCCGCCGGTGTCTGGTTGAACTGCGCGGCATAGGACAGGAGCCGCTCGCCTTTCTCATCGAGCACGTGCTTTTGCTGGCGGTAGGCGTCGAGGATGGTGAAGCGGTAGATACCAAGGCCCGGCGTTTCCGCGATCCATTTTTCCATCGCCGCCTGCGGGATGCCAAGCAACTCGGGCGTAAACCATGCCGTGGCCGTGCCGAACTTCGCAAAGAGCGCCTGCACACGCTGGAATTTCCCCGCCACCGCCTGGTCGCGCGTATCCACATCGCGTTGCAATTGCGGGTAACAATAAACCCGGTACTGCAGCATGCCGATCTCGTCGTGCAGCTGGTAGGCGCGCTGCACGGCGGCGGCGCCGTGGGTGAGCGTGCCCTTGAGCGCGGCAAACTCGCCCATCTTCGCATCCAGCGTTTTCATCCCCTGCTCCCAGGCATCCCAATCCGGAAAAATCGGCGAGAAATCCCACTTATGGGTGGCTGGGATGGTCGTGCGGTCGGAGGTGGCCGGCGTGGCCTTGGCGGTGCTCATGGCGTCAAAAAACAGACGCCAATGCACGGCAACGCGAGACGGAAAAACGCTGGCAACAAACCGCCGCGCGCGCGCCGGCAGATGTTGCTGGCTTGCACTAGCGGGCCGGTCCGGTCGAAAATCGATGGCCCGGCTGTTTTTTTGTCCCAATTGGACATCTTTGTGCTCAGCATCCGCCCATGATCCGCGCGCTTATTTTTGATTTTGATGGTCTCATTTTCGATACCGAGACACCCATGATCGCCGCTTATGGCGAGGTCCACCGCAAGCGCAACATGCCGTTTGACCGGGCAAGTTTCACCCGTTCCGTCGGCACCGTCGATTCAGGTTTCGATGCATGGAAGGCTTTCGGCCCGGCCTCGCCGCGCGCCGACCTCGAAGCCGAAAGGCTGCGCCTCAACCACGAATTCCTCGAGCAACAAAAAATCCTGCCCGGCGTCGTCGACCTGATCAACGAGGCCCGCCAGCGCGGCCTGCATCTCGCCGTGGCCTCGAATTCCTCCCGCGAGCACGTGGACGGCTACCTCAAGTACCTTGGCCTGTACGAAAAATTTGAATTCACCGCCTGCCGCACGGACGACACGCCGCCCAAGCCCGCGCCCGATCTTTACCTCGCCGTCCTGAAAAAACTCAACGTGGACGGCGATGAGGCGCTCGCGCTCGAGGATTCAGCGACCGGCATCACCGCGGCGCGCGCCGCCGGCCTGTGGTGCGTGGCGGTGCCCAACGAGTCCACCCGCGAACAGGACTTCGCGCCCGCCCACCTCCGGCTCGAATCCCTCGCCGGCCAGACGCTCGCCAAGATCTACGCCGGCCTGCGCATGGGCGCACGCGGCGGCAAGCCCTGACGGCCAGTTAACCCACACCAAGGGTTTGTAGCCACGAAGGATCACATCCGCCTTCGCCAAGGCTTCGGCGGACAAGAAGAACACAGGGAACAACCTTTCTTTGAGCTCTATGTGATCTTGTGGCAAAAAATCCGGCTGATCGCTGACCAAGCATCCGAGCGGAGGGAACGGTATCCTCGCCGTGGTCCAGGCGATATGGTTACGGTTTTATTTTAAATGCCCTAACGTCCGCAAACCCACGCGCGGCTCCGCCGACAAATCGTTTGCCCCAGCGTAGGTTTTTGGCTTGCTGGCACCAGATGGACGCCCCCCTGCCGCCTCTTTTGTCCACGGTTGAAACCGGCCTCGCCTGTGAGGCGCGCGGATTGTACAAAAGCTTTGGGGCGCAAATCGCGGTGGACGGCCTCGACCTGCGCGTGCCGCGCGGGCTGCTCTATGCGTTCCTCGGTCCCAACGGCGCCGGCAAAACCACTTCGCTGCGCATGATCACCGGCCTGCTCCGGCCCGATCGCGGTGAAGTTTACCTCCATGGCCATGCGCTGCGCACGGCACCCGAGGCGGCCAAGGCCGCGCTGGCCTATATCCCCGATGAGCCGACCCTCTACGGAAAACTCAGCGCGCTCGAATATCTCGAATTCGTCGCCGCGCTCTGGGCCGTGCCCGCCGGGACCGCCCAGGCCCGCGCCACGGATCTGCTCGCCCAGCTGGGCCTCGCCGACCGCGTCCATGACCGCCTCGATGGCTTTTCGCGCGGCATGAAGCAGAAAATCGTGCTGGCGGGCGCACTCATTCACGAACCGTCGTTGCTCCTGCTCGACGAACCGCTCACCGGCCTTGACGCCGCCTCGGCCCGTCTGGTCAAGGACCTGCTGCTCGACTACGTCGCGCGCGGCCGCACCGTCATCCTTACCACCCATATCCTTGAGGTGGCCGAACGCCTGGCCCAGCGCATCGGCATCATCCATCGCGGCCGGCTCCTGCTTGAAGGCACGCTCGAGGAGTTGCGCGAGCGCAGTGGCAAACCCGGCGCCACGCTGGAGGAAATTTTCCTGCAGCTGGTGGGCCCGTCCGCCGTGACCCAGGCCGTCCCATGATGCGCCATCTGCCCATTGCCGCGCGCATCGTGCGGAATGATCTCCGCCTCTTCTGGCGCTCATTGATCCGCCAGAAGCTCGGCCTGGTCGGGTCGGTTTTGGTTTACGGGTTTTTATTTTTGATGCTGCACTTCGGGGCCTGGGCCTTCGCCCATGTTTTCCGCCATGGGCCCCCGCTTGGCTTCGAGAGCCTGCTCTGGTTGCTGCTGATTTTTCCGATGCTGGGTGCGGCAATCCATCAATCAGTCACCCTGCTTTATGAACGGGGCGACCTCGATTTGCTGCTGACCAGCCCCGTGCCGGCTTCGATCGTGCTTTTGACCCGGCTGGTAAGCATCACCGCCGGCGTGATCCTGCTCGTCGGCGTTTTTGTGCTGCCACCGCTCGATGTGGCCTGGACGTTTTTTGGCCCGCGCTACCTCGCAACTTATTTCGTATGGCTCTTGCTCGCCCTGCTCTGCTCGGCGGCCGGCATCATGCTCACCCTCGTGCTGGCGCGATGGCTGGGCGCGCGGCGCGCCCGCATCCTCGCCCAGATCATCGGCGTGGCGACCGGTTCGGCTGTATTTTTATTTTTTCAACTGCCCAACCTCATCGGCCAGAGTTCGCCCAATTCTCACGCCCGCGCGCGGTTTTTTCAGGCGGCGGCCCATTGGGCCAATCGCCCGCTTTTGAATCTGCCGGCGCGGGCGGGCCGCGCCGAACCAGGGCCGTTGCTCGGGCTGACTTTGCTCACGGGCTGCGTCGTGGCGCTGTCCGCCTTTCGGCTGCAACATGCCTTCGTCGAGGGAACCCAGGCGGCGACGGCCGAAGTTGCACCGAGGCCGGGCGCAAAACGTGGTCGCACCAAGTCGTTTCAAACCGGATTGTTCGCCGCCACCTGGAACAAGGATCTGCGGCTCATCCACCGCGACCCGTTGTTGCTCACCCGCGGATTCCAGCAATGTCTTTTCATGCTGCCCGCAATTTTTGTGTTCTCGCGCCAAGCCGGCCTCACGGGACCGATCGCGGGTGCCACCATTGTCTTGTGCTGCGCCGTCACGATCATTCTCGCCAGTGTCGCCGCCTCCGGCGAGGAGGCGTTTGACTTGCTGCGCTCCAGCCCGGCGCGCCCACGGATTCTTTTCGCCGCGAAAGCCGCCGCCGGCGCCACCTTGCCCTTCATTTTCGCCGCCATCGTCACCCTGGCCCTGGCTTTGCTGGGACATCCCTGGCTCGCCCTGGCCACCCTGGCCACGGCGGCGCTCACCATCGGAGCCTCCGCCTGGTTGATGGCGGTCAATGTCCGCCCGCGGCCGCGCGAAGATTTTTTTAACCGCCGGCAGGGCACGGGCCGCATGACCTGGCATGGTTGGACTGCGACGATCCTCTCCATGCTTGGGGGCTTCGGACTCGGATTGGCCGGCCATGGCGGCTTTGGCGCAGCTTTCTTAACCGGCATCCTCCTGCTCGGCCTGTGCGCACTCGGCTGCCTCGCCTGCTTCGTCCTGAAACCCGTGGACGACTGGGCTGCAATCATGCGCGATTAGGGTGCCGCTGATCGCTTCCCGTCCTCCGCCGCGCCAGGGCGGAGCCACTGCCCTGCCATCGGACGGCATCATTTGCTCGAAAAAAAGCCGCGGTTGGTTTTGTTTGGCCCGTTACGGGCGGTGACACGCCCCGAAAAATCCATGTCCTCTCCGCCCATTTCCTTGACGGACGCGCCCGAAAAGACGCCTTTGCGCCGCGATCCTTATGCCGCGTTCCGACACAAATCGTACCGTCATTTTGTGCTGGGTCGGGTGGTCTTCATGATCGGCTCGCAGATGCAGGCGACGGCGGTGGGCTGGCAAATCTATGAGCGTCTGGGTTCAAAACTTGCCCTGGCTTACGTCGGGTTGGTGCAGATCCTGCCGATCTTGTTTCTGTCGGTGCCGTTCGGACATTTGTCGGATCGCTTTAATCGCAAGTATATCGTCATGGCGGGCCAGGGGCTGTTCCTGCTTTCTTCCCTCGGTTTGGCGGCGGTGTCGCATGCCCGGGGCGACCCACGCTTGATCTACGTTTTTCTGTTCCTGCTGGCGGTCGCGAGGTCGCTCACCATGCCGGCGATGGGAGCCATGCTGCCCACGCTCATACCCAAGACGTCATGGGCCAGCGCGGCGACCTGGAACAGTTCGGTCTTTGAACTGACGGGGATGGCGGGACCGGCCGTGGCTGGCCTGGTCATTGCCGCCAGCCGGGGGGCCACCACGGTTTATTTGACCGCGGCCGGGTGTTCGGTCGTGTGCCTGCTCATTTTTTCTTTCCTGCGCCCGGCCCAGGTGATTGCGCCCAGGAAATCCGCGACCTGGAACGATGTGCTCGGCGGCATCAGGTTTGTGTTCAAAACCCGGTTGCTGCTTTCGGCGGCCAGCCTCGATCTCTTTGCCGTGCTGCTGGGAGGAGCAACGGCCCTCCTGCCGGTGGTGGCGAAGGATATCCTGCATGTGGGGCCGGTGGGGTTCGGCTGGCTGCAGGCGGCTCCTTCCATCGGGGCCATCAGCATGGCTTTTGTCACCGCTCATTTGCCGCCGTGGCGCCATGCCGGGCGCGTGCTGCTGGGCGCGCTGACCGGTTTCGGGCTGGCCATCATTGTCTTCGGCTTTTCCCGGAATTTCTGGCTGTCGATGTCAATGCTGGTGCTGACGGGCGTGTTTGATAACCTGAACGTCGTCATCCGCCAGACGTTGGTGCAATTCATCACCCCCGACGAGATGCGCGGGCGCGTGACTTCGGTGAATTTTATTTTCATCGGTTGTTCAAATCAGCTGGGGGCCTTTGAATCCGGCCTGACGGCACAGTTCTTCGGCACGGTTCCGTCGATCGTCGGGGGCGGCGTGGGCACCCTCCTTGTCGTGCTGGCGGTGATGAAGCTGTCCCCGCCGTTGCGCCGGCTGGGCCGGCTGCAGGAGATCCAGCCCGCGCCGGCTTGAACAGCGGCTTCTGATTTTGCCTTGGGCTGCTAGAACATTTTAAATAAAACCGTAACCCTATTGCCTGGGCAAAAGCGAGGAGGTCGTTCCCTCCGCACGGACGCTTGGCAAGCGGTCAGTCGGATTCTTTGCCACCCTACTTCGCTCTTCGAGCCGTTTCGACAAGCTCAAGGCCCTGAGCAAGTCGAAGGGCCTGTCGAACGGGGCGAAGGCGGATGTGATCCCTTGTGGCTACACTGATTTTAAAACCGCTCTAAAACAGTTCGCGCTGCTGCAGCGCATCGCGCTTTTCCGGATTGAGGGCGCTCAACGCGAGCATTTGCGCCGTGCTCAGTTCCGCCAGCCACGGTTCGCGGGCGAGCGAGGCGAGCAGCAACGCGCCAGCCATCGCGTCATAAAGCGCGGCATGGTAGCGGCGGCGCGGCGGCGGGCAATGCGCGGTGGCCAGCGCATCGAGTTCCGCCTGCAGCCCGCAAGCGGTGACCAGGTCGGCCAGCTGCAACGAAATCAGCCGCGGATAAAGCTGGGCGTAGAGCGCGCCCGTGTCGATCCACGGCCCCCATTCGACCAGGCTCCCGCCCGGCCGCGCGAAATCGGGCGAGCGGCGCGGATACGGCCAGGCCGCCTTGAGCAGCGAGTTTTCCACGCCGGCGTAGTGCGCCGCCAGCGGGCCCTGCTCGCGCCGGCCGGCAAAAAAATCAAAATCTTCCGCGAACGGCGCCTGCCCCGCCAATTCGCTTTCGCTCAGACCATGCATCGCCGTTTCCTCGGCCCGCACCCGGCCGGCCGCGCGGCAAAGCCGGGTTTGGGCCTCCACCACCCGGTCGCCGAGCACGGTAACGACGCCGTATTCAAGGACGCCCGTGGCATGGCTGCCTTCGAAATCGACAAAAGATATCGGTTGCTCAACCCAGCGCATGGGAGAGTTTTTGCACGCGAAGGGCGCAAAGGTCACGAAGCGAATCACGCCGGACGGCGAAGCAGGCGGTAATTGGTATTTAGTAGTTGGTATTTAGGCGTTGGTTAGTCGATATTTGGCGCCCACAAGGCTGACGACCGATTTCGAATTGAAGCTTTGGGTAAAAACCAAATACCAACTACAAATTACCAACTACTGCAGAGTGAGCATCAATCTCGACCCCTACCGCACTTTTGCCCTCGAACTCGCCGAAAAAAGCGGCGAGTTCATCCGGCCATTTTTCGCCAACCGTGGCCTCGTGGTGGAAACGAAATCCGATTTCACGCCCGTGACCCAGGCCGACCGCGGCGCGGAGGAACTCATGCGCGCGCTCATCCGCAAGAAATTTCCCAACCATGGCATTGTCGGCGAAGAGTTCGGCGAGGAAAACGCCGCCGCGGAATTCGTCTGGGTGCTCGATCCGATCGACGGCACGAAGTCCTTCGCCAGCGCCTGCCCGCTTTTCGGCACGCTCATCGCGCTGCTCCACCACGGCCAGCCCGTGCTCGGCGTCATCCACCAGCCGGTCTTGCGGCAACTCCTGATCGGTGACGGTTCGGTGACCACGTTCAACGGCAAACCTGTGCGCTGCCGCGCCACCGCGCGCATCGAGGACGCGACGCTGCTCACGAGCGACCCGCTCAACCCCGCGAAATATCAGAACGGCGCAGCCTTCGACGCGCTTGTGCGCCGCGCAAAACTCGTGCGCACGTGGGGCGACTGCTACGGCTACCTGCTCGTTGCCAGCGGTTGGGCCGATGTCATGTGCGATCCGGTTTTGAATCCGTGGGACATTGCCGCGCTCGTGCCGGTCATCCGCGGCGCGAGCGGCGTCATCACTGACTGGCAGGGGCGCGACCCGGTGAAGGCGAAATCCATCGTGGCCACAGCCACCCCGATCCTGCACGCCGAAGTCATCGCGGCGTTGAACGCCTAGCAGGCCGTCGGACTTGCCCTCCAGCCAGCTAAAGGAAAATGGCTTTGCCCTTTTCCCGAGAGAAAGGGTTATTCGCGCCTGCCCCGCCAGGAGGGTTCATCCGCGGTTAAGATAAACGGCTCAGTTTAAAACCCGCCAAAATTCCGCGTTTTTCTCGGAAATCCCGAAAAAAATCATGTCTATAAACCTAAATAGCATGTTTTTGTATATTTAACGCAATCCTTTAACAATACAAATATGGGCGCCGTCGATTTGCAACAAATAGTCCATACATTGGTCTACTCCGCCTCTTGGAATCCCCCTGCTCGTTAAACCGGGTGCTCACTTTTCCCGTGCGGCCCCTTTGTTCGAATACCCCCCGTTGGACCCCTCGTTAAAAGCAATGACGTCAAACTCGTTAGCATTATGAAAGTCGAAAAATGTATTGTTAAATCCCTCGCTGCATTTGCCCTCATTTGCGGCTTATCCGTCTCGGCCCAGGCCCAAATCGGCAGCGGCTGGACCCCCGACAACGAAACCTACTTCTCCCAAACCTCATCCGGCTGCACGATCACATCCATTTCCGGAGGATTTGAATTCTCCGTTCCCTCCGGCTCGGGCCGTGCAGAGATGCGCGGCAACGATCTTCCTAGCACCACCACCAATCAATGGCAGGGTTCTGGCACTTTGAAATCATTCCCCTCCGGCTCCAACAAAATCACTATGCATCAGGTTTTTGGACCCTATCCCTCCACCCCTGATCTCATCCTTGATGAGGCCACTTACTCCGGCGGGATTGAAATTATGTCGTTGGAGCAGGGCGATGCCTTTGAGGCGAATATCCAAGTCGGCGTACAGTTCCAATTGAATACGATTTACGATCCGGTCGGGAACCTGATCACGATCTATGTGAATGGTTCGAAAACGGGAACGAAGACTCCCAATTCGGGCACGCACTATAACAAGTACGGCCAATATGTGTCGAGTTCCGGCACCGGCCCGGCCACCATGGATTGGGTGAATGTCCAATCCTGGGCGGGTGGTACCACCGGCGGCGGTGGCGGTAATCACTTTACCATCACGGCCAGTGCCGGCAGTGGCGGTTCGATCAACCCGTCGGGTAATGTTCAAGTGAACCAAGGCGCCAACCAATCGTTCACGATTACGCCCAATTCAGGATTCACCGTGTCCAGCGTGACGGTCGATGGTGCAAACCAGGGTGCAATTACCTCCTACACCTTCTCCAATGTGCAGGCCAATCACACGATTAGTGCTGCCTTCCAATCGTCGGGCGGCGGCGGACCCTTCACCATTACAGCCAGCGCCGGCAGCGGCGGCTCGATCAACCCGTCGGGTAATGTTCAAGTGAACCAAGGTGCCAACCAATCGTTCACGATCACGGCCAACTCGGGATTCTCCATCTCCAGTGTGACAGTGGACGGTGCGAACCAGGGTGCGATTACCTCCTACACCTTCTCCAATGTGCAGGCCAATCACACGATTAGTGCTGCCTTCCAATCGTCGGGCGGCTCGGAGCCGGCACCGACCTTCAGCGAACCGGGCGGCACCTACGTCAAGGAAGTGCATACGCGCATCTCGGATTCAGACAGCAACGCATCCATCTTCTACACGACGGATGGCTCAACGCCCACGTCGGGCAGCACGCCGAATCCTGATCATACCATCGAGTTCATGAGTACCACCACCCTGAAGTCCATTGCCATTGACAATGGCGTCAGCAGCCCGGTGACCTCGGCGACTTACACGATTACACCATAATATAAGAGCGCCTCGAACGGAGGTTTTACCTCCCACTACCAAGTGGCGGTCCTTTGCCGGACCGCCACTTTTTCTTTCAACCAGGGCGTCTGGAAATGAATTTGGATGCTCAAAGTCTCCAGCGCCCGCCGCACTCCGCGGCGGGCGCTTTTATTTTTTGGGTGAAGGCTGAATTCACCCGAATTCCGGTTTTTCTCAAAAATTCGGGCCATAAAAATCAACCCTATCCATCTAAATAGTAGATGTTTGAAGGCATTAACGCAATGACTTAACAATACAAACCGCAATGCTATCGATTTGCAACATACTGGCCTTATTTTGTCTTTCCCCACCCCTCGTTAGAATACCCCTCCCCGCCAGAACGGGTGCCTCACCATCGCCGTGAAGAACCCTTGCTAGGAATGCCCCGCTGGAAGCAATAACTTCAACCCCACTCAGTGTTATGAAATCGGAAAATCGTATTGTTAAAACCCTCGCTGCATTTGCCCTCATTTGCGGCTTATCCGTCTCGACCCAGGCCCAAATGGGCAGCGGCTGGACACCCGACGGCGAAACCTACATCCCTCAAACCTCATCCGGCTGCACCATCACATCTATTTCCGGAGGTTTTGAATTCTCCGTTCCATCCGGACAAGGCCGGGCGGAGCAACGCGGCAATAATCTTCCCACCACCACCACCAATCAGTGGCAAGGCTTTGCTACTCTCAAATCATTTCCCTCCGGCTCCGACAAAATATGTGTGCATCAGGTTTTCGGGCCAGCTCCTTCCACCCCCGATCTCATCCTCGATGAGGCCACTTACTCTGGGGGCATAGAACTTATGTCGTTGGAACAAGGCGACGCCTTTGAGGCCCAGATCCAAGTCGGCGTGCAGTTCCAATTGAATACAATTTATGATCCGGTCGGAAACCTGATCACGATCTATGTCAACGGCTCGCAGACAGGGACGAAGACGCCCAATTCGGGTGTGCACTACAATAAGTACGGCCAATATGTATCAAGTTCCGGCACCGGCCCGGCCACCATGGATTGGGTGAATATCCAATCCTGGGCGGGTGGTACAACCAGTGGCGGCGGTGGGACCACCGTAGCCACGCCCAGCTTTAGCCCGGGTGGCGGCACGTACACGAGCACGCAGAGTGTGTCGATCAGCGACTCCACCAGCGGTGCCACCATCTATTACACCACCAATGGCAACACGCCGACCACCTCGTCGACCGTGTATAGCGGCGCCCTCTCGGTCAGCAGCACCACGACGATCAAAGCCATTGGCGCCAAGAGCGGCGATACCACCAGCAGCGTTGCCTCAGCCACCTACACCATCAGCGCCGCCACCACCGTGGCCACGCCGACGTTCAGCCCGGCTGGCGGCACCTACACGAGCACGCAGAGTGTTTCGCTCAGCGACTCCACCAGCGGCGCCACCATCTACTACACCACCAATGGCAACACGCCGACCACCTCGTCGACCGTGTATAGCGGCGCCATTTCGGTCAGCAGCACCACGACGATCAAAGCCATTGGCGCCAAGAGCGGCGATACCACCAGCAGCGTTGCCTCGACCACCTACACGATCAGCGTTAGTGAAGGGCCGTTCGGCGGAACCCCGGCCGCCATTCCTGGCACGGTCCAGGCCGAAAACTATGACACCGGCGGCCAGGGCGTTGCTTACAACGTCACTTCGATCAATGGCACGGATAATGGCTATCGTTCCGACGGCGTTGACCTGGAAGTAACTTCAGACACCGGCGGCGGCGTTGACCTGGGATGGGAAAGCCCCGGCCAGTGGTTTAAATATACGGTCAATGTGGCCACGGCCGGCACTTACACCGTCAGCTTCCGCATCGCCGCTCC
>Ga0210398_10003535_pt1 | contig 14921 bp, 11 predicted proteins | sample IncBWC4OmetaG_FD_161047 | JGI IMG/M metagenome (GOLD analysis project Ga0210398, IMG submission 161047) | Forest soil microbial communities from Barre Woods Harvard Forest LTER site, Petersham, Massachusetts, United States - Inc-BW-C-4-O | ecosystem: Environmental > Terrestrial > Soil >...
CCGATACACTGCGCATCCCTTGGATCCCGATCACTATTGGCCCCGACACACTGCCTTTCAAGTGGCGTGATTGGACGCTATCGCTCGATCTACCCTATGAGCCGATAATCGTTCCCGCCAGCTCGGGATGGGAGATCTTGCACCACAGAGTATTGAAACGGATGGCAAAGGCAGATGGCCTTGTGTCATCGGCATTGGTGCAGAATGCGGATAGTAAAGCAGAGCTGATCGCCGACTTCAAAGAACGTTATAAAACCGTGTCTGCGGAGACTTCAAAGACAGTTCAGATCTCTAACGGGAAAAAGCGGATTTTGTCCGTTGCCCGAACTGCAACGAGCACATTCGACGAATTTTTCATCAGCAACGCGGCAAAATGGATACGAAAGATTGCCCTCGGCAAAAGCTATCTCAGTAAAGACAGCGACTTTTCACGCGCCATCAACCAACTGCAAGAAGCGACCAATCAATTCGTTAAGATGGTGAGCTAACGCGAGCGACATGGTCTCGCTTCGATCGTCTTGCCGCCTGCGCAGGTATTGTTCAGTCTCAATCAGAGATTTCCACATCCCAAATGATCTGATCAATCATGTTCTAGCGCTTTGCCTTCGCGTTGCCCTTGCTGATTTGCACATCTCTCATCGTGCGGCGCGGAAATCCTGTCGACTCTCGGACTACAAGATTTGTTTGAATCCTGAATTCGCGCTTCTGAGCAGAGTCTGATTCCTCAACATGAGCTCGCAACGCCGTTACCGCCGCACGTGCCAACTCGAAGCGTGACATCTGAATGGTAGTGAGAGGCGGTATCGTCACCTCCGCGATATGAATGTCATCAAAGCCGATGACAGAAAAATCATCCGGCACCCGCAACCCCGCGCGATAGAGCTTGTGCAGAACACCTATCGCGGTCATGTCATTCGAACACATGACCGCAGTTGGTCGTAGCTTAGCCTCGAGTATCTTCTCCATAGCAGTGACGCCCCCTTCCATCGTGTGACTGCCTTCGATGACCGAATCTGGGTTGGGTGCGATACCGCACTCCTTCAGTGACTGCAAAAAAGCGGCGACACGTGACTGCGCAGAATGGAGTTTCATCGGTCCGCTCACGAACGATATACTTCGATGCCCCAATGCAGCCAGATGCTGCACACCTTCTCGTATGCCATGGTGATAGTCCACCTTCAGCACACTGACGCCTGGGCGCAGAGGCCCCGCATCGATAAACACCAAGGGCACCTTGCGCTTGGCTAGCTGATCGAACAGCGGCTCTTCGATGCCGAAAGTCATAACCGCTACACCCTCAACCTTGCGCTCCAGCATGCGCCGTATGCAATGCGACATCCGCTTGGGATCATAGTTTGTGGAACTGACCAGGATCTCGTAGCCATGTTCCACTGCGATGTCTTCAAAGCCCTGAATCAGCTCCGGGAAGAAGGGATTCGTGATCTCGGAGACGATGAGACCGAACAACCGACTTCGACCCGACACCAACGCTCGAGCTTGAGTATTTGGAAAATAATCGAGTTCGTCGATCACTTCCCACACCCGTTTCGCCATCTTCGGATTCACAGTGGTGACGTGGTTCATAGCGCGAGATACGGTGGCAATCGAAACATTTGCAGCACGTGCTATCGTGCGAATGTCCATTCGCTCCGAAACTTTGCCTTCAGGTTTCGATGCTTGAGTCGTTTTCTTTTTGGCCACGCGTTGTCCCTGAGTATGCGTTTACAGCATAACTTAGATAGTCACCCAATCAGCCACCCATTGTTTTATTCGACACTCAGTCATTTCAATCATTCTGACAGGTTGTATATCAATCAAGTCGCCTGAAGGACTAAATCGACAAGAGAACAATACGCAGTTTTCTTAGCGTTTCGCTTCCTCGTCGTTATTCTGCGCCGTCAGGTCATCTACGTCGAAGACAAGTAGATGGCGTCCTTCCGCATGCAGATAATCAGCCACCGGTTTTGCACAGATGTGACCTGCCATAACGGGGCTGCGGTCGCCTGCCATCTCCGGCTCGCGCAAGTCGAAGCAGCGGCCATGGATGTGGCCACTTTTACTGAGCAACATGGTGGCATAGTAGTCAACCTGAAGTTCGCTCAGAGCCTTCACGAGAGGCTCTTTTCGTTTAATGATCTCCACGAAAGCTGCATCCCCTGTCAATCCTTCAAGCTGCACCACCGGCGCCGCCATAAGATACGACGGCATCCCAGCGCCGCCACCCATTGCATAGCGACCCGGATGAGTCTTGGCAAAACTCTGCAGTTCCAGTGCCTGTTGGTACAACAAGACCTCCGTCGCATTCGGCCGTACCAGACTGATCAAAGTCAATACGGCTACGCAAGTAATACCGGTCGTAACCCCGCGAACTATTGTTTTGCCACTTAGTTGCTTCCAGTCTGCGAACGCCGGTGGCCCAAGCAGCGCTGCAACCGGGACGAGAGGGTAAAGGTACCAGGTCCAAATCGGCCAGTCACTCGTGATGGAGAGAACCGTATAAAAGAGTACAGGGTGAAGAAGCACACAGAGTTGCACCCTTCGGCCGCCTGTATCGGAAGAGTTGCTCTCGTCTGACCTGCGCAATAGGTGAACGAAGTAAAGTATCCCAATCATGCAAGCCGGCCATGTCAGTAGAATGTTGACGGCACGTGTTGCGAGCAGGCTCTTTGCCGTGCTCGCCGACGGAACTAAGCCCTCCTTGAGATTCTTGGCTATACCTGATATCGGCAGGAATGCGCCAAACTCAATGTGATTGAATGCGAAGTATGCCACAAGCGGCAACAGGCCCAGAGAGAACCAGAGTAGGCTTCGGAGTGCCGCTTTGCGGGTACCTGTTGGCCTGTACAGCATCAGTGCGCCGTACGCGACAACCACCATGAGAGCATCAATTCGACTCAGAACTATCCCTGATGCCAGCAGCCCGCTGAGCACCGCGCTACGAGGTTTCTGGTCTTCGAGTGGCTGAGCAGCCGTTCTCTGCCAGAACAGTGCAAGAAAGAAAAGAGTAAGAGAAACCTCCATTCCAGTTCGAGAGACAACAGCCATGAACGTCAAAGAAAAGAGTGCGCACGCAAGGCCATAGCCATCGGAGGCGTGAAGCAGGCTTTGTGTGCGACGGAGCGAACGGTACGTTCCGCAAACCAGTAGCCAGACAAGCAGAACCAGCACTACAAAAAACGATTCATGATCTCCTAAGATTCGATACAGCAAAGTGTTGATCAGTAGCCATAGCGGGTGGTAACCATTCGTTGGTTGAATTCCGTTGAAAGTCGAAACACCGTGATGAACCAGATTCCTTGCGACGACAAGATAGTAGAAGAAATCGTCCTCGAAGAAGGAGAGGAACTGTTTGCCGCTATGGGCGAATCGAGACAACAGAACAAGAAGATAGGTCACAAGCAGCGCCACTGGAAGCGCGCGGGCCCAGCTTGGCAACACCGCTGGGTGCAGAGACTTAGAGCTGGATACGCCAGTCCCCTGAAGTCCGATTTTTTGCAAGGCCGCTTCGATTTTCCTCAAGTATTTCCTCCTAAGATATTTTGGGAAGACCTCTCCCTGCCCCGTTTAGGAAGATCTAGGGGACTTCCTCTGCACTGACCTGTCGATGTCTGCTTGTTTCTAAACTAACATCGGACACACCAATCTCGTCCCCAAACATTTCATAGAGTTACGCTTGTACCTCTATGAAGGATAACTTTGGCGTTAAGAGCTTTGACTGTCGCGAAACGTGAAACGCGTTGAGCCAGTTTGGCTCGCGAACTACTTTCGTACAGCCGCAGCAATCCGTCGGAGTTCCGGAAGAATGGCGCCCAAGGAGGTTGGTTCAGAGTCTCGTTCACCTAGCGCGAAGTATGCGGTCTTATATAACGCGAACAATTGATCATAGACTGCAACTGCGCTGGGTTGTGGCAGGTAGGTCTGATAAGTAAGGCATAACTTTTTTTGGGCCTCTTCGATACTGCCGAAGACCCCCGCCGATAGGAGAGCGAAGATGCCCGATCCGAGACTAGTTGGTATTCCCGCTGGCACCAGGACCGGCTTATTTAATACATTCGCGTAAACCTGGTTCAATACCGCGTTGCTCTGCGGAATACCCCCGGCATTAATAATTCGTTCCACAGGTACGCTATGGGCAGCCATCCGTTCAAGGATGATGCGCGTATGCAGTGCGGTGCCCTCGATGGCCGCATATAGCTCGTCCTGTGCGGTGTGCAACAGATTCCAGCCGAAGGTTACTCCACCGAGTTCAGGATTCACCAGCACGGTACGATCACCGTTGTCCCAACTTAGCCGAAGGAGGCCGGTCTGGCCTGCTGCGTAAGTTTCAAGCCCCTTTGCAAGATCGGCTACCTTCATTCCTGCTCGGCGAGAGATCGCCTCGAAGATGTCGCCGGTTGCGGAGAGGCCAGCTTCGATGCCGGTGAACCGCGGATGAACGCTGCCAGGAACTACACCACAGACACCGGGTACAAGCTGGGTTTGAGTAGCCATTGCGATGATGCACGTGGAAGTGCCAACGACATTCACGACGTCGCCTTCTCGGCATCCGGCTCCAATCGCATCCCAATGAGCATCAAAGGCACCCACCGGGATTGGAATACCCGCTCGCAGCGTCAACTCCTTTGCCCATCGCTCGGAGAGAGTGCCGGCGAGATGATCAGAAGTGAAGTACTCTCCGCTGAGCTTTTCTCGAACGCCGTCTAACAGCGGGTCCAGTTTCGACAGAAACTCTTGCGAAGGAAGACCACCCCACTTGGGGTTCCACATCCATTTGTGCCCCATGGCGCAGATGCTACGTCTTACTTTTGCTGGATCCGTGACCCCGGCAAGCGTGGCTGCCACCATATCGCAGTGTTCAAAAGCGCTGGCAAAATGTTCTCGTTTGTCTGGGTTGTGACGGAGCCAATGGAGTAGCTTTGCGAAGCCCCATTCGTGGGAGTAGACACCCCCGCACCAGACAATCGCCTCGAGTTTCTCTGCGTGTGCCAGCTCGGTGATTTCACGAGCCTCCTCGTGGGCACGGTGATCGCACCACATGTAGTAGTCGTCCAGTGGCTGCATCTGAGCATCAACTGGGACGACGCTGGATCCAGTTGTGTCGAGCGCGATAGCAACAACATCCTCGCCACTAATGTGTGCGTCTTTGAGGACCTTCCGCGTCGCTCGCACCAACGCGTTCATTTGTTCTTCATGCGATTGAGTGGCAAAGTCCGGGTCTTCTCGCCTGCGTTCCAAAGGGTAATCGGACGATGCAGTGCCAAGTCGGCCACGCTCACTATCCAACAGCGTTACTCGAACGCTCAACGTTCCGAAATCAACTCCGGCGACTATAGCCACAATTTATCCCCCAGAAACTCTGTGCCTTCAGCCTCTACGATGAGTCAGGTGACGCCCCTTCCATCACAGAATTTCTCAAAGGCTCCGTACACGACCCATCGTATTGGCAATTTGTTGCATAGCTTATGAAACGTCCGTCGGATTTGGCTGCTCTAGCGCGAGCGTAATGGATTATGGCAGCTCATATAACTATAATGCTCGCCAAAGAAAACGTTTTCACATTATTCGAATTGTTCCGACCACGGAGAGGGAAAATTCTAACTATGAATCCAGCTTCAAGATCTACAAGCTCGGAAGTTTGGCCGCTAAATCGAACCTTCCTCGATGTCTTACTGCTATTGCTTACAGGCGCTCTCACGACGGGGACTTGCGTCGCGCAGCAGGCAACAGCAATGGTGAATATTCAGCTCGACCACGTCGCACATGCCGTCAGCCCCACGCTTTATGGCTTGATGACCGAGGAGATCAACTACTCCTACGACGGCGGTTTGTACGCAGAGATGGTGCGGAACCGTATCTTTCAGGATCACGGCTTCGGAGGGGTTGCACACTGGAACATCGAGCATATGGGAACTTCGGATGCGAAGATGTCCGTTGACGAGACCGAGGGGCCAAGTGCCGCGCTGCCACATAGCCTGCTAATCGACATCAAGAATGCCAATTTAGAGAGTCCTGCGGGCGTCTGGAACGAAGGCTATTGGGGCATGGCTCTGCGCCCGAACACAATTTATAAGGGATCTTTCTATGCAAAGGTGGATTCTGGCGAGATAGGTACATTGAACGTCGCGCTGGTGAGCGACAACACCGGCAAAGCGTTGGCTACTACCACCGTGCAAGCACTTTCGACGGAGTGGAAGCGTTACGAGTTTTCACTGACGACGGGGAACATACCGACTTCATCGGAGAATCACCTTCTGTTAACGGTAGGACATCCCGGTAAGATCTGGCTTGATCTGGTGTCGCTCTTTCCACCGACATATAAGGATCGCGTCAACGGAAATCGGCCAGATTTGATGGAGATGATGGCTGCCATGCATCCTAAGTTCTTGCGGCTACCCGGCGGCAATTATCTTGAGGGTGATCAGATCGACGAGAGGTTCGACTGGAAGACTACGATCGGTCCGCTTGTTGATAGGCCAACGCATCGCAGTCCTTGGAACTATCAGTCTTCAGATGGAATGGGTCTATTGGAGTTTCTAGAGTGGACCGAAGATCTGAAGATCCAGACTGTGCTCGCGGTGTATGCAGGGTACTCCCTGAAAGGCGACCACATTCATCCCGGACCGGCACTAACTCCGTTCGTCGAGGATGCCCTGGATGAGATTGAGTTCGCTACCGGAGACACATCAACGAAGTGGGGAGCTGTGCGAGCAAGGCTAGGGCATCCAGCACCATTCCCCATCAAGTACGTCGAGATCGGCAATGAGGACTGGTTTGACCGCTCGGGTAGCTACGAAGGGCGTTACGCGCAGTTCTACAAAGCCATCAAAGCGAAATATCCGCAGCTTGAGCTGATAGCGACGGCGCCTCTCAAAGGGATGAAACCGGATGTGCTGGACGATCACTACTATAAGCGTGCTGATGAGTTCTTCGAAGACGTGAAGCACTACGACACTGTCGACCGGAATGGACCGAAGATCTTTGTCGGTGAGTGGGCGACTCGCGAGGGCTCACCGACCACAAATATGGGCGCAGCACTTGGTGATGCGGCATGGATGACGGGCATGGAGAGAAACAGCGACTTGATCGTCATGGCTTCTTATGCACCTTTGTTTGTCAACGTGAATCCGGGGGGAATGCAATGGGAGTCGGATCTAATCGGGTATGACGCGTTGACCAGCTATGGAGCTCCAAGTTTTTATGCGCAGTCGATGTTTGCAGAGTTTCTTGGAACCGAAGTGCCGGTGTCTTCCGTTCAAGGTGGGGGCCAACGGTTCTTTTATTCGGTAACGCATGATCCCGCGAAAGAAGCGGTTTACCTAAAGCTGGTCAATGCATCCTCCTTCAGCCAAACCGTCGAGGTTGATATTACGGGCGGAAACAGTGTTGAAAAAACTGCTGCACTGGTGACATTAACAGGCAATAGCCTTGCTGAAACCAATACGATAACAGCTCCAACACGCATCGTTCCCACGAAGTCGACTATTAAGATCGCTGGAGCGAAATTCAATCATGTTATGCCACCCTATTCCGTGCAGGTGCTTGAATTGCGCGCAAAGTAGGGTTCTTCATTTGAAAGAGAATTTGCGCGATCAATAACTCAACTATTCCTCGCGGAGAACCTCGAGCGGTTTGCGCCCCAAAATGCGATGGCTCGCAACCCAACCGGTGGCAACCGTGAGAGCAGCAGTTCCCAGCAAAGCCTCGATCGTCCACCACCACTGAAGATGGTATGCGACGGTGAGGCGGGTCAGTAATACTCGGGCAATTATGTTCGCGAAGAAGACGCCAACAACACCAGCGACCAGACCCAATACGGCGAATTCGATAGAAAATACGGTAGCAATACGTCCTCGTGTTGCGCCGAGCGTCTTGAGTACGACGACCTCACGGATTCGGCGATATCGCGTGCCTGCAATGGAACTGGCGAGAATGATGATGCCGGCAAAGATGGAAAAGGCGGCGAGGAACTGAATGACATACGTGATCTGGACGACGACCGCGCGTACCGTCTCAAGGGCTTGGGCGACGTTGATCACGGTCACGGTTGGATAGGCGTTGTAGAGCGCCCGCTGCAGTTCGCCGACATGATTTGGATCTGCGTGAACACCACCATACCACACGACCGGCAGGCCAGCGAGAGCGGGCTGAGGCAGAATGAATTCGGCGCGTGAGTAGGCGTGCTGTCCATCAGACTTGGTGAGCGCGACGACGGTTGCGACGAACTGGGTGTCTTGTGCGGCGAAGGTGATGTGTGAGCCGACGTGGACTCCCAGACGATCGGCCTGGCGTTGTTCCACCGCGACGACTGGACGTCTTTCGTCAGCGGCCCACCAGTTCCCTTCCACCGTTTTTGTGCCAGGAGGCGCGGTGCTCGACCAGGTGAGGTTGATTGAACGCAACATCCGCTTGGGAAAGTTCTTTAGCTTCGCCTCATTTGCGGGTATGCCGTTGATTTCGACGATGCGTGATGAGACGACTGGGAGGAGTTCCGGCGGAGCGGTCACGCTGTTTTGAGAGCTCAGCAGCTTTCGAATTCCGCCTACCTCCTCGTTTGTGATATCGATCAGGAAGACGTTCGGGAGGGTCGGAGACGCGGAGACATGAAGCTCGGAGACGACAGCTTGTTGGACGAGGTAGACCGTCATAATCTGCATCACGCCCAACCCAAGCGCGGCCAGCAGTGCGGCCGAGGGATTACCTGGGCGGTAGAGGTTCGCCAGTCCATGTCGGATCGAGGATGGCAGATGGAGTCGGGTTCTCGACAGGAAAAACTTTAACCCCGCTAAGACGCCAACAGACGCGATCAGAAGAACTGCAAGCACGGCGACGAGACCTAACGAGAAGACCTCGCCGACAACGGCGGAGTCGCTGAGTGTGGTCGCGATCGCGGCGAGACCGACGAGGATCATCAGGGCGGCTCCAAGTTGCGCCAGATTTTTTGTGATCTTGCGCCAGATTGCGGTGACAAAGGGATCATCGCTGTCTTCGACGGCTCGGCGGAGAATCAGAATAGGCCGCACTCCCCGGATGTCGAGCAACGGAGGTAGTGTGAAGAGGAGTGTTGTAAGGATACCTGCGGCTAGTCCGGTGATGACGGTGCGAAACTGTACATGAAGCTCGGTATCGACATGGATCAGCTTCGCCAGTAGATAAGGGAAACTAAGTTGCACGCCAACTCCAAGGGCGACGCCGAGAAGGCCACCAGCGAGGCCCAGCAGGAGCGTTTGAAGGAGGTAGATCTTCATGATCTGGCCCGACCGTGCGCCGAGCGACTTCATGATGGCGATGGTATCTAGCCGCTGCTGCAAGTGTGCGCGCATTGCCATGGCCACGCCGATGGCTCCGAGTACAAGAGCCACAAGACTCATCAGGGACAAGAGACTCGTCGCACGATCCAGCCCTTGGGTAAGTGCAGGGTTTGTCTCACGGTAGTCGATGACCTGTGCTTCCGGCAAAAGTTTTTCCAGATGTAATTTGAGATCTGCCACACCTTCGTCGGAGATCGGTGCGCCGTTGCTTGGCTGCGGCACTCGGAAGAGATAGCGCTGTCCGGCGTGGCTTCCTGGTGCAAGCAGGCCGCTGGCGTCCAGACCTTCACGCGAGATCAGTACACGTGGGCCAGCTGCAAAGTTGCCCGACAGCCGGTCCGGTTCGTTCACTACAACAGAGGCGATTCGAAAGAGCTGCGTTCCAATTTTTAGATCGTCGCCCACTTTGAGATTGAGCCGAACGAGAAGGTCGTCCGCGACTACCACGGTATTGGCTGTCAGCGCGGTCTTCAGTTGACCAGCGGGAGCCAGTTGCACCTCGCCGTAGAACGGGTACTTTGCTGGGTCGACTGCTTTGAGCGAGACCAAAAGAGGATCGAAGGTCTTCGGCGAGGAGGCCATCGAGAGCAGCTCGGTGACTGGTGTAATCTCTACTCCGCCGGCTGCAATCTCGTCCAGCGCCTTCTGCTCTTCGGAGGTGGGTTGTTGAAACATACGGGCTGAGAGATCGGCAGCCATAATGGCACGCGCACGATTCAGTAGCGAACTGCGGAATGAGGCGGAGAAGCCACGCACTCCGGTCAACGCAGCCACGCCTATTGCGACGGAGAGAATGACGAAGAAGAATTTGCCACGAGAGGAGTGCATCTCGCGGGCGGCGATCTTTGCAGCGGAACGATAGGAGAGCGCCGCCATCATCCATCCGCCAGTGCGGCTTCACGCGGGCCTTCGGTCGGGGCCGGATTGATCTCGTCTCCGATGATCAATCCGTCGCGCAGAGTGATTCGCCGGTTTGCATAGGTTGCCAGGACGGGGTCGTGCGTGACCAGTACGAGGGTTGTGCCTTCCGCACGGTTGAGATTGAGGAGCAGCTCGAGCACGTGAGCTCCGTTGGTGGTGTCGAGGTTACCTGTCGGCTCGTCGGCGAGAACGATGGGGGGCCTGAGAATGAATGCTCGCGCTAATGCGACTCGCTGCTGTTCGCCGCCGGAGAGTTGTACCGGATAGTGATCCATGCGGTCACCGAGGCCGACGCTGGATAGCAGCTCGCGCGCCCGCGAGAGGCCACTCTCCTTTGTGTCAGCATTTAGTTCGTGTGGTAGCAGAACATTTTCGAGCGCTGTGAGGGTTGGGATCAGCTGATACGACTGAAATACGAAGCCGATCGTTTTGCCTCGCACCTGCGCGAGCTTGTCTTCTGCGAGATAGCTGATGGCGGTGCCGTTCAGGAAGACATTCCCCTCGCTGGGCGTGTCGAGTCCCGCCATCAGACCGAGTAGCGTGGATTTGCCACTGCCGCTCGATCCCATGATTGCGGCAAACTGTCCGCGCGGAATGGTAAAGTCCAGTCCCTTCAGAATATCCACGGTGCGGCTGCCGTTGCGGATCGACTTGCGAAGGCCTTCAACAGAGATCATGGGAGTGAGTGGCGTCAACTTCGGGTTTCTCCTTCTTCAGCAACCGCTCGCTTTTGTTACTTTGTAGAGATGCGGAGAACGGAATCTGTAGCTATTCTAGCGGTCGTGGGGCTTTCGCTTCTTGGTTGCCGAGCCGATACAACACCGAAGCAAGCTGAGAACTCGGACGCAAGCAGGGCGATCCCCGAAGCCGCCCCCTCTGCGCCTGCGCCGAACGCAACGGCGGCGATGGATAAGCGGCCTCTGGTGGTTTGTTTTGGCGATAGCCTTACGGCGGGCTACGGAACCGATTTAGGCCAGAGCTATCCTGACTATCTGCAAAAAGATTTGGACGCAGAGGGTTATAACTACCGCGTCGTCAACGAAGGCATCAGTGGCAATACCACGAAGGATGGTGTCAATCGGCTCGATAGCATCCTTACGTTGAAGCCTGCCGTTGTGGTTGTTGAGTTTGGCGGCAATGATGGCCTGCGCGGTCTTCGAATTGAAGACTCCCGCACAAACATGGACAAGATTGTTGCCACGCTCAAGGCAAGTGGAACGAAGGTCGTTCTTGCCGGGATCACGCTGCCTCCAGACTATGGCCCCGACTACATCAAGCAGTTCAACGATACCTACGCGATGCTTGCTGCCAAGTATCACGTGCCTTTGCTCCCATTTCTTCTGAACGGCGTCTTTGGCGTCAATGGGATGATGCAAGCCGACAGAACCCACGCCACTAGCGATGGAAATAAAGTGGTTGCACGGAATGTTCTTCCGCTCATAACTCCTCTTCTCAAGAAATGAGAACTAGCCGAGGACGACGGTCGGCTGCATTAGAGTGCCAGCGATGCGGCGGGCTATAGCGAGAAGGTCGGTTGGAGTCGTAAACACCTTAATCAATGGAGCTTGTGAAAAGTCGGGCAAATTCACCTGCATTCCATTTCGCAGACGACCGGCTATCTGTTCGTCTACAGTGACGGACGGCATCTCCGGCAAAAGGGTACGGGGATGCGGCAGCAGCGCTTCAAGTTCGGCCTCAGATGAGTTCTTGAGCTGATCGATTGTGATCGACTGCTTCAACGTGAACGCGCCTGCGGCGGTGCGACGCAGACTTGAAAGATGGGCGCCACATTGCGCCAGTTGCCCCAACTCGTGGGCCACCGAGCGAACATAGCCACCGGCAGATACAGACATCGCAAAAGTCGCGGTATCACCATCGAGCGATGTCAGTTCGAAGTTGTGGATAGTAATCCGGGCCGGTTTGACTGCGACTTCCGCTCCTGCTCGCGCGAGCTTGTGAGCAGCAACACCGTTTATCTTCTTCGCAGAGAAGATTGGGGGAAGTTGGTCCAGTTCTCCTTGAAACCTTCGACCAAGCACACGCAATTGTTCGAGCGATTTGGCCAAAGGCTGTGTCTCAGCCGTGGGGGTGCCGTCAGCGTCGAAGCTGTCGGTGGCAAAACCGAAGCGGATATGCCCCGTATAGTGCTTTTCTGCCTGCCCGAAGAACTGGGCGAGCCGCGTGTATTTGCCGAGAAGGAGTGGCAGAACTCCAGTGGCCATAGGGTCCAGAGTTCCTAGATGGCCGATGGATTTTTCGCCAGTGGCTCGGCGGACGATGGCGACTACGTCGTGCGAGGTGATGCCGGAGGGTTTATCGAGAACAAGAAGACCATTCATGCAGTCTCTAGTTTAGTCGCTACATGCCGTTTCCCTGCCGACGGACCAGTGAAAGGAACTCATTCCTTGTCTGCAACTGGGACTTGAACACTCCAAGCATCGCGGAGGTTACCGTGGACGAGTGCTGCTTTTCGACGCCACGCATCATCATGCAGAGATGCTGCGCTTCGAGAATTACAGCCACGCCTTGAGGATGAATCGCCTCTGTAATAGCGTCGCCAATCTGCCGGGTCAGGCGCTCCTGCACCTGAAGACGCCGGGCGAAGACGTCCACGAGGCGGGGGATCTTGCTGAGGCCGATCACCTTTCCGTTCGGCACATAAGCGATATGGGCCTTACCAAAGAACGGAAGCAGATGGTGCTCGCACTGCGAGAAGAACTCTATATCTTTTACGATGACCATCTCGTCATAGTCGACGTCGAAGAGAGCGTCATGGAGAACCTCGGTGACGTCCATCGTATAGCCACGAGTAAGGAACTCCATGGACTTCTCCATGCGCTCCGGGGTCCGGACCAGCCCGTCTCGCGTGGGATCTTCGCCAATCCGTAGTAGGAGTTCGCGATAGAGGTCCTGAGTCGAAACGCTGTCCAATAGGGGTACTTCAACAGTGGCCGAGTTACGTGGCATAAGAGTGGCCTTTCTTAAATCGTGCCTGACGCGGGCATAGCCTCGCCAGCATAGTTGAATGAGTTGTTGCTGGTCTCCTCAACATGAACCCGCTCCAGATGCGCACCGGTAAAGCCTTGGAAGATTCTGTATATCTCAACACTTAGATTCTCTGTCGTAGAGACGGTATTCGCAAAACAGTCCAACGTATTCAGATTGGTGTGGTCGAACCGCGACAGGAGATTTGTTTGTGCAAAGGCGTCCAACTCCGAGAGGTTGCACACCATCCCGGTTGCGGGATCTACGTGGCCACTTAGGGTTACCTGCACGGTGTAGTTATGGCCATGGCCGTGAGGATTGTTGCACTTGCCAAAGACGGCGAGATTCTTCGCCGCGTCGTAGGCGTCTGTGTGAAGACGATGTGAGGCGCTGAAGTGATAGCGGCGATTGAGATGCGCTTTCATTGCTCACCATAGTAGTCCGCGAACAGGTCGGGCATCTCGTAGACGCGGACCCGGTGCAGTTTTGCGTGAGGAATCTTGCCGTTGAGCCTCCGCCAGATTGCGATCGCGATGTTTTCTGTCGTGGGAATCGTGGTTTTGAACTCGGGAACTTCCAGGTTCAAGTGTCGATGGTCGTAGATACTAACCACCTCGCGATCCAGGATCTCCTTGAGTTCTTTTAGATCAACGACGAAACCGGAGGTCGTGTCTATCTCACCCGCAACGGTAACCTCCAGGGTATAATTGTGACCGTGACCGTTGCGATTCGCGCATTTGCCGAAGACGCGTTGGTTTTCTTCCGGAGACCACGCTTCGTTCCAGTAGAAGTGAGCTGAGGAAAATTCGGCTTTTCGTGTGAGAAAAATCATGACTATTCCAAGTAATTAGACGTGTGACCACTTGAGTCGATGCAAAGCCTATCGCAACTAGGTGCTCGTATTGTAATTACGTCCCTTCCAGACAATAGTTCTTTTGACACGGTGGTGCATGACGCTGCGCAAGAGCAGGTACACGAAAAGGGGGATGCCCAGGATGGAGATTGCAACGTCAAACGCTGGAAAGTTCGAGCGCGCGACTCGGGAGTAGAAGCGCCATAGCGTTCGAACCCAGATCAGAAGGATAACGCTTCGCTGCCATGGCTGCAGCCAATAGAGGCCGAACGCAACAAAAGGCAGACCGAAGAAGAGAAGGACATCTAGAATTCGCCAGAGGGCGAGAGCGATAGGCTTTGGGAAAAGAAGGGCCAGATTTTTCGTCCAGCCTTCAATCATCTCCGCAGTGTTCCAATACATCCGGGTGGAGAGGGCCTCGGGTGCGTAGCGGAAGCGGATGATTCGGGGACCACGTTTGATGTTGTGAGCAAGCGCGACGTCCTCGAGAACGTTCTTGCCGACTGCACGGTGGCCTCCGACCGAAAAGTAGGCGTCACGTTCTACCAGAATGAACTGGCCGTTAGCGGCTGCTAAGCGTCGTGCCGGGTCGTTCACTTGTTTCGGCGGATAGACCGAGGCTAGTTCGGAGAAAAGCAGGGGCATGACGGCGTGTTGCCAAAAGCCGGTAACAACCTGCCGCGGCGAGTACGAGAGCAGGACCGCTTTGTGCCGATCGGCCTCTCGAAGGGAGCGGGAGATGTCATTGGTCTCGTGGATTGTGTCTGCGTCAGTGAAGAGGAGGTGACGTCCACGGGCTGCCTGTGCGCCAGTCCAGCAGGCGTTGCTCTTGCCCGTGAATCCACCGTTACTGC
>Ga0210398_10003536_pt1 | contig 14920 bp, 12 predicted proteins | sample IncBWC4OmetaG_FD_161047 | JGI IMG/M metagenome (GOLD analysis project Ga0210398, IMG submission 161047) | Forest soil microbial communities from Barre Woods Harvard Forest LTER site, Petersham, Massachusetts, United States - Inc-BW-C-4-O | ecosystem: Environmental > Terrestrial > Soil >...
GGGTGCGGGGCAGCGGATAGGCGTCATTCAGGGCACCGTCGAAGAGGCCTATGTCGTCGACACCGTGCATGTGCAGCCGGTGAAATTCCCCGACTTCACCACCCTGTACACCTGCCTGAAGAACCATCAGATCGACGCGTGGGTGGCGCCGGCAATGGAGGCGGCCAAAGTGATGCGGCACGGCGATACCGCCATCGTTGCCGCCTACACGTTTAGTCCGGGCAGTTTCGTAGCGTTCCCGGTGGCCAAAGACAACCAGCCGCTGATCGATGCGCTGAACGCCGGCTTGGACGCCGTCATCGCCGACGGCACCTGGTCGCAGCTGTATACCGACTGGGTTCCCCGGCCCTTGCCGCCGGGCTGGAAGCCGGGATCGAAATCGGCACCGACGCCGCACCTGCCGGACTTCGCGGCGATCGCCAAACACAATCACCGCGAGGAGGCGGCTGCGGCCGCGCAGCCGAAATCCACGCTGGCCCAGCTGCGGGACCAATTCTTCGACTGGGATCTGTACAAGCAGGCCATCCCGGCGATGGTGACGACGGGCCTACCCAACACGCTGATCTTGACGGTCAGCTCCAGTGTGATCGGCCTGGTGGTCGGTATGGGCCTCGCGGTGGCGGGTGTCTCGCGGACCCGCTGGCTGCGCTGGCCGGCGCGGGTCTACACCGACATCTTCCGCGGCCTGCCCGAGGTGGTGATCATCTTGCTGATCGGGCTCGGAATCGGGCCGATCGTGGGCGGACTGACGAACAACAACCCGTATCCGCTGGGCATCGCCGCCCTGGGCCTGACGGCCGCCGCGTATGTGGGCGAGATCTTCCGATCCGGCATCCAGAGCGTCGAACCCGGGCAGCTGGACGCCTCCCGCGCACTCGGGCTGAGCTACGACACCGCGATGCGCATGGTGGTGATCCCGCAGGGCATCCGCCGGGTACTGCCCGCGCTCGTCAACCAGTTCATCGCGTTGCTGAAAGCCTCCGCGCTGGTGTACTTCCTCGGGCTGATCGCCGGCCAACGCGAACTGTTCCAGGTCGGCCGCGACCTCAACGCGCAGACCGGCAGCCTCTCGCCGCTGGTCGCGGCCGGGGTGTTCTACCTGATATTGACCATCCCGCTGACCCACCTGGTCAACCTCGTCGACAACCGGCTTCGGCACGGCCGGGCCGCCGCCGGCGAACCGGAAGATCCGCTGGCATTGGCAAGTAGTCAGGAGATGCTATGACCGAGTCAGTGTCGTTGGCGGGCAATGGGATTCACTTATCCTTCGGCCGCAATAAAGTGCTGCGCGGTGTAGACATCAGCGCTCCCGCCGGCAACACGGTGGCGGTGATCGGCCCGTCGGGCTCCGGAAAGTCGACCCTGCTGCGCGCGCTAAATCGATTGCACGAACCCGACGACGGCGACATCTTGCTCGACGGTCAGTCGGTTTTGAAGGACGATCCCAATATGGTTCGGCAGCGGATTGGCATGGTGTTTCAACATTTTAACCTTTTCCCGCACCTGAGCGTCCTGGACAACGTCATGCTGGCGCCGCGCAAACTCAAACGACTCTCCGGCGACGCGGCTCGCGAGTTGGGGCTGGCGCAACTTGACCGCGTCGGCATGAAGCACAAGGCCGATTGCCGCCCCGGTGCCGTGTCGGGCGGCCAACAGCAAAGGGTGGCGATCGCCCGGGCGCTGGCGATGGCGCCGCAAGTGATGCTCTTCGATGAAGCGACCTCGGCGCTGGATCCCGAACTGGTCAAAGGCATCCTGGCGCTGATCGCGGATTTGGGTGCCGACGGCATGACGATGCTGGTGGTCACCCACGAAATGGGTTTCGCCAAGTCGACATCCGACACCGTCGTCTTCATGGACCACGGTCAGGTAGTCGAAACCGGGCCGCCGGACCAGATCTTCGAGGCGGCAGAAACCGAGCGGTTACAGCGATTTTTGTCGCAAGTACTTTGACGGCAAAACCGGTTTCCAGGCCCGCTGAACACCAGACAGGTTAGACTAGCGAACTATGGCGGAACGCGAAGCCACGGTGTCGGAGACCGAACTGGCTGAGGGGCTTCACCGCACGTTGTCCAAATTGTTCTCGATCCTGCGCCGCGGCGACCCCAGCGCCAGCAAGGAAGCCGCCGGGGACCTCACGCTGGCCCAGCTGTCGATCCTGTTCACTCTGCTCGATCAGGGTCCGATCCGGATGACCGATCTCGCCGCGCACGAGCGCGTCCGAACACCCACCACGACCGTCGCGATCCGCAGGCTCGAGAAGATCGGCCTGGTCAAGCGCTCGCGTGATCCATCGGACCTACGCGCCGTGCTGGTGGACATCACCCCGCGGGGGTTGGCCGTTCACCGCGAGTCGCTGACCAATCGGATCGCGGCTCTGGCGTCCCTGCTCGGCCAGCTCCCCGCGCCCGACTTGGAGACCCTGACCAAAGCGCTGGCGCCACTGGAGCGGCTGGCGGCCAGCGAGCCGGTAGGTACCCCGGCGCCCGCTCAGGCCGCCGGCGACGAGGCGTAGAGCCGATACAGCCTGCTGCCCCTAAGGTGGCAGGCATGCGGACCGCGCTTATCACCGGTGCTAGCCGCGGGATCGGCGCCGCCATCGCCACCGCCCTGGCGCCGACGCACACCCTGCTGTTGGCCGGGCGGCCCTCGCCTCAGATGCACGCCACCGCAGAGCGGCTCGGCGCGACGACGGTGCCCCTGGACCTGACCGACGCCGACGCGATCCCCGCCGCAACCTCACCCATCGGCGACCTCGATGTGCTGGTGCACAACGCCGGTGTCTCCTTCCCCGGCCCGGTCGCCGACTCCACCATCGACCAATGGCGTACCACATTCGACGTCAATGTCATTGGCGCCGTGGCCCTTACGCTCGCGCTATTGCCCGCATTGCGACGCGCGGGCGGTCAGGTTGTCTTCATCAATTCCGGCACGGGCCACAACGCGTCGGGGACCATGGCGTCGTACTCAGCGAGCAAGTTCGCGCTGCGCGCCTTCGCCGACTCACTGCGGCAGAGCGAACCGACACTGCGGGTGACCACCGTGTATCCCGGCCGCACCGACTCCGACATGCAGCGCGCGCTGGTGTCTTTCGAGGGCCACGAATACGACCCGGTCCGATTCCTGCGGCCGGACACCGTGGCGCAAGTGGTTGCCCAGGTGGTGGCCACCCCGGCCGACGGCCATCTCCACGAGGTGGTGCTCCGTCCGCGTTGAGCGCGAACAGACACAGTCAGACGACCAGGTTGACCAGCCGTCCGGCCACCACGATCACCTTCTTCGGTGTCGCGCCCGCTAAAAACGTCTGCACCTTCTCGTCGGCCAGCGCAGCGGCTTCCACAGCGTCGGCGCCGGCGGTGGCGGGCACCGTGATGCGGCCGCGCACTTTTCCGTTGACTTGCACGGGGTATTCGACGGTGTCTTCGACCAGGTAATCGGCGTCGGCCACCGGGAACGGCCCGTGTGCGAGCGACGTCGGGTTACCCAGCCGCTGCCACAACTCCTCGGCCAAGTGCGGTGCCAACGGCGCCAGCATCAGGACCAGCGGCTCGACCGCCGCGCGCGGAACGGAATCGCGGTGTTGCTTGGTGAGGTGGTTGGTGTACTCGATCAGTTTGGCCACCGCAGTGTTATTACGCAGTGCCGCATAGTCTTCGGAGACACCGGCGATGGTGCGGTGCAGCAACCGCAGCGTGTCGCTGTCGAGATCCGCGTTGTCGATGACCCGGATGTCGCCGGTCTGCTCGTCGATCACCAGCCGCCACACCCGCTGCAGGAAGCGGTGCGCCCCGACGACGTCCTTGGTGGCCCACGGGCGCGACGCCTCCAACGGGCCCATCGACATCTCGTACACGCGCAGCGTGTCAGCGCCGTAGTCGTCACACATCTCGTCCGGCGACACCGAATTCTTCAGGCTCTTACCGATCTTGCCGAATTCCTGGAAGACTTCGATCTCCCCGTCCGGCCCGGGGTAGACGAACCCACCGTCGCGTTCGACCACGTCGGCGGCCGGCACGTAGGCCCCGCGGGCGTCGGTGTAGGCGAACGCCTGGATGTAACCCTGATTGACCAGCCGCCGGTAGGGCTCGCGGGAGCTGACGTGCCCCAGGTCGTAGAGCACCTTGTGCCAGAACCGCGAATACAGCAGGTGCAACACCGCGTGTTCGGCGCCTCCGACGTACAGGTCGACGCCACCCGGATCGTCGGGGCCGTGCTGGGCCGGCCTTGGACCCATCCAGTAGGCCTCATTCTCCCGGGCGCAGAACCGCTCTGAGTTGTGCGGGTCGGTGTAACGCAGCTCGTACCAGGAGCTGCCGGCCCACTGCGGCATGACGTTGGTGTCGCGGGTATAGGGCTTCAACCCGTCGCCGAGGTCAAGCTCCACGTGCACCCAGTCTGTGGCCTTGGCCAACGGCGGCTCGGGAACGCTTTCGGCATCGTCGGGGTCGAACAGCACGGGTGCGTAGTCCGGGACGTCGGGCAATTCGACCGGCAGCGCGGCCTCGCCCAACGCGTGCGGACGCCCGTCGCCGTCGTAGACGATAGGGAAGGGTTCGCCCCAGTAGCGTTGCCGCGCGAAGAGCCAGTCGCGAAGCTTGTATTCGATGCGGGCCCGGCCGCGACCGTCGGATTCCAAACGCGCGGTGATGGCTTCCTTGGCCGCCGCCACGTCCATTCCGTTGAGAAAGCCCGAGTTCACCAGCGCCCCGTCGCCGGTGTAGGCGGCCTCGGAAATATCGCCGCCGGCAATGACTTCGACGATCGGCAGTCCGAACTCGTGGGCGAACTCCCAGTCGCGCTGATCGTGGCCGGGAACAGCCATGATCGCCCCGGTGCCATAGCCGGCCAGCACGTAGTCGGCGATGAAAACCGGCACCTGCTCGCCATTCGCCGGGTTGGTCGCATAACTGCCCAGGAAAACACCGGTCTTCGTTTTGTTCTCCTGGCGCTCCAAGTCGGACTTCGCGCTGATGGTCTGCCGGTAGGAGGCGACGGCCTGCGCCGGTGTCGCGCCGTCGAAGGTCCAATGCGGGTCCACCCGGTCGGGCCAACCGGCTGCAACCAGTCGGTCGACTAGGTCGTGCTCGGGTGCCAGCACCAGATAGGTGGCGCCGAAGAGGGTGTCCGGCCGGGTGGTGAACACCTCCAGGTCCACCGTCTCGCCGTCGGTTGTGCGCGCCGAGAACAGCGCCGCGGCGCCGGTGGAGCGGCCGATCCAGTTGCGCTGCATGGTTTTGACCTTTTCCGGCCAGTCCAGCAGATCGAGGTCGTCGAGCAGCCGGTCGGAGTACGCGGTGATCCGCATCATCCACTGCCGCAACCGCTTACGGAACACCGGGAAGTTCCCCCGGTCGCTGCGGCCGTCAGCGGTGACCTCTTCGTTGGCCAGCACGGTGCCCAGCCCCGGGCACCAGTTCACCATCGAATCCGCCCGGTAGACCAGGCGGTGAGCGTCGATCACGTCGGCGCGCTCGCCTGCCGACAGCGCCACCCAGTCCCGGCCGTCGTCTAATTGCGTGTCGCCGGAATCGAATGCGGCGACCAGGTCGGCGATCGGCCGGGCTTTGTTGGCGGCGGCGTCGAACCACGCGTCATAGATCTGCAGGAAGATCCACTGCGTCCACTTGTAGAACTCGGCGTCGGTGGTGGAAAAGCTTCGCCGGTTGTCGTGGCCGAAGCCCAGCCGGCCCAATTGCCGCTGGAAGTTGACGATGTTGGCCTCGGTCCGGGTGCGCGGGTGCGTGCCGGTCTGCACCGCGTATTGCTCGGCGGGCAGGCCAAACGCGTCGAAACCCAACGCGTGCAGCACATTACGGCCAATCATCCGGAAATAGCGGGCGTAGACGTCCGTGGCGATGTAGCCCAGCGGATGACCGACGTGCAGCCCCTCGCCGGACGGATACGGGAACATGTCCTGGACGAACATCTTGGCGTCGGGTGCCTTCAAGAGGTCGGTGCCATCCGACGGTGCCAGCGACCCGACCGGGTTGGGCACGTTGAAGGTTCCCATCCGGTTCCAATTGTCCTGCCAGGCCGCTTCGATGCGGTCGGCCAGCTCCGCGGTGTATCGATGTCGCGGGGCGTCGGGTTCGGCCTGGCCAGCCGGGTGGGCGTCCGTCGCGGCCGTTGGGGAGTCGGTCACGTCCAACAGGTTATAAGGGCCGCGGTGACGGGCCCGCCGGCCACGTGTTTATCTCGGTTGAGTTGCGGACCGATCAGGGCTTTATCCCAGCTCTATTCCAGGTCTATTCCAACCCTGTCCAGGGCTGGTAGCTCCCACTCCCCGCTGGTTACAGTCCGATTCATACTTCGCCCCTGAGCGACTGGGAAGGACCGGCTCTCATGATGCAGATTGCCCGTGGCTGGCGGGTAGCGGTCGCAGGTCTAGCCGTTGGCGTCGTGGGTGTGCTGGGCCTTGGCTGCCCCGTCGCGTCGGCAGAGCCCGGTTTTCCGCCCAGGCCCAATCCCGTTCCGGTCCCCGCCCCGCCGGTGATGCCGCAGGCCGTCGCGGTCGCGCCCGGGGCGGTCGGCAACGCCATTCCGGGGACGGCGGCCGCTGTGCCCGCGGTGCCTCCCGCCTCGCCCGCGCCGGCCCAGGCAGCGCCGGCGCCGGTGCCGATGCTCGTTCCGGCCCAGTCCGGGACGCTGCGTGACTTTTTCGGCAGCAAGAACGTCAAGCTGGAGCCGCAACAGGCGCAGAACTTCAAGGCGCTCGACATCGCGTTGCCCATGCCGCCCGGCTGGACCCAGGTGCCCGACCCCAATGTCCCCGATGCGTTTCTGGTGACCGCCAATCGCCACAGCACCAGCCTCTACACCTCCAATGCCCAGCTGGTGGTGTACCGACTGGTCGGCGATTTCGATCCGAAGGAAGCCATCACTCACGGGTATCTCGACAGCGCACAACTGCCCGCCTGGCGCAGCACCAATGCCTCGCTGGCCGATTTCAACGGCTCCCCGTCGTCGATCATCGAAGGCACCTACCGCGAAAACCAGATGACGCTCAACACCTCGCGGCGCCACGTCATCGTCACCTCCGGACCGGACAAGTACCTGGCGTCGCTGGCGGTAACGACCGACGCCGCCACGGCGGTCGGCGAAGCGCCGGCGACCGACGCCATCGTCAACGGCTTCCGGGTCGGCCCGCCCGGGTCCAACCCACCGCCGGCTCCACCGCCCGCTCCACCGCAGGTGCCCGCGGCGCCCGCCGTAGCCGCATCACTGCCGTCCGCGGCCGGGCCGCCGACAGCGCTGCCCCACTAGCAGCCGGGCGCGACGGCGAACCGGGCCGCCTCGTATTGTGGCCCCATGCTCATCGCCGGAGTGCTCTGCGTGTGCGCGGCTGTCGTCATGGCCGCGCGCGGCTTGTGGTCGTTGTCGCGGTCGGTTGCCCCCGACACCGCTCGGGTAACGACGCGCGCACTGGCACCACCGCAGCTGGCGGCCGCGGTAATGCTGGCCGCCGGCGGGGCGGCGGCCTTGGCCGCGCCGCGGGACACCGCGCTCCCGCTCGTCGGGGTGTGCGTCGCTGTGTGCATCGCAGGCGCCGTCGGCACCGTGGCCGTCGGCTCGTTGCAGAGCGCGCGGTACGCGCTGCGGCGCGAAGCGGCGACGGCGAACTGCGGCGGCGGCTGCGCGACCTGCACCCTGGCCTGCCGTTGAGTGCTGCGCTCCGATACTCGTGCTGAAGCGCCTGTCGGCCCTGCCGATAGACACCTTCCTGTTGGCGATGGCGGCGACGGTCGCCCTGGCGGCTCTGCTGCCGGCTCACGGTGCCGCCGCGGACGTGATGTCGGTCGCCGCCAAGGCCGTGATCGCGTTGCTGTTCTTCCTCTACGGTGCCCGGTTGTCGCCGCAGCAGGCCTGGCAGGGCGTCAAGCGATGGCAACTGCACCTGCTGGTGCTTGCCACCACGTTCGTGGTCTTTCCGGTGCTTGGACTGGCCGCTCGTGGGCTGGTGCCCTGGCTCCTGAACCTCGATTTGTACAACGGGCTGCTGTTTTTGTGTCTGGTCCCATCAACGGTGCAGTCTTCGATCGCGTTCACATCGATTGCGCGGGGCAACGTCTCGGCCGCGCTGGTCAGCGCATCGCTGTCCAACATCATCGGCGTGGTGCTGACGCCGTTACTGGTCGTGCTGCTGATGAACACCAGCGGTGGAGCCCGCATGGACGCCACCGCGATCCGCGACATCGTGCTCCAGCTGCTGCTGCCATTCGTGCTCGGTCAATTGTTGCGGCCGTGGATTGCGGGCGGGATTGCCCGGCATTCGGTATTGACCAAAGTCGTCGATCGCGGATCGATACTGCTGGTCGTGTACACGGCGTTCTCGATGGGCGTGGTGGAACATATCTGGCGCAGCGTCGATCCGTGGCAACTGGTCGCGGTGGCCGGCGTCGACACCGCGCTGCTGCTGGCGGTGCTGATGTTCACCCGGCTGATCGGTAACTTGGCCGGACTCGACCGCGGCGACGGGATCGTGCTGCTGTTCTGCGGCTCGAAAAAGAGCTTGGCGTCGGGTCTCCCGATGGCGCTGGTGTTCTTCCCGGCCGCGACTGTCGGGGTGATCATGTTGCCGCTGATGATCTTTCACCAGATTCAGCTCATGGTGTGCTCGGTGATCGCCAGCCGAATGTCTCGTGATCGGTTGCCGGAGCCGGTCGACGGTGAGCCGGACTCGGGCCCACCCGCTTAGTTGCGGCTGATGTCGATCGGATGAGTGGCCAGCAGCGACAGCGGCAACGGTTGGCGCCGCAGCACCCGCCCCCACAGATCCACCCGTGGCTGTACCAGAACGTCAGAGGGCAAGGCCGACAGCACAATCCAGTCGTCGCGCTCGATCTCACCCTCCAACTGGCCGGTCGTCCAGCCGGAGTATCCGGCGTAGATTCGCACGCCCTCCACCAGGGGAGCGATCGAATCGGGGTCGGCGTCCAGATCGACCATCACCATCCGGCCGGCCACGTGTCGTAGGCCGGGTACGCCGTCGGGCTCGGCGCCGACCCGCAGCACCGAAAGGCACAGCGCCGCGTCACGCTTCACCGGCCCCCCGATGAACATCGTCTTGGGTTTCGCCGACAACTTGGCCCACTGCGGCAACACGTTGTAGACCGCGGTCTCGCTGGGGCGATTCAGCACCACTCCCAGGGTGCCCCCGTCGTTGTGCTCGACGATGTAGATCACGCTGCGGCGGAATGTCGGCTCGAGCAGATCCGTGTTAGCCAGAAGCAATGTGCCCGCTCGCACTCGATGCGCGGCGGGGGCAATGTAGTCCTCCGGATCTTCGGGCTGCGCCACCACTCCATCATGGCATCCGCACGGTGCCGCTGTGGTGAACAACCAGCGCGCTCCACGATATTTGTACTGTTGTTAACGGGGGCTGATGCCCGGGCATATGTCGGATCGGATCGCCGGGGCCACACGGGGAAGTAGGTTCAGTGACTCACGCGCGCGCACCTGTCGCTGTCTGGCGCTCGGTGCGCAGCTTCCCCGATTTCTGGCGGCTGCTGGAACTGCGCACCGCAAGCCAGTTCGGCGACGGGCTCTTCCAGGCGGGTCTGGCCGGAGCGCTGCTGTTCAATCCCGAGCGGGCCGTGCGCCCGCTGGCGATCGCCGGTGCTTTCGCGGTGCTGTTCTTGCCGTATTCGCTGTTGGGCCCGTTCGCCGGTGCGCTGATGGACCGCTGGGACCGTCGGCTGGTGCTGGTCGGCGCGAACCTGGGCCGGCTGGTGGCGGTGGCCCTGGTGGGAGTCTGTCTAGTCGTCGGTGCCGGCGACGTGCTGGTGCTGTGCGGAGCGCTGGTCGTTAACGGCCTGGCCCGATTCGTCTCCTCCGGCCTGTCCGCCGCCCTGCCTCATGTGGTGCCGCGCGAGCAGGTTGTCACCATGAACTGGATCGCGTCGGCCACCGCTGCGCTCGCCGCCTTCGCGGGCGCCAGCTTCATGCTGATACCCCGCACCATCCTCGGTTCCGGCGACAACGGCGCCGCGTCGATCATCTTGCTGGTCATCGTGCCGTTGTTGATCGCACTGCTGCTGTCGCTGCGCTTCGGTGCCCACGTGCTCGGTCCCGACGACACCCAGCGAGCGATCCACGGGTCGGTCATCTATGCGGTGATCACCGGCTGGATGCACGGCATCCGCACGGTGCTGAACCGTCCCACCGTCGCGGCCACCCTTTCCGGGTTGGCGGCGCACCGGATGGTCTTCGGCCTCAACTCGCTGCTGGTACTACTGCTGGTGCACAGCGGTGCCGCCGCATCCGTCGGTGCTTTGGGGGGCGCGATGTTGTTTCTGGCCGCGACCGGGACCGGATCATTTCTGGCCAACGTGGTGACCCCGCCCGCGGTGCGGCGCTGGGGCCGCTACAAGACCGCCAACGGAGCGCTGGCGATCGCCGCGGTAATCCAGATTGCAGGAGCCGGTCTGCAACTGGCGGTGATGGTGACGTGTGGGTTCTTGCTGGGTGCGGCCGGCCAAGTCGTCAAGCTTTGCGCTGACACCGCGATTCAGATCGACGTCGACGACGCCCTGCGCGGACACGTGTTCGCAGTACAGGATTCGCTGTTCTGGGTCGCTTTCACCGGCGCGATCACGGTGGCGGCGACCATCAGTCCGGATGACGGCCACTCCCCCGCACTGGTGTTAGCGGGGTCCGTGCTGTACCTGTGCGGGCTGGCCGTTCACAGCATCGTCGGCCGCCGAAGCTAGCCGGCCGGGAATCGTTAAAGTACACAGATGGCCGCTCTGCAGCAGATTGTCGACGACCTCCGCGCGGAGAGCGACGAGCTCGATGCGCTCGTCACACCGCTTGCCGAGGATCGCTGGGCGGCGCCGACGCCTGCCGCGGGTTGGACCATCGCGCATCAGATCGGACACCTGTTGTGGACCGACCGCGGGGCACTGGCGGCGGTCACCGACGAGGCGGCCTTCGCCGGGCTGCTGGAGCTCGCGGCGGCAGACCCTATCGGCTTCGTCAACGCAGGGGCCGACGAACTCGCCGCCACGGCGCCGGCCGAATTGCTCGCCGACTGGCGGCTGACCCGTGCACGGCTGCACGACGCGCTGCTGACGGTTCCCGACGGCCGCAAGCTGCCGTGGTTCGGGCCGCCGATGAGCGCCGCGTCGATGGCGACGGCGCGCATGATGGAAACCTGGGCGCACGGGCTCGACGTCGCCGACACGCTCGGCGTCACGCGGCCACCCACCGCCCGGCTGCAGTCCGTCGCCCATATCGGGGTGCGCGCCCGCGACTACGCCTTCGCTGTCAACGGGCTGCCCACGCCCACCGAGCCGTTTCTCGTCGAGCTACGTGCCCCCGACGGCGGCACCTGGTCGTGGGGGCCGCCGGACGCCGCGCAGCGGGTCACCGGTGGCGCCGAGGACTTCTGCTTCCTGGTCACCCAGCGACGTGCGCTGCGCGATCTCGACCTGACGGCCGAGGGGGAGGATGCGCAGCGGTGGCTGCGGATCGCTCAAGCTTTCGCCGGCCCACCGGGTCCCGGTCGATGAGCGCGCGCCAGCGCGCGAAGAGAGCCGGGACCCACTAGCAGGAGTCCCGGTCGATGAGCGCGCGCCAGCGCGCGAAGAGAGCCGGGACCCACTAGCAGGAGTCCCGGTCGATGAGTCTCGGTAACGGGAGCGCTGACCTGGCGGGCCTACTCGGGTAGGCTCGCCGCTCGACATGACTGAAGTCGTCCCGATCCTGCCGCGGGAGTTGACCGACGGGCTTTCCGACGAAGTCCGCAACGTCCCGCCGCCGCCCACCCCGATACTGAGCGAGCCGTACGCGCTTCGTCCCGTCGATCCGGACGCCGACGCCGACATGATCTCCGAGTGGATGAGCTTGCCGCATCTGGCCGAGGCGTGGGAGTCTGCTTGGCCGGCGTCGCGCTGGCGAAAATACCTGCGCGCCCAGCTCGATGGCAACTACTCCCGGCCGTTCGTCGGCAGCATGCATGGTCAAGACGGTGGTTATGTCGAAGTGTACCGAGCGGCAAAGGATTCCATTGCAACGCGGTATCAAGCCGACGCCTACGACATCGGGTTGCACGCGGCCATCGCCGAGTTGACGGTCGTCAACAAGGGTCTTGGTCCGTTTCTGCTGCCGCGCATTGTCGCCAGCATCTTCGAACTCGAACCGCGGTGTCGCCGAATCATGTTCGACCCCGACCACCGCAACACCGGCGCGCGGCGGTTGTGCGAATTCGCCGGCTGCACCTTTCTGGGCGAACACGACATGAGCAACCGCCGAATGGCGCTCTATGCGTTGCCCCGCCCGATCAATTCGGCGTAGCCGTCGTAATCGGGTTTCATCGCCGCGGCTACCAGTTCCCAGAGCACTTCGTCGGTGCCGCCGCCGACCCGGGCCAGTTTCATGTCGCGCCACCACCTGCCGATCGGCGTTTCGTCCACCAGGTAACCGGCGCCGCCGAAGATGTGCATGCACTCGGACAACACCTCTTCGCCCAGCCGTGCCGCGGTGACCTTCGCCGCAGCTGCCGCGCGCAGGTCGAGGCGACCTTCGGCAGCGATGCCGTTGAGCCCGTGCCGCAGCAGATCGACGCGGGCCTGCAGGTCGGCGACGCGCAGGCGAAGGGCCTGGTGCTCGAAGAGCGTGGCGCCGAATTGGCGGCGGTGCACCATCCGGGCGTGGGTGATGCCGAGCGCCCGCTGACACCCCGAAACGACTTGCCCGGCAATCGACATGCGCTCGTGCGCCAGTCCCCAGGAGATCGCGGCCAGCCCGGTCCCGGGTCGGGCGATGAGCGCATCCGCCGGAACCCAGGTGTCGATATGCACCGCAGCGGTGTCCAGCGGCCCCGCGCCGACTTTGCGGTAGGGCACCTGGACATCGGTCTGCGACGTCGGAACCGCGATCACCAACACGTTGCCGTGCCGGCTGTTTTCGTCGTGATCCACACCGCGCGCCACCACCATGATGTGGTCGGCGATGGGCGACAGCGACACAAACTTCTTGACTCCGCGGACCTCGAATCCGTTTCGCGCGGAACGTACTTCGGTCTCGACGATCTGCAGGTCGGAACCACCGGACTCCTCGGACGCGCCGATGCACAGCACCGCCTCGCCTCGGATGGCCTGCTCGCAGATGTCCGTCAGATAATCCGACCGGCCGAATCGGCGCAGGATCGCGATCGCTGAGTCGTGCAGGCTGACCCCGACGCCGATGCCCGCCGAGCCCAGTCGGCCCAGGGCGAACGCGAGAGCGACGAGCTTGGCCACGTCGGGGTGTTGCCCCTCGCCCCACTTGTGCGCGAATACCCCACTTTGTCCGAGGTGCTCGATCAGCTTGCGCGGAAACCTCTCGCTGGCTTCGGCTTCCGCGGTCCAGCCGATGACTTGCTCGTCGAATACGTTGTCTAGGAGCGCCCGGTATTCCTCGATGCTCAGCCCCGCGGATCGGTCATGTGGTCGCCGCCGTCAGGTTGCGCTTGACTTCCAGTCGCCGCAGCTTGCCCGACGAGGTCCGTGGCAGTGATCCCGGCTTGACGAACACCACATCGGACGGCACGACGCCGCATTCGGACGCCACCTTGGCGACTAGCTCGCTGCGAGCACCGGGCTCGTCGGGGCCGCGGAACTCGGCGGTGATGATCAGCCCCGGACGTATTGCGTCGTCGTTGCCAACCGCCACCACCGCTCCCTCGCGCACGCCGCGGATTTCGGCGGCCACGCGCTCGATCTCGGTGGGGAAAACGTTGCGGCCCGCGATCGTGATGATCTCCTTGGCCCGGCCGCACACCACCAGCCCGTCGTCGGTGAGGTAGCCTAAATCGCCAGTAGGGAACCAGGTTCCGGGCTTCAGCGGCGCCTCGCCAACATATCCCGACATCATCGACGTGCCCCGGATCTCGACCTCGCCGACCTCGCGATCGAGGACCTCCGCGGACTGCTCCGACGCCGGGCCGATGCGCACCTCCATACCGGGTATCGGCTGGCCGAGGATCGCGTAGCGGCGCGGCGCCGTGCTCTCGGAATCGGTTACCGCAGAACGTACCTCGTCGCATAGCGCGCCGGTTCCAGGTGCCGGGACCGTGACCGCGCACGTGGATTCGGCCAGGCCGTAGGACGGCGCCATCGCGCTGGCGCTAAACCCGAAACCGCTCAACGCCGTCGCGAACCGGTCCATCGCCGCGCAGTCGACCGGTTCGCCGCCGTTGATCGTGACCCGCACCCGGCCGAGGTCGACGTCGGAGACCAGCCGCGCGTACTTGCCGATCATGCTGTAAGCCATGTTCGGCGCCACGGTCATCGTCGCGCCGCTCTCGCTGAGCCACCTCAGCCACCGAAACGGGGATGCCGCGAAGGCCGCGGTGGGAGCGAGCCAGAACGGGCTACCGGACAGTGCTCCGCTGAGCAGGAACGTCAGACCCATGTCGTGGTAGAGCGGTAGCCATGTGCAGCCGACATCCTCGGCCGGGTTTACCGCGAACGCGGTGAGCAAACCGTTGACGTTGCTGAGCACCGCGCCGGGCGACAGCTGCACGGTGCGTGGGGTTCCGGTAGATCCCGCGGTGCCCTGCAGCACCGCAGCCCTGCCGGGGGCGCTGTCAGTCGGCGCGACGTTCGCCGAGCGGTTCGCCGCCGCGACAGCGCCGATGTCGACGACCGGTAGCGGCCCGCCAGCGGCGGCGAGCACGCCGCGCTCATCGCCGTGGCTGAACACCATGCGCACACCGAGTCCGGTGAACCGGGTGAGCGTCGCTTGCGCCCAGCGCTGCGGGTCGGCACCGCGGACCGGCCCGGGCAGGATCGACACACTCTGGCCGGCCAACCAGGCGCCCTGGACAGCCGCGACGAAGTCCGCGGTCGGTTCGCCGACCAGCCCGACGGCGCCCGGTTCGTCGTCGTCGAGGATGCGCGCGGCGATACTCTCAGCGCGCGCGTGGACCTGCGGCCAG
>Ga0210398_10003537_pt1 | contig 14919 bp, 13 predicted proteins | sample IncBWC4OmetaG_FD_161047 | JGI IMG/M metagenome (GOLD analysis project Ga0210398, IMG submission 161047) | Forest soil microbial communities from Barre Woods Harvard Forest LTER site, Petersham, Massachusetts, United States - Inc-BW-C-4-O | ecosystem: Environmental > Terrestrial > Soil >...
TCGCCGTAGGTGTGGTTTGCCCGGCGGAGGGTGCGGGTAGTTGTCGAGCCTGGTCGGTGGGGCCGACACTGGCGTGCCTGAGGCGGCCCGCTGCAGGTCGGCGCGCATCTCGGCGGCCGTCTGGTACCTGTCGGCCGGCGCTTTGGCCATCGCCTTCAGCACGATCGCGTCCGCCCACGCCGGCACATCGGGGTTCACCTGCGACGGCGGCACCGGGTTCTCCCTGACGTGCTGGTAGGCAATGACGACCGGCGAGTCGCCGGTGAACGGGGGTCGCCCCGTCAGCAACTCGTACAACACGCAGCCGGTCGAGTACAGGTCGCTGCGGGCATCGATCAGCTCCCCCCGGGCCTGCTCGGGCGACAGGTACTGCGCGGTGCCGATCACCTGGACAGTCTGGTTCGTCGTGACCTGGGCATCGCCCATGGCCCAGGCGATGCCGAAGTCCATGACTTTGACGTCGCCATTGCGGGTCACCATCACGTTGCCCGGCTTGATGTCCCGGTGCACGATGCCGGCCTGATGGCCGTACTCCAGTGCCCGCAGCACGCCGTCAATGACCTCCAGTGACCGCTCCGGCAGCAGCCGGTGGCTTTCTTGGAGCAGGTTACGCACCGTGCGGCCGTCTACGTACTCCATCACGGTGTACGACACCGGCACGCCGGTGGCCATGTCCTCGCCCGTGTCGTACACCCTGACGATGGACGGGTGGTTCAGCGAGGCCACCGCCTGCGCCTCGCGGCGGAACCTGGCCTGGAATTCCTGGTTCCGGGCCAGGTCGACGCGCAGCGTCTTGATAGCGACGATCCGGTCAAGCCGGATATCGCGCGCCCGGTAAACCTCGGCCACGGACCCCCGGCCCACCACGGCATCAAGCTCGTAGCGACCGCCAAGCAGGCGAGCCTCCGCCGTACCTATCGGCGGGGCCGACACGTGACGATGCCGCGCCGGTTCCGGGTTGGACGCATTCCTGGACTTTGCCGGGTCGGACTCGGCTCGCGGAACAGGGTCGGTTTCAGCATCGGATCTGGGCATCGACGGCAGCGATCCCGAGGTACCTGCCTGGCCCGTGCCGCTACCGCGGCGCCCAGCTGCAGCCGCCGACGGTGCTTCGGGCTGGATCCTCTTTGCGAGGGCCGCGTCCAACACCCTCAACAGCCGGCTGGCATCGGAACTGAAGTGGTTCGGGCTGAGCTCGAGAGCTTGCCTTCGCACCAGCTTCTGCAGGCTGGCCGGCAGCTCGGCGGCGCGAGGCATCCGTGCCCCATCCACCAAGATCGGGATGACCCGCACATCACGCGTGAACGCGGCTTCGATCTCCAGACGAACGAAGTCGGCCCGATCATCCAGGCGCCGTTGACCTTCCTCGTCAGTGACCGTCAGCCACTGCTTACCGATCACCGCCAGCAGGACGGCACACGACTCGACCGCAGCGGTGATCTCCGCAACGAAATCATCGCCCGGCTGAATCGAATCGACGTCCTTGAACACACGGCCGCCGAAGTGGCCGTTCAGGCGGTCGAACAGCCAGCCAGCCGGGTAAGCGGCATCTTCCCGCCGGTAGCTGATGAAGATACCGGCAGACTCCGGGATGGATGCGGTCATGATCCGTGCCTACCAGTTACCTCTGGATGCGGCTCGACGCCCGCATTATTTCAACGACAGATATTGCTACACGCCAAAGGCCCGACATTGATAATACTGTGCACCGAGCGGTCGCTGCGCCTGTCCCTGCCCGCAATTCATGGCCGCCGGGTCAACCCGATCGGCTCAGCCTCATCCAAATCCCAGAGGCCACCCGCTAGCCATGGTGTTCACCGACGTTGACCTTCTCGACGGGCCGCCCGTCATAGACCTCAAGCCCTATGCCATCGCTCGGCATGGCCGGCCGAGACGGCCTACCCAAATGTGGTCCAGGCCCGTCAGCGATACAGCACGAACAGAGGTCGAGAGGCGGAGGGACGTGCCCACCATGGCGGGCACGTCCCTCCGCTCAGGTGGGACGATCAATCTGAGCTCACGGGTAACCGACTGTCCGCTCGATCTCGTCGTCCGCCTCACTCAGCGCGTCTCCAGCCTTTAGCAGCCACTCCTCCTTCTTTCTTAGCCGGAAGCCGATCAGCGCGACCACTCCGAACAGGATCCAGACCCCGTCGATCCAAGGCGCGAGGCTGAACGGGTAGGCCGGGAACGGCTGGAAGGACTTCCAGAAGGCGTACACCAAGCCGGCGGTTGACACGAGCGGGAACACGATGTGGAGCAACCAGTTGAAGTCCTCCCGGTGCTCGCGCCAGTAGAAGACGCCAACGCCGATATTTGCGATAACGTAGACGAACGAGACGGCGATTACCAACACCAGTCCTTCGACCAGGAAGAATGCGTTTGCCGCTCCCAGCCAGAACCCGATACCGAGGCCGACGGCGAGCGTGAGAATCATCTGCGCGATGATCGCGTTGGTGGGCGACTTATAGACCGGGTGCACCTTGGCGAACTGCTTCGGGAACGACCCGCTGCGCCCCATCGCGTACCACATGCGTGTGCTCACGTTGTTGGTCGCCAGGGAGACCGCAACCGTCGAACTGAAGAGCGCACCGAGCACCAGGACCCACCCGCCTCCCCAGTACTTGTGTGCCAGCACGAGACCGGGGAGTTGGGCGGATGAGGCCAGTTTGGAAAGGTTGTCGACACCCCACCCAGTCATCTGACCCCAGTAGGAGACGATCAGGAACACCCCGAGCAGGATGATCGATAGCATCGTGGCCCGCGAGACGTTCTTGCGCGGGTTCTTGGTTTCCTCGCCCAGCGGTGCCGCCGCCTCCCAACCGGTGAGTCCCTGCAGGGAGAACACGACGGCCAGCGCGAAGCCGGACTTCACCGCGATGTTCGACGGTTTGAATACCTCCAGGGTGTTGCCGCCGGGGCCTGGCTTCGCGAACCCCCACAGTGACAGCGCAAAGATGATGATCATCTCTAGGCTGCCGAGCAGAATGATTGTGCGAGCTGACAGGGTGATCCCACGCCATGACAGGAAGGCGATTGCGGGAGCCCCGGCTAGGACGCACGCCCACCACAGCCACGGCAGGTTGATCGAGTAGTTTGCTTGGAGCTGGTTCTGGAGGATGTATCCGAAGTAGGCAAAGATAGCGCCGGCCACGGGCGGCGCGTAGAGGATGTACATCCACCCCGTCATGAATCCCCAGCGTGGGCTCAGTGCCCGGCTGATGTAGGTGTAATAGCCACCTGACGACGACAAGTGCTTGGTGTACTGGACCAGGGTGCTACCCAGCATGAGAACGAGCAGGACCCCAAGGAAGTAGGCCAAGGGGGCCGTGATGCCAGTGAACCCAACCACCGCGGTGATGAAGAACAATGCGGCAATCGCCGGCGCGATGTGCGTGATACATTGCATGACGGCGCCAGAGAGCCCGAGCTGAGCGGCCAGGGACGGCGACGCCGCATCGCCCGTGCCTCCCGTGACCTCATTGACTTGATCTTTCACTGCATTCTCCCAAGGTAATGAGCGCCCGCAATTGGCAGTTGCTGGTCGAACCGGGTGCACGCGCAGATTGGCGACACCGCGCGGGCGCGGACGTCGTGAGAACTGCCCTGTGCCGAACTCAATCTCGCTTCCCGGCTCCACGAGCCAGGCGGCAAGGGGTGGTGGTGCACTGACGAGTTTTCCCCCGAAGTCCTGCCGTCGCGCTGGTGAGGGACAGGGCACGCCGGGGCGCGGCGGAGCGACGCCCGCCCCTCTGCTTCCCTCATCCCTTCACCTCCGACGTCGTGAGAAGCGGCCGCACATAGGTGTCGTAGGCGTCCTCCGGTTTGGCGGCCTCGTGCACCACCGCGCCGATCGCCCTGAGCATGGCCTCAGGATGCTCAGATTGGAAGATGTTGCGGCCCATGTCCACGCCGAGCGCTCCCTCCTCGATGGCCTTGTAGGCCATGGTGAGCGCGTCCAGTTCGGGGAGTTTCTTGCCTCCGGCCATGACAATGGGGACGGGGCAGGCGGCTGTGACCGTATCGAAGTCCTCCGGGCAGTAGTACGTCTTGACGAAGTGGGCCCCGAGCTCGGCACAGATGCGGGTTGCCAGGCGCAGGTAACGCGCGTCGCGGACGAGTTCCTTGCCCACCGCGGTGACCGCCATGACGGGGATGCCGACGTGCTGGGACTCGTCCACCAGCCGGGTCATGTTGTGTACCGTGCGAGTTTCGAACTCCCCGCCGATGAACACCTGGACGGCGAGAGCGGCCGCGTTGATCCGCGCCGCGTCCTCCAGGCTGACGGCGATCTGCTCGTCGGACAGCTCCTTGAGAATGGAGGGACCACCGCTGGCGCGCAGCACGATGGGGTTGGGCACGGCCGCGGGGACGACGGACCGGACCATCCCGCGGGTGGTCATGAGGGCGTCGGCGTAGGGCAGCAGCGGCAGGATGGACAGGTCGACCCGCTCCAGTCCGGTGGTGGGGCCCTGGAAGTAGCCGTGGTCGATGGCCAGCATCACCGTGTGGCCACTGGCCGGCCGGAAGATACGGGCCAGCCGGTTCTGCGTCCCCCAGTCCAGGGACTGGGCGCCCTTGAGGAAGTACGGCGGGGACGTCTGCGGCACGGAAGTCGCAAAACGCTCACCCTCGGTGAGATTCTCCAGGTCGGCCACGGGATGCCTCTCAGCTGGTTGGGGTGGTGACGGAGGGAGGTGGTGCATCGGCTCCTGCCGCGCGCCACAAGGGCGTCAGCGCGCCCTCCTCGGAGATCTGCAGCAGCCGGTCGTAGGCGGTCCGCCAGTGGCCATACGCCTCGTCGTACACCGCAACGTCGCCGGGCTGAGGCGTCACGGTGCGCGAGCGATCGCGCAGCCCCGGTGCATCGCTAAGGGACCCGAACATCCCCACGCCGACCCCCGCCGCGACGGCGGCACCGCGGGCGCTGCTTTCGGTCACGGCGGGAACCTCCACTTCGGCCGCCAGCACGTCGGCGATAATCTGGGGCCACAGTGCGCCCTTTGAGGCCCCGCCGGTGAAGACGACCCGGGGCACGGTGACCCCGGTGACCTCAGTGATGATGTCGCGGTGTGCCCGGGCGACATAGGCGCCGGCTTCCTCGATAGCGCGGACGCTGGCCTGCAGTCCGGTGTCCGGATTGGACAGATCAAATCCGACGAGTGACGGGCTTGCGTGCACCCAGCGGGCGGCGTTCATGACATTAGACAAGATCGCCAGAACGCCCAGGGACCCTGCCGGGACGGTGGCGGCGCGTTCCTCCATCACGACATAGGGGTCTATCCCCCGGCGGGCCGCCTCCTCGACCTCGGCGGCGCAGAAGCTGTCGCGAAACCACCGCATGGCCATGCCGGAGTAGAAGCCAATTCCCTCCAGCATCCACTGGCCCGGCTCTACGTGGCACAAGGTGCGCAACCGTCGGCCGGGGTCTACGGTCGCGGAGTCGAGCAGGATGGCGGTCTGCCAGAAGGTGCCGGCCACGACGGCCAACTCCCCCACCCGCAGGCCAGCACCCGCCAGGCCCAACTGGGTGTCCGCCCCGCCGGTGATCACTGGAGTACCGATGGCCAGCCCGGTGGCAGCGGCGGCAGCCGGGGTGACGGTGCCGATGACTGTGCCCGGTTCGTAGACAGGGGGCAGCGCCGCGTTGGGCACGCCGCACAGTGCGGCGATGTCGTGCGACCAGGTGCGGGTGGACAGGTCGAACATGCCGGAGCTGGATCCACAGGAGGGCTCGGTGACGTGTACACCGGAGAGCCGGTAGGTGATCCAGTCGCTGAGCAGCCCAAGCGACGCGGTGGATGCCAGCACCCAGGGTGCGTGGTGGGCGATCCAGCGCAGCCGCGCCGGGGAGGTGATGGACACCCAGTCCCCCGCCTGGTTGTAGATCTTGTCCGCCTCGCCGCTTCTGACCAGCTCCGCGGCCTCGGCGGCGGCACGGCCGTCCACGTTGGGGCAGGCCCAGATCTCCGCCCCGGCCGCGTCGTACAAGACCATTCCCTCGCGCATGCTCGTGGTCGCCACAGCCGCGACGTCGCTGGCGGCGGTGTCCGACGCGGCTAGCACTTCGGCAACGCAGGCTGCGATGAGCTGCCAACTGCGCTCGACGTCGAAGTCCTGACCCCCGGGGACGCCTGGCGTCTCGCGGTGGACCCACTCGCGCAGGCTCACCCCGACCTGACGAGCCTGGTCGTCGAAGAGCACCGCACGGCAGCTGCCGGTGCCGGCGTCGATCGCGAGCAGATGCCGCCCGCTCACGGGGTGCTCCCGACAGACTCGTTGGTGATGGCAGCCGGGTTGACCAAGTAGGGCAATGGCTCTCCGTCGAGTAGTGCGGTGATCGACTGGACGGCCATCTGGGCACCGCGGGCCAAGGTCTCCCGGGTGGCCCCTCCGATGTGCGGGGTGACGAGGACCTGGGGCATGTCGAGCAGCGCATTGCGCTCGCCGGACAGCTCGATGACGTCAAGCGCAGCCCCGGCGATGTGCCCCGACGTCAGGGCTGCGCGCAGCGCGGGCTCGTCGACCAGCTGCTCGCGGGCCGAGTTGATGAAGTACGAGCCCTCGCGCATCGCCGCGAACGCCGCTGCGTTCATCAGCGGCGCCGAGCCTGCGGTCGCCCGGGCGTGCAAAGAGACAACGTCCGCGGCCGCGAGCACGTCATCGAGCGGAAGAAGACGGGCTGATCCGCCGTCGTCGACGGTGGCGAACGGGTCGTGGGCAATCACCGTCATGCCCAGCGCAGCGGCCCGGCGGGCAACCTGGCGCCCGATGTGCCCGTAGCCGACAAGGCCCAGGGTGCTGCCGGCCGCCTCGAAGCCAAAGAACTCCCGCCCGTCGAACGCCGACCCGCCTCCGGCCTGGCCGGCGGCCATCTGTCGGGCTGAGGACAGAACGCCACGGATGAGCAGCAGCACGAAGCCAAGGGTGAGTTCGGCGACCGCCGCGGCGTTCTTCCCCGGTGAGGAGCACACGGGAACCCCGCGCGCGGTGGCCGACGCGATGTCGACATTGACCGGGCCGCCCCGCGCGCAGCAGACTAGCCGCAGTCCCGGAGTGGCCAGTGCCTCGTCCGCCACCGGCGCACCGTGGACGACGAGCATGTGATGCCCGACGAGCGCGCCGGCGACTGTGCGCGGGTCACCAGCGTACTCTCGAAGGCGGGCCTCTGACTCGGTGCGCGGTGTGACGGCCTGGGTCGCCGTGACCTGCAGGTAGTCAAACTCCACCCGGCGCGCGAGCGGGCTGAGCCCGAGGGCGAACGCGTCGATGTCGAAGTACGGGTCCCCCACAACCAGGACGCGCGGCGAGGAGCCTTCGCTCACGGGTACACCCGCGTCGGCTGCAGTTCGATCGCGTGCCCGCTGCCGGACTCCAGCACGAACTTAAGCAGCGGGTCAGTGTCCAGGTAGTAGAACTCAATCGAGGAGCCAATCCGCCCGTACATGAGCACCTCGGCGCCTTGCTCGGCCCAGTGTGCCTTGAACGCGGCACTGTCCTCCCAGGAGTGCTGCATCATCGCGATGTGCTGCACACCCTCGCCATGGGTGTCCAGGTGCTCCTGGTAGATGTTGGGACCGCTGACCGGCTGGATGAGCTCGAAGCCCAGCCCGTTGACGGAGGTCTCCGCGCCGATCATGCGGAACTCCACCGGCTCCCCGCGCAGCTGGGTATCGTGGAGCAGCGGCGGCCCGTACTCGAACACCTTCCACGGTCCCCAGCCGCAGGTCTGCGTGTAGGTTTTCATCGCGGCGTCGATGTCGCGGACCACGACGCAGATCTGGCTGATGATCATCGGTACCGGCGGGGTGAGGATGACGCTCGATTCCTCGGTCATGTGGTCTCCTGCCCGGATCGGTGGGGTGGGGCGGTGCGGCAGCCGGCCGCCAGGGCCTCGCGGACGCGGACGAGGTTCGCGGGAGCGTCGCCCCCGTCGTAGATGGCGCTGCCGCTCACCACGACGTCCGCCCCCCACGACGCCACCTCGGAAGCGTTGGCCAGCGTCACTCCGCCGTCGACCTCGACGAGCACATCGCGGCGGGTGGCCGCTACCAGATCCCGGATCTCGGCGATCCGGCCGGCGGTGCCGGCCGCGGGACCCTGGCCGGCCCACCCTGGGCTGACGGCGAGCACCAGCACCAGGTCGACGAGGTCCAGCACCGGCTCGACCGCCGTGACGGGCGTGCCTGGGTTCAGGGCCACTCCCCGCAGCAGGCCAGGGTGGGCGCCGGCCAGGGCGGTCAGCTCGACCAGGGTGCGGTGCAGGTGACGGGTCGCCTCGACGTGGATGGTGACCACCCCGGCACCCGCGGCGACGATCTCGGCGAGGAACCGGCGGGGCTCCTCCACCATCAGGTGGGCGTCGACGGGTACGCCAGCCGAGGCCGCAGCTTTGACCAGGGGAGCGCCCGCGGTGAGCGCGGGGCAGAACCAGCCGTCCATGACGTCGACGTGCGCCCAGCAGTCGCTGCCGGCCAGCAGGGCGACCTCGGCCCCCAGCCGGGTCCAGTCCGCGGTGTTGACCCCGGCACTCAGCCGGGGCGGCGCCGCCACCTGGGCTAGTGCCACGGCATCCCCGCCGGGCTGCTACCGGCGGCGTTCAGGGCTGCGCCGCCCCTCCGCGGCCGGCAGCCGCATGGGGCGAGGTCGGCCGGCCGCCAGCCGCTGACCGTCCACACCCGCTCCGCGAACAAGACCATGCCGCCTCCAGCGCGTTCCTGGTCATTTGCTCAGCTACTGGGCGAATGTCCCAGGACGTGGCAGCAGTATGGGCGACGCGGGGGGAACCGGACAAGTAGTTGTGATAAATCTCACCTCAACCCCGCCCAGGGCGAGGCGGGCCGCTAACCGAGGAGGGCCTGGGCTACCTGCTCGTTGGTGACGAGCACGTCGAGGTACTTGCCGGCCAGCGCGCCGCGGATCGCTGCGATCTTGGCCATCCCGCCCGCCACGCCGACGACCTTGCCGATCCCCGCGAGGTCGCAGAGCTCGACGCCGATGCGTCGCTCGTGCAGCGGCATGTCAAGGACCTTGCCCTCGGAGGTGAAGAACTGGCCGAGGATGTCCCCCACCGCCCCCTTGTCCCCCAGCAGGCGCGCGTCGTCCGAGGTCAGGTAGCCCATGCGCACCAGGGTGGCGTCCTCCGCGGTGGTGCCTACGCCGACGATGGCGTGCTGGACGGTGCGGGCCCGCTGAAGGACCTCGTTGATCGTCGGCTCGGCCCGCAGCGAGGCCGCCAGCGTAGGCGTGGTCACGACGATGGGTGACGGGATGACGCTGGCGGTCAGCAAGTCGGGGCCGCCAACGGTCGACTCCCACCTGGAGTGGGCCAGCGCCTGGAGGTAGCCGTCAACCCCCCCGGTCAGGGTCACGATGTGAAGGGGTGCGGCGGCCGCGACGTCCGCGGCGGCCATGACCCGCGCCACCGTGTCCCCCCAGCCGACCCCCAGCGTGCCCCCGGGGCGCAGGTGGGTGTTGAGGTACTGGGCGCCGCCCACGCCGATACGCCCGTTGACCGCCCGTTGGCTCAGCGGCTGCCCCGCAAAGTCGGGGACGACCAGCGCCTCCTCCAGCCCGAACGTCTCGCACAGCCGGGCGGACAGCTCGAACGCGGTGAGGTGTCGGGCGTTGAGCGAGATGGAGACCAGTCCCACCTTGCGCGCCCGGTCGAGCATCCGTCCCACGGATGCCCGGGACACCATCATCCGCCGGGCGATCTCGTCCTGCGTCATCTCGTCCTTGTAGTAGTACCAGGCGACCCGGAGCAGGACCTCCTCGACGGCCCACTTCTCACCCTCGAAGTCGGACATCTTTCCCCTTCCGCCGGGCGCCGGCCGGGCCGGCCGGTCGGCCGCCCTCGGCGCATCCCTGCTCGCTCACGTCGCCAGGAACCTCGCAAAGCCATAATCTCCCGGACCCTGGGGGAACACCGGCCAAATGTCGACCACCCGGTCGGCCTCCGACACGATTATCGCGCCGCGCAGGTTGACCGTCGTCGCCGCCTAGCCTGTCACCAGGCACAGCCGGGCCCCGAGGTCCACCGGCTGCCGCTCGTCCACGCCGAACAGGGTCAACTCCTCGGCCAACCCTCGGGCCACGTAGTAGTAGCCGCTGATCCGCGGCAGCAGGTAACCGATCCCCACCGAGTTGCGGCCACGGCGCGGATCTTCGAAGCACCGACCACCGCGTTAGCGATGAGCACGTCGCCCACCCCGGCCGCGACCTGCAGCGCCGCCAGGCCCAGCGGCTTCTGGGCCTTGGTGTCCGGACGCGGGTAACGCCGACGCCGGCGAGAGACGCGGACCTAAGGGCGATGTTGCGCTGAAACGCCGGCCGGTCGACTACCAGGACCGGGGTGAGCAGGTCGTCGACCAAGGTCCCGATCAGGTGGCCGTAGTCGTCGTTCACCCGCCGGCGAGGGGCAGCCCAAGGCCTCGCCAGCCGGGCGTCCGGTCATGGGCGGATGACCTGACCCCCGTCGACGGGCAGGACCGCCCCGGTCACGAAGCCGGACAGCGGGCTGAGCAGGAAGAGGATGGCATCGGCGATGTCCCCCGGGCTGCTGATCCGGCCCAGCGGCACCTGCTCGGCCAGCCACACGTACGCGGCCTCCAGGTCGTCCGCCCATGTCGCGTGCAGCGGAGTGTCCACCGGCCCAGGGGCTACGCAGTTGACCCGGACCCCGTCGGGGGCCAGCTCACCGGCGAGGGACTGGGTGAGGTAGTCCAGCGCGGCCTTCGTCATGCCGTAGACGGACTGACCGGTGAGCCGCAAGCTTCCCGACGACGAGGAGATGTTCACCACCGACCGCCACGGCGATTCCCGCAGGTAGGGCAGGGCCTGCTGGGTGAGTAGGAAGGGGGCGCGGACGTTCAGGGCGATGTGCTCGTCGAACTGGTCGACCGGCCACTCGGCCAGCGGGTGATGCCGCACAATCGCCGCATCATTGACCAGGCAGTCCACCTGGCCCCACTGCTCCACCACCCGGGACACCACCGACGCTGGTGCCGCCGGGTCGGTCAGGTCGGCCAACACGGCGATCGCCGACCCGCCGGCGGCAGTGACCGCGGCGACCTCCCCCTCCAGCAGGTCTGCCCGCCGGGCGACGAACGCCACCTTGCCGCCGGCGCCGGCCAGCCGACGGGCGCACTCCCGCCCGATGCCACTGCTCGCTCCGGTGACGATGCTGACGGAGCCGTCCAGACCCAGACTGAGAGTTGACCCCATTGCCACATCCTCCCTCGCCGTCCGCCGACGACGTCGGCGGGTGCGCTGGGGCGCCCGACGCAAGCGCGAGCCCAGCGCGCAATCTCGCAGTCGCTGTGGAGGCTGTCAACGAGGCGGGGCGGCCTCCCTTGCTGGGGAGGGGTGCCGTTGGCGTGCCCGTCGCGACCGACTCACCCCCGGAGACTAACCGATGACGCTCGACCACTAAGCGGTGGCGCTCGACGGCGCAGCACCCGCACCGGGCGCGAGCCCGTGGTGGCCGGGGCCGCGCGGGATGATCGGCCAGATATCGACGACGACGTCGTCCTGCACGACGTGGAATACGTCGTAGCAGTTGACAGTGCTCGGCGAGTACCCGGGCACGAGGGTGACGCAGTCGCCCACCTGCAGCGGCGAGCCGTGTGGCGCGGCGAAGATGCCGTGTTCCTCGTCAGACCTGAACACCTCGAGGTCATGGCCGACGATCGTCACGTTGTAGGGATCGGCGACAGACTTGTTGCCCACGTCCACGATGACCTGCTTACTCTGCCTGCTGATCACCGATGCCTGGATCGTCAGCGAGTACTCGAAGCCCGGCACCATCCGGCCGTGAAAGTTGTCCATCACGACGTACGAGCCGGCCTGAATCTCGGTGATACCCGGGTACGCCGCGGTCCAGTGCCAGGTCGCGATGCCGCCCGCCGACCGTATCGGGCAGGCAATCCCGTTCGCCTCGAGCAGGGCGGCGACGCCGGTGAACAGCTTCATCGCCTGCTGCTGCTTCTGGTGCCGAAGGTCTTCCTCTAGAGTCAGTGTGCAGTGACCCTCGTAGCCGGTGATCCCCTCGAACCGCAACCCTGGCAGCTCGCTCACCTGGCGGGCCAGCGCCAACGCTTCCTGCCCAGTGTCGACCCCGCAGCGGTTCATGCCGGTGTCGACCTCGACGAAGATGCCGACCGTCGAGCCCGCCCGGACCGCGGCCGCGGAATGCGCAGCCGCGGGCGCTGCCTCGTCGACCGCGACCAGGATCCTATGGTCCCTGGCGAGCTCGGCGAGCAGCCGGATCTTGTCCGGATGCGCAACGGTATTGACGACGAACAGATCGTCGAAACCGGCAGCGGCGAGCACCGCCGCCTCCCAGACCGTCGCCATCGACAGCCCGCCCGCGCCTGCCTGCACCTGGCGGCGGGCAAGGTCAGGGCTCTTGTGTGTCTTGTAGTGCGGCCGGATGGTCGTCGGACCGATGCGGCGCAGTTCGCTGGCCATCCGATCGATGTTCCGCTGCGCGGCGTCGATGTCGAGCACGAGCGCGGGCGTGACCAGCTCCTCCCGCCCCCGCCCGACGGCCTGCCCGTACTGGCGCATGCCCCGGTCACGATACTCGGCTAGCAGCGGCGTGGCGTCCGGCATCAAGACCTCCTGAAGCTCATGCGGGCGCCCGGTCCGCCGGACCGAAGCAGCGGACGACGCGAAGCGGTTCGCGCCCGGCCCGGACGCGGAACGGCAGGCTCGCGGGCAGCGCATACGTCTCGCCGCGGCCGATCGGCTGGCTGCCGAAGTCACCCTCGATCCAGCCAGCGCCTGACACCACTACCGCGACGCAGAAGCGGCCGTCGTCGGTGTCGATCTCGTCCGCCACCTCCAGCGTGGCGCCGTCGAAGAACTGCAGCACGTCATCCTGGAACAGCCGGACCTCACGGGATCCGTGGCTGGTACGCAGCACGCGCGGCTGCTGCCGCGCGCTTCCGAACGCCTGCTCCGCGTCGGTGCCGGTGTAGTCGATCATGTCAAGGGCGACGTCCCAGCCAAGCCCCATGGTCGCTCCGGCATCGTCGTCGCCGGACGTCTCCGGAATGACGATATGGTCGCTGGGCTCCTGCACCTCTATGAACGACACCCGCGGGCCGAGATAGTGCGGGACGCCGGCGTGGGCCACGTACACCTCGCCCGGATGTACGTCCGTGCGGTGCAGCGAGCCGCGGATGCCCTTGTTGTCGTGGCGGCGGACGGCGTCGGCGAACCAGTCACGCTCGATCCCGGGAACGAAGCCGATCCCGGCGTGCGCTGGCTCGGTGCCATCGCCCGGCGTATCGAGCAAGATCCAGGCCTCCGTCTTGCCGAACCGCGAGCCTAGGTGCTTGCGGGCCCAGTCGCGATTCGGGTGTGCGTGCAACGGCACCGGGCCAGCCGGCGAGAGCAGCTTGACCAGGACCCCGGTGACGGATCCCCAGCGCTCCGTGAAGCGGGCGCCGACCATCTCCTCGGGCAGGGCTTCGACTATCTCCCTGAGCGCTATGGTCCCGATGCCCGGCAGGTCGACCGAGCTCATGCCCTGAGCGCGGCCGTCGGGATCACAGTTGTTCGCCGCGGTGCATGAGCCCACCCAATCTTCTGACCACCAGTCGTCGGGCCGGTCAGGCAGCCCGCGGAACTGCCTGGTCAGCGAGCCGCCTTCGTAGAACCGGTAGAGAGGGTGGTATGCCAGCGGCAGGGGACGCCTGATCGCTGCCCGCAGCTGATCCAGCCGATTGGTCATCGTCGCGCCCTTACAGCTCTGCGTTAACGATGAAGCCGCCATCCACCAGCAGCGTCGCGGCAGTGACGTAACTGGCCTCGGCCGACAGCAGGAACGCGATCGCGTTCGCGAGTTCCTCCGGCTGTGCCCCCCGGTGCAGCGGGATGCGCTCCTCGTAGTACTTCAGGACCGCCGGGTCGTCCATCAGCGGCGCGCTCATCGGCGTCATGGTCCAGCCCGGCTCGACAGCGTTCACCCGGATCTTATGCTCGCCGAGGTTGCACGCCAGAGCCTTGGCCAGCATGCTGATGGCGCCCTTGGTCCCGCAGTACGCGGTCTGGTACGGCGCGCCTACGTGCGCCGAGATCGAGCTCACGCAGCAGATCGCGCCGCCGTGGCCCTCCCGGATCATCTGCTTGGCAGCCTCCGTGCAGACCACCCAGGTGCCGCGCACGTTCGTCTCGAACAGCCGGTCGAAGTCCTCGACGCTCGTCTCGTCCCACTTCATGAACGGGTTGATGGCGGCGTTGGACACCAGGTAATCCAGCCGGCCGCCCCGCTCGGCCACGCCGCGCACCATCGCCGTGACCTGCTCGGGGTCACGCATATCAGCCGGAACTGCGAAGCCCTGGCCGTCAGCCGCGCTGATCCGGCCCAGCGTGTCGACCGGATCCTGATCCGGCCGATGGTTCAGCGCTACCATCGCGCCTTCGGTCGCCAGGCGCACAGCGGTCGCCTGCCCGATGCCGGTAGCCGCGCCGGTCACAAGCGCGACCTTGCCGTCGAAACGTCGGTCCATGAACTCTCTCCTTCGTGGCCGTCAGAAGATGGCAATCGGGTTCCACGGCGAGCCGGTGCCGCCAGGCAGCCGCAGTGGCACACCGACCACCATGAACTCGAAGCGCCCTTCCTCCGCGCAGGCCTGGGCGAGATCTTCGAGCTGGAGGCTGTCGGAGACAAACATCCCCATCGCAGTGACCTGGAGCGGATGGATCGGATAGAGCATGCCCTCGACGTTGCTCGGCACCGTCTCGCCGTCGCCGTCGGGCAGGAACGCGGCGATCTTGCGCTCGTGCATCCAGCCGATCGTGTCGACATGCAGGCCTGCCTTGCCCTGGCCGGCAGGCGGATAGCCGTTGTCCCACGCGCCGAGCTCGAGCCGCCGCCGGTGGTGGCCGGTGCGGAAGACGAAGACGTCG
>Ga0210398_10003538_pt1 | contig 14917 bp, 13 predicted proteins | sample IncBWC4OmetaG_FD_161047 | JGI IMG/M metagenome (GOLD analysis project Ga0210398, IMG submission 161047) | Forest soil microbial communities from Barre Woods Harvard Forest LTER site, Petersham, Massachusetts, United States - Inc-BW-C-4-O | ecosystem: Environmental > Terrestrial > Soil >...
CGGCGAATTCGTTGTTGATCCGATGGTTCAGCTCGTGCAACAGCACTTGCTCTTGCGGGATCAGCAAAGGCGCGTCAATTTCAGTCATGGTATCCTCCTAATCGAAATCGGGCCGCACCGGCAATTTGCAACCCGGATGCGGAACCTCGACAGCGCTCGCAACCAAACGTACAACGCGAACACATCGGCAAAACCGGCGCCGTCGCCAGGCGCAATCAGTGCGCGGCCGGCGCCGGACCGCCAAGCTTCACCTTGCGCAGGATCAGGGCCAGTGGCACGGCAGCGGCGGAGATCAACATCAGCGTCCAGAAGACGTCGATGTAGGCAAGAAAGGCCGCTTGCGTTTGCACCTGCTGGGCGATCCAGGCGAAGGCCAGCTGCCGCGCGTGCTGAAGCGAGCCGCCCTGCGCCGCAAAATAGTCGGTCACCTGGTTGAGCGTATTGCGGTATTGAAGGGTCGAAGGGTTGACGAGCTCGACCAGCCGGCTCTGATGGAACTGCTCGCGGTGTGCCAGCACGTTGTTGGCGAGCGATATTCCGATCGAGCCCCCGGTGTTGCGCGCGACGTTGATCAAGGCCGAGGCCATGTCGGTCTTGTTGCGCGGGATTCCGGCAAAGGAGGCCGTAAGGATCGGGATGAAGACGAACGGCAGGCCGATGCTCAGCAGCATGCGGGAAACCGCAAAAAACCTGAAGTCGACTTCGCCGTTGATCCTGGTCATGTCGAACATCGCCAGCGCGCAGATTGCCGCGCCGACGGCAATCAGCGTGCGCGGCTGCACTTTTCCGGAGAGCCGTCCCGCGACCGGCATCATGAGCGCCAGCACAAGGCCGCCCGGTGAGAGCACGAGGCCGGCCCACGTCGCCGTGTAGCCGTATTCCTGCTGCACCAGCTGGGGCAGGTAGTTGGTGGTGGCCAGCAGGATGGCGCCGGTCGCCGCCATCACCAGGAAGCAGGCGCCGAACTGGCGGGTCGCGACCATCCGAACGTCGATGATCGGGTCGCGACGGCTGAGTTCCCACGGAATCATCAACACGAAGGCGAGCGCGCAGACGGTCACAGCCGCGACGATGAAGTTTGAACCGAACCAGTCATCCTCGAGCCCGCGGTCGAGCGCGATCTCGAGCGCGCCGAGAAAGGTGGCGACCAGCGCAAAACCGATCAGATCGAATCCGGTACCTTGCTGCTCGAGCCGCTTGCGCTCCGCCACCGCGCCCGGCGGTTCGCGCAGCGTGACGGCGATCAGCGCCAAGGCCAGGAGGCCGACCGGGCCATTGACTTCAAAGCACCATTGCCAGGACCAGTTGTCGGAAATCCAGCCGCCGAGCGTCGGGCCGACCACCGGCGCCACGACGACGGCGATACCGAACAGCGCGAAAGCCTGGCCACGCTTTTCCGGCGGAAACGCATCCGCCAGAATCGATTGCGAGACCGGCACCATGCCGCCGCCGGCGAGCCCTTGCAGGACGCGGAACAGCAGCAACGCCTGCAGGTTGGGCGCGAATCCGCACAGCACCGAGCTTGCGGTGAACAGCGCCAGGCACATCAGAAAGAACGGCTTGCGGCCCAGCCGCGGCGCGAGAAAGCTGCTCGCCGTCAAGCTGACCGCGTTGGCAACCAGATAGGTGGTGATCACCCAGGACGCTTCGTCCTCGCTCACCCCCATGCCGCCGGCGATGTAGGGCAGCGCCACGTTGGCGATGGTGGTGTCGAGGTTCTCCATGAAGGCAGCGAACGCGACCAAAACCGCAATCAGCCACGGATTGACGCCGGCGCCGCTTGCGGCCGCGGAACGGAGCGTTCCGGTCGCGGCGGCGCTCATAGCCAGCTCCGCAGCCGCTCATAGAGCGACGGGCTCGCATTCACCCGCACCGTGGTCTCGACCGACATGCCGGGGCCGAGCGCAACGTCGGCCGGCGGGTCATCCATGACGATCTTGACCGGCACGCGCTGCACGATCTTGACCCAATTGCCGGTGGCGTTCTCCGGCGGCAATAGCGAAAAGGCCGGACCCGACCCCGATTGGACGCTGGCAACGTGGCCGCGAATGGTGCGTTCCGGATAGGCGTCGATCGTCAGCGTCACCGGCTGTCCCGGCCGCATCGCGTCGAGCTGCGTCTCCTTGAAGTTCGCCGTGACCCAGATCTCGTCGGGGACGAACATGGTCAGGCCGGTACCAGTTTGTGCGAATTGGCCGTCAGCGGCCGTGAGATTGACGACGCGGCCCGGCTGCGCCGCCGACACGACCGTGTAGGAAAGATTCAATTGCGCTTGGTCGCGCTGCGCCTCGGCTTGGGCGAGATTCGCGACCGCGCTGTCACGCTGCGCGTTGAGCGACTCGATTTGCCGCTGCGCCAGCTGGAGGGTGGCTTGCGCGCTCTTAAGCGCGGCCTCCTGTTGATGCAGTTGCGAGGTGTATTGTTGGGAGTTCTGAACGCTGCCGGCGCCGGTTTGTGCCAGTTGCTGATAACGTGCCGCCTGCTCTTGCCCGAACACCAACGTTGCCTGCGCCTGGTCGACCTGTGCCTGATTGGCGTTGATCTGTGCCTGCTGAACCGTGATCTGGGCGCCGATGTTCTCGATGCTGGCTTGCGCCGCCGCCACTTGCGCTTGGGCCTGCGCAAGGGCGTTGCGGTAATCGCGATCGTCGATGCGCGCGATCACGTCGCCGGCGGCGACGTGCTGATTATCGGTCACGGGTACAGCGGTGATGTAGCCCGACACCTTTGGCTGGATGGCAAATTGCCGCGCCGCGATGAAGGCATCGTCGGTCGATTCGAAATGCTCGGCGTAGTTCCAATAGAGGTAACCGCCCGCCGCCGCGAAAGCGCAGACAAATAGCCCGAGCGCGACCGCGTACGGATGCCGCCGCCAAAACCCTGCTCGCGTCGCATCGGCGCGCTCGTCGTCTTGGTCCGGATGCCGATCGTCGTGCAGCGGCGGCGAATCGATGTTGGGAGGCTCGTCGGCGGGATCTTGCCGCGGCGCCGGCTCCCGCGCGCGGACTGCGTCCGCGGTCACGACTTGTGCAGTCAAGACTTGCCGATCATCGCTTCCGCTCCGGCGCGGCCAGGTGCGGGCGACTTGCTCGTCGTCAGGATGCTCTTGCAGCAGCTCTTCGGCGTGGTCACCGCCTTCCGGTTCCCATGGCATGGTCGAGCTCCTTTTCGATTTCCGGCGCGACGGCGGAGTTCCGCTCTTCGCATAATAGAACGATACCGTTTCATTTATATTGCCCGACTGCCACGTCGCGTCAACACATATGAAACGACACCGTTCCGTTTATTTACTTCGGGCGCCGGATGCGCTAAACCCCTAAAACTGCAGCGGCTTTTTTCGCATTCGGCGGCGACGCGGCGGTGTGATCGCAAAAATGTGAAGGTGCGCCATGGCCAGAAGTCCGGGGGCGAAAAGGCGGACAACGAAGCCGCCGGCGGGGCGCGTCGGCCGGCCGCCGCGTGAGCGCGCCGGCGAAGTCGATGCGCGCATCCTGGACGCCGCCCGCCGCGTGTTTCTGGAACGCGGCCTTGCCGGGGCCAGCATCGACGAGATTGCCAGTGTCGCGCGCGCCGGAAAACCGACCATCTACGCGCGCTTTCCCGGCAAGGAGGCGCTGTTCGCGGCCGTCGCGATGAGCAACGTTGCTGCCACCGCGGCGCGGTTCGAAGGCCACGTGCCCGCCGGATCGACGCTCGATGAGCGCCTCGCCAAGCTTGGCGCCGCCCTCGTGCGTTGGGTTTTGGCCGGCGATATCGTCGCTGTCATGCGGCTCGGAATCTCCGAAGCACGCCGGTTTCCCGATCTGTCGATCAATGTTCATCTCGCGGCGCGCCGGCGCGGTGAGGAGGTTGTGGGCAAGCTCCTGGCCGAAGCCGCCCTATCCGACGCGCGCGGCGCCTTGCCGGCGTTCGCGGCGGGGCGACTGGCAACGACAGCGAGATTTTTCCTCGATTTGGTTGTCTGGCCTATTCTCGAGCGCGCCTTGTTCGGCGAGAAGCTCAAAGACCTGCGAGCAGAGGTCGAGCCCGACGTGGCCCGCAGCGTCGCGTTTTTTCTTGCCGCCTGCCGGCACGGCGGCATCGCTTGAGAGCGTGCCCCGCTTTGCCCCGCTACGACCTCACTTCATCGTTCGCAGTCGATCCAGGAACTGCGCGATGCTGGCCCGGATGGCGCCTTCGTTGGCGCGCTTGAGCCGCATGGCGCCGACCGGGGCCTCGGCAAAATCGGCGGTGTAGGCGCCGCTAGATTCGCGACATCGTCCTGCAAGGAATTGAACTCGCGCTGCGCAAGCGGGGCCGGCGGCTGCCGTGACCGCAATTTAGAATGCAGTTGCTACGCCGTAAATTCAGTTACCGTGCGCCGGGCGGTTGAGAGAAGTAGTCCGGAGGCGTCGAATTGTTGCTGTCCCCAAAGCCATGAGAACCAAACTGCCCCGGCTGGCTACGCTCAATGTAGAAGTGGAAGCCCGGACTATTCGGATCGGACTTATTCGTGCTCTCGCCGAGCTTGGCCTTATCGTCCGGATCGCTGTAGTTAAAGTTATAGTTGCCGTTAGGCCCAAGGGTTTGCTGGCTAAACGCCCAAACAGGGGCAGTCGTCAACGCGATTATGGCCCCGGTAATCAAGGAAACAGCCGCGAACCGAAGCTGCTTGAACATGACAATCCCCGATATATTGACGCCCCCGGGCGCAGTTGGAAGCTAAGGGTGTCACCTGCTGTTGGTCAAGCCATCCGTTTAGGGGCGTGGCCGGCCTGAGCCTCGAACGATGCGAGCTTATGCGACATGGGCGGCAGGAACTGTGAGAGAAGGCGAGGATGGTGATGCCAAGCGACAAACGTTGGGTCGGAACCTGGGCGGCTGCTCCGGCGCCGGCAGAAGGCGTCGTCGGTTTTAGCAACCAGACGATCCGCCTGAACCCACGCTTGAGCATCGGCGGCGAACGGTTGCGTGTGCGGATCTCAAATGCCTATGGCAATCGCCCATTGATCATCGGCGCCGCGATGATCGCGTTGCGCGACCAGGGTCCGACGATCGTCGCAGGCACCGGCCGCAAGCTAAGCTTCGGCGGCCGCGACTCGGCCGTCATCGCAGCCGGGGCGGTGCAGTACAGCGATGCCGTTGATCTTTCGGTTCCACCGCTCGCTGATCTTGCGGTCAGTTTCCATCTGCCCGGCGAGGTGCCGGCGAATTTCGCGATAACCGGCCGGTACGCAAGGCAGACCAATTACATTTCGCCACCCGGCAATTACGCCGCTGCGACAGCGATGCCGGTCGGGAATCTGACCGACCAGTGGTTCTTCCTTTGCGGCGTCGACGTGCTCGCCCCGAGCGACGCACTCGCAGTGGTCGCACTCGGCGACTCGCTGACCGACGGCAACATCTCGACGATCGACGCCTTCCGCCGCTGGCCCGATCAATTGGCGCGGCGGCTCGTGGCCCGCGCAGGCAGACCGGTCGGCGTCATGAACAACGGGCTCGGCGGCAACCGCATCCTGCACGACATCCGCGGCGACAGCGGGCTCCGGCGCTTCGACCGCGACGTGCTGGCGCAGCCGGGCGTCACGCACGTCGTTGTCATGCTCGGCACCAATGATCTACGTAATCGGTGGGCGAAGCCCGAGGAGGAGGTCACCGCCGAGTCCGTGATTGCCGGCCTGCAGCAGATGGTGCTGCGCGCACACGCCGCTGGCATCAAGATCATTGGCGCGACGCTGACACCGTTCGGCAATGAGACGTACATGGCCAATGCCTGGAATCCGACGCGCGAGATGCACAGGGTCGCAATCAATGCCTGGATCCGGGAAAGCGGCGTGTTTGACGGTGTCGCCGATTTCGACGCCGCGTTGCGCGATCCCGAAATCCCGACCCAGATGCGTGCCGTGGACGATTGCGGAGACGGACTGCACCCGAGCGACGGCGGTTACTGCAAGATGGGCGACGCGATCGACCTCGCGCTATTCACTTAGAAGCTGCGGAGCAGCAACGTCGTGAACGGAGACGGCCCTGGCGCGGCGCAAACCGTAGAGGCTCCCTAGAGCCAGTTGAGCGGGCCGAGGAAATCCCGCTTTCCGATCGGCACGCCGCGATGACGCAGGATGTCGTACGCCGTCGTTACAAAGAAGAAGAAATTCGGCAGAGCGAACTGTTGCAAATAGTCGTTGCCCTTCATTTTCCGGTCGTTGCCGCCGCCGGTCCAGGCGATGACCTTGTCCTCCGCGCCATCGACCTGTGCGCGAGTCAGCGACTTCACGAAGCCCAGCGCGGCTTCGACGCGGCTCTTGGCGGCGGCAAAGCTGGTGTCGTCCACGGCAGGCATGGCGGGGGGAGTAACGCCAGCCAGGCGGCCTCCGGTGTTCATGGCGAAATCTGCCGACTGACGGATCTGGCGAGCGAGGCAGAACATGTCGGGATACAATCGGTCCTGCAACAGGGCCGATTCCTCAATCTTGTTGGCGGCACAATGCGCCGCGGCCTTGTCGATGATCCCGGCCAGCGCGCCAAGCTGCTGGATGCAGGGAGTTACAGCCGCGTCATACAAGGAATATGTCATATGGGTTTCTCCTTCGGGGGGCATTTTATGGGAGAGACCATACGGGAAGCGCAGCCCTCCTGCCAACAGGTCCTGTCTTTAGCGAATACTCCAATCACGACATTCTCACGGTCGCTTTCCGGGGTGAGAAGCGGACATTGCGTTCAGTTCCCCAGCCGGAACAGCCGCCGCGCATTGTCCCGCCCGATCTTCATCCGGTCGTTCTCGCTGATCGGGCAGGCGTCGAACCACACCGCGGCGTGGTCGATGTTCTCGAACGGCCAGTCGGTCGAGAACATGATGCGGTCGGCGCCGATTTCGAGCATGGTGTTGTAGAGCGCGGGCGTGTGGAAATTGCCCGACGTGGTGACGTAAAAATTTTCGCGGAAGTAATCGCTCAGCCGCTTCTTGGCCGGCCAGCTGTGCCGGTTCTCGATCCAGGCATTGGCATTGTCGACGCGCCACATCGCGAACGGCAGGTTCTCGCCCATATGGCCGAGGATGATTTGCAGGCGCGGATGGGCATCAAACAGACCTGAAGCCATCAGACGCAGCGCATGCACCGCGGTCTCGTGGCCGAACGCCCAGATCGGTCCGAGCAGCCACGGATGGCCGTCATAGATTTTCGCGTCGCGCGGCAGCGGATTGCGCGGGTGCAGATAGAACGGCACGTCGAGCTTTTCCGCCATGGCCCAGAACGGCCGGTATTGCGGCAGGTCGTAGTAGGCCGTCGTCTCGGCATTGCCGACTTGCGAGAAGCCATTGACCAGTGCGCCGCGAAAGCCGAGCTCCTTGACGCAGCGCTCGAGCTCACGCGTCGCGCCGTCGGGGTCTTGCATGGCGAGCGCCGCCAAGCCCTGGAAGCGGTCCGGCCGCTTGTGCACCTGCTCGGCGAGATAGTCGTTGGCCCGGCGCGCGATGGCCGCGGCCTGTGCCGGATCGGGAATGGCCTGCACCGCCGGCGCGTTGAGCGACAACAGCATCATCGCGATGCCGTGCCGGTCCATCTCGGCGATGCGCCGCTCCTGGATGTCCATGACGCGGAGTTTGACTTCCTGCCAGACGCGCTCGGGAAAGTAGCCGTGGGAATCCTCCAGCGTTTCGGGAATGGCGAAATGCTCTTCGAGCGCGATCTTGCCTTGCACGGTCTTCCTCCCATGGCACGCCGACTGACGGCCGCATTAATCTTAACGCGGCGTCCGCCGTCAACTTTCGCCCGCCGTTGCACGCTTTGCCGTGTTGGCATGGTTCTGGCGAGACAGCGACGTGAGCGCCGGCGTTGTCTCAATTCGGGGCAATGTCGGGAATCGCTTCCGCAAGACCGCGACCAAGACCGCGACAGAGGCAATGAACACGCACCCGAGCTATACGCTGGGATCCCGGCCGCAGACCGGCCGGTACCTGCGCGCGCGGGCGGTGCTGTTGCGCGGCACCTTTGCCGCCGCGATCTTCCTCACCGACATCGCCTTCATCGTGGCGATGTCCTGCCTCACCGGCATCGCCTATCACCTCTTAGCCTACGGCAAGCCCGGCAACATCACACTGTTCATGCAGGTCGGCGTTCTGGCGGCCAGCATCTTTGCCGTGTCCAACATGTATCGCGGCGAATACCGGCTGCCGAATTTCTGCAGCTTCAAGCCGCACGTCGGCCGCACCATTGCGGTGTGGAACGTCACGCTGATCTGCCTGTTGACGGTCGGCTTCCTGGCGCAGACCAGCGTCGAATATTCGCGCGCTTGGATCGTGCTGTTCTATGCCACGACGCTTCTCGGCCTCGTCGGCTTGCGCTTCTTCATCGTGCGGGTCACCGCGCTGGCGCGCGCCGCCGGACTGATCTCGGCGCAGCGTATTTTCCTGATCGGCAGCGGCGCCAACGTCAACGGCTTCGTCAACCGCTATGAGCCGTGGACCCACGGCATCAACATCGTCGGCTGCCGCTTCCTGACGCCGGTTGCCGCCACCGCGTCCGCCGAGGCGCGGCACGCCATGCTCGATCGCGATTTCGCCGAGGCCGTCGCCAGCGTGCGCAGCCTCGAGCCCGACGCCATCTTCCTGTTGCTGCCGTGGTCGCAGACCGAGACCATCGAGCGTTGCGCCGAGACATTCATGACGCTGCCGGTCGAGATCCATATCGGCCCCGAGCAGATCCTGCACAAATTCGAAGAGGTCAAACTCTCGAAACTCGGCCCGGTGACCAGCCTGCAGCTGACGCGCCGGCCGCTGACGCGCACCGAGATCGCGCGCAAGCGGCTGTTCGATCTGGTCGTCGCGGCGGTCGCGCTCGTCGCGCTCACCCCGTTATTGATCGTCGTCGCCGCGCTGGTCTGGCTCGACAGTCCCGGCCCGGTGTTCTTCGTGCAGCGCCGCTATGGCTTCAACCAGCAGCCGTTCCGCATCATAAAATTTCGCACCATGCGCACGCTGGACGACGGCCCGGTGATCGCGCAAGCGACCCGCAACGATCCGCGGCTGACCCGGCTCGGCCGCTTCCTGCGGCGCTGGAACATCGACGAGATTCCGCAGCTCTTCAACGTGCTCACCGGCGACATGTCGCTGGTCGGGCCGCGGCCGCACGCGCTGTCGCACGATCAAGAATACCAACAGCGCATCTCGCTCTATGCGCGCCGCCACAACGTCAAGCCGGGCATCACCGGCTGGGCGCAAATCCACGGCTGCCGCGGCGAGATCGACACCGACGAGAAGATGCGCCGGCGCCTCGAGCACGACCTGTTCTACATCGACAACTGGTCGCTCTGGCTCGATCTGCAAATCATCTTCCGCACCGTGCTGTCGCCGGCGGGATATCGCAACGCTTACTGAGCGGCTTCATCCTCCGCTCATTCCCGCGAACGCGGGAATCCAGTTCAGCGCTACCGATGCAAAAGATTCTGGGTCCCCGCTTTCGCGGGGACGAGCGGATGGCAGTGGCTGAAAACGATTTTCTCTAGCCGGCCAGCGAAGCGATGGCGACGACCGCGCCGGCGGTAACCAGCGCCGTCGACAGCCAGAGCACGCCGATGAGAAGCCAGACCGGACGCGGCTTGCCGCCGGTATTGGCCGGCGCCTTGGTCCAGGATTCCAGCGCCGGCTCGGCCCGGCGCAGCACGGCGGTGGCGGCTTCGATGTCGGCAACCTCGCGCGCCAGCTGATCGCGCACGGTTTGCGCCATCGCGCCGGCGTCGTCTCCGATTTCCCTTAAATCGTCCCGCAGCAGCGGCTCGCTTCGCGGCGAATTGAGCGCGACAATGTCAGCGCCCGAATGCTCGGACGACAGCGAGCTGACATATTGCTTGAGCATGGCGCGTACCTATGTGTCCGGTCTGGATTTACAACGACCGGACGGGCCGCGCGATAACCATTCAAAGCTAAGCTTAACGGAGCCGTTAACTCTCCTCTATCTGTGGCCGCGCGGTAGCCGGGCGACCTCCGGCGCGCTCACCGCCGTCGCGGAATTCGGCTATGCTCTTGAACAAGGCTGCGAAATCAGTTCCACCGTTCCGGCGTCCCCAAGGAGCTCCATCATGTCTTCGACCATAATCGTGCTTGCGGTGATCGTCGTTCTCGTTCTGTGGGCGGTCATGGTCTACAACGGCCTCGTCACCATGCGGCAGCGGGTCAATCAGGCCTTTGCCGACATCGATGTGCAGCTCAAGCAGCGGCACGATCTCGTTCCCAACCTGGTCGCGACGGTACAGGGCTACGCCGCGCACGAACGCGGCACGCTGGACGAGGTGGTCAAGGCACGCAACGCGGCCGTGTCGGCGCAAGGGCCGGCGCAGCAAGCGGCCGCCGAGAACATGCTCTCAGGCGCGCTGCGGCAATTGTTCGCGCTCTCGGAATCCTATCCGGACCTCAAGGCATCCGCCAATTTCCAGCAATTGCAGGCGGAGCTGACCGATCTCGAGAACAAGATCGCGGCGTCACGGCGGTTCTTCAACAATGCGGTGCAGGAATACAATACTGGCATCCAGCGCTTCCCGGCCGCGCTGTTCGCCGCCTCGTTCGGTTTCTCGCAGAAGGACTATTTCGACCTCGGCGACGACCGCAAAGCCGTCACCGACGCGCCGCAGGTGAAGTTCTGATCAGTCATTCCGGGGCCGCGCGAAGCGCGGAGCCCGGAATCCATAACCACCGTCGTGTCAGACATGGGACGGACCATCGAAACCCTCTTGCCTCGTGATTATGGATTCCGGGCTCGCGGCCTGCGGCCGCGCCCCGGAATGACGTGCTAGCGATGGCCGCTTACGGGCTCTATAGCCATATCCAGTCGAACCGGCGGCGTTCGATCGCGCTGCTCGTCGGGCTGTTCTTCCTCATCTACCTGATGGTCTATGCCGGCGCGCTGGTGGCGGAAGCGCTCTCGGTCGACGCCGACAGCGATGTGTTGATGCAACTGGCGTGGAACGATCTTCTCCACGCCGCGCCATGGGCGACCGTCGGCACCGCAGCGTGGGTGGTCATCGCCTATTACTTCCACCAAAACATGATCGACGCGCTGACCGGCGGCCGGGACGTGACGCGCGCCGAGGAACCGCGGCTCTACAATATCCTGGAAAATCTGTGCATCTCGCGCGGCATCACCATGCCCAAGCTCAAGGTGATGGAGAGCGACGCGCTCAACGCCTTCGCCACCGGTATGAGCGACAAGCAATATGCGATCACGGTCACGACCGGATTACTCAAGCGGCTCAACGACGCCGAGATCGAGTCGGTGCTCGGCCATGAGCTCACGCATATCCGCAACGGCGACGTGCGCATGATGGTGATCGCCGTCGTCATCGCCGGCGTCGTGTCGTTCTTCGCCGAACTGGTGTTTCGGCTGTGGTTCTACAACGGCATCGGCTTTCGCGGCGGCCGCTCCGGCGACCGCCGCGGCGGCGGAGCGGCCTTCGCCATGCTGATCGCGGTTGCGATCATTGCGATCGCTTATTTCCTGTCGTTCGTCATTCGCTTGGCGCTGTCGCGTTCGCGGGAGTTCCTCGCCGATGCCGGCTCGGTCGAGCTCACCAAGAATCCCGACGCCATGATCTCGGCGCTGCGCAAGATCGAGGGCCGCGGCGAATTGCCGGACGCGACCTCGGCGGTGATGGAAATGTGCCTCGACAACCCGCGCCAGGGATTCGGCGAGCTGTTCGACACCCATCCGAGCGTCGACAGCCGGGTTGCGGCGCTCGTCAAGTTCGCCGGCGGTCACGATCCCGGCCCGCTGGCGCTGCCGCCGCAGGCAAACGACGCGGACGATCAATCCGAGCCACCGCCGCCGAGCGGCCCGTGGGGCCCCGCCGTAGATGATTCGAGCGCGGGTGAAAGCGCATCCCCAGACGCCTCACCGGGCTCATCGTCCGGACCGTGGGGTCCACACTCCGGCGCCGCGTCGCAATCGGGTCACAATTAACCATATCCCTTTGAAAATAGGCATTACGCAGCGCGTTCCGCACCGCGTGCCGCATCTGGAGGCTTCCAAACAGAGCCGGCTCTGTGTAAGACTCCATTAACGGAAAGATTTGCGGGACGTGTTCGGGTTGGCCGCGGTTTTCCGGTGGATTTGCTGAGCCGGACGGACGACGCCTTAAGGCGAACGGGGTCAGCGGGGATCAGGACAATGGCTAAGCCAACAGTGGTCGTGGTGGGCGCGGACAAGGGCGGCGTCGGCAAGACGACCGTGGCGCGGACGCTGCTCGATTATTTCACGGCGCATCACGTGCCGACGCGCGCCTTCGATACCGAATCGCCGAAAGGCACGTTGAAGCGCTTTCATCCCGACATCAGCGACATCGTCGACGTCACCTCGGTCCCCGACCAGATGCGGATTTTCGACACGCTGTCGACCACCGACGCCAGCGTGACGGTGATCGACGTACGCGCCGGGCTGTTGTCGCCGACGCTGCGCTCGCTGCGCGACATCGGCTTCCTCGAAGCGGTGAAGAAGGGCCAGCTCAACTTCGTCGTGTTCCACATTCTCGGCTCCTCGATCGCTTCGCTCAACGAGATCGAGGACACCTCGACCTTCACCACCGACGCCAAATATTTCCTGGTCAAGAACTACTTCAACAATACCAGCTTCTTCGAGTGGGACCAGCCGACGCACGCGGCCTATTTCAAGAGGTTCAAGGACGCCATCGAGATCACCATCCCGAAACTCAACGAGATGGCCTACGAGCAGGTCGAGCTCGCCTCCGTGCCGTTCCTCACCTTCGTCGCCAACAAGAACCAGAAGGGCGATGCCGCCAATTACTCGTTCGTGTTGCGCGGCTATGTCCGGCACTGGCTCGGCAATGTCTGGGGCGAATACGATCGCATCAAGCTGAACGATATCGTGGCGGCCGGCGGTACGCCGGCGAGCGGCCCGCGCGTGCAGGTGGTCCGCACCGCGCAGTAAGCCCCTTCCCTCCCCGCTCGCGGGAGAGGAAAGTGCGGCGAGTAACAGCGTTCGTTTTTCGGGAATGGACCGATTGCCGGCATGCCGCAGCAGGCGCCGCTCTACATCGTCGCTTCACCTCGCCCGCGGGTCGGCAAGACGCTGATCGCGCGCCTCCTGATCGAATTCTTCCGCGACAACGGCCGCGCGCTGGTCGGCTATGACCTCGACCCGCGCGAGCCGACACTCGCCGGCTATTTTCCGGACCTCGTCACGACGATGAATATCGCCGACACGCCCGGGCAGATGGCGCTGTTCGACCGATTGCTCGCCGGCGTGCCGCGGACCACCGTCATCGACCTGGGCTACGGCCTGTTCGAGCAGTTCTTCGACGTGATGACCGAGATCGGCTTCGTGCAGGAAGCGCGGCGGCGCGCGATCGAGCCGGTCGTGCTGTTCGTCACCGACCCGTCGCCGGGGACGGTGCGCGCCTATGCGGATGTGCGCCGCCGCCTCGAGACCACCGCTTTCGTGCCGGTGCACAACGAATCGGTGTCGGTGATGTACGAGAAAGCGGATTTTCCGCCGAGCCGCGGCGAATACGGCGTCATCCGCATTCCGCGCCTGTCGGCGATCGTGCGCGGCGTCGTCGACCGCCCGAGTTTTTCGTTCGGCGCCTATATGACCGAACGGCCCGGCGGCCCGACCGAGATCCACAGCTGGATCGGCACCATTTTCACCGAGTTTCGCGAGCTCGAATTGCGCCTGCTCATGGGCAAGCTCGGCGCGTCGCTGAGCGACAGCGTATTGGGCCGCCTTAGCGCCCTTCGAAGCTGACCAGCGTGCACCGTTCAGAGGCGTGGCACGCCCCTCGTCTATGGCGCCCCTTGCCAGCTTCGATCGGTGGCAGGGCAGGAGCACAGCAGGGCCACCCATTGAAGGACATAGTCAAAGATGCCCTTGGCTGGCGGCTACTGAAGTCGCTGGGTCGTGTCCACACCTGGTGAGGATACGTACGTAGTCTCGCAGCCAGGATTGCAGACTATCCAGATAGAGATAAACGACCGGCGTGGTGTAGAGCGTTAACAGTTGGCTCAGCGCTAGCCCGCCGACCATGGCATAACCGAGTGGTTGGCGAAGTTCCGATCCGGTGCCGTTGCCGAGCGCGAGCGGGACGCCTGCCATCATCGCAGCCGCCGTCGTCATCATGATCGGACGGAAGCGCTGCAAGCACGCCTGTCGGATCGCGTCCAGCGGCGACAGGTGTTGATCGCGCTCCGCGACGATGGCGAAATCCACCAGGATGATGCCGTTCTTCTTGACGATGCCGATCAGCAAGATGATGGCGATGATGCCGATCACCGACAAATCCATGTTGCCCAACCGAAGCGCCAACAGCGCACCGATGCCGGCGGACGGCAGTGTAGACAATATTGTGAGAGGGTGGATGTAGCTCTCGTAGAGCATGCCGAGAATTATATAGACCGCGATCAGCGCCGCGCCGATGAGCGCCGGTTCGCCGGCAAGCGAACTCTGGAACGCCTGTGCATTGCCTTGAAACGTACCGATCACCATATCCGGCAGCGAGATTTCGCGCGCCGCCGCGGTGATGGCGTCGACCGCTTGTCCGAGCGCAACGCCGGGGGCGAGGCTGAACGACAGCGTGATCGCCGGGAACTGTCCCTGATGCGAGATCGACAAAGGGCCGACCCGGCTGCGGTCGATATGCACCAGCATGGAAAGCGGCACCGCTTGGCCGGTCAGCGGCGATTTGATGTAGATACGGTCAAGCGAGGCGAAGCTGTCCTGCAGCTCCGGCGGCACTTCCAAAATGATCCAATAGGTATTCAGCTGGGTGAAGTATTGGGTGACCTGCCGCTGGCCATAGGCGTCGTTCAGCGTATCGTCGATGGCCTGTGGGGTTATGCCGAAGCGCGCCGACTGATCGCGATTGATGGTAATCTCGAGCCGCGGCGCATTCGCCAGCAGGTCGGTTGAGACATCGACCAGCTGCGGCAGCGTCCGCA
>Ga0210398_10003539_pt1 | contig 14917 bp, 12 predicted proteins | sample IncBWC4OmetaG_FD_161047 | JGI IMG/M metagenome (GOLD analysis project Ga0210398, IMG submission 161047) | Forest soil microbial communities from Barre Woods Harvard Forest LTER site, Petersham, Massachusetts, United States - Inc-BW-C-4-O | ecosystem: Environmental > Terrestrial > Soil >...
CAGCGTCGCCATCAACGCGGCGGTTGCGATCTTCGCCGCGACCTATGCGATGTTGGCGCAACGTCACGGCCTGATTGTCAGCCTCGGCGGCGCCGGAGTGCTGTGGCTCGCAATTGCCGCCGCGTTGCGCATGGTCGATTGGACGCCGCTCGGTGCGCTGGCGATAAACATTGTGGTGTGTGGCGCCACCATTCCGTGGACCTGGCGCTATCGCGGCAGCGGCGGGCCAGTGAAATTCGTGCGCACGCCCTTTGATATTCCGCTGCGGGCGCTGACCGCGGCCTTTGTCGTCGCCGCGGTCACTGCCGCAAGTTCCAGCATCGGCTCGTTCGCCTCGGGCATGTTCGCGCTGTTCCCGATCATTCTCGGCAGCTCGATCGTGATCATGCATCCGCGGATCGGCGGCAAGGCGACGGCGCGCATGCTGGCGCACGCGCAGCTGGCGCTGATCGGGCTCCCGGCGGGTTTTCTGGTCGTACACTATCTCGTTGCGCCGATCGGCGTTTGGCCGGCGCTCGGGGTGGGCCTCTTGGTTTCGCTGGCCTGGAGCGGCTCGCTCCTCGTCATCCGCATGCGACAGCAAAAGCGCAACGGACTTATCTCAGCTTCGCAAGCTGCGCCTTGAGCGCGTAGAGCGCTTCGAGCGCGTCGCGCGGCGACATTTCGTCGGGATGGAGCGCGACCAGCGCCTCGATCAAGGCGTTGCGAGCGCTGTCGCCGGGCGCTTGAGGCGCGGCCGGCCACGCCGCCGCGAACAACGGCAAATCGTCGATCAGCTTGCGCGCCGGCGAGACGCGGTCTTCGGCTTCAAGCTGCGCCAGGACGAGCTTGGCGCGCTCGATCACGCTGGCCGGCAAGCCAGCGAGCTTCGCCACCTGGATGCCGTAGGAGCGATCCGCAGCGCCGGGAACCACTTCGTGCAGGAATACAACTTCGCCCTGCCACTCCTTCACCCGCATGGTGGCGTTGTGCAGCCGCGGCAGCTTGGCGGCGAGCGCCGTCATTTCGTGGAAGTGGGTGGCGAACAGCGCGCGGCAGCGATTGTTCTCGTGCAAATGCTCGATCGTCGCCCAGGCGATCGACAGTCCGTCGAAGGTCGCGGTGCCGCGGCCGATCTCGTCCAAGATCACCAGCGCACGCTCGCCGGCCTGATTGAGTATCGCCGCCGTCTCGACCATCTCGACCATGAAGGTCGAACGGCCGCGGGCGAGATCGTCGGCGGCGCCGACGCGCGAGAACAGGCGGTCGACGACGCCGATGCGCGCGGCCCGTGCCGGCACGAAGCTGCCCATTTGCGCTAAAACCGCGATCAGCGCGTTCTGCCGCAGGAACGTCGATTTGCCGGCCATGTTCGGCCCGGTCATGAGCCAAATTCGGCCGGCCCCTTCTTTTCCCTCCTCCGCGAGTGCAGGAGGGTGGGGTGGGGGCGGAGACGATAGATCGCAATCGTTGGCGACGAACGGCCCGCCGTCACTTGCCAGCGCCTGTTCGACCACCGGATGGCGCCCGGCCGTCATCGCGAATGCTAGGCTGTCATCGACAGCGGGACGCACGTAGTCGCGCTCGACCGCCAGGCTTGCCAGCGCCGACGCGACGTCGGTGACCGCGAGTGCATCGGCGGCTTGCTGGATGGCGACGCTCGCCGCTCCGACCGCTGCCGCGAGCCGGTCGAAAATCTCAAGCTCGAGCGCCAGCGCCCGATCGGCGGCATTGGCGATTTTTGCTTCCAGCTCGCCGAGCTCCGTGGTGGTAAAGCGCACCTGCCCGGCGAGCGTCTGCCGGTGAATGAATGTCGCGTTCAAAGGCACGGCCAGGAGCTTTTCGCCGTGCTGGGCGGTGACGTCGACGAAATAGCCCAGCACATTGTTGTGCCGGATTTTCAGCGAGCGGATGCCGGTTGTGTCGGCGTAGCGCACCTGCAGCGCGGCGATGACGCGTCGTGACTCGTCGCGCAGCGCGCGCGCCTCGTCGAGCGCCGGCTCGTAGCCCGCGCGCACGAAGCCGCCGTCGCGGCGAAACGCCGGTAATTCGTCGGCCAGCGCTCGCCCGAGTTCCGCAGCGAGCGCGCCGTCGGGACGGCGCAGCGCCTCGACCGAGCGCGTGAGGTCGCGAGGCAAATCCGGCAGCGCGGCGATTCGCGCGGCAATCGCCGCTGCGGCGAAGATCCCGTCGCAAATGGCGGCGAGATCGCGCGGGCCGCCGCGGCCGATGACGATGCGGGTGAGCGCGCGCGCCAGATCCGGTGCCGCCTTCAGCCGCTCGCGCAAATCGGCGCGCGCGACGCCGTCACCGACGAAAGCCGAAACCGCGTCGAACCGGTGTCCGATCTCGGCCGGATCGGTCAGCGGCGCGGCAAGGCGCTGCGCCAACAGCCGCGAGCCGGCCGCCGTCACCGTTCGATCGATGGCGGCAAGGAGCGAACCGCGCCGCTCGCCGCCGAGCGTGCGGATCAATTCGAGATTGCTGCGCGTCGCCGCATCGATCGTCAGCGTCGCCCCCGCGGCCTCACGTATCGGCGGCGACAACGGTGGGTGTTTGCCGACCTGGGTGCGCTCGATATAGGTGACCGCCGCCGCTGCCGCGGTGAGCTCGACCCGCGAGAAGGCGCCGAACGACGCGGTGGTCGCGACGCCGAAGAATGCGGCGAGGCGCCGCTCGGCGGTGGCGCCGTCGAAGATGTCGCGGGTGAGCGGCATCACCGCCGGCAGCGAACGCAAATAGGGCGCGAATTCATGGTCGGAATAGAATGCGTCCGAGACGATGATCTCGCCGGGCTCGATGCGGGCGATCTCGGCCGCCAGCGTGGCGCGGTCGCATTCGCCGACGCGAAACTCGCCGGTCGAGATGTCGATCCAGCCCAGCGCGAACCGATCCTCCTCGGCGGAGGCGCGGGCGCGTGCCAGCGCCAACAGGTAATTGTTGCTGCGCGCGTCGAGGAGCGAATCCTCGGTTAACGTGCCGGCTGTCACCAGCCGTACGACGTCGCGGCGCACCACGCTCTTGGCGCCGCGTTTGCGCGCCTCGGCCGGGTCCTCGAGTTGCTCGCACACGGCGACGCGATGGCCCAGCGCGATCAGCCGATGCAGATATTCGTCGGCCCGCTCGATCGGCACGCCGCACATCGGAATGTCGCGGCCGAGATGCTTGCCGCGCTTGGTCAGCACGATGCCGAGCGCGCGCGAGGCGATCTCGGCATCGTTGAAAAACAGCTCGTAGAAATCGCCCATCCGGTAAAACAGAAGGCAATCCGGATTGGCGGCTTTGATCTCGATATATTGCTCCATCATCGGGGTGATGCGCCCGACGTCGTCGGCCGCTTTGGGCGCGCCGCGCCCGGGCGCCGGCGAAGCTCCGGTATCGTCGGCCGCGATGGGGCGCGTCACATCCATGGCTGGACGCTAGCAGAGGCGGGCTAGCGGAAAAAGCGCAGTGGCGAGTCATGCTCACTGCCGGTGACAGCCGGTGTAACGCCCTCGGCTCACGAATCGAAGACGCACTGAAAAGACAGCAGCCGCACCATGGTGCGGCTGCTGGCGAAACAAATCGGAGATCGAGCGCCGGAGATCAGCCGTCGCTCGAAGAATCGTCAGTACGGCGCAACGTTGTCGAACACGGTGCCCGCATAGGGGTCCGGCTGCTCGTTGGCGCTATAGGGCGCCACATTCTCAAACGGTGTGCCGGCATAGGGGTCCTGCCAGTAGACGTCGGGGCCCTGCATCATCATTTGCGGCTGTTGCTGATAATAGTAGTTGGGGTTCGGCGCATAGTTTCTCGGCTGATAGTTTCGCGTCTGCGCCGCCGCCAGCGCCGTTGTTGCGAGCAGCGAGCCGACAACGATAGCGGGGAGAATCTTTGCTGACATTGTCTCTATCTCCATGGCTTTTCTCGGGAGCACTCCCGAGCAACATGTGACGATGGTCGCCGTTCCCGTTTGCTGTGTAACGTACGTGTGAGCGCCCAGATCGGGCCAACGGGGTACGAGCGGCCCGCTGCAATTACGCCGTCGGCAAGCTGCGTTCCGCCTAATTCTCCAACGGTTATTTGATGCAAAGAATAGATCAAACAAGCGCGACAGCAGCCGCACCGTTGGCCGCGGCTGCTGCGGCAAAGCTCGCAACTCGAACGCGGCTCACCAATAGTTCCACACGTTGTTCCAGCCGGTATAGACCGGCGCGACATACGCCGGCGCGTAGCTGTAATATCCCGGCGCGTAATAAATCCCTGGGCCGACGCCCGGTCCCAGCGCGACCGCCGGCGGATAGGCCGGGACATATCCGTGGTAATTGTAATTGTAGCCGTATGGCGCATAGGCGACCTGCGCCGATGCCAATGCAGTTGTTCCGAGCAGCGAGGCCGCGACCAGGACGGGGAGAATCTTTGCTGACATTGTTCCAATCTCCTTTTTCTTTTCGGCCCTTGGAGTTATTCCCAAACAACGGGCGGTATGGGTCGCCGTTCCCCGCTTGCGCCTGCCGGCAGCAAGCAACTCGCTTGCTTGCTTGGTTCTGACTAATTCTCCGGCGGTTATTTGATGCAAAAACGGCGGCGAATGTGCCGACAGTTGTGACCGTTGCATTCGATCCGGGCAGGCAGGCTCACCAGTTGTTCCAGCCGGCGTTCCAGCCGCTGTAGGCGGGCACGTAAACATAGACGCCCGGTCCTGGCGCGTAGTTATAAACTCCGATCCCGTCACCCAGCGGATATGCCGTTCCGTAGTAGCCGCCATAACCGTAATAGCCGCCGAAGCCGCCGCCCCAATAACGCGGGAACTCCTGCGTCTGGGCCGAGGCCGAAGTAATGGGAGCCAAGAGAGCTGTTGCGGCCACCATTACGGCGATAATCTTGGCAGACATCATGTGAAACTCCCTGATCGGTCCTATCCGGGATAATTTCGCATGCGCCGGCGCGTTCCGGCCGGGCGGCAAACCGCGCCGGATCAAACTGCCGCTATTTCTGGAACAAAGGGCGGCAACGGTTTACGTCGAGCCCGGGATGGACTCGTCGCGGCAGAGCTCAGCGCCCTGACGCGAGGGGGTTTCACCGTGCGATCCGTAGATCAGAACGGATAGGGATTCGGCTTCTCCTTGATGGTCACCCACTGCCATTGGGTGAATTCATCCCAGTTGGCCGGGCCGCCGATGCGGGTGCCGTTACCGGACGCGCCCGATCCGCCGAATGGCACGTGCGGTTCGTCGGCGACGGTCTGGTCGTTGATGTGCAGGAGACCGGTATTGAGGCGATTGCCGATCGCGATCGCGCGTCCCACGTCAGTCGAGAACACGCCGGCCGACAGGCCGTACTCGTTCTGGTTGGCGAGTTGCACCGCCTCGTCGTCGCTGCCGACCGAGGTGATCGCAGCGACCGGTCCGAAGATTTCTTCGTCGAACGCGCGCATTCCGGGCTTCACGCCAGTCAGCACTGTCGGCTTGTAGAATGGTCCATCGAACGTTCCGCCGGCCTCGAGCTTGGCGCCCGCGGCTACCGAGTCTTTCACGATGCCGTCGATGCGCTGGACCTGCGCCTTCGAGATCACCGGTCCGAGGGCCACCTGTCCGAGCGGATCGCCGACCGGCAAGTGGTTCGCCTTGGCGACCAGTTTCTCCGTCAGTGATTTGGCGATCTGATCGCGCGCCAGGATGCGACCGGTGGTCATGCAGATCTGGCCCTGATGGAACCAGGCGCCGAATGCGATCGCCGAAGCGGCTGCGTCGAGATCGGCGTCCTCCAACACGATCACTGCGTTCTTGCCACCGAGCTCAAGCTGGACTTTCTTCAGATGCTTGCCGGCCAGTTCGCCGATGCGGCGGCCGACATTGCTCGATCCAGTGAACGACACCATGGCGATGTCGGGATCGGTGCAGATCGCTTCGCCGGCTTCAGCGCCGCCGGGCAGAACATGAAGCACGCCCTTCGGCAGACCGGCTTCCTCGAATATCCGCGCGACGATAAAGCCGCCGGTTATGACGGTGCGCGGATCGGGCTTGAGCACGACGGTGTTGCCGGTCGCGAGCGCCGGTCCCACCGCGCGCATGGAAAGGATCAGCGGGAAATTGAACGGCGAAATAATGCCGACGACGCCGCGCGGCACTCGCCGGGCGATGCTGATGCGGCCTGGATTGGACGGCAGCACCAGGCCCTGCGGTTCGGTGCACATGGCAGAGGCGCGATAAAGGCCCTCGGCCACCAAGTGGATTTCGAATCCCGCCTTGGCAGGGATGCCGCCGGTTTCGCGGGCAATCCACGGAATTAATTCTTCCTGATTGTCTTCCAGGATGCGGGCGGCCTTGCGCAGGATGGCGGCCCGCTCCTCGTACGGGGTCGCCGCCCAGCCGGGCTGTGCGGCCCGCGCCTCGCTGGCGGCACGGCGCACGTCGGCGGCGGTGGCGTTGCCGACACGCGTGATCTTGGCCCCGGTCGCCGGCTCGAACACATCCAGCGAGCCGCCGGCGGCGCTGCGCCACTCGGTGCCGAAGACGCGGCCCTCCCAGGTCTTCTCGATCAAAAATTTAGGCGCCGGTACATTCATTGTGTTTCCCTCCCTGCGTTTCGTTTATTGGGCAAACGATGTTATGGCGTTGCCGCATCGCAATATCCGAGCGGATATATCGAGTTCCTGACCAGGGAACAATAGCGGCGCGGTGTAGCGGCGTCGTAACGCGATCGCCAAACACAATCGCTCCCGGGAAAGTCCCGGTGGTGACGCGCTACGGCTTGCTTTCGTTCTTGGTGGCGATGCTGTCGGTGATGACGGCCAAGCGTCGTCGTACCGGAAACAGACTGATGTCGAGCGAATGCGCGATCACGCCCCAAACGCCGGACGGCGCAAACAGCATGAGCAGAATGGCAAGGCCGCCGAGCAGGATCAGGTACCAGGAGCCGAGCGCGGCCAGGTAATATTGCAGCAGGTAGAAGATCGCGACGCCGATGATCGGTCCCTCCATCGTGCCGATGCCGCCGATCACGACAATGAAGATGACATAGGCGGTCCAGTCGATCAGCGAGAACGCCGCGTCCGGCGAAATCCTGGCCTTCTGCAAAAAGATCAATGCGCCGACCATGCCGGTCGCCACCGCGGTCAGCACGTAAATCAAGAACTTGGTGCGGAAGACGTCGACGCCGCTGCTCTCGGCCGCGGCTTCGGAATCGCCGATGGCGGAGAGCGCTAAGCCGTAACGCGACCGCAGCAGCCGGTACACCAGGATAAACGTACCGATCGCGAGCACGAGCGCGAGCCAATATGTCATCATATCGCGCGCCGCAGGACCGCGAACCGCGAACAGGTCACGCACAAAATCCAGGCCGAAGATCGAGCTTGCGATATCCGGAGGCAACGACATGCCGGTGCCGCCGCCGAGTTGTTTCACCTGCGCCAGAACCAGCCGGCAGACCTCGGCGACGACCCAGGTGCCGATGGCGAAGTAGGCGCCGCGCAAGCGGAACACGATCAGCGCCGCCGGGATAGCGACCAGGCCGGCGGCGGCGCCAGCGAGCAGGATTGCCGGCACCGCGTCGAGGCCCGCGACCACGGTGCAGGCAAACAGCGCATAAGCGCCCACGCCGACGAAAGCCTGCTGGCCGACCGATATCAGGCCGGCGCTGCCGGCGAGCAGATTCCACAATTGCGCCAGCACCAGCATGGTGAAGACATAGAACAACTCCTGTAGCAGCACGCGGCTGGCAAAGGCCGGCAAGGCAAACAGCAGGACCACGACGGGGATGGCGAGCAGAAGCGCGAGCGTCGAAGCTCGGGTCTCCCGCGCGACCGCAAAGCGTGTGCGCGATGCCAGGTCTTTTTTGCCGGGGATCAGGCCGCCGACGCGCATGGCCGGCCTTAATCCACGGCGCGCGGAAACAGGCCGCGCGGCCGTATCACCAGAACGATCAGGAACGCGACATGGCCGGAGAGAATCTGCCATTCGGGATCGAGGTGGGCGCCGATGGTTTGCGCCACGCCGACCACGATGCCGCCGGCAAGCGTTCCCCACAGGCTGCCGAGGCCGCCGATGATCACTGCCTCAAAGGCGTAAAGCAGGCGTGCCGGTCCAATGCTGGGATCGAAATTGGCGCGGGTCCCGAGAAAGAACGCGGCCACCGCACAAACCGCCAGTGAAATGCCCATGGTCAGAGCGTAGATCGAACGGTTGTTGATGCCCATAAGCTGCGCGATTTCGACGTCATCGGAGGTGGCGCGAAACGCCCGCCCGACGGCGGTGCGATAGAAGATGCCGTTAAGCAGGAGGATGACGGCGATCGCCGCGGCGAGGCAGATCAGCGGCATTACGCCTACGGCGATGCCGCCCCCGATCGGCAACGAGGCGCTTTGCAATGCGCCGACATCGAGGCGGCGGGTGTCGGCGGAAAATGTCTCGAGCAGACCGTTCTGCACGATGATCGACAGCCCGAAAGTGATGAGGAGCGGTGGCAGGATATTGCGGCCGAGCGCCCGGTTGAGCAGCACCGATTGCAGGAGATAGCCAAGCGCGAACATCACCGGCACGACGATCGCGCAAGCGACGCCGAGCGGGACCCCCGCGGCGGTCAAGGCGAGAATCAAAAACGCGCCGAGCACGATCAGGTCGCCGTGCGCGAGATTGACAAGGCGCATGATGCCGAAAATCACCGAGAGGCCGGTGGCGTAGAGCGAATAAAGCCCGCCGAGCAAGATGCCTTGGATCAGCGTGTCGATCCAGCCGAGCACGGCTTACAATCCGAAATACGCGGCGTGGATGGCCTCGCGGGTCAACTCCGTCGGCCGGCCGGAGAGGCTCACGCGCCCTTCCTGAAAACAATAGGCCCGGTCGGCGACTGACATGGCGTGGACCAAATCCTGCTCGACCAGGACGACGCTGGTACCACGACCCTTGATGTCGGCGAGCGCCGCATAGATGTCGCGAATGACGATCGGCGCCAAGCCGAGACTGAGCTCGTCGCAGAGCAGGATGCGCGGGTTCGACATCAGGCTCCTGCCGATCGCGACCATTTGTTGCTGGCCGCCGGATAGCGCGGTGCTCGGCGTGTCGCGGCGCTCGCGCAGCATCGGAAACAGCCGGTAGACGCTTTCGAGGTTCCACGGCCCGACGGTGCGCCGGCCATAGGCGCCGACCAAGAGATTTTCCTCGACCGATAGCGACGAAAACAAGCGCCGGCCTTCCGGCACCAGCGCAATGCCGAATTTGACGATCTCGTACGCCGGCAATGCGCCGATGTCGCGGCCGTCGAGGCGGACGGCGGATGCGGGCCGCGGCAACAGGCCGGCGATCGCTTTCAGGAACGTGGACTTGCCGGCGCCGTTGGCGCCGATGATGGCGACCGTTTCGCCTTCGTTGAGCGTAAACGTGATGCCGAACAGCGCCTGGAAGTCGCTGTAGAAGGCGGTGAGATCGCGGGTCTCCAGCATCGCCAAGTCCTAACGCTTCACGTCGCCAGGCTGTGCGCCGCCAAAGCTCACGCCGCGATACCCATATAAATCTCGCGGACCTGATCGGAGGCCATGACCGCCCGCGGCTCGCCTTCGATGATTTTGCGGCCGAAATTGAGCACTGCCAATCGGGAAACGACGGCAAGGAGCGCATGAACGACGTGCTCGATCCAGACGATGGTCACGCCGGATTGTTTGATATCCTGAATCAGCATGACAAGTTCGATGCACTCGGCCTCGGTCAGGCCGCCGGCGATTTCGTCGAGCAGCAAAAGCCGCGGGCCGCTCGCCAAGGCGCGCGCCAATTCGAGCCGCTTGCGGCCCAAAAGGTTGAGCGTGCCGGCGCGCCGATTGGCGAAGCCAATCAGACCGGTGCGCTGCAGAATGTCGCCGCACGGTTCGACCACGTCGGCTTCGCGCTGCCGGCGGCCATGGATGGCGGCAACCAAAAGGTTTTCGAACACGGTCAGGTTCTCGAACGGATGCGGTATCTGGAACGATCGCCCGATGCCAGCGATGCAGCGAGCGCGCGGCGGCGCCGCCGTGATGTCATGGCCGTCGAAATGGACCGTGCCGCCGTCGGGCTGCAAAAGTCCGGTGATCAGATTGAACAGCGTCGATTTGCCGGCCCCGTTCGGGCCGATGATGCCGAGCGCCTCGCCGCGCGCGACTTCAAGCTCGACACTGTCGACGGCTTTCAGTGAGCCGAACGATCGCGACAGATTGTCCAGCTTGAGGATCACGTACCCATCCAGTCGAGCGCCGGCGGATGCGTCCGGCACGAAAGCCAAACTCGCCGACCTTCGCAAACGCCGAGTTTGGAACGATCCCGGATCTGCGGTGCAGCGCTTTCACGCTGCACCGCGCTTAGGAAATGTCGGAGCAAATTTTACGCGATCGGCTCCATCTTGCCGCCAACCGGAATTTCCGGCGCGGTTTTGTTATCGGTGATGACGATGTCGTACTTGTTGCCGTCGCGCAACCGCCACTGGCCGCCGACCAACGGCGTCTTGGCGACGTTCTTGGCCGCGAACGGTGGCAGATTCTTGCCGTCCCAGGCAATCGGCCCGACCACGGTGTCGAGCTTGGTCGCCGCAATCGCTTTGACCATGCCCTTGTTGTCGCCGACGTCGCCGGAGCGCTTCGCCACGTCGACGGCGAGCTCGAACAGCGCGTGGACGAAGCCGATCGGCTGCGTCCATTGCTTGCCCGAGGATTTTTCGTAAGCGGCGGCGATGTCCTTGGCCGATTGTCCGGTCAGCGACGACTTGAACGGATGGTTCGGCGACCACCACACTTCCGACGACAGGTTGTTGCCGTTCTTGCCCAAAGCCTCGACCGCGACCGGGAACAGGATCGCCTTGCCGATCGAGGCGGCTTTCGGCTTCAGCCCCTGCTGCAACGCTTGATTCCAGAAGGTGGTGAAGTCGGGCGGCAACACCACGCCGGTGATGATCTCACAATTCGCTTTCTTGAACGCGGCGATCTGGGCGCTGAAGTCGTCGGTGAGATTCTGATAGCGGCCCGGATCGGTGAGTTTGTAACCGAGCTTGTCGAGCACCGGCGGGAAGCCGACGACCTTGTCGCCCCAGGCGTTGCCGTCGCCGTCATTGGGGAAAAGACCGCCGACCGATTTATTGGTCGGCAACTGCCCCCACATGTTGGTGAAGACGGCGATCACGTCTTCGAGGCCCCAGAAGAAGTGGTAGGTGTAGTTGAACGGCTTCCAGGCCGGCGGACCGCCGCCCGGATTGGCCTGGCGGCCGATGAAATACGGCTGCCACGGCGCCACGGTAGAGATGCACGGCACCTCCTCGATCTCGCACTGGGTGGAAACCGGATTGGTGGTTTCCGGCGTCGACGCCACGAGCATCAGGTCGATCTTGTTGGAGACGATCAGCTCCTTGGCGACTTCTGCGGCGCGGTTCGGATTGGACTGGCTGTCCTTGACGCTGACCTCGACCGGCAATGTCGCGCTGCCGACTTTCACGCCGTCCTTCACGGTGTTCATGAAGTTGGAGATGACGAAATTGTCGGCCTCGGCAAATGCCGCAAGCGGACCGGTCTGCGGGCTGACATAGCCGATCTTGAAAGTCTTGGCGGCGTGCGCCGCTGGCGCAAACACCGAACCCGCGGCGAGTGCCGCGCCTGTCGCCGCCGACGCCTTCATGAAGCCGCGGCGGTTCACGCGAATGCTGTCTCTCGTCTTCGCCATGTCGTCCTCCCTGTACGATCCACCGCCATCCCGGAATCGGGCGGTGTGATTGGCTGGCGTTTACCCCGGAGCGAGACCTTACGACTTGCACCACTCGATATAGTTCGGTATGTTCGATTATCGAACTAAGGTTCGCGCTCTGGATGATTGTTACCGAGCGTCGAATTCGTGTCAATCGCCGCCGCTCTCTCGGCGGGGCTCGTGGCGGGCAACGCGAAGGATGCGTGGGCGCAATGGCGCAAGAGACTCTGCAAGACGTGTCGGCAGACAGACAGCAGGACAAGGAATTCATGGCGACGCTTGCCAAAGGGCTGGCGTTGCTCGGCTCGTTCGACAAGCAGCGCCCGGCAATGACGCTGTCGGAGGCGGCGAAGGCGACCGGATTTTCGCGCGCCACCGCGCGGCGCATTCTGCGCACGCTCGCGGAACTCGGTTACGTGGTGCAAAGCGGGCGCGAATTTTCGCTGTCGTCCGGAATTCTCAAGCTCGGCTTCGCTTATCTCGCGACCCAGAATTGGATCGAGCAGGCCTCGCCGCTGATGCGTCAGCTCGGCGAGGAATTCCACGAGTCGTGTTCAGCGGCGATTCTCGAGGGAACCGAAATCGTCTATGTGGCTCGGTTTCCGGCGCGCCGCATCATGTCGGTGACGCTTGCCGTCGGTACGCGCTTGCCGGCGTTTCACACCTCGCTCGGCCGCGTCCAGCTTGGCTTTCTCGATGACGCTGAATTGTGGTGCCGGCTGCGGTCGTTGCGTATCGAGGCTTTCACGCCGTCGACGATTACCGACGTGCAAGCGCTCTACGAGCGGGTGCGCGAAGACCACGCTCAGGGATTTGCCATCGTCGACGAAGAGCTCGAGCGCGGCCTGCGCTCGATCGCAGTGCCGGTAGTGGACCGCGCGGGCGAGGCGATCGCCGCGCTCAATATCAGCACCCATTCGACGCGGACCACACGCAACGAAATGCGCGACCGTTTCCTGCCACGCTTGCGCACGGTAGCCGAACAGATCTCCGCTTCGGTGGCGTAGCCGTTGCTCGAGGGTGCTCTTCCGCAATGGCGACCGGCGTCGGCATCTTGCCTGCACTTAGCTGGCCGAGTATCGTTCGAAAAATGTCAAAATACCGCACGAGAGTTCGATAATCGAACTTTGCCCCAGCAATGCTGAGGGCGAAGGATTCAAACGCAGGGAGGGAGCGCCATGAGCGTAGGCGTGAAGGACGACAAGGAAACGAGCGCCACCAAGTCGGGAAAGGCCGGGCGGGTAACGACGCCGCAGACCGGCGCCGAGTATCTCGACTCGCTGCGCGACGATCGCACCGTCTTCATCTACGGCGAGCGCGTGAAGGACGTCACCACGCATCCGGCCTTCCGCAACACCGCGCGCATGGTGGCGAGGCTGTTTGACGCGCTGCACGACAAGAAGCACGCCGACAAGATCATGGTGCCGACCGACACCGGCAACGGCGGCAAGACTCACGCTTTCTTCAAGGCGCCGCGATCGCTCGACGATCTGTTGGCGGGACGCAGCGCTATCGCCGAATGGGCGCGGATCACCTACGGCTGGCTCGGCCGCTCACCGGACTACAAAGCGTCGTTCCTGGCGACGCTCGGCGCCAATGCGCAGTTCTACGAGCCGTACCAGGAGAACGCGAAGCGCTGGTACAAGTTCAGCCAGGAGCGCGTGCCGTTCGTCAATCACGCCATCATCCATCCGCCGGTCGATCGAGACCGGCCGCCGAATGAAGTCGCCGACGTCTGCTGCCATGTCGAGAAGGAGACTGACGCCGGCATCGTTGTGTCCGGCGCCAAGGTGGTCGCCACCGGCTCGGTGCTGACCAACTACACCTTCGTCGCCCATCACGGCCTGATCCCGGTGCAGGACAAGAAGTTCGCCGTGGTGTTCATGGTGCCGACCAATCATCCGGGCGTGAAATTTATTTGCCGCACCTCGTACGAAATGACGTCGACGGCGATGGGCAGCCCGTTCGATTATCCGCTGTCGAGCCGTATCGACGAGAACGACGCCGTGTTCATTCTCGACAAGGTGCTGGTGCCCTGGGAAAACGTCTTCGTCTACGGCGACCTGGAAAAGGCCAACAACTTCTTCCCGCGCACCGGCTTTCTGCCGCGCTTTGTCGTTCACGGCTGCACACGGCTTGCGGTCAAGCTCGACTTCATTGCCGGGCTGCTGCTCAAGGCGGTGGAGGCGTCCGGCACCAAGGATTATCGCGGCGTGCAGGCCAATGTCGGCGAGGTGATCGCCTGGCGCAATCTGTTCTGGGCCTTGTCGGACGCGATGGTGCGCGATCCAAAGCCCTGGATCGACGGCTATGTGCTGCCCAATATGGATCCGGGCAATGCCTACCAGATCATCGCAACCATGGCCTACACCAAGGTCAAATATATCATCGAACAGACGGTGGCGTCGGGGCTGATCTACCTCAACTCACACGCCAGTGATTTCAAGAATCCCGAAATCCGGCCCTATATCGACCGGTACATGCGCGGCTCCAACGGCTACAAGGCCGAGGAGCGGGTCAAGCTGATGAAGCTGCTGTGGGACTGTATGGCCACCGAGTTCGGCGGCCGGCACGAGCTCTACGAGATCAATTACGGCGGCTCGACCGAAGAGATTCGCCGCTATTGCCTGTTCGGCGCGCAGGCGTCCGGCAACGCCGATCGCTTCAAGGGCTTCGCCGAGGACTGCATGGCGGAATACGATCTCGACGGCTGGAAGGTGCCGGATCTCACCGATCCGGGCGCGCTCAGCTATCACGTGCTGCGCGGAGGGAAGTAGTCTTCATCCTCCCCCACATGCAGGGGAGGTGGCGCGCGAAAGCCCGCCGGTAGGGCAAGTGTTGGCTCGCTCCGGAGCGTCGCTCGGAGCAAGCTAGCCCGCTGCACCGCGCTTGCGCGCGGTCTCCCACCCCATTTCATGGGGGAGGATAAAAGATCAAGCCATCGGCTGCAGGCCGAGCCGGTCCATCAGCAGCTGATCGCGATCACGCTTCGGATTCGGCGTGGTCAGAAGCCTCGGCCCGCAGAAGATCGAATTGGCGCCGGCGAGAAAACACAACGCCTGAGTCTCTTCGCTCATGGTCTCGCGGCCGGCTGACAGCCGCACCATCGATCGCGGCATGGCGATCCGGGCAACCGCGACAGTGCGCACGAACTCGATCGGCTCGAGCGGCGGACGGTCGGCGAGCGGCGTGCCGGCGACGCGGACCAGCATGTTGATCGGCACCGATTCCGGATGCACCGGCAAATTCGCCAGTGTCGCGAT
>Ga0210398_10003542_pt1 | contig 14913 bp, 13 predicted proteins | sample IncBWC4OmetaG_FD_161047 | JGI IMG/M metagenome (GOLD analysis project Ga0210398, IMG submission 161047) | Forest soil microbial communities from Barre Woods Harvard Forest LTER site, Petersham, Massachusetts, United States - Inc-BW-C-4-O | ecosystem: Environmental > Terrestrial > Soil >...
AACCGTTCGGCCTCCGCCGATCTCGGGCGTGCCCTGGGTATTCTCATGGAGAAATACCTGGGACGGGTCTAGGTCGGAACTGGCGGAGTAACCTGTCTCGCGCATCGGTTTGCAGTTTTATGGACCCGTTTGTCCTGAGTCGATGTCGGGTAAATTCAAGAATCTGTCGTAAAGCAACTCAACGACGGGCTGTTCAGCGCCGGTCGCGCCGAACCGGGCCAATCGCGACTCTCATCATCGCCGCCTGTCACGTGCCCTTTTCAGTCTCGTGAAGTTTCGCCGCTGAATGCTGCGTCGCAGCACCTGTACCTTATTGATGAGAATTGCAACAGACAACTTGTCATAAGTATCGGGAAGTGCACAATATGTGACGTGCTTCCCAATAACGAAACAGCAAGCACGAGGGAGAGTCGTGCATTGGCTGAGCTTGGTCCGTTGGCCAACGCCGTTCAGGCGTTGTTTCAGCCGTTTGCACGCATTCTTGCGCGACGCGGTGTGGGTGCTCGAAGCACCAACGAGATGATCAAGCGCGCGTACGTCGCCGCCACAGCTGATGTGCTGCGCGAACGAAACCTACCAGTGACTCCCGCGCGCCTTTCGGTGTTTACCGGACTCACGCAGCGTGAAGTTGAGCAGACCCAAGACACCGCGGGGTTTGCTTCTTACGTGACGCCTCCAGAGGTGGCTCGCGGTGAAGTCATGGCTGCGCTTACTGCGTGGCACGAGGACCCGAAGTATTGCGTCGGGTTCACGGGTACGCCGATGGAGCTCGAGTTGGACGCTCCATCACCAAAATCGAGTTTCACCAGCTTAGCCCGGGAACTAGCGCCCAACCATACTCCGAAAGATCTGCTCGAGATTCTAGTTCGTGCGGGCGCTGCTCGCATAAACGAATCAAGCGGTCGCGTACAGGTGGTTTCTAGAGCGCTAATGTCCGAACCCGACTCACTCGAGTCGATCACTCGTCTCGGAAGAATGGTCCGCCATCTCGCTGAGACTTCCTATCACAACTCACGAACTCCGGATCCCGCGGATCGGCGATTTAACCGAAACGCAATCGCTGATTTCTCTCTAGATCCTGAGGTTGAAGAGGAATTTCGCAAGCACGTTCAAGCTGAAGGTCAGCGCTTCTTAGTTTCTCTTGATACTTGGCTGAAAAAGCAGAAGTCCGTCTCGAACAATGGACGAAGGGTCGGTGTGGCAGCGTTCTACTACGTAGAACCTCGTGATGACGCTGTAGATCAGTCTCCCGACCTCGATCAAGGACTCTCGACAGCTGGTCCGGCAAGTGAACCCCAGTCGAGTTCACGACGTGACAACACTGACGAAGATTCAAATCCGAATTTTATTGACGTATTGAATTACAAGGGACCCAAAACATGAATTCTCGGTCGCTCAAGAAGCTAAACGCTTATTCGGTCGCCGCCATGATCCTCACGGGATCTTCAGTAGCACTTGCAGGCGGCAGTAGCGGCTTGGGTCTGGTCCACGCAAACGGGATCGAAGGCGACGGCGTTTCGCACAGCATCAGCAGCAAGGGTATCGAGGGCGATGGAGTAATCCACGCTCGTCCGGCTGGAATCGAAGGCGACGGCGTTTCGCACAGCATCAGCAGCAAGGGCATCGAGGGCGATGGAGTAATCCACGCTCGTCCGGCTGGAATCGAGGGTGACGGCGTTTCGCACAGCATCAGCAACAAGGGTATCGAGGGCGATGGAGCCGCTCGTCGGGCGGCAGGATCGTCTTCCTCGTTCGTCTCTGAGTCTCATTTTGGTTGCGGCGGCGCCCTCGAGGAGGCCGATTGCGCATTGATGTTTAGCCGCTAAGTACAACCAGCACTGAAGAAAGGCGCCGGCGGACTTGGGTCCTCTGGCGCCTCTCGTTTTGGTGTCTCGTGAATCTTGGCCGCGTAAGGCGAATGTCGGCAGTTCGATCCCGTCAACACAACGCCAAAATCTTTCGATTCAGCAGTGACAGGGGGTGACCAGAGAAATGCGTTTGCAGCTGACAGAGGCTGCAGATTATTACCTCGGCGGATCAAACTACATAAAGCAGGCGCCCGGTCATTCCACCTACACGAGGCGCGGGAAAAGGGGCAGTACAATCTAGGACGGCGAGCCAGCCAAGTCTGACTGACCACGCTCAGTAGCGCAGAACATGACGCCAGTCGATGGGGCGGCGTGATTCGCCGAAAGCGCACAACCGTCGGTGCGTCAAAAGGGCTCCCAAACCGGCGGGATCTGAGCCGCGTGAAATCAGCTACTTGCACAAAGCCGACTGGGTGCGCCAAAACCACTTGCTTTTGACGCATCCCAGACCAGGGGCTAGGGTCGTGAAAGTCGCTCTGTACACCCGCGTCTCGACCGACGGCCAGACCGCGGACAACCAACGGATTGAGCTGGAGAGGGTCGCAGCCGCTCGCGGCTGGCAGATCGTCCGGCTCTATGACGATAACGGCGTGAGTGGGGCTAAGGGCCGGCAGGAGCGGAAGCAGTTCGATTCGCTCCTTAAAGCCGCCACGCGACGAGAATTCGACATGGTGGCCGCCTGGAGCGTTGACCGTCTCGGGAGGTCCCTACGCGATCTAATTGACTTCCTGAACGAGCTCCGTGCTGCTGGCGTCGATCTCTACCTGCATCAGCAGGCTGTCGACACGTCCACTCCTGCAGGTCGGGCGCTCTTCCAGATGATGGGAGTGTTCGCGGAGTTCGAGCGTGCTTTGATCATCGAGCGCGTGCGAGCCGGGATGTCTCGAGCTCGCAAACAGGGCAAGCATTTAGGCCGGCCGAGGATCTCTCTCCAGCTGCGGGCCGACATCCGCAGAGAAGCCGGCAACGGCCTGTCACGGCGTGCAATCGCTAGAAAACTGGAAGTCGGAGACGCCACCGTGCGTCGAGTGCTCGGCGGCTGTTCAACGTAGCTTCGTCCGCCACTCCGAAAGTTGGTAGACCGATGGTTACCGACTTAGGCACGCGCAATAAGTTTGAGATCCGACTCTGGTTCCTCGTAGTGAATCAAACCGTACTTCGGGAATTCGATCATTACGCCACGTTTTAGATAGGACCATTGCGCCTTGGAGTGCTCATCGCTGGCCAGACTAGACGCCAGACGAGCGCCGCAGCGCCACAGACAATTACGGTCCACAGCGCCGCGCGCTCTCGCCGCCCAGGCGTATCTTGCAGGTGCTTGTCAGAGTCCATTGTTATTTATTGCGCTCGCAGGTTGGCGATGTGATTGTGTGACGAGTACTCGCGGATGGTTAACGCAACTCACACCCGGTATTGCGCTTCAACCGCTTCCGGATAGCTTTGCACCTTGCGCTCTATGCTCACGAGCTAGTCGCTCGCTCTTCGGAAGTCCCGCTTTCCCGTTATCGTATAGATCCGCTAGAGCATAGTGTGCTGAATAATGCCCCTGTTCAGCAGCCGCTCGAAGCCATCTAACTCCTTCCGACATCTCGTTCGGTTCTGCTGAGTTGGTTAGCTCTGCTCCAAGATTGTATTGCGCATCTGCGTTATTTAGTTCCGCCGCAGAACGCCACAACTCGATCGCGCGCGAGTGGTCTTTCTCTACGCCGAGACCGAACTCATATGACGCGCCGAGTAGGGACATTGCTTCAGGGGATCCGCGGGCAGAAGCTGTTTCGAGCAACGCAATAGAGCGTATGTAGTCCACTGCGATTCCAATTCCAGTCGAATAAAACCCAGACAACATCACGGTCGCAGGAACGTAGCCTTGTTCGCTCGCTTTCGTGCACCATTCAAACGCCGCTCGATCATCTCGCTCCCCGCCAAGGCCGATCCACAGCAATTTTGCTAGTGCGTGTTGCGCCTGTGGCTCGCCCGCTTTCGCGTGCTCCATGCACCAATTGATCGCTTTTTCTGGAGCCTTCTCGACGTCGATGGTATGTGACGCCAAGAGCGAGACAACCAATCCCAAGTCTCGATCACGCAATCGCCAGAGTCCGTGGAAAATCTCGCGAGGATTCACGGCTGTCAGACTCCGCGAGGCCCCAGCGGCACTGACGCCACCTTGTTCGCAGGGCACCGCGCGTTGTGTGCTGCGGCTCTTTGGTTAAAAGCGTTCGCCTTCAGCGCGTAGTCTTGGATGCTGACGGTTCTGGCGCCAAGCATGTTCATCAAAACAAGACGCTGGCCGAGAAGAACTCGCTGATCGCGCTCGCATCCATCATCTGTTGGACAGCTTTCCGATGTATCAGTTGACTTGGGTTTAGGCGGGAACGGGATCACATTCGATTGCGTTTCGTTTTCATCATTTGCCGCAACTATTGTCTCCAGTGCAAGCGCGACTGCGGCAAGGTCTGCGAGTGGATCCTCGGGGCCTAAGCCGGCAGCTTCCGCCAATCCCGCGCGGGCCAGCGCCTGCTCAATCACGGCTGGTGCCACCGAAAATAGCCCGCTTGGATCTACGAGGCTAACAGGGTTGTTGTGCACATACCGATATGGGTCAATACCACTTAGCCGGCCCATCGGATCAGGCTCGGCGAACCGCCCGACCAGCGGGTCATAGTCTCTGTCCCAGTTCTGGTTAAGGCCAGTCTCTGCCTGGTAGTACTGGCCGGGGAACCGTAAGTCGTAGAGGAAGGTGCCGAGCCCTGCAGGGTTCTGATCGGGCGCAGCCGTACCGAACGGATCGCTATCCCAGCGCCAGGCGAGCGTGCCCGTGCTCGGCTGCGCGACCTTGCGCGGACTGTTCAAGTGATCCGTGTGCACGTAGTAAATGTTCACGCCGCCCGATCCATTGGGCTGCAGCGTCGCCACCGGAATATCTCCCAGCCACACGGTTTCTTCGATGAGGCTTCCGCTGCCACTGTATTCACCGATTAGGTGACCGGCCTCATCCTGCATGAACAGCGTAGTACCAAGTGTGCCGGACTTCTCATACATCTGACCCAGCGCGTTATAGAGGTAATCCGTCGAATCTGCGCTGGCCGTTTCCACCCTTCCGCGGTTGTTATACGTAAAGCTGAGTGTCCCGTAGCTATCGGTGTGTCCTGCCGCATCGTAGCTGTACGAGCGCGTAAGGCCGCCCGTCGTAGCATTCAGCTGGTTGCTCGTAGAACTGACGCCAAATGTTATAGCTGTAGTTCCCGTCTGCGTCAGACGATTTCCGTTTGCATCGTACGTCCAGCCATCTGTAATTGCGGAGGTGGTGGCCCTGGTTAGTCGGTCTAGCGGGTCATACCCGTAAGCCCAAGTGAGCGCGCTATTCGAGGAATCGCTGATGCCGCTGATCCGGTTCGCGTTGTCGAAGCTGTAACCCAGAGTCACGCCGGCAGTCACGATTTGGCTGATCAGTCCATCGCCATTGAATGTGCGGCTGACGGTGGTGCCATCGCCCCAGGTCCATCCATTCACCCCGCCAAAGGGTTCGTAGGTAACGCCAGACAGCACCGTCGTGCCATTCACCTTGACGCTGGTTATCTGATGATTGCTGTTGAAGCCGTAGCCTATAGATTGGCCTGAAGGCGTGACCAGGGCGGTACGGTCCGCATTCGTGTATCCGTAGCCGACCGAGAGATTCGTGCTGCCCACGGTGAGGCCCTTTCCCACCACTCGGCCGGCGAAGTCGTATGTCCAGGAGAGCGAGTGGTTGGCGTCCGAGGCGGAAGTCAGGCGCCCTTTGCCGTAGGTCCCCGAGTCGTACCCAAAGGCGATCGTCTGATCAGTAACCCCACTTAAGGTATACGCGATTGAGGTCACGCGATTCGCCGCATCGTACGTGTACGTCGAGACAGATCCCCGGGCATCTGTAGAGGTCGAGAGATTGCCCCCAGAGTCGTAGGTGTTGCTCGTGGAACCCGTATCCGGGCTCGACTGGCTGGCGAGATCGCTAAAGCCGTTGTACATGTAGCTCGTTGTGAGGCTTCGCGGATCTTGAACCGAGGTCAGATCGTCTTCGGCGTCGTAGCCGAAGTAGGTACTGCCGCTATTGGGGTCCGTGATCTGCGTCAGCCGATTGAGTGGATCGTAGGCATTCGCGGTATTGCGGCTTAGGGGAGCTGCGATCGAGGTCTGGTTCGCGTTGCTGTCGTAGCCGTACGTCGTGGTGACTGCAGACGTGCCCGCCGCATTGATGTCCTGGTAGAGCTCGTTCAGCGTGTTGTATGCCCGGGTGTGGGTGCGATGAAGAGTGTTCGACGGGTCGTAGGTCTTCTCAGCCGTCCGGTTTCCCATGCTATCAAGCGTGTATTGGATCGAATTCCCCGCGCCGTCGCTGATCTCAGTCAGCCGGTGTGAGGTGTCGTAGGTGTAAAGCACGTAGCTGCTGTCGGGCAGAGTGATCTGCTTCAATAGCCCCGTCGCGTAGTAGCTGAAGCTCGTTGTTTCGGTTCCCACCTGGCGCGATGTCAGGCGCAGTCGATTGTCGTAGGTGAGTGTCGTCACCACGCCGTTGGGATCCGTAATCGTAAGCGGCTGCCCGTGGGTGTTGTATGTGTTGTAGGTCGTGACGTTCCCCACTGGATCCGTCACGGTTTGCAACTGACCGCACTGCACGCCTGTCGTGCAGGTGTAGTAGGTATAGGTCGTCGTGCTGTTGACGTCCGTGCGTGGCCCTTTTGCCGTGAGCATTCGCCCGTAACCGTCGTACGTGTACTGCCACTCCCGAGAAACGTTCGGTGTCACGGTAGTGTCCGTGACCGTCTTCGTCAGAACGTTGCCGAACGTCGAATCGTAGGTCCAAGTAGTCGTGCGGTTCGGTTCCGTGATCTTGTCCGGTTGGCGCCAATTCGAATCCCAAGCGGTGGTGATCGTCCTGGCCTGCGACGTTCCGTAGGCCTCGGTGCGCGAAGACTCGAGATTTATCGGCGCGTTGTAGACGTACTTCGTGACGTTACCGTTGTAGTCAGTGCGCTGCGTGATGTTGCCACTCGCATCGTAGGTTCGCGCAGCATCCTCGCCGCAGCCAGGGCACGGATAGTTGGAGGACGTCGTCCGATATGTGCCCCATATAAGGCTTTGGTTGTTGGTGCGCTGCGTACCAAGCGGATCAGTCACCTTGACATACGCGCCCGATCCCGACAGCGAATAAGTGTACTGATACTCGTTGACACTAGTCGACGCACCATACGATGTCGCCGCCTGATACGACGAGTTGTAGGTCCAATTAACATAGGCGTTGTTGCTCTCGTCGGTAATGGACACGAGCAGCCCGGACAAGGAGGTCGAGTAGCTGTACTGGTGCGTTGACAAGTCCTGATAGGTCACCTTGGTTAGGCGATTGTATGTCGATTCATGCGTGTACGAGATGGTGTTGCCCGATGGATCGGTGATCGACGAGAGCTGCAGCGCGCCATTGTCCTTCGTATAGTTGAAAGTAAGCGTGTGTCCAAAGGCGTCCGAAACCGATGCTGGCGGATCGCCGAGTCCAGATCCCGAGTTGTAGCTGACCGTGATCGGATTCTGCCCCCGCTGTGCGACCGTGAGGAGCTGTCCCGCGGAGTTATATGTCTCGATCGTGTCGTCCGCAGTCTGGTACGACCAGCCGCCCGAGGTCTGAATCAGGCTGTCAGAGACATCGCCGTCCGGCGAATACACCCCACTGTACTCATTGAAGACAATCACGCGCCCATCGGGGCGATACGCGTAAACAGTGTTGTAAGTGTTCTCACTGTCAGTGATTGAGACCGGGATAAGAATTTGGAAGTACGTTGCTGACCAGCCGCCACCGAGGTACATCCCCGCCCCAGACGTCGGTTCGGTCGTCACCTTCCAACTATTGTAATAACGAGTGAACTTTATCGGGATAGATCCCGCCCCGGCGTAATCGACCTCCTCGACGTGAACGTTGCCGCTCGATGCATCTACGGGATCGCCTTTCGGTAAGCATCCCGAACCCGCATTGGCCCCACCAGACTTCGATGGTCCTGACTGACATGGCGGCGCGCCGGTTTGCTTGACTGGAATCTGAGTCGAGGCTTGCTGGCCGCAGTACGGTCCGAGCTGAGGCCCGCTCGCCTGATATGTGAAGTTGTAGCCCGTTAGGCAGCTCATCGTCCGGCCGCCAGTAATACTCCAATACACGCCCCACGTGCCGCCGGAACATCCGGCGCTGTGCGTGCCAGTAAGTTCCAATGTGCTTACCCACGTCTGGCCCACCTGCTGCCCATCACTGTTTGTGGAGCTGTAAAGGGATGGGCCGCCGATGTTTCCACTGCAGGCGATTCCGTTAGGCCAGATGTAGTCGTAATTCAATATCCAGGTGAAAACCTCATCCGGGGCCGCGAATCTCGGACTTCCGGAAACGCCATACTCCCAGGGCGTGAAATCGCCAGCAGCTGAAGGACACGCCGATCCGCCGACGTAGCCACACGTCTTGGGCGTGTTGAACGGAGTCCCCGCAGACGCGTGATTGCCGAGCAGCGCCACGGCGAAGGTCATCGACAGAACAAACGCAATCACAGATGCCAGACGAGGCACCCGCAGTCTAGACAGACTCTTCATCGAGACCTCCCCGATTTATTCTTCACTGAGCGCTCTTCTGAGAGCGCTCACGACCGCGCGCATCTTGCCGGTCCATGATGGAAGGCCGCAATAGCCGTCACACAACGTTCGCTAAGTGCTCCCGGGGAGATGAGATCAGAACGATTCTCGCGACAGATTGCGTCCGACTTTACATGCCCGTCGCTGGCTCCCATCATTGCGAGATGGGAGTGTCGCGTCGCACGCTTCTAATTCTCTGCGTCGTGGCGGTGGCTGCATTCGTCGTCACACTGATCGCTGCTCACAGGCCGCAGGAGGCCCGCACAATCAAGCCGGAACCCGCGACAGCACCAGCTCCGGACGCCTTGAGAATGTCCGATCCACGTCTCTCTGCTGTAGCGGCTCCAATGTGGAGGTCAAATCCCGCGGCTCAGAAGGCAGGTCCGCCTGATGCCAATGCTGACAGATCGTCTGCGACCTCTGCCGAGGATGCAGCAAGGGCTGCTGCTCAACTTGCACAAGCTCAGAGCCAGTCCAATTGACCAGATATTAAAGTCACTGGCGATATCCACGATTCCAAAAGCGATCACTTGAAAGCGGCCCTATGGGGAGACGTTTTCGCTCGCCCATCACGATCACAACCAACTGTCAACAGACACCCGTTGCTGCACTGCCCACTCAAAGCGAACAACAAAAAGTGGCTGTTAGATAGAACTTCCCCCGCAGCGTGGGTTTCTAACTCTTGTCGATTCGATCTTGGGGCGTGACTTACGACCCAACTACACCGAAGGAAATAGACTGTGAAGACTTATAATCCTTTGTATTGGAGTGTTCCTCTGTCGGTCGGCTTCATGGTTCTTGGCGGCGCGATCGTCCACGTCTCGAACACGGCTCGCCAGGCTTTGCCTCAATTAGCTCAGACGACTCAGGCGGTAAACAACGCGTCACAAACTGCGCGCGACGTGGCAAAGAATGCTCCGCAAACGGCAGGCAATGCTGGTAGGCAATTTGGACAAGAGGCTGTAGTAGGGGCTGTCCAGACGGCAGTAGACCCTCAGCACCTTGTCACTGACCGACTACCGACTGCCGCGCAGGCCGCGGTAGATCCGATGGGAGCTGCGGTCAGGGCAATTGGCGATATAAAGTTCTAGCGCCGATTGACAGAAACGTGCCCATACAGGTCCGGCAACCCCGGCTTGCTGGTTGCGGCCCTCGCTACTGCATGCTGGGCGCATGTCCCGCGGTCGCCGCCAACGTCCCGACCCGTTGTTGCCAGTCAATGCGCCTCGCTGGCTCGTGGTTCGCAATCAGCTATCCCAAGCGATTGAATGCGATCAGCTGCCGCCGTTGAGCGATCTGCGCGCAGCGCTCGAGCGGGAGCGGGCGGAACGTTGCCTGGATGGCTGGACAGTCGAGGAAATACCTAAGTCGGGAGCGTTCTTTTTCTGCGCCCTTGACGATGAACGATGCTGCGTCGCGATTGAGAGTTACGCACCAGGAACTGCGCCAATGCGGTAAATACCGAAGCTTGTCGCCAGGGAACTCTGCGATCCGGTGCGCGGTACAATTCCCAGGAAAATGAAGAAAAAGCGAAAAAGCACTCGCAAGACCAGAGTTCTCCTTGTACGAGCCAAGACAGAAAAGCTGCCGGACCTCGCTAAGGCGCGCGCCGTTATATCCAACTCGACGGGGCGGGTGCAGATCATTGACGAGAACGGACATCCACTGCCATTTCTAGATGCCGACATAAGCCTTGGGTACGAGCGGGTATCTACCAGCAGAATGAAGGTAATACATCGGGTTGCTTCCGATCCTCGCGGGTTTTATCGAGACCCAACCACCGAGCTCATGCGTTTCGCGACACTCATGGGTGTAGACACGAATACTCGAGAAATAGATGGCGAACGGATCAGCGTGACGGCGGTGGTGGTCGCGCGTGGCGTGCATTATTTGCCCAATAAGACGCCCCCGACATGGACGGCTGAGTTTTCAGACCAACCCGCTCATGTCTGGCTAAATACAAACATCTCGCCCGAGGTGGTTGGATGGGTCAACTCTATCGGTGGTGCGCTACGGTCAAATCTTCCCCAACCGGTTGGTGTAATTGTCGACTCGGAGCTTGATCGACTCCCACGTATTAACAGTCGCGAGGAACCTATGGTGGGCGAGGTATATCGCCCGGACGGCTACGAGTTTGTCTATGCATCGCCGCATCACAGCGCATCGGAGCACGTCGGCAACGCAATTATGGCCATTTGCGACAAAAGAGCGTCGGCCGTGCTGAAGGAACTAGCGTCCAACTTGGACGCGCGGGGATGGCTGCGCGGAGGAGACCCCCACCAATGGATGACCGCATGGCGCATGTGGCCCAGAGAGTGGGTCTCGTGGCGGAAGCGAAGCTCAGCTGCTTGATAACGTGCGCCCGAGATAGGAGTTAATTGTCGTCCATAGAAGTTCGGGGAGCTTCTCAGCGCGCCGGCTTCACTTCCCGCCTCATGTGCAGCTTCGCCTGCCGCCCGCACTGATCGCACGACTGCCATACGAACAGCTGCATACCCTCGCCGAGGTCTGCCGGATAGGTGAACTCGTGAGCCCGCTTTTCAATGCGCCCGCACGAACCGCACTCAAGCCAGACGAGAAATGTTGCGGGGTGGCCTTCCTCCATGAGCGCCGACTATAGACTTGAGGAGGAATGTACGCCGAGCAGGATATCTGCTTAGTTTGTGCAGAAACGCATGCTGCCCCGCTTGACCCCGAGCCGGGCTAACCGCCTCTCAGCTCATCTTCGGTTTCTGTTCTTGGGCCGGCGGCGAGTTCGCCAAACGTCTGAAAATAGCGTGGCTCGTATTCTCCGGCTGAAGTGATACGTGCGATCGGCATCACCTTCTTAAACTGACTGAGGTCTTTCAAATTGAGTCTTTGATAAAGCTGTATGTAAGACACTGGGAGATAGACGCGGTGAGTGTCTTTGTCGCGATAGCCGCTGAAAATCGGCAGAATCTCAAGATAGGCGTCGGGGGCGCTAGGGTTTCCAGGAATTCGTTCCGCGTACCCGCAGTAAACTTTCCCATCATCCAACGTGAGCATGATCATCTTCGCACGCTGTATGGCCCCGTAGAAAAGACAATCCAATGAGTTCGTTACCCGTCGCCTAAAGAGGCTCGCTATCACCGCATCATTCGGGTAGAAAATATTCAGCATTAACGCGGCGAGCGGTCCAAACAGGCAGGTCAGGAACGAAATGCCCAACGCTTCTGACTCAATCTGCTTCCCGGCCGGCGCAGACAGGCTTAGCCACACTTTCTTGGTGGCGCTCGGGTCTACAGTTATGTACGCGGCGATCAATATCGCAGCCAGTCCGACTAATGACAGCCGGAGCATCACTTTAGGCCCCGGGAGATTCGACAGGCGCGATAGCCAGGCGCAAACGCTCAAAAGCCCTGCGAAGCCGACGACCCAAAACGTGATTGTCCACAACCCACTACCAAATAGAGGCTTTGCTGCGCCCCAAATAGCGCGCACAGAGACCATGGAGTATCCGACCGATAGGAGCGCCGCATACAGGTACCAAATCGGACGTTCATTAGGCCGTTGCCTCGCGTAGTGATAGAGCGCAACCGCCGATGCGAAAAGGGCGAGGAACGGCGCAAGGCCAAGGGTCAGGATGAGGAGTGCTACTCTGCCGGGCGGCAGTGAGATCGCTGCCTCACAGACCATCACCGCCAGTCTCGCGAAGATCAGGACACACAGCCCAGCTACGGCGATCCAAAAGGAAACAAGTGCCGCCGGTGTCCGAGCGAGAAAATACTTGGTCGAATGAGATATCGAAACGAATAGAAAGCCGCCCAATACAGGCAGCGCGAGTACATTTAGCTCCAATCGTTCCCCGCTGAAACTAGGAGCTAGTCAATCCGCTATGCGGACTTGGCCTCTTTCACGTCCCACTCCGCCTGATCGCGCCCCAATCGGGCAAGCTCTTCCTTCCCGTTTTCGGTGGCAAGATAGGCCTGCACGTCGACGCTCACCCCGCCTGATTTCTCCAAGCGAACTGGCATCTTTGAGACTGGCTTGGCTGGGGCCAGAAGGTCTTCGATAAATTTGACCATCGCAGCTCCTACGGATCGCTTCCAGTATGCGGGCGAATTGCTCGATTTCAAAATTCACTCCCGCCAGAACCGTGAGGCGCTGCGCTGTGGTACCCCCAGGGAGGGCTTTCTAGCACATTACGTTCAATGAGGTGTCCACGGAGCCGAATAACCCCTGGTGAGAATCACCTTTTGACGGACCCACGACGGACCACAAGAGAAGAATATAACTAAATATATTATATTTCAATGTCTTATACAATACTTAGACATACAGGCAGCCTAGCTCCAAGAGAGCAGTTACGAGGTCTTCAAACGCGCACTCAGAACTCGCTGCCACACGGGAGCATCCATGGACCTGGGAAGCGCAGGTTGTAGGCAAACCCCGACTGCGCCAGATTTCAATCACTCCTCGGTTCGCTTTGGGAACATATACGTCGCCGTCTCGGTCCGCTGGTTTGGGAACGCACGAAGAATGACTTTTCTGCTCACGAGGTATCCGGCAGCGAATTTCAATTCAGCGTCATACTCCGATGCAGTGTTACCTCCGTGGAGTTCCAGCGTGAAGCCCCTCTCGCTCGGCTTGAGATCCGCTGATTTCACATCGCCCAGATCGCCATACGCGGACAGTGGGACGAACACTACCTGACCGCCTTCGCTTACTTGGACTGCGGCCACTATTTGCTTTGGCAGTTCGTCCACGTCTCCACCCCAAAGAAGAGCACTCTTGTAGGGGTACGAGCTCCCAAGGGCTGTCAGCGACAAAGTCACGTGAATGGGTTCCATACCTGGACCGGTCAACGAGAGCTTCGTGCTCCGGTTAGGTGCCAGCGCCACCAGAGGAAGGTCTCCCGCTTGCACCTCAAGCATCAACACGAGAGCCAAAACCGCCCCCAGTGACATCGAGAAGATTCGTCGCGTGTTCATGGAACAACCCTTAAGCAATTGTCGTGACTATCCGCGATCCGCTTACGCACGTTGGGCGCCTCGACGATGCATCCCGTCGACGCCGTATGATTGCCCGCATCGTTGTCCCCGTGGATTCGCAACAGGGTCCTCCCAAAGGTGTTTGTTCCCTTGATCGGATCCAGGCTCATCGTCATTGGCCCCGTATTCGCGCTGTAATGAGGTGGGCCTATCGAATACGTCCCCTGTGGAATTGGCCCAGCGTCATCACCACGGTACTGGGCCTGAACGTCCTGCATGGCTGGATTGTTCAGTCCCGCGCCATACCCGGAGTAACCGCCGTTGGCGGTGTAGTCGACGTTTCCGCTCAGGTCGACGTGGGTCAACTGTCCCGTCGCCTGACTGTAGATCCAACAGAGTCCGAAAGGATCGATATAGATAACAGGGTTGCCGCTCGCGTAAGCGTAAAGCGAGAGGCTACCTCCAAGGAGTCCGAGCGGGTCTGACTCTATGTATCGACCTACGACTGGGTCGTAGTCCCTATTCCAGTTTTGGTTGAGTCCGGTCTCAACCATGTAGTACTGCCCCGGAAACCGCAGGTTGTAGACGAACGTGCCCAATCCTGACGGGTTTTGATTCGGCGCAGCGGTTCCGAATGGGTCCGTATCCCAACGCCAGACCAAAGTGTCAGTCGTGGGCTGAGCAACCTTCCGGGGGGCGTTTAGATGATCGCTATGCACGTAGTAGATGTTCACGCCGCCCGATCCGTAGGGTTGGAGGGTCGCGACGGGGATGTCTCCTAGCCAGACGGTCTCCTCGATTAGGTTTCCGTTGGCACTGTACTCACCGATGAGATGACCGGCTTCATCCTGCATGAACAGCGTCGTACCAAGTGTGCCGGACTTCTCATACATTTGGCCGAGGGCGTTGTAGAGGTAGTCAGTAGAGTCCGCACTGGTCGCCTCCATTCGTCCGCGGTTGTTATACGTAAAGCTGAGTGTCCCGTAGCTATCGGTGTGACCGGCCGCATCGTAGCTGTACGAGCGGGTGAGGCTGCCCGTAGTCGAATTCAGCTGGTTACTCGTGGAACTCACGCCAAAGGTGATGGCGGTCGTTCCGGTCTGCGTCAATCGATTACCGTTCGCGTCGTAAGTCCAGCCATCCGTGATAGCGGATGTGGTTGCGCTGGTGAGCCGATCGAGCAAGTCATAGCCGTAGGTCCAGCTGAGAGCGCTATTGGAGGAATCGCTGATGCCAGTGATTCGATTGGCGTTGTCGAAGCTGTACCCGAGCGTCACGCCCGCCGTGACGATCTGGCTTATGAGGCCGTCGCCATTGAAGGCGCGGTTGACGGTGGTGCCATCGCCCCAGGTCCAGCCGTCTACGCTGCCGAAGGGTTCGTACGTCACGGACGAGATCACCGTCGTGCCATTCACCTTGACGCTGGCTATCTGGTGATTGCTGTTAAAGCCGTAGGC
>Ga0210398_10003544_pt1 | contig 14911 bp, 15 predicted proteins | sample IncBWC4OmetaG_FD_161047 | JGI IMG/M metagenome (GOLD analysis project Ga0210398, IMG submission 161047) | Forest soil microbial communities from Barre Woods Harvard Forest LTER site, Petersham, Massachusetts, United States - Inc-BW-C-4-O | ecosystem: Environmental > Terrestrial > Soil >...
CCGCTTTCCGCTCGTGGCTGGAGACCGAAGGGGTGAAGAACATCAATAACGTGAATAGCAAGCTGAAGGCTGCTACTTCGTGGTATTCGATTTATGGAGTGGAGCCAGCGCTGGTCGGGGCTTAGGGTTTGCGTTTTTGTCGGCGCGGGCGAATTCGCCCGCGCATCTCGTAATCAGTAGTCATGTGATCGGGCCGATCCCAACTAGGAGGATCGATGCTAACTGGTTCTCTGCTTATCTTGTTTGCCGTTCTGGCGGCAGTTCCCGCAAAGCCCGTCGACGTCGTTCCCGACTTTCGCGATCTCACCATAAGAACTCATGCGACTATGGGCAGTCGCCACACCCTCGAGACGACCTGGTATTTCAAAGGTCCGCGCATGCGGTCCGAAATAAAAGATCTCGAATCTTCGGACCAGCCGGCGCACGTCAACATCTACCAATGCGATCAAGGAACCAGAGTTTTACTCAATGAAAACTCGAAGACCTATAATTCCTTTCCCGCTGACCCATTGGAGATGCGTGAGACCGCGCGCCTGGCTCCTGAAATCCCGTTAAGCGGGGGCGAGGTCACGGTTACGACTGACTCAGTCGACACAGGCGAACGGCGGCAGGTTGGCAGCTACCAAGCCCACCATGTCAAGACCACCATCACGGTTGAGCCAGGGCCAGAGGCCGTCAGCCACGAAAGCAAAACGGAAGTTGACGGATGGTACCTCGACCTGCCCGGACTATATTGTCAGGACAACAATGACAAGAGAATGGGCTGGAGTATGGCATGGCCGGGTCGCCGTGATCGCATAGTATTCAAGCAGATCGGCACGGCGCGTCGGGGTTTCGCCATTGAAGAGACCACCACGCAGAGCGAGGCGAAAAAAGTCTTCGTGCACAAGACTGAGCTACTGGAGATGTCTGAAAAACCTCTGGATGAATCTCTGTTCGAATTACCGGCGGGGTATTCGCCAGCTCCACCAAGAACTCGACAGTGACGAGCCCGAAGCTTCAAACCGCTCTTATTACCGGTGCTTCCGGAGGCATTGGATACGAGTTGGCCAAGCTGTTTGCGCGCGATCACTACAACCTTGTGCTGGTGGCTCGCAGTGCGGAAAAGTTGAACCAGGTTGCGGCTGAACTGCAGAGCCAGTTCGGCGTTACCGTGAAAACCGTGGGGCTAAATCTGGCTGCGCCACCAGCTCCTAAATTCCTGTTCGATCAGCTGGAGCGCGAGGGATTGAAGATCGACGTTCTCATCAACAACGCCGGATTCGGCGGGTTTGGCGAGTTTGCCGAGATGGCGGAGGAAGAAATTCTAGGGCAGATCCAGCTCAACATTGCGGCGCTCACTCATCTGACGCGCTTGTTCCTGCCGCCAATGTTGGCGAGGCACAGCGGAAAAATTATGAATGTGGCTTCCACCGCGGCTTTTCAGCCGGGGCCGTTGATGGCGGTTTACTATGCCACCAAGGCGTACGTGCTTTCGTTTTCGGAGGCGCTGGCGAATGAAGTTGCGGGATCGGGAGTGGTGCTCAGCTGTTTTTGCCCGGGTGCCACCGACACTGGATTTGCCAAGAGGGCTGGGACCGAAAATTCGAGGTTGTTCAGAAAGCTCCGGCCGATGAATGCGGAAGCGGTCGCGCGGGATGGGTATCTCGGGTTGATGGCCGGGCGGACGCTAGTCATCTCGGGAGTGCAGAATTGGCTGGTGGCGGAGTCGGTGAGATTTGCGCCGCGAAAAATAGTGACAGCGGTTTCGCGGTGGGTGGCGGAGAAGGTGGAGTAGACACGGTCCAAGTCCGTGGCCAAGAAGCTGCTAGGTTTCGGCCAGCCCAGATTCCAGGTCGTCGAGAATGTCGGCGATATCTTCGATGCCGACCGATATGCGCACCATGCCGTCGGTGATGCCGATCGCTTTGCGTCCCTTTGCGCCTAAGCCCGCGTGCGTCATCGTGGCCGGATGCGAGATCAGTGTCTCGACTCCGCCCAGCGATTCTCCCAGGGAGCACACGCGCAGTTCCTTCAGCATTTTGTTGGCGTTTTTCAGCGATCCAGTCTCAAACGTGATCATGGAACCGAAGCCGCTCATCTGTCTCTTTGCCAGCTCATGTTGCGGATGATCGGGCAGGCCGGGATAAAACACCTTGCTCACCTTTTTGTGTTTCGCCAGAAACTCCGCGACCACGCGGCCATTGCGATCGTGGATTTCCATGCGCGCGGCCAGCGTTTTCACACCGCGCAGCACCAGCCAGCATTCGAACGGCGAAAGGATTGCCCCTGCGGCCTTCTGCAGAAAGGCCAGCTGCTCGGCTTGCTCGCGCGTGCTGCATACCACCACGCCGCCCAGTCCGTCGCTGTGTCCGTTGAGAAACTTTGTCGTCGAGTGTAGGACCATGTCCGCGCCCAATGCCAGCGGCTGCTGAAAGTAGGGCGACATGAACGTGTTGTCGACCACCAACTCGACTTTCCGGCGGCGGCAAATCTTGCTGATCGCAGCTAGATCGCTCAAGCGCATCAGAGGATTCGTGGGGGTCTCCACGTACACCATGCGCGTGTTCTTACGCAGGGCGCGTTCCACATTTTCTGCATCGGAAGTATCCACGTAGGAAAACTCCAGCCCGAAGCCGGTCAGCACCTGGTTAAACAGGCGGGGCGTGCCGCCATACAAATCATTGCCGCAAACCATGTGGTCGCCAGACTTCAGCAGGCTCGCGACTGCGTTGATCGCGGCCATGCCGCTGGCAAATACGGGCGCAGCCACGCCGCCTTCGAGCGATGCCAGGTTCTGCTCAAGCCGCGTCCGGGTGGGGTTTGAGACTCGCGAATATTCGTAGCCTTTGTTCTCGCCGATACCCTGCTGCACGTACGTGGAAGTGGGATAAATCGGTACCGTGACCGAGCCGGTCAGGGGATCAGGCTCTTGTCCATCGTGAATAGCGCGAGTGGCAAAGCCGGCTTGTCGGTTCTTTTTCATGAACACCCTCTACAGCCGATTTAGATGCCGCCCTCGAAAATCTTTTTCGACAAGTAACGCTCCGCGGAATCTGGAATGATGGTGGCCACGCGTTTCCCCGTGCCCAGACGGCGCGCTACTTCCATAGCGGCGAATACCACGGCTCCCCCGCTCGAACCGGCCAGCACGCCTTCCTGCGCTGCCAACTGCTTCACGGTCGCAAAGGCATTGTCGTCCGTCACTGCAATCACTTCATCGCAGACAGCTGGGTCAAACGTCTCTGGGATGAAATTATTCCCGATCCCTTCCACTTTATGCGGCCCCGGAGCACCGCCCCCAAGTACGGAGCCTTGGGTTGTCACGGCAACCGCCAGCACTCCCGGCACGTGCTCTTTCAGATAGCGCGCCACCCCAGTGAAAGTTCCGCAGGTGCCGCAGCCTAAAACCACGGCGTCCACTTTTCCGCTCATCTGCTCGAAGAGTTCGACGGCCGTGGTTTCGTGGTGATAATCGGGATTCGCCATGTTCTCGAACTGCCCGGCCATGAACGCGCTGCGGTCCGTGGCGACCAGCTCTTTGGCACGCCGAATCGCGCCCTGCATGCCCTCTTCGTCCGGAGTGCGTTCCACCTCGGCTCCCAAGGCGAGCATGATGGTTACTTTCTCCTGCGAGAAGTTTTCCGGCACAAACAGCTTCACCTTGTAACCGCGATTCACCCCGATCAGTGCTAACCCAATCCCTGTGTTGCCGGCTGTGGCTTCAACGATGGTCCCGCCGGGCGCGAGCCTACCCTCCTGCTCTGCCCTGCGGATGATCCCGATGGCGGCGCGGTCTTTCACGCTGCCTCCGGGATTCAAGTACTCGAGTTTTGCGAAGAGGTCGGCCGAACCTGGAGCGACTAGCCGCTTCAAGCGAAGCATAGGAGTTCCGCCGACCAGATCCGTAATGTTGTCAGCGACTCCCAGATGAGAGGCTTCGGGGTTTTTCAGGTGCACGCTACAGGGTAAGGGCAGAGTCCGGAATCGTCAATGGAACGAGCCATCTGGTCCTCGTCAAAACCGTTACCGTCGTCATCCTGATCGTATATTTCTTGTCTTCTTCTCATGCAGCTTGCACTCAGGGTTTTCTTCAACCTGCCGATGCTTCAGAGTAGGCGCGAACTTCTCCGGGAGACCTATGTATCGACGAATGCTCGGACTAGCCTTTCTCTGTGTCTGCTTGGGCGGAGGTCGAATCGCCCTGCAGGCGCAGGAATTCAAGCTGTTTGACCGTATGGTTCAGGTGCATGGCTTCGCCTCGCAGGGATTCGTCTACACCAACGACAACAATTGGCTGACCATGAACACGAGCCAAGGCAGCGCGGCGTGGACTGATTTCGGGCTCAACATGTCGTCGGAGGTCACCGATAGGCTGCGGATCGGCGCCCAAGGTTACAACCGCAACCTCGGCCAACTTGGACAATACCATCCCTCGCTGGACTGGGCGTTTGCGGATTATCGCTTCAAGAGCTGGTTCGGGCTTCGCGGCGGAAAAGTAAAAACCACGCTCGGTCTCTATAACGACACTCAGGACCTGGATTTCCTACGCCCCTTCGCGCTGCTTCCGCAAAGCGTCTATCCCATAGACCTAAGAGACGCCACCATTGCTCACCTCGGTGGCGATGTCTACGGCACGATTTCCCTCAAGCATCGTTTCGGCGATCTTTCTTACACGGCTTACGCTGGGCATCGCAACGACAGCATCTATAGCGGCTATCCGTTTTATTTAGGTAGTTTCGGAGGCCATATTACGAGCTTTGGCGGGCTGCAGTACGGCGCGGATCTTCGCTGGAACGCGCCGCTAAAGGCCCTTCTATTCGGAGCATCACGCGTGAATGAGGACATCACCAGCAGGGGCACGGCGATAAACCCGTTTAACCCTTGGGCAGGGTTGGTGCCATACGCTGAAGCCTCGAAGGCCGACTGGACTAATCAGTTCTACGGCGAGTACACCGTGGGCAGATTGCGGATCGACTCGGAGTATCGCCGTTACTGGCGCAACCAACAACTCTTCGGCGGCACTTCCGAGAGCTTAGCCGACGTACGCGGTTGGTATGTGTCCGGAGCTTTCCGGATCAGCAAACGCCTTCAAGTCGGCTCCTACTACTCTCACTACACAATCACGAACGTCGTAAGCGGAGCTCTCTCCGCAGTTTATCCTTCGACGACTGACACTGGCCTGCCCGCGGATCACGACTACGACAAAGTCATCACTGGGCGAGTTGACCTGAATCGGTTCTGGAACGTGAAAATCGAAGGCCATTTCATGAACGGCTATGGCAGCGGCCCCTACCCGAACGGATTCTATACACAAGTGAATCCGCAAGGCTTTAAGCCCAACACCAATGCTTTGGTCGTCAAGACCGGCATTAATTTCTGAAACCCGATAAGCAAGGGAGAACGGGAATGAAGTGTCCAAAAATACTCCTCGCTGGTGCCGGGTTGATGATCCTCGCAGCACTCAACGCCCGGGCCGTCGACGTCAAGCTGATTGCAAATTCCAGCGTTAAGGCAGATAGGATTTCCCCGGACGAGATTAAAAGAGTGTTTCTGCGGCAGGAGAACTCGCTCGCTGACGGTAGCCACGTCGAACCCGTGCTGGAGAAGGATGGACCATCCCACGAAGCCTTCTTGAAAATGTATATGGGCAGGACCGACGACGATTTGCAGACATACTATCGCGCGTTGGTATTTACCGGGAGAGGCTCGATGCCGAAAGCATTGGATTCTGATGCCGAAATGGTGGCCTACGTGGCCAGGACGAGGGGTGCGATCGGATATATCAGTGCAGAAACCAGCTCAGAAGGCGTGAAAACTCTAGCCGTCGCCTACGCTGGGGAAAGTGCCCAAAGAACGCTAATTACCCGGATCGAGCCGGAATACCCCGAGACTCTCAGGCGCCTCAACATCGGCGGGACGGTGCGGTTGCGCGTTACTATCTCAGCCAAAGGCAACATCGAAGACGTCCAATTGCTGGGAGGCAATCCGATTTTGGGTGAGTCTGCCATATCCGCCGTGAAGCGATGGATCTACGCTCCCAGCCACTCGCGTACAGTTGCCGAGGTCAGTATCCCTTTTGATACGAGCCACTGAAAATTCCCAAGTCACACCCAGTAGAAATAGGTTCCTGGTTTGGCCAGCTGAGGGTGGTCGGTTACTTGGTCTCCGACTGTGCCGACTGCAAGCCTGCGTAGTAGCCGCTCTTGGTTCGTACGACAAGCTTTTTGTGTCCTTTGGCCTTGGCCTCGACACGGATCTCCCGGAAGCCGCCAGTGGCTCGGGGATTAGTCGGCTTGTAGCCGATGGTGTATTGATTGCGGATGTCGTGTGCGACCTGCCGGCTGATCTCATCTACCTCGTCTAGAGTGGCGGGGAAAAAGGCGAGTCCACCGGTTCGTTGCGCGATGATCTCAAGGGCTTTCCGCGCCCGCTTGGGGTGCTCTTCATCGCCGAGGAGCCCTATGGCATACAGCACCGGACCGTTCTCTACCTCCAAACGCTTGACCGTCTGTTCCAGGCTGTCCCGGCTGGCATTGTCTTCTCCATCCGTCACCAGGAACAAGACTTTTCTCTCCAGCCTGGCATACTTGAAGTTGGCGGCTGAGGCCTCCAACGCATCGTAGAGCGCCGTTCCGCCCTTGGCATCAATCTTCTCCAATGCTTCTTTGAGCCTCAGCAGGTCGTTAGTGAAGTCCTGGTCGAGATAATACTCGTCGTTAAAGTTCACAACGAACACTTCATCCTGCGGATTGCTCGCCCGCACCAGGTTCAGCGCGGCTTGGTTCACTTTGGCCCTTTTCTCGCGCATCGACCCGGAGTTGTCGATCACAATTCCCATGGACACGGGAATGTCTTCATGCCGGAACGAAATGATCGTCTGGGGTTTCCCGTTCTCGAATACGGAGAAGTCGTCGCGGTCAAGGTTGGTCACAATATGCTGCTTGTCGTCCACCACGGTAGCGTGCAGCAGGACTTCATCGACATCCTTGCGGATGACAAAGGTTCCGTTCTCGGCGGAAGGTTGCTGCGGGTTTGAAGTTGCAGGGGGCGATGCGGGGGTGGGTGCGGGCGGCTGAGACTGACTAGGTTGGGATTGCGTCGATGGGGGTTGGACAGTCTGTGACTGGGGGTAGAAAGGCCTTGACGCCTGCAGCCCGGCAAAAGTCTGCGTGAGCAGCGAGACTGCGATTGCGGCCCAGATCGTGTAGATTAGAACACGAAAAAAGCTCCCGGCCCGGTCATTCCTGGGGCCCGTAATATCCGGTCCTGGCATACACTCGGAGTGGCGGCAATCCTTTCGGGGGCAATAACTTCACCCTAATCTTACGCCATTTGCCGTCCCGCATTACTATTTTGGGACGATACCCCAGCACGTACTGATTGCGAAGTTCGACTCCGATCTTGGTGGCCACATCAGCGAGGTCATTAGGATTCTCGACGGTAAAGGCACGTCCACCGGTCAGTTCCGTGATCTCACCCAGCAATGCCGGACCCAGGCGTTCCTCCTCGGTGGGGAAATACCGGTCATAAATGCCGATGGCATAAATCATTACATCCGCTTCTTTTGCCAAAGCCTTGATCTCACTCTCGGTGTAGCGGCTGTGATTATCGCCTCCATCAGAGATGATCAGGAGTGCCTTCTTCGGGTACTTAGCCTCCCTCATTTTTGTGATGCCCATGTAGATGGCATCGAGCAGGGCCGTCCGCCTGCGCGGCACCGTGAATACGAGTTTGCCCTGGATGTCATCCACCGAACTGGTGAAATCGTTGATCACCTCGGGCTCATCGGAGAACGTGATCATGAAGAATTCATCCTGCGGGTTGGCGGTCTTGAAGAACTCCACCACCGCGTCTTTGGCCCGGTCCATCTTGCTGCTCATGCTTCCGCTGGAATCGAAGATCACTCCCAGTGAGACCGGAGCGTCCTCACTCGAGAAAGACTTGATGTCCTCTTTCGAGCCGCCTTCAAAAAGCTCGAAATTCTCTTTCTCAAGGCCAGTCACCAGGCGGTTCATGGGATCGGTAATCGTGACCGGGACCAGGACCAAATCTACGTCTACCTTCAGGGGACGCACATGGGTACTCAGGGAGGGAGAGACCAGGCTCTGCGCGGCGACTTGTTCGCTGGTCTTGTCTTTTTCCACCTCACGGGGCTGAATGTGGACGTCATTGACCTCAGCCTGTCCGAAAGCCGGGAGCGGCGAGGCGCAGACTACGGTCAGCGCAAAAAGCGAAATCAATACGCAACGCAGGGTCGCGATTCTGTGCAGGGAGCCAGAAGCTGGGTTCCAGGGTCGAACCGGGCGGGAGTTCCGAACAAAATTCCGAACTAAATTCCGACCTTGGGCCTTGGGTCGAGAGAGCCGGCGCCCATCCAGGAGGGCCATAAGCACCTCATTTGGCCGCGATAGTATCACAGCTTGGCACACGGGGTCCCTGTTATTTTTGTCAAATCTTAGTGACAATCCCGAATCGGCGGGCTATTCCGGCCGCTGGGTTCCGATCCGGTAAGCTCCCAAACGGGGGCTCGATGCCACCTTGTTACAATCATTAGTCTCCATGGCTGACATTCATCCCTTTCGCGCTTTTCGCTATGATCCCCTGCAGCTGTCCCTTTCCCAAGTCGCAACCCAGCCCTACGACAAGATCACGTCCGCCCTGCAGGATCGCTATTACGCCGCCAGCCCGTACAACCTCGTGCGCATCATTCTTGGGCGCCGGGAAGAAAATGACAATGCGGTAAACAATGTATATTCCCGGGCTGCAGGGTATTTTCGCGACTGGCGCCAGGAAGGCATTCTGCGCCAGGATTCGAATCCGTCGCTCTATATTTATTCGCAGTGCTTCAAGCTGCCCGGTTCAACTAATGAGTTGGAACGCCGGGGCTTTATCGGTCTGGGACGCATCGAAGACTACTCCGCTGGCGTCGTTTTCCGGCACGAGCAAACTCTGGCCAAGCCCAAGGCCGACCGCCTCGACCTGCTTCGCGCCACGCGGGCTCATTTCGGACAGATCTTCATGCTCTATGAGGATTCAGGTGAGGTCGAATCATTGCTCGCGACCAACGCCGAGCCGGATATTTCCGTGACGGATGAATATGGCGTCATTCACCGCGTATGGCAAGTCTCGGATCCCGGTGCGGTCAGCGCAATCCGAGATGCGATGAGTGATAAGAAATTGATCATCGCCGATGGCCACCATCGTTACGAAACCGCCCTCACCTACCGCAACGAACGCCGGGCCGCCAAGTCTTCCGGGTCCGCATCGGAATCCGGCGCAGCGCCTTACGAGTTCGTCATGATGACTTTTGTCAACATGAACAGCCCCGGCCTGCTAATTCTGCCTACGCATCGGTTGGTGCATGGCCTCGCATCCTTCTCAGAAGAGAAATTCCGCAGCTCGGCCCGCGCTTTCTTCGATGTCGACGAGGTTGATTCCGCGCTCGACGCTCCCCGCGCCACCGTGATCCTCCGGGAGGCGGGGCGAACGGGAACATCCATTCTTGCGGTCACTGCCAACCGGGCATTCCTATTGCATCATCCCAACCCGAACACGCCGGAGGTGTTCGCTCGCTTCTCCGTGCGCCAGCAGGCCCTTGATGTGGTGCAATTGCATAAGTGTTTGCTGGAGGGAGTGCTGAACCTGTCGGAAGAATCCATCCGCAACCAGGAAAATATTTCTTACGTCCGCGATGCGAGTGAAGCTTTGTCGCGAGTGCGCGCCGCGGGAGGCCCTTGCGCCGATATCGCCTTTCTGATGAATCCCTGCCGTATGGCGCAAGTCCGAAACATTGCCTTTGCGGGCGAGGTTATGCCTCAGAAGTCTACTGACTTCTACCCTAAACTCCTAAGCGGATTGACAATCTATGCGCTCGATTAGAACAAGGAGTTTCGGGCATTCCACCGGCGGGCAGGCGATCCGCGGATGGCGAAGAGGAGGAACTGCCATCTGCATCCTCTTGTTTTTTGCGGGCCTGCTGGTTTCCAGCGCAGCTCCTGAAAAACATCTGGCTGTCTACTCCACTGCCGCCAACTATTCCTTGCCCATCGTGCAGCGGCAAGGGCATGAGTACATTGGTTTGCTGGAACTCCTGGATCCCCTAGGGACGGTAAGCGCGAAATCCGACCCACCGCGCTGGCGCATCCACTACAACAACATCCTCGGCGAATTTACCGTTGGCCACACTCACGCCCGCGTCCAGGGACGCGACGCCGACCTCGCTGGGAAATTCCTCATGGAAAACGGGCGCGGCCTGGTCCCGCTAGCGTCCCTTGGTTCGCTCCTGCCACGCTTTCTGGGCGGCCCCGCAACTCTGCACCAGGAGTCCGGACGTCTTTTCATCGGCAACATCGCCACCCACTTCACGGCCTCAGTGCCCCCAGAAGATCCTTCGCATCTGGTGTTTAGATTCACGGCGCCCGTCAATCCGTCCATTGCCACCGAACCCGGCAAACTGCGCATGACATTCAGCCGCGAACCCGTCGCCGCGCCAGCCTCTCCTACCCTTACTTTCGGGAGCAAAACGATTCCCGAGGCCACCTATTCGGAGAGCAACGGCGCAGCCCAGATCACGGTAAACACCACCACTCCGCTTATCGCCAGCTTCAGCCACGATGGCAGGACGATCACACTCGCCCCCGTAAAATCTGAAAGCGCTGCCCCTACAACGGGAACCCTCGTTCCGCAAGCCGCTACACCCGTGGCGAGCGCACCCGGGCAAACGCCCACCACCAGTGCGGCCACGGCTCCGCAAAACACTGCAACTGCGCCGCCACTGGCGCCCCGGCCGTCGAGTTCGGCCGCGCGCCGCTACTTCGCGGTTGTGGACGCCAGCCATGGCGGAAATGACCGTGGCGAAGGGCTCAGTACAACGCTGGCGGAAAAGGATGTAACTGTTGCCTTCGCCCGCCGCCTGCGCCAGGAACTGGAGAATCGCGGAATCTCCACGCTCGTTCTGCGCGATTCAGACGCCACGGTGTCGGTTGATGACAGGGCTTTTTACGCAAACACCACTCACGCCGCTGTCTACGTGGCCCTGCATGCTGCATCGAACGGCCACGGCGTGCGTTTGTACACCGCGCTGCTGCCTTACAGTGGCGAAGACGGCCGCGGTCCGTTCCACGCCTGGACAACTGCTCAGTCGTCCTCCGTCCCCCTTAGTCAAGCGGCCGCCGCGAGCGTTGCCGCCGAGTTGAGAAATCAACGGGTTGCGGTCCGCACACTTACCGCGCCGCTCCGTCCATTGAATAACGTTGTCACGGCCGCCATCGCCGTCGAGGTTGCCCCTGCGGGGTCCGATGTTTCGCAACTCATGTCGCCGGACTACCAGCAAGTCGTGGCCGTCGCCGTCGCGAACGGAATCGCCGACATTCGTGCCCAGCTGGGAGCCGCTCCGTGATCAGTTGCTCCATGACCAGGTGAACTATGATCAGGCAGTCCACGACAGGCAAACCATGATCGTGCAAACCATGATCGTGCAGAACATGATTGTGCAGAACATGATTAACGAATTAAAGGCTGGACGAGCATGATTCCACGCCATCTTTTCATTGCAATCTCGGTGCTGGTGCTGGCCGTACTGGGCATGAGCCTCTACGCGTGGCGCATGCGGGGGCGGGCGGCCGAGGGCCCCGCGGTTTCGATCGACAGCCGTCCTGTAGGGCCTCCCGTGGCCGGAGCCACCGAGCAAGTAACGCTGTTTGTAGCGTATGACGATGCTGGCGTACTGCTCGCGCAGTCCGCCCGCATCCCTCTGCCCTCGGTTCGTCAGCAGCGAGCTGAGGAATTGCTGCGGTCGCTGCTTGCCTTATACCTGGACAAGGCCTCGCCTCACCCCCTGCCGCAGGGGTCTGATGTCCGCAGTGTCTATCTGGTAGATCCGGGACTCGCCGTGATCGACATCAACGCCGCTTTCGCCGATGGCCACCGTTCGGGCGTACTCTCCGAAGAGCTCACTGTTGCATCGCTGATCCAGACGCTTTCCTCAAACCTCCCGGGCATTCTTCGAGTGAAGATTCTGGTCGAAGGCAAGCAGCGCGACACTCTGGCCGGCCACGCCGATCTATCTGGCTTTTTCGATGTCTCCGCCATCAATCAGTTAAGCACGCAACTGGAGTCGGGCCAGTAGGCTTCCTTGCACAGCCGGTGGAATCACTCGCCGGAATCTCCTGCAGACACAGATTCTGCGATCCACTGCAGATAGGCGGGTGATCCGTCTTCGATCGTCAGGCAGATGCATTCCGGAAGTTCGTAGGAATGAAGGTCTGCAATCGCTTCATTCACTTGGCCGAAGGCCGCAGCCGTGGTCTTGATGACTAGAAGCCATTCACGAGCTTCTTCGATCTTGCCCTGCCAAAGGTAAATGGACGCAACTTGGGGAAGGATGTTGACGCAGGCGGCAAGCCGGTGCTCGAGCAGATGGCGCGCGATCTTGCGGGCTTCCTCTTCCGAGGAGGCGGTGGTTAAGACGATTCTTTTATCGGTCATATGAAAAATCGGCTGTCAGTTGTCGGCGGACAGGGTTCGGACAAGTAACGACAGGTGAGAGGGTAGCACTTTGCAGACAAAGAATAGAAGGTGCTAACGCAATCAGGTTTAGCACATCAGGCTGGCGGGCGGATTGAATGCACAGTGTAACCAAGTTGGTTCCTCTTGCCCGCAACGGGATAACTTCCGCTTGACGCCTAAGTGAAGGAGAAGTTCACTGGGAGCTGAGGTCGCAATGGATTTTCGAGTGAAGGATGTTCCAAGAATTCGGCGATTTCCCAGCCCGCAAGACGGCCTGCGCGCCGTAGTCGAAAGGGCGCCGCAGGCTGAGGCACTGGCGGCCTCGTGGATGTTAAGCGTGCGACCGCTGGCGACGCGAGTGTACCTCTTGCGGCGGCGCATTGCCACGATCACGGTTGCGGTGCTCGCGGGTTTGTTGTTTGGGCATGTGATGCTCGGCGCCAATGGGATGATGGTCTACAAGCAGAAGCGGATGGAATTTCAATCGCTGCAGAAGCAGCTCGCGCAGGAACAGAAAGATAACGAACTCTATACGCAGAAGATTCAGTCATTGAAGACAGACGAAAAAGCGATCGAAAAAGAAGCCCGCGAGCAGTTGCGCTATGCGCGTCCCGGGGAGTACGTGTACGTCCCGCCGGCTGCGGCAAATCAGGCTCTGCCCGCCTCCCGCTCGGCGAAGAAGTGAATCCTTTGGAGCCGTGTCCGAACTATCCCCGCGCAGTTTGCAAGCGCGTGACAATCGACAAATTCCGCTGTGGTATAGTTCGGGACGTTAATCGATGTCCGGTGCGGTAAATCGCTGCCGGGCTTGCGATTAGAATTTCTTCCATAACCTGCGGCTGGGCCGCAAGCGGAATATCAAAGGAGAGATACCGGCCATGAGAAAAGTATTGTCGCTTTGTCTTGCGATCTGTTTCGTGTTTGCCCTGTCGGCTTTGGCGTTCGACGATATGGGGAAGAGCGCCACGGTCAACGGCTGGGTGAGTGACAGCAAATGCGGCGCCAAGGGCGCGAACGCCGGGGCTGAGGCATGCACCAAGAAATGCCTGGCTGCGGGCGCAGACATGGTAATCGTGACCGACAAGGACCAGAAGGTTCTGAAAGTAGACAACCCGGATGCGCTTAAGGACCATGTCGGACACCACGTTGCCGTGACTGGTAGCGAGACAGCGGATTCCATTCATGTTCAAAGTGTGAAGATGATCTGACAAAGATTCGGCAGAAAGCGGGGCGGCTGCGGCCGCCCCTTTGCTTTTGCTTCGATTGAAATCGGCGACGAGATTGCCGCTTGGCCGGCGGGACGCCGGTGCTACGCAGACCCTACTGGACCACGCCTTCGAGCGGTGAACTGGCTGTGGCATAGAGCTTTTTCGGCATGCGGCCTGAGAGATAGGCGTGGCGCCCGGCTAGCACGGCATGATGCATCGCTTCGGCCATGAGCACTGGATCTTGCGCGTTCGCGATGCCGGTGTTCATGAGGACAGCATCGGCGCCGAGTTCCATCGCGATGGCGGCATCGGATGCGGTGCCTACCCCTGCGTCTACAATCAGCGGCACGCCGGTGATCATTTCTCGCAGGATGCGGATATGGGCCTGATTCTGAATGCCCATGCCGCTGCCGATGGGCGCGCCGAGCGGCATCACGGCGGCCGCACCAGCCTCCACCAGACGTTTGGCGTAGACGATGTCGTCGGAGGTGTAGGGCAAAACCGTGAAGCCCTCACTCACCAGCACCCGCGTGGCTTCGAGCGTGGCTTGCACGTCCGGATAGAGTGTGGCCTGGTCTCCGATTACTTCCAGTTTCACCCAGTCCGAAAGGCCGACCTCGCGGCCCAGGCGCGCCGCGCGGATCGCCTCGTCAGCGTTGTAGCAACCGGCGGTGTTGGGCAGGAGAAAATATTTCTTTGTGTCGATGTAATCGAGCAGGGACTCTTTGCTCCGATCAAGATTGACACGGCGCACGGCTACCGTGACCATTTCAGCGCCACTGGCTTCTAGGGCGCGGGCAGTCTCTTGGAAAGATTTGTATTTCCCTGTGCCGACGATCAGACGCGACCGGAAGCTACGCCCGGCGATGATTAGGGGATCGCTCATGGGTACATTGTAATCAAAACCGGCGCCGGGAACAGCGGGATGTCGTTCCAACGTATTGGCGGAAAGAAAAGCAAATTCCTCGGCAGCTGCCGCAGCCTCACAATGACAACCTTGTTGGTGAGGCCGGTTCGAAATGACAAGGTGCGTTATGGAGTGGTCGTGGCTTCTGCCTGGGCGTAGAGTTCGTCGATCTGGCGGCGAAAACGTTCTTCGATGATGCGGCGGCGCAGTTTTAGCGTAGGGGTGAGGGCGCCGTTTTCGGCGGTGAATTCTTCCGAGACTAGCAAGACGCGTTTCAGCTTTTCGAAGCGCGCCAGATTCTGGTTTA
>Ga0210398_10003545_pt1 | contig 14909 bp, 10 predicted proteins | sample IncBWC4OmetaG_FD_161047 | JGI IMG/M metagenome (GOLD analysis project Ga0210398, IMG submission 161047) | Forest soil microbial communities from Barre Woods Harvard Forest LTER site, Petersham, Massachusetts, United States - Inc-BW-C-4-O | ecosystem: Environmental > Terrestrial > Soil >...
CGCCCGAACTGGAGCCGTCGAACGGCATCCTGCCAGTCGCCATCTCGTAGAGCACCGCTCCGAAGGAGAACAAGTCGGAGCGCGCATCCAGTTTCCTGGCGCGAACTTGCTCCGGTGACATATAGGCCACCGTACCCAGCATGGTTCCTGGACTGGTCATGTGGTGGGTATCCACATCATGGGCCTGCGTTTCGACGGCATCGCTACTGCCACTTGCACTCTTGGCGGTTACCTTGGCCAGACCGAAGTCAAGAATCTTGGCATGACCGCGCTGGGTGACGAAGATGTTGGCCGGCTTGATGTCGCGATGAACGATGCCTTGGCTGTGCGCCGCATCCAGCGCATCGGCGATTTCCGTTCCCAGATTCAGAACTGACTCGGTCTCCAGCGGCTCGCCTGCGATCTGGCGCTTCAGGGTCACGCCCTCGAGGAACTCCATGACCATGAAGGCTCGACCGTTTTCTTCGCCAATGTCGTGGATGGTGCAGATGTTGGGATGGTTCAGCGACGACGCAGCCTGCGCCTCGCGTTGAAAGCGTGACAAAGCCAGCGGATCGCGGGCTACTTCGTCAGGCAAGAACTTCAGCGCGACAAAGCGGTGCAGCCGGGTGTCCTCGGCCTTGTAGACCACTCCCATTCCCCCGCCGCCGAGCTTGGCAAGGATACGGTAGTGCGAGACCGTCGTGTCAATCATGACGAAGCCGCTGAAACAGATGTCTGATGATAGGGCGGGCGCTGGTGGCAGTCAATTTACTCCGAACCGATTCTTCGCCGGTGTTCCAACGCCTCCGAATTGGTAGCGATGAGCGCCCTAGCATCTATCCAGTCGGAGTCCTGCGGCGTTCCTCCTTTTGATTGTGTTGGGTTTGACACACTGTGGCTCGGGGCCCACACCTCTCCGCCGGTTTGCTGCCTTAACCCCCACATTTTCTTCACTTCTCAAATGGTGACTCTCCTGCACTTTGCTCTGACGCAAGGCGTTCGAGGGGGAAGCGAGATGCGAGACTCAAGCCAAAGGCATCATCAGCGAGAACACTCCAATCTGACATTTGCCATCTTCTTTTTGTTGCTAAGCTTTCCAGCCTACGCGCAGTCCGAGGACAAGCGAGTTCTCCTGGTAAGTATTCCTGACCACCAGTTGGCGCTGATAGAGAACGGCCAGGTCAAGAAGGTCTACTCCGTTGCGGTCGGTAAGCAAAGCACGCCCAGTCCCGAGGGCACATTTCACATCGTAGTTCGCGTAGTCGACCCCACCTACTACCACGAAGGCAAGGTAATTCCTCCGGGGCCGGGGAATCCACTCGGCAATCGCTGGATGGGCCTCGATCGCAAGGGATACGGCATTCATGGGACCAACGCTCCGCAATCCATCGGCAAATCGGCTTCGCACGGCTGCGTTCGCATGGCGAAGCGCGACCTCGAAGAGCTCTTCTCGCTTGTGAAGCCAGGCGACGAAGTCGAGATTCGTGGCGAGCGCGATGTCGAGACGGCGGCGATCTTTGGTTCCGGCTCGACTGCCGCTGCTGAGAGCGTCATGGCAATGGAGCAGAGTGTGTCCACCTCTGCCGGCGAAACGGTTGGACAGTAATTGGGTATCGGGGGTGAGTTGTGCAGGGCACGGCAACAGCACTGGTCACGCTAGGAGGCTTGGTTCTCTCGCTCTCCTGCGCAGTGCTTCTGGGGGAGCTGTTTCTCGGCGGATTGTTCCGGCTGTTCTTCGCTCCGCGACCGCAATCCGTGGGAAGAGCAAGGCAGAAACGTAGTTCGGAGCGAGCGCGGTGAGGAGGAAAGACATGCTGGCGTTTAAGTATTTGCTGATGTTCCTCGGGGTGGCGCTGCTGGTAGTAGGAATTTCCATCCTGGCGTACGACCTGTGGCGCATGGTGCAGTACAGGCGGGCTGAAACTACCGGTGTAGAGGGCGTATTGATTCCCCAACCGATTCGCTGGCGTACAACCGTTGCCTTGGTCGCGCTGGCATGGGCTCCCATGCTCATTGCCCTCAGCTTCGTGGTTGTCCCCAGCGGCATGGCTGGCGTAAGGATCAGCCAGATGAGCGGCACCGAAGCCGGAACCCTTTATCCTGGCGTGCACTTCGTTGTGCCGATGGTCGAACAGGTGGAACTGTTTGACCTTCGCGACAAACTCTTCACAACTGGATTGGTGGAGGACGGCAAGAAGCCGGAGCCCGGTTCGAAGAACGGCGTCTTGAATGTGCAGTCGAAGGAAGGGCTCAATATCGGTCTTGCAATCACGGTACGCTACCAGCTCGATCCACGGCGGCTTGACTATGTGCAGTCTCACCTGCCGCAGCCGGTCGAAAACGAGATTGTTCCGCCCGTGGTGGCCAGCGCCTGGCGCGAACTTGCGCCGGGTTACACGGTGCGCGAGATCTTCAGCTCGCGCCGTGAGGAGGTTCGCCACCGTGCCGACGAGGTCATCACCAGGAAACTGGGCGCGGATGGCTTGATCGTGAAGGAAGTCATGCTCTGCGACATTGAGCTTCCTGCGGAATACGCTCGCGGCCTCCAGGACCTGCTGTTGAAAGAGCAGCAGGACGATCAACTGAACATACAGACCGATATCCAGCAGAAGCAGGTTCGCATTGCCGAACTTCAGGCTGAGGCCGACAAGGTGCAAAAGGTGAAAGCCGCCGAAGGCGAGGCGCAGTCCAAGGTCGTCGAAGCCAAGGGCGAAGCAGATGCCATGCAGTACACATTGCCGCTGAAGGAGAAGCAGATCGAGCAGTCGAAGCTGGAAGCGGAGGCACGCAAGGAGGCCACGATCCAGAATGCCGAGGCCGCCGCGCAGGCCAAGGTCATAGACAGCAAGGCCGAGGTGCAGCGGCGCGACATGCTGGCCGATTCTGAAGCCAAACGCATCCGCGTGACCGCCGCGGCTGATGCCGAGCGCATGCGCAGTGAAGCCGCGGTGCTGCGCGAGACCCCGTTATTGATCAACAAGATTGTCGCCGAGAAGCTTTCCGACAAAATTCAGGTGATGATGGTTCCTGCCGATGGCAAGTACTTCTTTGCCAGCGATGTCTTCCGCGGTCTTGGCGGCAAGCCGGGAATGCCGACCTACGGCGATGAGGCCGACACCGGCCAGGGGCAGTCGCACTAAACGGTTTGAGGCTGGGCCCGGTCGGCAAGATCGGGCCTGACCATTGAGAAATCTCCCACACATCCAGACAACAAAGCGGGAGTGGAGCTGAGAGCATCGGGATATAATTCGCCACAGCGGATGACCTTCTCCAAACGGTTGCTGGCTTGGATTATCGCGCTGCTCTGTATTTCTCCGGCCCACGCCTTAAATAGCTGGGACTCGCCCTCCGCAGATCTAGCTGCACGTATTGCCACGCTGACCGGCCCCGGCACAATCACCCTCACGATTACGAATCGTACGACCTTCTCCAACGATGACGTTGCGGCGATTCGCCTCGCAGTGGAGCGCGAACTCCGGTCGGCGGGAGTAAGCGTGCGAACCAAGGATGCTGACTCGGACGTTCGCATCACGTTGTCCCAGAATTTGCAGGGCTGGCTGTGGATTGCCGAAGTGCAGCAAGGTTCGGAAACAAAAGTTGAGATGTTGCCGGTCGCTGGGTCGAGCTCTTCCGCCAGCGCGGCGACCGGGCCGGCGATCACTTTGCATGCCAGCCTGATCCTTTCCCAGGCAGAGCCAATCTTGGATGTAGCACTATCAGGCACCGGCAACGAGCAGCGCATGTTCGTGCTCGAACCAGAACACATCAAGGCGTATACAACGGCGGCGGGGAGTTGGGAGCTCGCGAAGAGTTACGAGATCGCACACGGCCATCCGTATCCACGGGATTTGCGAGGGCGCATCGTGCCTGCCGTCGATCACCCATTCGATGCTTACCTCCCAGGCGTAGCTTGTTCTGCGACCAGGGCTGGCCAGAGTTGGGACCTGACGGTGTCTTGCAGTGACAGTGATGATCCCTGGCCGCTGGAATCGCAGAAGTCGTTCTACAACTCCACCCGAAATTTCTTTACCGGAGTGGTCATGCCGGGCTTTGGACCGAAGCTCCCGCCGTTTTATTCCGCGGGGGAAGTGACCCGTGTCGGGAGCACCGCTTTCTTATTTGTCGACCTTACCGGTGCGACGCATATTCTGGAAAACAATTCTCACAAACTGTTGATTGGCGCTCGTGATTGGGGCAGCGACATCGCTATGGTCCGTTCGGAATGCGGGCAGGGTACGCAGGTGCTGACGTCTGCGGCGGGATGGCCCACTTCGGATTCTATTCGCGCCTACGAGATTGCCGGACGTGAAGCAACTCCCGTGAGCGCTCCTTTAACCTTCGATGGAATTATCACGGCGGTATGGACGGCCGGCGACGGAAATTCGGCAACCGTCGTGGTACAGGGGCTGCAGGGAAGGCGTTATGAAGCGTACAGCGTGTCGGTGGTTTGCAGTCGGTAGTCTCCTGCTGGCGGTGCTGGTGCCGGCGATCGCGCGCACCCGTCCACGCTACGGCGGAGTGTTGCACATCGAGACGCGGTCTGACCCCATAAAGTCGCCTGACGGGATTGCCCGTAAGCTTCTCTTCGACACGCTGACGCAGGGCAACGATAGCGGCGACGTGTTGCCTGGGTTAGCGGTTAGTTGGGAGTCGCAAAGCGCTAATCATCGCTGGCAGTTTCATCTGCGCAGCGGAGTGCGCTTCCACGATGGTTCGCTTCTAACCGCCGAGGCCGTGGTGCAATCGCTGGCCGCGGCCTGCTCGCGGTGCACATGGCATGTTCGCGGAGTTGGAGACTCCATCATCTTCACCAGCGAATCTCCCATGCCCGGTCTTCCCGCTGAATTGGCGCGCAGCGTCTATGCCATTTCGCGAAAGGACCAGAACGGCAACCCGGACGGGACGGGCCCCTTTCGCTTTGACAGTGCATCCAACGGAATCGTCTTTCTATCCGCTAACGACGATTCCTGGCAAGGGCGACCGTTCGTCGATGCCGTTGAGGTTTACAGCAACCGCTCGCCACGTGAGCAATGGCTGGACTTCAGTGTGGGGAAAGCCGACCTGGTGGAAGTTCCTCCTGAACTGTTGCGGCAGGCGCAGCAGGAGCGAGTGCCGCTGATTGCTACTTCACGCCCTACGGAATTACTGGCTGTGGCCATCTCGGACCAGCAGATTCCCGACGTTCACTTGCGCGAATCCATCGCGCTTGCCCTGGACCGGGCCGCGCTGTCCAACGTGATTTTTCAGAAGCAGGGCGAGATCACAGCCAGTCTGCTGCCGAATGCGCTGAGTGGGTACTCGTTTCTGTTTCCCACGTCGGCGAATCCCGGTCGCTCACGCGAACTTCGTGGGGCGCAGTCGATTTCGCTTCACCTTGGCGTCGACACTACGAATGCCATCCTGCAATTAGTGGCGGAGCGGCTGGCATTGAACCTTCGTGAAGCAGGCTGGAACGTTCACGTCGTCTCGCAGGCAGCGAACCTGAACCCCGAACTGTCGCTTCGCCTGATTCACATTGAGGCGGCGGATGCGGCGTCTGCGCTCTGTGAGGCTATGCAGGACTTCGGCGCCACTCCCCACGAAGAGAGTGTCGATCCGTCCGCTGTCTATTCCGCCGAGCATGCATTCCTCCTCTCACACACTGTGGTACCACTGTTATATCTGCCGAAGGCCTACGGTGTGAACGCGCGCGTGCACAACCTGGCGCTCGCCCCCGACGGTACCCCCCGGGTGGCGAGCCTTTCGTTGGAGGATGTCCGGTGAGCCTTCGCCAGAAGTTGCTTCTCGTCTTCTCCCTCACTGTGGTACTCGCGGTGGCGGCGGTGGCGTGGATCGTGTCTCTCAGGACCCGGCAGGCGTTTACCGAGGCTGACCAGAAGCACACCGTGGCCCTGGTCAATCAGTTCAGGCACGAATTTGACGGTCACGCGCTGGATGTCGCGGCGAAAATCGACCAACTCGCGGCGAGCGATCGGCTGGTCAGAGTTGCTTACGAACTGGAACGGCCCGACGCTGACCTCTCGCCTTACCTGGCGGAGGCCGCGACGCTGGCCAAGGACTATCAACTGGATTACCTGGAGATTCTGCTGCCTGATGGAAGCATTGTTTCGTCGGCGCAATGGCCCGCTCGCTTTGGCTATAAAGAGGACGTCCGCTACGGTGGGAATCAACCAACCTTCCTCAAGAAAGAAGATCTTTCCGACGGCACCAGTGCGATCGGACTCTTTGCGCTCCGCACTGTGCGGGGCGTGGAGCCGCCAATCTATGTGCTGGGAGGCAAGCGGCTCGACCATGATTTTCTTGCCAACCTGGCGGCAGCCGCCGATACGCAGGTTCTGCTTTACCCGGTGCTCACTCCCGGCTTCAGCCCAGAGCAACTTGTGAGCTCCAACGCGAATGTGGAGACAGGAGCGCGATATTCCTCCATCATTGAGCAGGCGAGATCCAGCGGACAGGAACGGCATTCCCTTATCTATCTCACCGACCGCCGTGAGGACAGCGTGGATGCAACCGCAATGCCGCTGAGAGCGCCCGACGGAAATGTGCTGGCAGTGCTGCTGGTGGCGAACTCGCGTCGCGGTCTGGTTGAACTATTGCAGCATATACGCGCCATCGGCTACGGGGTTGCGGGAGTTGGTATTCTGTTGGCGATTGCGGCAAGCCTCTGGATAACCTCACGCATCTCGAGTCCCATTGAGCAACTGGCGGCGGCGGCCGCCGAAGTTGCGGCGGGAAAGTGGGAGACACAGGTTGAGATTTCCTCGCACGACGAAGTCGGCGAACTGGCCGAGAGTTTCAATCACATGACGCGGCAGCTGTCGGAACAGCGGGACCGGTTGGTGCAGAGCGAGCGCGTGGCAGCGTGGCGAGAACTGGCGCGGCGCCTGGCACACGAGCTGAAGAATCCCCTCTTCCCACTGCAATTGACGGTGGAAAATCTCATCCGGGCCCGTGACCTGCCCCCTGCGGAATTCGACGACACCTTTCGTGAGAGCACCGCAACCTTGACCGCCGAGATTGCTAATTTGAAGAACGTGATCGCCCGCTTCAGCGATTTTTCCAAGATGCCGAAGCCTCAGCTTCAAGAGGTAAACGTGAGGGAGATGGTCGAGAAAATCTCCGCTCTGTATGCGCCGGCGCGGGCGCAGCGCAACCACCGATTGCTTACCAGTCGCGGATCAGCGATGAGAGTTTAACGGTCTCAGCCGATCCCGATCTGCTTCATCGTGCACTCTCAAACCTGGTTTTGAACGCGATGGATGCGATGCCTGAGGGCGGGACACTTACGATGGATGCATCCCGTAAGGAGGGTTATGTGGCACTGCGGGTCTCCGATACCGGAAGCGGAATGACTGAGGAAGAAAGCCAGCGATTGTTCACTCCTTATTACACGACGAAGCAGCACGGCACCGGCCTGGGGCTTGCCATCGTACAGTCCGTAGTGAGCGATCATCAAGGCACAATTCGTGTCGAAAGCAAACAGGGAAGCGGAACGACGTTCGTGATCGAGCTGCCCGCCATGGCGGCAGGAGCAGTCACTGGGTGAATACAAAAGCGGACATCCTGATTGTCGACGACGAAGCGAATACCCTGGCTTCGCTGTCGCGCGCATTCCGCCTGGCCGGGCATGAAGTCACGATGTGCGACAACGCCGCAAAGGCGCTTGAGCTCGCAAAAGATCGCTGCTTTGATCTTGTCCTCTCTGACGTGGTAATGCCCGGCCGCGACGGTATCGCCCTGTTGGAAGATTTGCGAACGAATGGTGTCACGTCGCCTGTCGTCATGATGTCGGGGCAGGCGCACATCGAGATGGCGGTGCGGGCAACCCGGTTGGGGGCGCTCGACTTTCTGGAGAAGCCGATCTCCACAGACAAGCTGCTGCTCACAGTAGAAAACGCTCTGAAGCTGAAACGACTGGAGAACGAGAATCGCGAGCTGCGCCGGCGCGTCGGGAAGCACCAGATTGTCTGGACCAGCGACGCCATGTCTCGCATCATGGCCCAGATCGAGAGGATTGCCGCGAGCGAAGCACGCATCTGCATCTACGGCGAGACGGGCACCGGTAAAGAGTTGGCGGCGCGGACGCTGCATGAGAAGAGTCCTAGGGCGAGCGCAGCGTTCGTGACGCTCAACTGCGCCGCGATCCCGCCGGACCTGATTGAATCCGAGCTATTCGGTCATGAGAAAGGCGCTTTTACCGGAGCGATGCAGCGGCACATCGGGAAGTTTGAGCAGGCACATCGCGGAACCCTATTCCTCGATGAGATCGGAGATATGCCACTCAACATGCAAGCCAAGCTGCTGCGAGTCCTGGAAGAAGGTGAGTTGGAACGGATTGGCGGCGACAAGCCCATCGCGATCGACGTACGTGTGCTTGTGGCCACGCATCACGATCTGGCGGAGCTGGTCGAACAAGGAAAATTCCGTCAGGACCTGTATCACCGTGTAGTCGTATTTCCCATCACGCTGCCGCCGCTGCGGCAGAGAGCCGATGATGTTCCTGCGCTGGTCGAGCACTTCGCAACACAGGTTTGCGCTCAAAATGGATGGAAGCCGGTCCCGTTCACGAGCGACGCAATCGACGCTTTGCGGGCCTATCCCTGGCCGGGCAATGTCCGCGAGCTGCGAAACATGGTGGAGAGGCTGCTACTGCTTGCGACCGGAGGCGTGGTCGATGCTACGACAGTTGAGCTGGCCCTGCCGCGGCCGAAGAGTGCTCCCGAAGGAAGTTCATCACGCGTGCAAGGCGGTCCACTCACACAACAGGTTGCTGGTTGCGAGCGCGAGGCCATCTTGGCTGAACTACGGCGCCAACATCATCACATCACCAACACAGCGAAGGCGTTGGGGCTCGAACGCAGTCATCTTTATAAGAAGTGCCAGCAGTTGGGGATCAATTTGCGAGCCGCCCGCGACGCGAGCCGCGACTAAATTCGAGGAAGTTGACGCAGACAGATGGGTGCGGCCCCCCAATACCCAGCGGTCGGCGCTGAAGCCGCTTAATGAACCTGGCAGCGGAAAATTGCGTGTCCGCAGGATTCACAAACGGCGAGCAGGGGATGTCCGTGCACGATTCTAATCTGTGGCTTATGCGCGGTCGACTCAGTGATTCACCTCGCTGGAGAAGAAATCAGCCATGGGCAACCCATTTGTAGCCCAGCCAAGATTGGACGTCGGCAGGCCGAGCCCCTGCGACATCAGGCGCAGGATGTCCCCTTCATCGTAACTGCTGTTATAGTTCCGGGTATCGCCGCCGGGCGACTGGTATCCCCTCTTGCTGTACGGGCTGACCACTACCAGTTCAACCTGCCCGCCGCAACCCTGTCCTTCGGTAGTGGTCTCGCAATCCGGGTTTCCGTCGTCGGCGTTCTCGTCGAAAACGATGATCAGCAACCCTGTTCCCCCGGGGCGAAAGTAGGAACTCGTAAGCAATAGCCCGATTTCATCCCTCAGCCAATTGTCGAAGGTTTGTATGGAGCAGTCATGCGCGTCATCGCACCCGTTTGGCACGAGCCACGACAGCGTGGGTAGCTGGTGCTTGAGAAGATCATTGGCGAGCTGAGCGAAGCACACAAAGTGGCTTCTCTCCTGGTTGATGGTCGTCATGTATTGCAGCGGATCGTGGCGGACGTAGTAAGTTCCCCGATTCAGTCCACCGCAAAAGTTGGCGCCAGGAAGATTCTCAACATAGTCCTTCCAGGTTCCGCCCGCGTTTTGCACCTCGAGGGCAATGTTATTCAGCGAGACCGGAAAGCTCTGCGGAGTCTGGCTGTCGTCGTCGGTGAGAATATTCCCGGTGGCTAAGTTCAGATAGTTGCCGATCGAAGGATGCGTGTCTGAGTAGTAGTTCACTCCCAGACCATACGTGTTCGCCAGGGAGGTCAAATAGGGCATATTGCTGGAGTTGTAGCTCGTACTGTAATTCTGGTTCTCGCCTACCACGATCACTACGTTTCCGAACGACGGCAGAGCCTGGCCTACGGCCGAGGGAATAAGGGCGGATGTGGCCAGCAACAATACCAGATATAGCCCAGCCCTCTTACTTAGTCCGATCATCGGGCGCTCCTTCTTGATTTCGAAACTGGAATTTCCTTTTTTGACCTCAAGAACAGGCGCCATTGTAATGCAGATTGGGTGGGCAAGCGCAGGGAATTCCATCACCACGGCCATCACTGGCGCAAACGGCAATATCACTCATTCACCCTCAATGAGTGATACGGGATTTCACAACAGGAATGCACATCACAACCCTTAGTCTCCCAGAGTTAGCGAGCGGTATTGAGTCCGACCTTTGCACTGAGATCGATGTGCCCGTGATAGGTTGCTATGGTGCCAGGCGATTACGGAAATCGATCTATTTGAGACCTTCGACGAGATATAAAGTTCTCGATATTTGCAGGTAGGAATATGCATAGCCGGTGCCGTCAGGAGTGACGTCGGCATAAGAAATATCATTAGAAATGGGGTTTCCTGGTGACTGGATATGCCACAGAAGGGTTCTGCGACCGTTGTTAAAGTTTATGCGGAATAAATCGCGGCCGCGAACGTGCTCGTCGTGCGTGACGACAAATAGCGATTTTCCGTCCGCGCTGAAACGGATCGGCTGATCTATCTCGCGCAGCCAATCAAGGGGCTGGGACTTGCCGCCATCGATCGAAAAAAGCTCGTACTTGCCGCCGTTGGCTTGCGCCAGTACATAATGAGTATCGGGTGTCATTAAGAACCCGGTTACTCCCGTCGGCGTTAGCACAGTATCGTCACCGTCCAAGCTCAACAGATGCGTCCGCTCATCGTCCCCAACGAAAACAATACGCGTGCCGTCGGGGGACCACTCTGCGGGAAGGTCCGCTCGAATCGCCACCTTATGCTGCTTTGCATCCCCTTGGATAAGCTGGCGGGCCTGTCCGGGGCCGGTGGGCAGCAACCATAACTGATCGGGAGGCACTCGCGATAGCGCCCATTGGCCGTCGGGCGAGAGCGCGATGCCATCTCCGTCTCCTATCCGAATCGCGGAAGAGCCATCGATGTTGCGGACGAAAGTAGAATCCCGCGGCCCGGCGGCGTCGCCCTCATCGCCAAGTAAGATTTGTTTCCCGTCGCTGGAAAAACGGAAGAACTCGTCATCGTCCAGCCACGAGATGTCCTTTTCTTCCGGATGCGCCGCACTAGAAACCATGATGAGGCTGCGTTCGCTGGAATAATTCATCAACACCCGCCCGTCGGCCACCATGTCCTCCAAGGTCAAACTGGCCGGCACAGTCAGAACCATGCGGACAGATCCAGAGAGGCTGACAGCATGCATGGCGCGGGTCGGCCCAACTGCGGAAGCGGTGAACCAGACCTCATGGCCATCAGGTCGCCAGGCTAGACCCTGAACACTGCTCCACGATTGCGTAAGGCGCTTCGGGCTGCCACCGGCGGCAGGGATTGTTGAAACAAATCCCTGGTCATCGCCGAAGATGGGATGATCCAAGAATGCGATTGTTTTACCATCGGGAGAGAAACGGGGATGGCCGATCCATCCCGCTGTCTCGTAAAGCACTTTACCAACAGGAAATTCGAGACGATAGACGTGCTTCTCCGGGATGAAATGCGCAATGGCCAACTCGCTGCCATCGGGCGACCAATCGGCATACTGCACGTTGTTCAGCATCCGCTTGGGTGCACCTCCGCCCAGGGGCACGGTTGCCAGGAACCCGGTCACGGTGTCACCATCCAGAGTTTGCGCCGACTCCAGAATTGCGAGTTCTCCCCGCGAGGAGATTGACAATACCTGGTCTGCATTAATGCCCAGCGGCCGTAAGCCGATACTGTCAAGGCGGCCGGTGTAGATTTCATAGTTCTTGCCGAAGCGAGCTGCACAAAGCACCGTCGAACCATCTGGCGAAATCTTGGCGGAAGCGATGATGCCTTGTTGGTAAGTGATCCGGTGGTAGCTCGGCAGCACCGCCGGCGCCGACCGTTCACCAAAGCGAAATATACCGAACCCGAATGCAAGGGCAACAATGATACCGATCGCGGCCAGGGCAACACGCCGCGCGCGGCCTGAATCTGCTGGTTCGGCGATTGGTCTGGCCGTGGTCGCGCTGGAGCTTATGCTGGATATCGCCTCCAAACTAAAGGCGATGTCGCTCGCGGATTGGAACCGCCCCCTGGGATCCTTTACTAAGCAGTGCAGCACAATTTGTTCCAATGCGGGGGGAATAGTGGAGTTGGCGGACGTGAGATTGGGCGGATCTTCCTTCAGGATGGCAGCTTTCGTATCCGCGGGCGTGCTCCCTTTAAAGGGCCGCTGTCCCATCAGCATTTCGTACAGAACCACGCCAAGGGAGAAGATGTCAGTGCGATGGTCGGAGGGCAAGCCCCGCACCTGCTCGGGCGACATGTATCCCAGCGTTCCGAGGATTACGCCTGTCTTGGTTTGTGTCTCCGGAGCGGTTTCGGTGGTGCCGTTCGTCGACGGCGCCTCGGGATGCAGCAGCTTTGCCAGCCCAAAGTCGAGGATTTTTACCGCGCCATCTGGGGTAATAAAGATATTCTCCGGCTTCAGATCCCTATGGATGATGCCTTTCTCATGTGCGGCAGCAAGACCGCGTGCGATTTGCGATCCATAATTAACGACGGTGCGCAGTGGCAAGCGTCCCGCGCGAAGACGGCTGCGCAGCGTCTCACCCTCGAGGAGTTCGGAAACGATATACGGAGCCCCGTCTTCCGTCCCAATGTCATAGATCGCCAGGATGGATGGATGGTTGAGTGCGGCCGCAGCCCTGGCTTCGAGTTCAAAACGCCGTAATCGGTCGGAGTCCCCGCTGAAGGCTGGGGAAAGGACTTTGACAGCGACATCGCGATTGAGTCGCGTGTCGCGAGCACGAAACACTTCACCCATTCCACCCGCCGCGAGCGGCGCGATGAATTGGTAGGGTCCAAACTTGCGTGCAGTCGATGGCTTGATCGCCTTGCCTCCGTGAAAGGCAGCAGCAAGATCAGTCTAGTCTGACGCACATTATAGCGCCGACTAGATTGCATGACTCGGGGGGATTAGAGTCGGTCGCAGGTTTTCAGAGCACGGGAGATACTTGATCGGCAAAATCATCGATACGCTTCGACATTACAATGTCCTGCATGATAGTTACCAATTCCAATACCCTCGGCGCTACATAGTGTGCGTAAGCGTGCACTCTTGAAAGGATGGAGCCCTTCAGGAACCCTTGGCGTGAGGCAGCCAAATGCTTCTCTAATTGTTGCGGTTGAAATGCAGAGGCTTCCCGAGCACGAATCCAGAAGTTCAGGACTCCGAACCACACGAAACAGGCCTGGAGGAAGGTGCGGAGTGGCAGCATCCTGCCGGTCCAAGGCGACTCAATCGAATCGAAAAGCGGAGCGTTGTCCCATGAAATCCAAGAGTCGCAGGCCTCGTGAATATGCAGGAAAGAATGAATAGCCTCGTGCACCAGTGACTCAGCCAATAATTCCGGCGTTACGGTGGACAAATGTACATTGCAAAATATCGATCGCCCAACGTATTCACCGGTAGAACCAGATAAGAAATGAGACGAGCCGTCAACCACTACATTGGCGACCAATGTGAAGCGAAGCACGAATTCCGCTACCAGGGCATCGGTCCTCTTCACAGCACACAGTGCCGCCTCTAACCGCTCCAGTGCCAATTGTTTAGATGCAAGGTCCCTATAGTGACTCAGCTCGACACCAGGGCCGAAGGTGTCGCGATGGAGGCAGATAGCTGCCGGACTTTCGCAGTCCACTATGAGTCCGGCTGGCCTAGGCTGCGAAATCGGAGCACCATCATCGGAAATGTAGACATCTCCCACTGCCGACCAAAGCGAACCGTGCGATGCAGGACCCTGCCAACGTCCGCTGCTGATGCTTTCGACGATGAGTGCGTCAATGAAGTATTGCCAGAAGTCTCGTTCGTCGCAAGCACCAGGATGCCCCCATAGCAATCGGCTGTAAGTTTCCGGGGCAGTCACTACTCGTCGCAGGGCGTCATCGTCGGTTTGGCCCAGCAGTGTGACAATTCGCTTTGCCAGCCCCGGATTCTCGCGTTCCAACTTTCCAAGCCTCGACCCCAGTCTTCGAGCGAGCCACGAGACGTAGTTGGATTGCGCCTCAACCAGCGCTTCGCGCTGGCCCTCCATCCATTGCAGAATGTTTTCAGCCCCGGCGAGCAAGTCAAAGAGCCTTATGCTAAAACAGCGTTGGGCAGCACTTGCTGCAGATCTGTGATGATTCGTGCACGGATGTGCCGCAGGGTGATCAATATTTCGGCACAGTACACGCTTGGATTACAAAATCCGGTGTCGCTGCGATAACGATGCGGCAAATACCCTCCGCCACAGACCTGCCGAAAGGAACACGACTCGCATACCTTCGGCAGGAGCTCCTGGTTCTTGAGGCCTATCTGATATAGGGGCGTTCGCCAGATGCTTTCAACGTCGTGTCTTCGTACATCAAGTCCAGTGCGCGTGATTCCATTGCGGCAGATGCGCAGGGCATCCAGCGGTTCCCACGTGCCGTCCGACTCTACCATGATGTCCGTGACCGGGTGTGGGCCCAAGCCATCGAAATTCCCACCGCCGCCCATTAGCAAGTTGATCGCAGTCTCGAGCCATCGGACCCGCGGGAAGGATTGGAGATCGCCATACCAATAGTCGAATAGCTCGCAGAAATAACTACCCAGGGCACCCGGAGGCCATGGCGGAGGATCGTCATGGTGATAATCGGGCCACAGAAAATCCACCCGGCGCACTCCGATGTCGACGAAATGCTTGAGCACAGTACTGCCACGCACTTCAGGATTGACGACTGTGAGCACACCCCAGCGCGGGCCGTGGCCGCCGGCCAGCAGATCGATAGCTCTCCTCACTTTAAGGTAGGAGCCCTGGCCGGCAAAGTCACGCCTGTCGCGG
>Ga0210398_10003547_pt1 | contig 14908 bp, 10 predicted proteins | sample IncBWC4OmetaG_FD_161047 | JGI IMG/M metagenome (GOLD analysis project Ga0210398, IMG submission 161047) | Forest soil microbial communities from Barre Woods Harvard Forest LTER site, Petersham, Massachusetts, United States - Inc-BW-C-4-O | ecosystem: Environmental > Terrestrial > Soil >...
AACGCGCCTCCCCCAAGATCGCCAACGCCGCGCCCGCGATAAAACTCCCCGGAGAGCTCGGCGATTCTGGGCAGCGGAAGACGCCAGTCGGCGGTTCCAGCCCAGAAATCGAGGGCTTGATTGTCTGTGTTTGCGGTGTAGTAGTAGAGCTGCCGGGTGTAGTAGCCGTTTGCACCAAGTTCGTACGGTCGTGCCTCGTCTCCCCACTCGTAAGCAATTCGTCCTTCGTAACCGGGCTGGAGGCTTCGTCTGGCAATGCCATATGCCTCCTCGCCAGTCACGTAACCCGCCTGGGGATCAAGAAGTCCGAACGCAAAAACTCCGCGAGAAGAATCCGTGAAATTCATTCGGTGCGTGACGGTGGCCTGAGGGAGCCAGGTCCACAGATTGCCCGCCCATGCCAGGGCCGGCTCGCCGACTGTGGCAAACGAAGTGGGCGAGAGAGGAGTGATCAATGGCGTCTGCATGCCCACCGCGACCTGAGTATTTTTCCAGTCGAGATTCGCATCCAAGGTTCGCAGGCGCAGGTTCAAGGCGGTGGGCGGTGGTATCGTTGCGTAGTTTGAGGGATTGAAGAAGTCGACTGCGATGTCTGCTGAGGTTTGGGCATTCCAGAGCTTTGGTCCGGACGCGCTTAAGCCGAGCTGAGTCTGCTCGACGCTGGCTCCCATGGAGTGGTGCGCCCATTGCGGGGTCCGCGGCAGAGCGATGAGCGGCAGGACGGGATTGTCGACGGCGCCATCGACGACATAGGAGTTGAACAAGATCATGCCGTTGAGCCGAAGTGGATATCTAGACTCCGTACCGACTTTCGTCTGGTCAAGCGTCTTCACCTCAGCCTGAACAACCTGCTGATCGTCGCGAAGGTCGTCCACGGCAGATTTCAGGGATTCCGCTCCGCTCGCACTCTGCGTACTGGCTGCCAGCTCTTCCCTGAGTTCATCTACTTCCTTCTTCAGATCCTCAACTTCCTGCCGGGAATCTTTGAGTTCCTGATGCATTTCAGCCAGCATGTGCAGGATTTCTGCCGTTTGCTGTGAGGACGACGAAGAGCTGGAATCCGCCACAGCCGCTTGAGGGGTGGATTGGCTCTGCTGGGACCTAAGCGAGGTCGCTTGAAATGCAGATAGCACGATCGCGGGCACGATCAGAAGATTTATCGTTCTGTGGCGTGGGGTTCCCATAAGAACATTGCAACTCCGCCAATAAGGGATTCCGATCCAGCACTGAAGATGCGCACATTCTACGAAAGCGCGTGAGCAAAGGGAAATTGCCACTTCTGGAGCTTCAGGGCTTCAGGTCATCGTTTTGACGCTGATTCCATTTTTTCGTCATCCACCTGCACCTCGCTCGCCGACTCTCAGAATGCTCCGCGGCAGGTCCAGATCGCGTTCAGGGTCTTTGTCAGAACTACTAAATCTCCTGTGAAGGACCAGGTACTTACATATTCCACATCAAGTGCGACGCGCTTCTCATAGGGCAGACAGCCCCGGCCACTCACCTGCCACAGGCCCGTTATCCCCGGCAAGACTGCTGCGTAAAGTGTCTCGCCCGCCCCGTAGCGCTTGAGTTCTTCTTCGACGATGGGGCGCGGACCCACCAGGCTCATCTGGCCAAGAATGACGTTGAGAAGCTGCGGCAATTCATCCAGATTGGTGCGGCGCAGGAAGGCACCGATTTTTGTGATTCGCGGGTCGTGCTTCAGCTTTCTGTAACAGAGCCATTCACGCCGGGCTTCGGCGCTCTGGGCCAGATGATTCCAGAAAATGTGATCGCTGTCGTAGAGCATCGTACGAAACTTCCAGAGGCCAAAGGTCTTCTCACCGAGCCCGACACGCTGATGCCGGTAGAAAATCGGACCGGGAGAACTGGCTTTGACGATGATCGCGACAATCGCCACAAGAACAAGCGCAACTGGCAGAATCGCAATTGCCAATACGAGGTCCAGGAGGCGCTTGCCGACCCTGTACCTTACTCCATTTGTCGGCAGGTGAAGAACATTCATTTTCATCGTTCCCGATTTTTGGTCTGTGTAATGTCTGATGAACCGTCCGAGAGTTCCGTCGCGGCTATTTGAAACGCCTGGCACTGTTCTACGTAACCCTCATTTTCGGTGACAGGCTCGGTGTTACTGACATTCCGATGTCATTGCTTTGTCACTGCTTTGTCGATGGGGAGAGGAGTGCGCCGGCTGCGGGTGGAGAGATGCGCGGCGTATCCTTAATTAGGCCAATCAAGTCGCGCCTAGGCAATTAAGCTGCACTTAAGCCACGGCTGGCAGACTTGTTAAAGTGGCTGCCATCTCTGATTGCACGATGCGCATACTCCTTGTCGAAGACGAACCGCGGCTGGCTGAGAATCTTGGACAGGCTTTCCGGGAAATCGGGCTTGCTGTCGATCATGCCCCGGATGGACCTACGGGGGAGTATCTGGCACGCCAGGGCGTTTACGACGCGATCGTCCTTGACCTGATGTTGCCCGGTAAGAGCGGGCAGGCGTTGCTGCGAGATCTGCGGCGCGACAAGAAGGCCACGCCTGTTCTGGTGCTAACGGCGCAGGAGGGCAAGGAGTCGATCGTCGAACTCCTGAACAGCGGCGCGGACGATTACCTCAGCAAGCCCTTTGACCTGGGCGAACTCATCGCGCGCGTGAAGGCAGCCATCCGCCGCGGAAAGGGAGTCGCGGATCCGATTCTTCGCATTGCTGACGTGGAAGTGAATACCCTGCAGCAGACGGTGCTTCGCGCTGGACACCTGGTAGATGTCTCGCCGACGGAGTTTCGCATATTAGAGTACCTCCTGCATCGGCCGCGTGCGGTGGTCTCGAAGCAGGAACTGCTCGAGCATCTCTACGACTACGACTGGGCACACCACTCGAATGTTATCGAGGCGCATATCTCGAATTTGCGACGGAAGCTCGATACCAGCGGAAGAGAACCTCTGATCGAGACTCTACGGCATCGCGGATACCGGTTGCGGCGGGAGCGAGACGCGACGGCATGAAGCCCCGGTCACTTACTCGGCGGTTGACGATGACGGTTCTTTTGTTTGAACTGCTCTCGTTCGGTGCGCTGGTGAGCGCGGCCATCGTGTATGAGCGGCATACCCACTTCAAGGCATTCGACGTAATGCTTCGCGGGCGTGCGGATTCCCTGCTGGGAGCGGTGCAGGACGCCGACGACGCGGCCGACAACGTGATACTGGACACGACGGGACTGGACGAGCATGGCGCAGACCTGTACAGGGTAGAGGATGAGAAAAGCCGCATTCTTGGAGAGTCAGACAAGAAGGGTTGGCTGAATGCAGCGCCGGCGGGAGATGGAATCAGTTCGGTCAATATTGACGGGAAAGGGTATCGCTTTATTCGCATCCACGGCGTGCGGGTTGTGGACCCCGGCGAACACGGTGGGGTATCGCACGCGATCTCCGTCGTATACGGTGTGCGTACCGGGCACGTGTGGCACGAGATCTTTGCGTCAGTGCGCTTCTACGCGATTACCAGCCTGATCGCGCTTGGTCTGACGGCTATCGCAATGACCTGGATGATGCGCCGCGGCCTGGCGCCCCTCTATGAGTTGACGGGGAAGGCCGAGCAGTTGTCGGCTGCGCGTCTCGATTTCGAAGCACCTCAGTCGGCAAAAGAGACGCGTGAGTTGCGGCCTCTTTCGTTGGCTCTCGAATCGGCGCTGGCAAGGCTGGATCGGTCCTTCCGGCAGCAGAAGCGGCTGACGAGTGATGCCGCGCATGAGCTCAAGACGGATGTCGCCATTGCGAAATCGTCTCTGCAACTGCTTGCGATGCGTCCGCGGTCAGTCGAGGAATATCAACAGGGACTCGAACGATGCCTGGAAGACAACGCCCGTGTCGAGAGGACCGTGCACGAGATGCTGGCCCTTGCACGGGTGGAACACTGTGAGACAAGGGCCGCTGACGGCGAGCGGGCGCGTTGCGCGATACGGGAATGCGTGGAGAAGAGCATTCAACAAAGCGAGGCGTTTGCACAGCTTCGCCAAGTTAAGGTGATGCTGGACGCATCCGCCGATGCGATCGTCGGAATCGAGGAGCGGGATAGTTTGCTTCTGTGCGCAAACCTGCTGCTGAATGCGCTGCAGCACTCGCCGGCCGGCTCGACAGTCAGATTGAGTCTAGCCGCGGATGAGCAAGCAATGATTTTGACGGTGAGAGATGAGGGTTCGGGAATTGATGTCGGCGATCTTGCTCACATCTTCGAGCCGTTCTACCGAGGCGACGACTCGCGCGACCGCAAGAGCGGCGGAACAGGCCTGGGCCTCTCGATCTGCAGGGCCATTTGCGAACGGGCGGGCGGGTCGATTGCAATTGCGAACCGAGCCGGCGGGGGCGCGGTGGCGACGGTCCGGCTGCCCATCCTGTATTCGCAGGATATTGACCGGGCTTCAGTGGAAATTAAGGAAGAGGCGTAACACTGGTCCTGCCCGGCATTCTTCATTGCCGCCAATTTTTGTAAGGAGCAGGTCTATGTCCACCAATCGCACGTTTATTTCCATGCTGCGGCTACTCAGCTTTGCAGCGTTGCTACTCCTCTTTTTTCCCCCAGTCGGTCGTGCGCAGGCGAGCTATCACGTTGTGGATCGCTGGACGATCGGTGGCGACGGTGGCTGGGATTACCTGCTCGCGGATGGTCCGGCGCATCGCCTATATGTGACTCATAACGCGCGAGTGGAAGTGATCGATACAACCACCGGCAAGGCGATCGGCGCTGTGACCGGTCTGAAGAGCACGCATGGGGTGGCGCTCGACCCCGATGGCAAGACCGGGTACGCTAGCGATGGCGCGGGGAACGCGGTGGTGGTGTTTGACCGTTCCAGTCTCGCCGTCCTGGCCACCATTCCGGCGGGAACTAACCCGGATGGAATCGTCTACGAACCGGTTACCAAGACAGTCTGGGCGTTCAACGGACGGAGCCAGAACGTGACCATTGTAGACACGACGACGCGCACAGTTGCCGCTACGATTGCGGTGCCCGGCAAGCCCGAGTTTCCTGCTGCCGACGCCAAGGGAAATGTCTACGTCAACATCGAAGACAAGAACGAGATCGCAAGGTTTGATGCGAAGACTCATACCCAGCTTTCCGTGTGGCCGCTTACCGGTTGCGATTCTCCGTCGGGACTGGCCTTCGATCCGGCCGGACGGCGCCTCTTTTCCGTTTGCGACGGGGGCAAGATGGTTGTGACCAGCGCCGACACCGGAAGAGTTCTCGCGCTGCCGGCGATTGGTGATGGTCCTGATGCGGCCGCGTACGACCCGCAGCACAAGCTCGCGTTTTCTTCGAACGGGCAAAGCGGCAATCTAACGGTAGTGGATGCGAGCAAGCCGGAGTATCCGGTGTTGCAGACGGTCACGACGGAGAAAGGGGCGCGCACGATGGCGCTTGATCCGGTGAGCGGGCGCATTTACCTGGCAACGGCGAAATTTGGACCTGCGCCCGCGCCGACACCGGAACATCCGCGCACGCGGCCATCGGTCCTGCCTGGAACCTTCACCATCCTCGTCGTCGCGAAGTAATCGCCAGCACTCGAGGGGGCGGACTGACGGCGCTCGCCGTCAGTCGGCGGCCACCTGAACCTCCTGATGCCTGTTGCGCGTAAGCACGTAATAAACGATAGGCGTCACGATCAGGCTGAGCGCCATCGACAGCAGCAGGCCGCCGATAACAGCAATCGCCAGTGGTTGGAGCATCTGCGAGCCGGACCCGAGAGCAAAGGCGAGAGGAAGCATTCCGCAGATGGCCGCAGTGGCGGTCATCACGATGGGTCGCAACCTCCGCTGGGCGGCACGCAGCATGGCGTCTCTTGCCGAAGCACCCTGCGCGCGGTAACGCTCATCGGCGTCGAGCAAGAGGATTCCGTTCTTGGCGACGATGCCGATGACCATGATCAGTCCCATGAACGACGCCACGTTGAAGGTGGTGCCGGTGACAAGCAGGGCGAGAAGCACGCCGGCTACGGAGAGGACAGACGAGACAAGAATCGCGACGGGAGCCGAGAAGTTGCGGAACTCGACGAGCAGCACTCCAAACACCAGCGCCAGCGATAACAGCAGGACACGCAGCAATTCCTGAAAGGACTTTTGCTGTTCCTGATAGGTGCCTCCGTATTCGATACGGATCGTGGGCGGGAGGTGCATGCCTTCGATGGTGCGCTGAACCTTTTTGATGGCGGTCCCGAGGTCCGATCCTTCGAGGCGAGCGGTGACGACGACAAGCTGTTGCAGATTTTCGCGCCGGATTTCATTCTGCGGCGGGAGTTGAGTGATCTGGGCAAGTGAGCCGAGGGTTGCCAGCTTACCGGTAGAACTGTTGAAGACGGTGTTCTCGATAGTGTCGAGCGACTGGCGCGTTTCATCGCCGAGCCGAACGCGCACAGTGTAAGGGCGTCCATTGGCAATGAGCGGATCGGTGGTGGTGACGCCATCGAGGATGGTGGTGGCGTCTTCCGCGATTTCCTGCGGGGTAAAACCCATGCGTGCGGCGACGACGGGATCGACCTGAAAAACGGTGGCTGGCCCGCTGAGGGTGTTTTCGATCCCGTTCTGAACGTCGACGACGCCGGGAATTTTTCCTATGGCGTCGCCGATACGGGGTCCGAGTTGCGAGAGTAGATCAGAATTATTGGAGAAGATTTTGATCTGGATCGGTTCCGGCGCATTTGATAGGTCGCCGATCATGTCCTGCAAGACCTGGGTGAATTCGATGTCGAGTTCAGGCTCTGTCTTCTTTATTTCGGCGCGGGCATCGGCCATCACTTCGTCAATCCCACGGCCGCGATGCGACTTGAGCTTTACAGTGATGTCACCGGTATTGGCCTCAGTCACTGCTGCCAAGCCCATCTGCAGACCGGTTCGGCGGGAAGTACTTTCGACCTCGGGAAGGCTCCGCAGAATCTGATCGACGTGTTCGAGGACACGGTTGGTTTCGGTCAGGGAGCTGCCGGCGGGCATGATGTAGTCGACGATGAAGCCGCCTTCATCCATTTCCGGAAGCTGGTCGCTGCCGAGTCCGAGGTAAGCAAATCCCGATCCAACTACGAGAAGAAGGCAAAGACCGCCGAGCAGCAACGGCCTGCGAAATGCCCACTGCAGAGCCGATTCGTGCCAGCTCAGGACGCGAGTCATCAGACGGCTTTGTCTCGAGTGAGAGGTGGTGCGAGTTCCGCGATTGGCACGCAAAAGCGTGAGGCTCAGGCCGGGAGTCCAGGTTAGAGCCAGGAGCAGCGAAGTAAGCAGCGCGGCGGTCATGGTGACGGCGAGCGCGCGGAAGAAGCTACCGGTAACGCCGGTGACCGAAATGAGGGGGAGAAAGACGACGACAGGTGTAATCGTCGAGCCGATCAGCGGGACCGTAATCTCGCGCAAGGCGAGGCGCGCGGCCTTTACTCTCGACTCACCTGCGTCGCGATGAAGAACGATGTTCTCGACGACCACGATTGCGTCATCGATGACGAGACCAATGGCTGCCGCCAGTCCGCCGAGAGTCATAAGGTTGAAGCTCTCCCCGATGATCCAGAGAAAGAGGATAGTGATAGCGATAGTGACCGGGATGACGAGGGCGGCGATGAGGGACGAGGTCCAATCCCCGAGGAAGAGAAACAGAACGAGCGACGCCAGGGCGAGACCGATGAGGATGGCGTCGCGCACACTGCGGATGCTGCCTCGCACCAGTTCGGACTGATCGTAGTACGGTTCAAGGCTCACGCCGGCGGGGAGGATCTTTCGCAGGTCCTGCACCTTGGCGGCAACTGCATCGGCTACGGCAACTGTATTGCTGGCCGGCTGACGCGTGATATTCAGCAGGACAGCCTGCTTGTTCCCGGCTGTCACGGTTGTGTATACCGGCATGACGCCGGGCTCGACGGCGGCAACATCGGAGACATGCACGGGCGCGCCCGAAGCTGTTGTTTTCACGACAAGGCGGCCGAGTGCATCGGCGTCGTGGACTTGTGCGCCGACCAACCCGAGGATCAGCTGATGGTTCGCCTCATACAACCCCGGGGAATCGATGATGTTGGAGGCTTGGACAGCGCTCACGAGGTCGAGCATGGTGACGCCGGCGTTCTGCATGCGCGCCAGACTGGGCACCAGATGGAACTCGGATATCTTGCCGCCCTGCACGGTTACGGTGGCAACTCCCTGCACCCGGTTCAGCGGGGGTTTCAGCTCGTAAGTGGCGAGTTCCCAGAGCTGCGTCTGCGAGAGGCGATCCGTGGTGAGGCTGTATCCGATGATCGGAAAGGTAGCGAAGGTGAGCCGGTTTGTGGTGATGGTGGCCGTCGCAGGCAACGTCTGGCGCACTGTGCCGAGGGCGGCATCGACCAGCTGCAGCGTGCGGAACATGTCGACGTTCCAATCGAAGAAGAGACTCACTTCGGCAGAGCCGCGACTGGTGGTCGAACGCACGGTGACCAGGCCGGGTACGGCATTCACTGCGTCTTCGATTGGCTTGGTGATGGTCACCTGCATCTGCTCGACCGGCATAACGCCGTTGTCGACGCCAATCACGACGCGGGGGAAATTTGTCTCAGGGAAGACAGATATAGGAACACGCCCGGCTGCGTAGACCCCGATCAGGGTGATGACGATGAGGAAGAAGAAAATGGGTCCGCGAAAGCGCAGGAGCCAAAACCGGGGGTCATCGTTGAACTTGTGACGGGATTCGTCGCGCAGCTCCATCAATTCGACACCCCTGCGGAACTGTCGTCCTTCGCCTCTGCGCCGACCTTCACCTTGGTTCCATCGTCGAGACCGTAAGCGCCGGTGGTGATTACCATGTCCGGTACAGTGACTCCATGGAGGATCTGGACATCGTCCCCATCGTTGATGCCGAGCGTGACCGGCTTACGGTGGGCCGCACCGTCACTGCCCACCACCATCACTGACTTGCTGCCGTCCTGCGCGGTGAGGATGGCGGAGAGAGGAACCTTCAACGCGCCTGGCACGGTCGTGCCGGTGATGGAGGCGCGCACGGGAGTGCCAACCTTGTAGCGTCCGTCGCTATTGTCGAGACGCAGCCAGACCTCCACGGTCGTGCTGCCGGGATCGAGAGCCGGGCTGACAAGAGAGATCTTTGCTGTAACAGGCTGGCTAACGCCGCGCACGTTGATCTCTGCTTTATCGCCGACCTTGAGGTTTTGCGCGACTGCCTGCGCAAGGTGAACTTTGGCGAGCAGGCTGGAGCTGTCCATCACGGTGAGGAGCGCACTGCCGACGGTTGCTGTTTCACCCGGAAATAGCGGCCGGTCGGTCACGACTCCGGAGATCGGGCTGCGAATCTCGGAGTAGGAGACCTGCGCCTCCGCGCCCAGATATTTCCCTTTGGTGGAGGTCAACTGTCCCTGCGCCTGCTGCAAGGCGGCCTCACGGCTCACTTTCTGCATGGACTCGAAGTGCTTTTCCGCCGCATCGTAGGCGGCCTTTGCCTGGACCAAGGCGGCCTGCGCGGTGTCGAGATCGCGCCCGGGGATTGCGCCTTCTTTGAAGAGCTGCTCGCGGGCGGTAACGATGCTCTGATTCAAATCGAGCTGCGCCTTTGTCTGCTGAACGTCGAGCTCGGCTTTCTGGTAATCCTCTGGAACCTGCGCCTTGGTCTGTGCGGCAAACGCTGCCTGGGCCGATTGATACTGACCTTCATTGTCGAGAGCGGCGGCAGCGAGGTCGCGATTCTCAAGCTCGGCGAGCAGTTCGCCGGCCCTCACGCGAGAACCACGCTGTACGTAGAACTTGCGTACGGGTGCGGTGATCTTCGGCGAGATCGCAGCCTGAGCGAGGGGCGACAAGGTTGCATCGGCGACGATGTGCTCGGAGATGGTTCCCACTTCAGGCTTTGCCGCCTGGACGGTGACCAGCGCCGCTGTGGTTTCGTCATCGGCTTTGTGGCAGGCGGCAACGTTACATAGCAGCGGAGCTCCGATGAGGAGCAACCAGAACGAAAACTTGGATGAAGAAGAGACTGGCATTCTTGTCTTGTCGCTCCTAAAGGGTTCCAGTCAGGATTTGCAGACCAGCGCGCGCGTTCTGATACCGCAGAGCACCGTCGGCCTGGGCTGACTCCGCTGCTGTGTATGCATTTTGTGCATCGACGACTTCGAGCACAGTGGCCTCACCGGCGGAGTAGCGAAGCCGCGTGAGCCTCAGGCTCTCGGCGGCAGTGCGAACGCTCTGATCCAGCAGGTCGAGTTCTTCGTTGGCGGCATTGGCCTCAGAATACGCCTCGTCCAGATCCGCGATGAGACGGCGTTGCGCCGCGGTGAGGGAAACACGAGCAACGTCGCGGTGAATCTCGCTTTGCTTTACCCGCTTCTGTGTCGAAAACCAGTCCCAGACGGGAATGTCGAGGGTTCCGCTGATGGAGTAGCCGAGATTGCGAACGCCATCGGGACCGTACTTGGCGAACTGTGGCGCGTCGATACCGTAGGTGAAGTTCAGCGCCAAGTCGGGCAGATAGGCGGCCTTCGCCCCCAGAACCTCGGCGTCGCTTTGCTGCAGGCCGGCGAGGGCGCTGCGGACTTCCGGATTATTAGCGGCTGCGGCCGAATTGACTTCTTCACGCGTAGGTAGGGGTCGCTTGCCGGGCGCGGCTACGGTGGCATACGGGGTGCGGGGGTCGGGAAAGAGTAATACTGCTAACTCCAGCCGGGCTTTTTCGGCTGTGACCCGGGCATCCGTCAAATCGCGCTGACGCTGCTGGCGTTCGAGGTCGGCCTTCACCACATCGGCGTGAGCGGCTTCTCGGGCGGTTTCCCGCTTCTGCGTGAGATCGGTGAATGACTGGGCTTCGTTCAGGGCTTCAGTAAGCACCGTCTGCTTTCGGTCGGCGTTCGACACTGTGTAATAAAGGTTGACGACGGCTGCAACCAGCCCGCGGCGGGCGACCTCAAGCTCTGCAGCTGCTCGCGCGGCTGCGGCGGATGCTACCCGGACATCGGCAAACTGCTTGAGCCCCACCGTTTCATTGATTGACGCTTGGCTGGCGTACTCGCGAACGGCGTTGTCGGCAATAAAGATCGGGGCTGGCTGATTGCCGGTCTGTCCCCCCTGGTTTTTCTGGCCGTTGGGCTGGGTATACAGGGCCTGGTTGTGGTAGACCACCGAGGGTAACAGGGCCGACTTGGTCAGATAGCGGTCGATCGCAGCCGACTGCTGATCGCCACGAGCGCCGGCAAAGGCGGGCTCATTCTGCTGGGCGCGGTGGATAGCGTCCTCGAGCGTGACGACGACTCGCGCCTGGTTCGCCGGTACGAGGCCTTGCCCATGCAAGCCCGCAGAAATGAGACCTAAGGTAAGACTAGTTATCAGCGCTCGATTCAATCTGCTCCCCTCAGCCATGCCATTGATAGTAAGTGGGCTACCTTAAGTCAGGCTGAAATGGACGGCAAACTGTGTGATCCGGGTCAGTCGAGCCGGCGTGCTCTGAAGCTTACCCACTTCTGGACGATGACGTTGGTGGCTGTGCTCACCGTCGCTCACATCGCGGGCAACCGGCTATGAGCGGGCCTTTGCGGCGCTAGAACTGAAGGCGAAGCGCGAACTGAATTTGGCGCGGAGTGTAGCCCGTGGTCATCTGGGTGAGCTGGCCGAAGTTCGCGCCGCCCAGAATATTGCCGGGGAAGAAAAATTGGCGGTGTTGGTTGCGTTCAGGACTTCGGTTCGGAACTCGAGCGTGGTTTCCTTCGGCAACCCGCGGCAGTACCGGGAAAACGTTCAGGATCTGATTCGGATTAGGGGAACTGCCCCCTACTTCCCCACAAAAAAGGAGGCGGGGTTGGGCCTCCCGCCTCGCCCGAGGAAAACACTTGGTAGAAGTAACTACTCCTGAGGTTGCGAAATCGAATTCGTGATTGATTTGAATGTATTTGAGGCGATCGCCTGCGGATGCGATGTGCAGGAGGTACGGGTACGGCTACGACTCCCAAGGACGCAAAGATGACGACGGATAGTAGCGGTGATGGAACCTTGCGACTGCGCGTTCGAACCTTCTCACGGTTCATATACATTTCTCCGAAGATGAGCCCGTAAACAACTGATATCGGCAGGTCTTGCGGATGTTTACTTACTGCTAACCATGTTGTCGAGAAGAGTGGTTAATAACCATAGCCACTTGTGACGGCTCAGGCATAGCCACTATGATTGGTCGATGGCTGACGTTTCCGCTGGAGTGCTGCCCGTCGTCGCCATTGACCGGGACTGCGCCACTCCCCTGCACAGGCAGATCTATGACGGCTACCGGGCTGCGATCCTTCGCGGCGATCTGCGGCCGGGACAGCAGTTGCCGTCCAGCCGGGCTCTCGCCACCGAAATCGGGATTTCGCGCTTCCCTATCCTCGATGCTTATGCGCAGCTCTTGACGGAGGGGTATTTCGAGAGCCGCACGGGGGCAGGGACGTTCGTATCGGAATCTTTGCCTGACCAGTTGACCTCAGCGTCCAACGGCACCCGGGGGACGGCACACATCGATTCCCGACCGCGGCCAGTTTCGCGCCGGGCTGGGCTATTGCCACAGTTCGCTGAGACACCGTGGCGGCACGGATGGGGCGCCTTCGGCGTGCATCAGCCGGCGCTCGATCAGTTTCCGTTTCGGACATGGGCCAGCCTGGTAACGCGTCATTCGCTTAGCCCGCGCGCCAGCGCGATCCACCGCGTCGATCCGCAGGGTGTCGAGCAATTTCGCGAGGTGATCAGCAATTATCTCGGGACGGCTCGTGGAGTGCAATGCAATCCCGAACAGATCATGATCGTGTCCGGCTCCCAGCAGGCCTTGGAAATTGCATCTCGGGTGTTGCTCGACGCCGGGGATACGGTATGGGTCGAAGAACCCGGTTATCAGCTAACGCGCGCTGTGCTTATGGGAGCCGGTTGTCGGCTCGCTCCGGTCCCTGTCGACGATGACGGCATGAATGTTGCCGCGGGTATCAAGCGGTCTCCCAAGGCGCGGGCTGCTTTTGTTACGCCGTCGCACCAGTATCCGCTCGGGGTGACAATGAGCGCTTCGCGGCGCCTGCAACTGCTCAACTGGGCGCACAGTTCAGGGGCGTGGATCATTGAAGACGACTACGACAGCGAATATCGCTACGGAAGCATGCCGATCGCATCTCTGCAGGGGCTCGACCGCAACTCACGTGTGATCTACATCGGAACCTTCAGCAAGGTTCTGTTCGCGTCGCTGCGCCTGGGATATATTGTCGTTCCTCCCGATCTGGTCGAGCCGTTCCGCAGAGTGCGCTTCGCGATGGATATCTTTCCGTCTTACCTCTATCAGGAGGTCCTCACTGATTTCATCAAAGAAGGGCATTTTGCCCGGCATATCCGCAGGATGCGGCTGCTCTACAGCGAACGGCGCACTACTCTTGCGAAGCGCGTCCGCGAAGAATTTGGCGATCAGGTGACGATACTTGGATCAGAAGCCGGGATGCACATGGCCGTGACGCTACCGGAAAGCCTGGACGATGTGGAGATCGCGAACCGCGCGGCACAAGACCGGATCTGGCTGTGGCCGCTCTCTCCGAGTTATCTCGGAAAAAAGAAACGCCCGGGATTCATTCTGGGCTTTGGAAGCGCCCCGACGGAACAGATTCCCGAGGCCGTCCGGCGCATGCGCGCAGCCTTTTCGCCTTGACGAGAGGGTCTGCCGTCGCGCCTCGATGTTATTCCTACGGAGCGTGATAGCAACTGCGTCCGGGGACACAGCGCGCAAGATGCACGTAGTGGTCGTCGGGTCCGGCGGGACCCATCGTCCGCAGGCACCAGTAGCTCGAAGAAGTGTGCACCCCGGGCAGCCACGATTCGACATCCTGCGGCGTGGTGCCGTAGGGATTCTTTGTTCGGAGGCACTGGCATGGTTGAGAAGTGATATTTGTTGTGCTCATCATTGCCTCCTAGCCGACCGCGCTCGGGTCACGGTCTGATTGTCCCGCCGCGAGCAGAATCGTGCGGTAAATTGCTACGGGAAAGAGTTCCACCTTGTAGGCATTCATGGAGAGCGGTGTCGCGCCCTCCATCGCGGCCTTGCCTGCAGCCCGCGCAGTCTCTTCGCTAATAGGCTTGCCCGCGAGCATGGCTTCTGCCTGGGTGGAACGGCGAACGACCGGTGAAGCCGCGCCCATCGTCACGACGGCTCGCCGACAGATATTGCCGTCCATCTCGAGTACTACTCCCGCATCGGCGATGGCCCAGTCGAAGCTCTCCTTCTCTCCGTATTTTTGATATGCAGAACGCGTGCCCGGAGCCGGTTTGGGAATCGTCACCGCGGTGAGCAGTTCGTCTGGTTCAATCACGGTGAACTTTGTCGGGTTGGCGTCCGGCTGGACGTAGAAGTCCTTGATGGCAACGAGCCGCTTGCCGCGCTTTCCCGAGGTCAGCTCGACAGTGGCGTCCAGGCCGAGCAAGGCGACTGCAGCGGAGGAAGGAGCGACCGCCGGGCAGGTGCCGTAGTCCATGATGGCGTGATACTGGTTCAGCCCGTTGAAGGCGAAGCAGAACTCCTTGCCTTTTCGCAGGCATTCGAAGTCCGCAGAACGGTAATACCAGCACTGCACCGGCTGGAGCAGATTGCCACCCACCGTCGCCATATTGCGGATATGCGGGGTCGCCGCATGTCCGCAGGCGTCGGAAAGAATCTGGTATTGGGTGCGGATCACCGGGTGGTCGCTGATCTCGGTGAGCGTGGTGAGCGCGCCGATGGTCAGGCCCTGGTCGGTTTGATTGATTCCACGCAGCGCGGAGATGTTTCGGATATTGACCAGCTTCGAGGGCTTCGTCGTACCGTTCTTCATGCGGTCGAGCAGATCGACGCCGCCCGCCTTGACGACCGCGCCATCCTTCAGTTGCGACAGGGCTGCATCTACCGTTGTGCAATCTGCAAGTACGAAGGCGTTCATGCC
>Ga0210398_10003548_pt1 | contig 14908 bp, 7 predicted proteins | sample IncBWC4OmetaG_FD_161047 | JGI IMG/M metagenome (GOLD analysis project Ga0210398, IMG submission 161047) | Forest soil microbial communities from Barre Woods Harvard Forest LTER site, Petersham, Massachusetts, United States - Inc-BW-C-4-O | ecosystem: Environmental > Terrestrial > Soil >...
TCCCTGGTCGTCATGTGCCGTAGGAGCGGTGCGCGAAATCCATTCTTTGCCAGGCAAATAGCGAGTATGAGCCATGCCAAGCGGCCCAAAGATATGTTCCTGCGCATAGGCATCCAACGTTTGGCCACTAAGAGCTTCCACCAACGCCCCGAGAGTAATGAAGTTGATGTCGGAATACTTGAAGTGTGTACCCGGCACAGATTCCAGCGTCGCATTCATCGCGCGCCGAATACCTTCGGCCTTGTCCGGTGCGGCAAGCCCCCAGTCGTCCTTCAAGCTGACGTCCTCCGGCAGGCCGGAGTAGTGCGTCAACAACTCACGAATCGTCACACCCTGCTTTCCGTTAGCAGCGAACGCCGGAAGATACTTCGCAACGGGATCATCCAGTTGCAACTTCTTCTCCTCATAGAGCTGCATGACGCCCGTCGCCGTCACGAGACACTTCGTCAGCGACGCCATGTCGAAGATCGTGTCCTCAGTCATCGGTTCAACCACAGGCTCCAGTGCTCGATCTCCATACGCCTGCTCAAAGACGGTCTTTCCGTCGTGATTGATGAGAACGACCACCCCGGGTAGCTTCTTCGCCGCGATGGCCTCATTCACAAGTGCGGTGACGGAACTAAAATCGTACCGCTCATCCAACACCGCTCGGGCAGTACCCGAAACAACGGGCGTCTGCGCTCCCCCACGCGGGGCGAACAAAACCGGAACAATAAACGCAAGGCCAATACAGGCTACCCGTGCCGCGGTCTTTCTTTGCCCGTGTCTCACCCGACCGCCAGGCAACAGCAGACTGGCCACCGTACCGATCGCAAACGTAACGATCGAGCCGATCAGCACATACCAGGTAAACGCAATATGCGGAACCGTGATCGGGCCAACCGCAATCGGAGACGGATCGAGCCACAACAGAAGATTCAGCGCGAAGCCGCAAATCATTCCCACGATGGCACCCGCCTGCGTTGCATAGCGCGTCAACGTGCCCAACAGAAATACACCGAGCAACGCGCCATAGGCAACCGAAGCTATCGACAACCCAACCTCCACAACATGTCCCTTCCCTCCGGCAAAAACGCTGTAAACAGCCACAGCGAACAACACCAGCGCCCAGACAACGGTACTCGCGCGAGAAATCATCATTCGTTCCCGCTCGTCCGCCTCCGGACGCCAGTGCATATAGAAGTCAACGACCGTCGTCGACGAAAGCGAATTCAACGCCGCGCTAAGGTTTGACATCGCCGCGGCAAGTATCGCAGCAACCAGCAATCCAGCGACCCCGACCGGCATCTCACGCACAATAAACGTCGGGAAAATCCTGTCGGCGGAAGCAAACACCGCAGGATGAAGCCCGTAAAAGACATACAACCCGGCGCCGATGAGAAGAAAAAGCGTGAACTGCAGAAAGATCACTCCACCGCTCGAGAGCAGCGCCAGCCGTGACTCACGCAGGCTCCTGGCAGCCAGCATTCGCTGCACCATCAACTGGTCCGTGCCATGCGAGGCCATCGTCAAAAACGTCCCTCCCAGCACTCCCGCCCAGAACGTATAGCTCTGCGTCAAATTGAACGCGAAGTGAAACAGTCGGAACTTGCCTGCAGCGGCTGCCACCTCGTGGATCTGCGACCATCCTCCCGGAACATGTGTGCCCAGCGTATAGATCGCAACAAAGGTCCCGCCGATATAAATCGCCATCTGCACAACGTCTGTCCAGATCACCGCTGCCATCCCACCCTCAAACGTATACAACAGCGTCAGCGCCGAAATAATCCCGATCGACAACACGTCCCCCGTGCCGATCGCGATACCCACCACAATACTCACCGCAAACACCCGCACTCCCTCCGCGGCAGCACGCGTCAGCAAAAAAAGTCCCGCGGTCACCTTGTGCAGCGTGTGCCCGAAGCGCTGGTCGATCAATTGATACGCCGTCAGCATGTCGCCCTGAAAATACTTCGGCAGAAAGATCAGTGCCACCACGACCCGGCCCAGCATGTAGCCAATCACGATCTGCAGAAACCCGAAGTCCCCGGCAAATGCCACACCCGGGACACTGATAATCGTCAGTGTACTGGTCTCCGCCGACACAATCGACAACGCAATCGCCCACCATGGAATCGTCTGGTCCGCGAGAAAGTAGCTCCGCAGCGACCGCGATTTCGGATCTTTACCGCTGCGGAAGCGCAAACCAAAGAGCGTGATGCCGAGCAGGTAGACGACGATCAATGCCAGATCGAAAGGGTGAAGACGTGTTGGCAGAACAGCAGCAAGCATTCGAGTCAGTGTATAGCGGCAGCAAGCGGCCCTGCAGGCCAATCCCGCAAGGCAGCGTTCAAGAGTAAACCCGCAGCGGGAGACGATTGCACCTGTCCCTGACATATCATGTTGGGTGATGAGTCTCTTTCTGGCGATCGATGCGGGTGGTACGAAGACAAGATGTCTCTTGGCGAACGAAGACCGAGTCCTCGGACGCTCCACGACAGGCAGCGTCAAGCTTATGCGGGTCGGCGAAGCCGAGGCTTCGGCCAGGCTGCGAGCGATGTTGGCGGACGTCTCAGTCGCAGCAGGTGTTGGCCTCAACGAGGTCACTCAAACCTGCGTCGGCCTCGCAGGACTGACCATCGATGCCGTCCGCGAGTGGGCCGAACGCGAAATCGGCGAAACAGTCGGCGGCGACCTGTTGCTTGCGGGCGACGAGGAGATCGCCCTCGACAGCGCCTTCCGCGGAGGCCCGGGAATCCTCATCATCGCCGGCACAGGCTCCAACGTATTGGGGCGGGCCGCCGATGGGGCCATGTATCAGGTCGGAGGATGGGGTCCCGCGCTCGGCGACGAAGGTTCAGGCTATTGGATCGGTCAGGAAGCCCTTCGCGCCTGCTTCTGGGCCAAAGACCGCGGCATCGCAACCGCCCTCCTCACCGAGATCACAGATCTCTGGGGCGCAAAGTCTCTTGGCGAGATCGTAGAGATGGCAAACGAACGCCCCGGCCCTGACCTCCCTGCCCTTGCCCCTCTCGTCGCGCGCTGTGCGGACGCAGGAGACGAACTTGCCCTCGCAGTCCTCGAACGCGCCGGTGTCGAATTGGCCGAGCAGGTCGCTCTCGTCGCACTGAAGATGAAGGAGTCCGGCGGCGAGGGCAACGTCGAAGCAGCTTACACCGGAAGCGTCCTCGAGCACATCGCGCAGGTCCGCTCCGCCATGGTCGCAGCGTTGAAGACCTCGTCCCCGGAGGTAAAGGTCATCGAAGGCGCTGTTGATGCGCTCGACGGTGCCCTATGGCGTGCGAGACAAGCGGGCGGACCTTCTTTGCAACATTAAGCACAGACCGACCTATCCATGATCAGGCGCGAGCGTCCATCTCCTGGGCCCGCAACGCAAGACCTCGCGCCACCGAAGTAAACTCATTGCCCGTTCGAACTCGCGACGCGCCAAAGTGTATCTCAAAGATTCGCCGCACTGCAGGCACAAAGCTGGTCCCTCCCGTCAGAAATACCCGGTCCACATCTCGCGCCAGGACATTGCTGTCAGCCAGCAGCCTATCGACACATCGCTCGATCGAACGCAGTTCATCGGCGATCCAGCCTTCGAATTCCTTTCGATTAACGGCCGCAACAATATCCATACTCCCGTCGCGAAACCGAAACTCGGCGGTCTCCTGATGCGAAAGTTCGATCTTCAGACGCTGCACCGCCTGATGTAGCTGATACCCCAGGCCCTCCTCAATCAAATTAATTAGCGCCTCGATCTTCTCTGGCTCCTGTGCCCTCGCGTGGGCGCTCTTCAATATCTCCGCAACGTTCCTTGTCTTCAGAAAAGACAGATAGTGCCAGCGTTCAAGGTTGGCATAGATCCACGCCGGCGCTGCGGGAATGATGCTCGCAGGCCGGTCCTTCGCCTGCGCATACGAGCGCTCAAAGCTCTCCGAGCCAAGTGCGGGCGAAACCAGCTTGCGAACAATGCGTGCATCAAAGCTGTCGCCCGCAAGCCCGAGCCCGCTGTTGCCAAGAAGGTCCTTCGCAGTACGCCCTCGCGCCCGAACGCCCGGCCCGACATGCAGCAGCGAAAAATCGCTCGTGCCGCCGCCAAAGTCCCCAATCAGGATCAGTTCGTCATGGTCCAGCGTGGACTCGTACGCGTACGCGGCCGCGATGGGCTCCATCTCGAACACGACAGACTCAAAGCCGGCATGCAGAAACGCCCGACGCAATCGTTCCACAGCAAAGGCATCGTCCTCGTCGCTCTCCGCTCCCACGAATCTTACTGGACGCCCAACGGTGGCATGCCGGATCGGCCGCTCGAACTGCCGTTCCGCATTCAAACGCAGATCAGTGAGTATCCGCGAGATCAGGTCTTCGACGCTATAGCGGCGGCCAAACACCTCAGTTCCAGACAACGTCCGGCTGGTGAGATACGACTTCAGCGACTGGATCAGCCGGCCCTTGTGCTCGGCCTCCAGATAATTCTCGATCGCTTGAGGTCCCGTGAAGCCCTTGATCTGGGTCCGTCCCGCGTGCTTCCGCTGCTCCAGATAAAGCACCGAACGGAACGACTCCGTGGTCCCTCCTGCCGTTGGAAACGACACCAGTTCAACTGCACCGCTTCGTGCAAGAGCGATGGAGCTGTTCGTAGTGCCGAAGTCGATTCCGATAGAGGGGCCGGTAGAGTGCGTTGAAGACATGGTCCTTTAGATTGCCAGATTTCCGGCCTAAGTGAAACTCAACTTCCAGTGGACCTTCAGCGAATCATCGCTGAGGCGAGGAGCCAGGCATCGGCAGGCCCAACTCAGCTGCCGTCGGCAGAGTATGAATGTCCGACCACTGCCGTTGCGCGCTGCGCAGCCTTTCGCTCCGTGCCTCCCATACACCGATCGTGTAATCGTAGTGTTCCAACACCGGCCGCAACGCATACGCTCGATTCGACCGATACCAAGCCTGTTCATACAAGTCGCGCAGCAACGAGTACGTATCGATGAAATCTCGAATCCGCCCATTGACGCCATTGATGTCCGAGAGTTCGCGACTTACATCCATGCGCTCCTTTCTGTCCTTCGTGTTCTGCATCGCGTAAGCCCGCTGGTAGCCCTCCGCAATCTCATCTGTAAGCTGAAACTTCAACCCAATGAAGTCCATCCTCCGCGCGCCAAGCTCGAGCGCATCGATCGCCGCCGTCTCCCGCAACGCAGTATCAGCAGACGGATACGACTCCGCAGGATCGTAGACTGCGGGCACCTTTGCGACACGCGGTGGCCCGGGTGCAGCCGCGCGTGCCTGCGCAATCAAGGTCAACGCCCGTTCCGCATGCAACCGCAACTCATGGGCATACGGACGGACCTGCGCGCCAATCCTCAACCCATCTGCCGACATCGGATCCAACCAGAAAATGCTGTTCGTTCCGTCCCCCACCTTGGCCTCGTCTTTCAACACAGAGTGCGCCAGCATCATCTCCCTTTGCGCTTCGTTCAGGTCGCCCGTGGCGTCGCCGTGAAACACCTGAGCGTACGAGTCCTGGAACGTCGCAATCGACGACTCACCCTTCTGCCAGGCGGCCGCGGCCCCAAACAGGATCCCATACCAATCCTGATTGAACAGCCCTTCCCCATCATCGTTCCAGATCGTATTCAGCTGCCCCGTCGATCCCAGCCTTTGTCCGTCCGCCGTGAAGCGCTGGATATTCGCGAGCGCAAGATTGTTGTTCGGGTACACCTTGCGGAAGTTATTGACGCTCGGCGCGACCCACGTCTCAAACCCTGCCTTGGTGAACGGCGTCAAAAAGCGATCGTAGCCACGCGCCTCCGGGTTATACACCCAGGCAATCGCGATCGTGGAATCTTTGAACGACTGAGGCATACCCTTCAGCAAATCGGGCGCGTCCTGCGCGATGTCCCCCCAGAAGAGGACCTTACGATTGAGCGGCTTCAGCGCAGTGACGATCCGCTGCAGAAAATCAAGGTACACCGCAGCAAGCCCGCGCGAGTCCACATCGGCCTTGGTCTGGCCCAGTCCAAGGTCCACGGTCTCGTCAGCTCCAATATGCAGAAACGGCCCCGGATATAGAGAAGCGAGCTCCGTAAACATCTGCGTGATCAGTTCGATCGACCCCGGCTGTCCCGGAGCGAGCACCGCACCGTGCGGCGTCTCCGCCAGCGGCTGGTACTGCTCCCACGCCAGGTTGTAGTGCAGATGTCCAAACGCCTCCTGCTCTGGAATGATCGTGATGTGGTAAAGCTTCGCATAAGCGACCAGCTCCGCGGCCTCTGCGGCGGTGACGCTGCCCGGCGGCGCCATCAGCGGGTTCGACGCATACTGCTGCGTGTGCTCAAAGTACGGAGAGTAAAGGTTGATCTTGTACGCGGCGATCGTCCGGATCATGTGCTTCTCGAACTCCAGCGTCGTAATCGGCCCCCGCGACAGGTCGTCGTCGAGCCCGCGATACTTCATCGCCGGCCAGTCCCGGATATTTGCGGCGTGCAGCACGGCGCGGGCGCCGTCGCCTTCGACGAGCTGCTTCACCGTCTGCGCTCCATAGAACAGCCCTTCTGCCGTGGCCCCAACTACAGTTAGCCCGCCCGAGGTCGTAGTAATGACATACCCCTCTGCCTTCATCTCATCGGTAAACTTCGGCTCGGGGTGGGCCGAAAGTCTGGTCAGTTCGATCGGGAAGCCGTTGGCCGCGGCGACAGGAATGTTACGCGCCTGCAGCGACGCAGCAAGATCATCAGCGGCAAACTGGTCCTCTGTCGCGCAAGGCGCCGCGCAAAGGACACGGACACCGTGACCAAGGGGCTCGACGACGCTCGCATGTACCTCGCGAGGGACCGGAATCAGCTTCACGGAGGACTGCGCAGACAGGAACGTCGTGAAGGAAAGTAGAAGGAAGCCGAAGCGCCAAGACTGCATGAATTAACGGTAAATGAGTTCGCGGGGAAAGTGCAGTGGACAATAAGGTTATCTCAAAAATGGACAACGCAATTAGGAACGAACGCTTGATCATCCGCGGAATGTGTATTTTCCGTGAATACGGCGCAAATTATTCCTGTGTTCACACACCTTTGGGACGATGGCCGAAAGAGCAGAGGGAGAAAGTAGGAAGGCCGTCAAGGTCTGGACTGGTTTCTCGATGTCCTTGTGCCTTTCAATATCTAGCGAGGGTCCATGACGAAGCAACTACGAGCGACTATGGCAGCGATACTGGTAATCAGTTCAATCGCGCTACCGGCGCAGACGAGCACGACAAAAAAACCGGCGACCAAGGCTACTGCAAAGAAGGCGCCCGCCGAGACCCCCATCGAACGCGAGATCCGGGAGCTGCGTGAGCAGATGCAGAACCAGCAGGCCCAGATCGACGCCCTGAGACGCGAGAACGCCGACAAGGACGCCAAACTCGCCGCTGCCCAGCAGGCGGCACAGAGTGCAGAAGCGGCCGCCGCCACAGCGTCCGCCAAGGCAGACAGCCTCAGCTCCAGCGTATCGGCCAACGCCGAGACTGTCTCGACCCTCAACAGCTCTGTGACCGACCTCAAGACCACCAACGTCGGCCTGGCCCAGACCATCAGCGACACCAAGAAGTCCATCACAGAACAGATGGATAACCCCCTTTCGATACGCTACAAAGGTGTCTCCATCACTCCGGTCGCCTTCTTCGCGTTTGAAGGTGTATACCGCTCCCGCTCCATCAACTCGGATATCAACACCCCGTTCAACTCAACCCCCTACCCCGGCGCAGCTCAGGCGCACACCAGCGAATTGAACTTCTCCGGCCGTCAGAGCCGCATCGGCGGCCTGTTCGAAGGCAACACCGGGCCGTACAAGCTCTCCGGTTACGTCGAAGCCGACTTCCTCTCGGCCGGCACAACCAGCAACGACAACCAGAGCAACAGCTACACCCTCCGCCAGCGCCAGATCTGGGGTCAGATCGCCACCAACGAAGGCCTGAAGGTCACCGGAGGACAGATGTGGTCCCTCGTCACCGAGACCAAGCACTCCACCGACAACCGCACGGAAAACCTGCCGATGACGGTCGATTCCCAGTACCACGTCGGCTTCAGCTGGGAGCGTCAGCCCGGCATCCGCGTCCAGCAGTCCTTCGGCGGCTTCACTGCGGCCTTGTCGCTTGAGCAGGCGCAGATCATCGAATCGGCCACCAACGCAAATGCGAACTTCTTCATCGGAAACGCCGGTACCGCCGGGGGCCTCTATAGTCCCCTTAACAACTACTCCAACAACGTCGCCCCGGACCTCATCCTCAAGGCCACCTACGATGCGAGGTACGGGCACTTTGAAGTCGGTGCCCTCGGCCGCTGGTTCCGCGACCGCTACTATCCCAACGAGACGCTCACGGTCCCATCGGCTGCGGGCGGTGCAAACAACACAAAGATGGGCGGCGGCGGCTTCCTCAACATCCGCATGCCCGCCACCAAGTATGTTGACTTCGGCTTCCACGGCCTCGGCGGCACGGGCGTGGGCCGCTACGGCACCTCCACCCTGCCTGACGTGACCGTCCACCCCGACGGCACCCTCGAGCCCATCAAGAACTGGCAGGGCTTAGTCTCAATCGAGACCCACCCCAACCCGAAACTGGACGTCTTCTTCTACGCCGGTGGCGAGTACGCTCAACGCACGGTCTACCTCAGCACCCTCGGCGCCTCTGCCGGCAAGCTGATCGGCTACGCGCCCCTCTCCAGTTCGAACGCGGGTTGCAACACCGAGACCTTGCCGACCTCCACCGGCAACGGATTCGCCGGTGCGGCCCCCTACAACCCGGGTGTCCCTGCAAACTGCCTCGGAGCGACCCGGGTCGTCCTCGAAGGAACGGCTGGATTCACCTACCGTCTGTACAACAGCCCCAAGTACGGCCGCCTGCAGTACCAGGGCGTCTACAGCTATCTCACGCGTGACGGATGGGCCGGTCTGACCAGCGGCACCTTCGGCTCTGCGACCGCGACCTACGGCGCTCCCAAGGCGACCAACAACATGGTCTTCACCGGGATGCGTTACTACATCCCCTAAATGCTTGCCGAATCCGGAAAGAGGCACCCTTCGGGGTGCCTCTTTTCTATGAGGTCCGCGAACTGGATCGGTGCACCTTACAAACCTATTACAAATTATTAGCAGTTTTGCTAGTCGCGTCGTTCTGTCGGGTAGCGCACACTGGTACCAGTGGCAAATTGCGTGCGTCGGACCGCAATTGGCCGAAGGACCGCATCGATCAGGTTCGCCTCAATCTCCCCGGCAACAACCCCCCACGAAAGTCATTTCCATGCAGCCGCTATGGCACGACCGAACCTTTACGCAACCTGTCGTCTGGGTGACGACATTCTTCATGATCGTCTTTCATCTCGGAGCGATCGCCGCTCTGTTTTTCTTCACGTGGAAAGCGCTCTTCGTAGCGATCGCCCTGTGGTGGATCGCTGGCGGCGTCGGCATCGGCATGGGCTACCATCGGCTCTTGACCCATCGAGGCTACAAGACGCCGAAATGGATGGAATATCTTCTCACCGTATGCGGCACGCTGACCTTGGAGGGCGGCCCCATCTTCTGGGTCGCTATCCATCGTATGCATCACCAGAACACGGACAAAGAAGGCGACCCCCATTCTCCTCAAGACGGCGGCCTCTGGTCCCATGTCGGCTGGATCCTCACCGGTCAGAGCATTCACGATGACTCTGCGGTCCTTCTTCCCTTCGTCCCGGACCTTCGCAAAGACAGGTTCCACGTCTGGATCAGCGAATGGCATTGGATTCCCATGACGGTCCTCGGTGGCGCCCTCTTGCTCTTTGGCGGATGGCCATTTCTGATGTGGGGCATCTTCTTCCGTACCGTCCTGGGTCTTCATTCGACCTGGCTAGTCAATTCGGCCACCCATATGTGGGGCTCGAGGCGCTTCCCGACAGGAGACACCTCTCGCAACAGCCTCTGGGTCGCCCTCCTCACCTTCGGCGAAGGATGGCACAACAACCATCATGCCCACCCGCAGTCCTCTCGACACGGCCTGGCCTGGTACGAGTTCGATCCGAACTGGTACGGCATCTCTGCACTACGGATGTTGGGCCTCGCATGGGACGTGAAGGCCGGAAAGCTCGGAGCGACTGACTGACTCGCGCCCTTGGCAATCTTCCGGGGCCGGTCGTGCGCGGCGATCCGACACGGCGTCGTAGTGCCTGCAAAAACGGTGTTTTCGATTACTAACTTTCTTTCTCAGGATATTTCCATTTGTTCGGGGTGCGGCGAAATCTTTGATAGGCTTCCTATGCTGAAGTTTTAGGATCCGACTGATATCTGAAGAGGTAAGGATGAAGATTCTGGATGCGAACAGGTTGTTCCCTGCTGATGGAGAGGCGCGCTCAGTCGCCGCAAGACTGTATGAGAAAGTCAGAGACCTGCCCATCATCTCCCCGCACGGACACACAGATCCTCGCTGGTTCGCCTTCAACGAACCCTTTCCCAACCCAGCCGCACTTCTCATCCAGCCCGACCATTACATCTTCCGCATGCTCTACTCTCAGGGCATCTCTCTCGAATCGCTCGGCATCCCGCAGCTCGATGGGGGCGAAAAGGCCGACCCCCGCGAGGTCTGGCGCATCTTCGCAAGAAACTACTACCTCTTCCGCGGCACACCCACTCGTCTCTGGCTCGACTACGCCCTCGAGAATCAGTTCGGACTCTCCAAACGTCTCAGCGCAGAAAACGCCGACGAGTACTACGAGATCATCGCAAAAGAGATTCAGACTCAGGAGTTCCGCCCCCGCGCTCTCTTTGACAAGTTCAACATCGAGGTCCTCACCACCACCGACACCCCACTCGACACACTGGAGTTCCACAGGGCCATCCGCGAATCCGGGTGGAAGGGTCGCATCGTTCCCGCCTTCCGTCCCGACTCCGTCATCGACGCCGAGTACGCCGGCTTCATCGGAAACATCGAAAAACTTGGCGAGATCACCGGCGAAGACATTGGCACCTACAAGGGCTATCTCAACGCCCTGCGCAACCGCCGCGCCTTCTTCAAGTCCATGGGCTGCACCTCGACCGACCACGGTCACCTGACCGCCATGACCGCCGATCTCGACCCGCCAACCGCGGCCTCGCTCTACGGCCGCATCCTCTCCGGCCGCTCCGTCCCCCAGGAGCAGGAGATCTTCCAGGCCCAGATGCTCACCGAGATGGCCGGCATGTCCGTCGAAGACGGCCTGACCATGCAGCTCCACCCCGGCTCCGTCCGCAACCACAACCGCCTCCTCTACGAAAAATTCGGCCGCGACAAGGGCGCCGACATGCCCTCGCCCACCGAGTACACCCGTAACCTCCGCCCCCTCCTCAACAAATACGGCAACGACCCCCGCCTCACCTTCATTCTCTTCACCCTCGACGAGACCAGCTACTCCCGCGAACTCGCCCCGCTCGCCGGCCACTACCCTGCCCTCAAGCTCGGCCCCCCGTGGTGGTTCCACGACTCGCCCGAAGGCATGAAGCGCTTCCGCGAGCAGGTCACCGAGACCGCCGGCTTCTATAACACCGTCGGCTTCAACGACGACACCCGCGCCTTCCTCTCCATCCCCGCGCGCCACGACGTCGCCCGCCGCATCGACTGCGCCTTCCTCGGCCGCCTCGTCGCCGAACACCGTCTCGACGAAGACGAAGCCTTCGAAGTCATCCAGGACCTGACCGTCAACCTGGTCCGCAGGGCCTACAAACTCTGAATCACGTCCGTATGGCACTCAGCGGCACTAGCTAAATCTTATGTTCCCGCTGAATCACGCGGGTCTTAATCTCAGCGGATAGCAGGGTGGGTGCCTCAGACGGTGGAAGCTGAAGATACGTTTGCTTCGCTGGGCAGTGTCAACTGAAATGTTGCGCCACGGACTATGTTGGCGTTCGCCCACAAGCGACCACCGTGCGATTCAATAATCCTGCGACTGATGGAGAGTCCCATACCGGTTCCCTGCGGCTTGGTGGTGAAGAAAGCAGCGAACAGACGCTCACTCCCGTCGACAGGAAGGCCGCAGCCTGAATTACTTACAGCTATAAGTATTTGACCATCTCAACGATTGTCAGGCCGCCTATGCCGGGCAAGATGAATAGCGTTCGAATCTGCGCACGCTCAATCTGGCGAGCGGCTTCGGAACGTTTTTCTTGCACGTCTCGGCTGGCGGTTTCCACTAGTTCAGCACTCAGGCTCTCCATGGGTGCGAACGGTTGTTCCATCCGCTGACGCAGGGCCTCCCAATCTCCTGCGGAGCGAGCGCGGTAAGCGAATCGACCTGCGAAGGCAGTAAACCTTGAATCGTCTCTAGTGTGGGTAGGACGGTGGGGTCGAGAATGTTATTCGGCTCGACTCCTTGGAACACTATTTCGTTCTGTCTCCGGCTATCGTTTCGCGCTGCTTTGACGTAAGCGTCCGCCAAACACCAGGTTGACGTCATGCGGTGTGTGGGATACCAGCTTTATGTAATAGCCGCAGTTGCGCGCTGTATCTAGTATCACGACAAGCCAAAGGCCAATAACTCAGGTTCATCAGACTAGGCGGACTGGCATCTGGTGGTCACAGCAGGATTCGAACCTACAACTTCCACCGTGTGGAGGTGCAAAGAAAGGGCAGATGAACAATCTAAGGGGCGGGACGACTGCACACTGGATATAAGAACGTACATGTCCGTAAAATGGAGCTGGTCCGTGACGGAGACTTCCAAAATGACACCCTCAGAGGCAGCAGCGCCGCCGTCTCCGCCATCACAACCCGTTCCACCGCAAATCGCCACTAACCCCTACGTGGGAATTTTAGCGGTCTTCATGGGCGCGGCCCTCGCCACGCTGACCGCCAGATTACTTAGCGTCGGTCTTCCCGATCTGCGAGGCGCTCTCGGCATCAGTTTCGATGATGCGTCCTGGCTTCCCACCGCATTCAATATGGCGATGATGTTCAGTGGCGTCTTTGTGGTCTTCGTGAACGCCTTTTGGGGTCCGCGCAGAATTCTGCTACCCGCTGCCGCGATCTTCACCGTCGCATCTTTCCTGCTGCCGTTTGCGCCGAACTACCAGGTGATGATGGCACTGGTGATCGTCGCAGGTCTCGCGTCAGGCACCTTCTACTCTCTTACGATGACCTTCGTGTTGACCAACCTTCCGAAGCGGCTGATCATCTTCGGGATCGCGGCGTATGCAGCGGACATCGTCTTCGTCAGTAACATTGCGTCTTTGCAGGAGGGATGGTACATCGACCATCTCTCCTGGCGTTGGATCTTCTGGACTGCCGCACTATTCACTCCATTGATGATGCTCTGTGTCCATTTCGGAATTCCGCGCCGGACCAATACAGGGCCCAAGCCGAGTTGGCGAGGGTTCACTTACTTCAGCTTGGGTCTTGCTCTTCTATACGGGGCCCTCGATCAAGGACAGCGGCTGGACTGGCTGAACTCCAGTACGATCGTCGGGATGCTCGTCGCGGGACTCTTTCTGCTTGGGGCGACCATCCTGAGGCGTGTCGTCCAACCCAACCCAGTCGTGAATCTCAAATTTCTGAACACTCGGAACATCATCATCCTGGCCACATCCATCTTCGTATTCAAATTCATGCACCTGGCCGCGATTGTGCTCGTGCCAGGCTTCCTCGCCAACATTCAACACTACCGACCGCTGGAGACCGGACACACGCTTGCCTGGGTGGCCCTGCCGATGTTCGCGGTGGTGTGGCTGGTGGCCACAATCATCATCTACGTGAACTCGCGGCTCGTCCTGGCGCTTGGACTTACCGTGGGAGCGATATGCTGTTTGCGTTGGGCACACGTGGATACTTCGTGGTCAGGGAATAGCTTCGAAATAGTGGAGCTTCTACTGTCTCTTGGATTGGCAGGCGCATACATCGGATTGGTGGGCAGCATCGTCCTGGAGGCGCTCGAAGCGGGCGCTCTGACAAGCGCCGCCAACGCCGCCACATTCTCCGGATTCATGCACCTTATGCGACTCTTCGGAGGCCAGATCGGCGTAGCTGCTTTGACTCGCTTCATTGCCGTCCGGGAGCAGTTTCACTCCAACATGCTGGGGCTCTATGTACAAAGGGGCAGCTGGCTTACCGATCACCGACTGCGGATGCTGGCGGGCGGACTATTGCCGCAGTCAACTGGTGGGCAAGAGGCGCTGCAACGTGCGGTCAATATTCTTGGCCTGCAAGTGCGGGCCCAGGCGTACACTCTGGCGACGTCAGATGGATTTGTCCTCATCGTGTGGGTAGTGATTGTTTATCTCCTCCTGATGCTGCTTCTAAGGCCAGGCAAGATCACCTTCAACGACCTCAGCAAGATGCAATGAATCGGGCATCGCCATGACCGAAGCTCTTAGGCCGAGCGAGTTGTTCGGTCTGCGTTGGCGCTCCCTCGTAGGACCGGTGGCCCACATCTAACCGTGCCACTAAGACCGGGTGCCCCATCTTCGCGACAGTCTTATCGTCGCTAAGGTGGCCATTTTCGCGGCAGCGAAAATCCCGACACCCACCCAGTCCCCACGAAGCTCTCACCAATCGACCGTCCTTCAGAAAACAAAATTGGTCCGGCCAAAAATAAAGTTTAAAAAGTGGCATATTCTTAGCTGCCGAATAAGAGGTGTTTTCAAACCATAATTCACCACGCAATCACCACGATTTCACCAGCAAATTACCATCAAAAAACACCCATTGTTTCCCCAACCCCCATCAAAAACACCAGCAAAACAGCAAAAACAGCGCCTTCCGTCCTCCAATATTTTTTCTGCCAAATTCCCAAAAAACAGACCCCTTCCAACACCCTTCCAGGGCCGCCTGCCGGGAGTAAGATCAATACAACATGAGCCTTTTCTTCGCCGCCGGCAGCCCAACGACTGAAATGTCCGCAGAAGAAGTGCGGTCGAACCTGTTCCTCGCCCTCGACAAACTCGGACCTCGCCGCAA
>Ga0210398_10003549_pt1 | contig 14907 bp, 8 predicted proteins | sample IncBWC4OmetaG_FD_161047 | JGI IMG/M metagenome (GOLD analysis project Ga0210398, IMG submission 161047) | Forest soil microbial communities from Barre Woods Harvard Forest LTER site, Petersham, Massachusetts, United States - Inc-BW-C-4-O | ecosystem: Environmental > Terrestrial > Soil >...
TATCGAGAGTTTCATTCCCGCCGATGCGGTACCGCTCGAGTACTTCGAGCGGCCTTATTACCTGTTGCCGCCGAAGAAGGCTGAGAAGAGCTACGTGCTGCTGCGCGAAACGCTGCGCAGTCTCGGGCGCGTCGGGCTGGCACGCGTCGTCATTCGCACGCGCGAGTACCTGGCGCTGCTCCTGCCGCGCGGTGCGGCGCTGATGCTATTGCTGTTGCGCTATCCGCAGGAGCTGGTGCCGCAGGACGAGTACGCCTTTCCGGACAAGACGCCCGCGGCGTATCGCCTGGGAAAACGCGAACTCGATATGGCGCGCCAGCTGGTGAAATCCATGGAAGGCCCGTGGCAGCCGGCCGCGTACCGCGATGAGTTCCGCGCCAAGCTCCACAAGGTCATCGAAGAGCGCATGAAGCACAAGGGCTCACGCATCGAGAAGACCCCCGTGGAAGAGAGCGCGCGCTCCTCCGGCAAGGTCGTGGATCTGATGGCGGTGCTCAAGCGCAGTCTCGAGAACAATGCACACAAGCACGGCAAAAGCGGCGCCGCTTCGCGCCGGCCGCCCCGCCGTGCGCCGGCGCCGCAGCGCCGCCGCGCCTGAGCCACCAAAGTCAGCGCGGTGCGCCGGCCACCTTTGCGTTGCTGGAGACCTGCTGCGCCAGGAAGTCGTAGATCCCCTGCTCGCCCATCTTGCGGGCATCGGCAAGCTCACCTCCCCGGGTGGAGTACACCACCTGGTTGTCAGGACTGACGATCACGACGGCCGGGATGCCCTTTGCGATCGGGTTGCCGTAACGCTGCGCCAGAGCCAGGTTCTTGTCGAAATTTCCCACGTCGATCTTGACCACGTTGAACTTGCCCTCGATCAGCACCTGGCTGCTGCCGTGCAGAGCCTTATCCAGAGCGCGGCAGTCGCCGCACCAGTTGGCACCGAATACCAGCAACACGTTGTGGTGATTGGCCTGAGCGGCGTGGAGCGCTTGCTGCACATCCGCCTGGGCGTTCGCTTGTTCGTTGTAGGGTCCGTCGTTGGCTTGTGCGCCCAGTGCGGCTGCCATCAGCGCCGCCGCCAGCAATCCCTTGATCACGGTCATCTCCGGTTACTTCGCAGGTCGTCTCATGATCGGTGGAGCGACGCCCGCCTGCAACTTCTGCTGCGACGCGGCCGACCCCAGGCCCGGTATGCGCCTGGGGCGAGCAGCTGCCGGCGGGTAGCCACGCGTGCGCCCACGACAGTGTAATGATCGACTTCCGCCGCTGCGGCGTCCGCAGACCTGCCGCGCCGCCATAAATTTCGCGGCGCTGACGGATTCCGCGGCTGAAAACCGTTCTACTGCTAGTGAGCGCGCGTTGCGCGCGTGCAGCATCTCCAGCCGAGAAAGTCGCGCCCTTGTGAAACCATTCGGTCAAAGAACCTCGTTAAACTGTGCCTGAGCGTGCGCTCTCGAGCGTACGTCCCTCATGCACTCCACTCGAAGAGGGAGAATCCCAATGAAGCGTCTGTTACCGGTTTGTATCCTGACACCTCTGGTTGCGCTGCTGCCGGCAATCTCGCCGGCTGACGATTCCCAGTGGACCGGCGGCCGCGCCTGCAGCATCCCGGCGAACACGGTCGCCAAACTGCAGGCGACGCTGATGACGGTCATCAACTTCTCTGATGCCAACGGGGGCATCTTCAAGCCGAACCGCATGTGGTCTGCGGTCGTCGACCGCAGCGGCACGCTGTGTTCAGTGGTCAACAGCGGCAATGATCCCTGGCCGGGGAGCCGCGCTATCGCGATCGCCAAGGCCGGCACGGCCAATGACTTCAGCAACAGCGCGCTCGCGCTCTCCACCGCCAACTTGTACGGACCGACCCAACCGGGCGGCTCGCTCTACGGTCTGAACAATTCCAACCCGTTCAACCCGTTCTTTCTGCCGCAGCACACCGGCCAGGGTGCCGTGCCCGGCGGGATCATCACCTTCGGCGGTGGCGTCGCGCTCTACGAGAACGGCAAAGTCATCGGCGGACTCGGCGTGAGCGGCGATTCCTCCTGCGCCGACCACGCGATTGCCTTCCGCATGCGCATCCTCTCCGGTCTCAACGGCACGCCCTCCGGTGTCGCTCCGGACAACACTGACAACATCATCTACGCAGCGACCGGCGTGCCCCCCACAGGATTCGAGCAGCCACACTGCTTCTCCTCGGACCTGAGCCCGTCGCAGGTCGAAACGATTCCGAAGTAAAGGATCCGCTGACAGCCGCCGTCGGAGAAAGCCCGGGGTGTATGGCCCCGGGTTTTTTGCCGCAGGCCGCCGGAGCGCTTCAGAAGGTCTTGGTGATATCGACCAGCACCCGTGGCGAGCGGCTGCCGTCGACGTCGGGGTGAATCAAAGGCTGGGCGACTTCGACCGAGGCGGCGAGCGTGCCGCGGGTGAGCGCGACCCCGACGCCGCTGACCGCGGCGGACTGGCTCGGGCTGCCGTCCTGACTCCAGACGGCGCCGTAATCGTAGTAACCATAGAGTGAGAGTTCGCCGCTGCCGCCCAGGCGCGACACCAGCCGGCGCAACTCCACGCGGCCGTCGCCGCCGCTGTCGCCGGCGACCTGGCTGATCTCGAAGCCGCGCCCCAGCACCTGGCCACCGATGGTGAGCTGCTCGCTGTACGGCAGTACGTAGCCGGAATGCTGCAGCAACGCGTCGAGTCGCAGGGTCCAGTGCTCATCGAGCTGCGTGAGCTGCGTAATCTGCCCACGCCACAGCAGAAAATCTCTGCGGCGCAGATCCGGCACCAGGTCCTGCGCGTACAGCTGGCTGCCGAGAGCATCCAGACCCTGGCGCAGATCAAACACGACGTTGTAGCGCGTCGCCTGAAACGCCGCCCAGGCCGCCTGGAAGCCCAGGTCGACGATGCGCAGCCGATCATCGCGCAGCAGCGCGGCGTCCTCATCGGTGATCTGATTGTCGACATCAAGGCCGCCGACCAGCACCAGGTTCGCGCTGCCAGTGTTGACCAGCGGCTGCAGAACGCGCAGCTGTACCAGGGTGCGCCGGAAGGTGTCGACCGGGTCGCCCGGCGAGACGTGCGGGACGGAGTAGGAATACAGGCCCAGCAGCGACAGGTGCGTGCCCGCGTTGCTCACGGGGAGGTCCACGAATGCCCCGCCGGCGTGATACTCCTGGTAGTCGGTGGTCGCCGTGACCAGCGCGCCGAGTTTCTCCTGCAGCCCGAGCAGGTCGTTGGCCACGACCTGGCCGTCGACGAACCACGGACCGATCTCCTTGCTGCCGCGGTTACTCAGGCGCACCAGCCCTTCCACCGGCTGGTACGAGCTGGCGAGGGTCAGGATGAACGCGTTGCGGACCGCGGCATCCCGGGCAACCGATTCCACGATGGCAAGCCCGGGTAGCGCGCGCATGGCCTGCAGCGTGCGGCGCACCTCCTGCGGGCGTACCGGATTTGAGTCCTGGATGCGCGCACCGAGCCGCGCGAGCTGCTGAGCGTACGGACCCGGCGATCCGGTGAAGCGCACCTGGGTGAAGCGTGGCTCGAACACCTCGAGGCGCAGGATGCCGTTCGCCATCAGTCGTTGGTCGACCAGTACTTCCGGGCGCGAGTAGCCGTCGTGCTCGTACATCTGCCCGAGCGCGCGCGCCACGCCGGTCGCAACCTCGGCGGTCAGCGGCTGGCCGAGCCTGGCGCGATACGTCGCAAACAGCGCCGGCGCCGCGTAGACACTGCTGCCGCGGATCACCGCGCTGTTCAGCAGCGGCGGCGACTCGCCGCGCGCGGCTGCTGACACCAGCAGAGCGCCGATTATGACAACCCGGGAAAGAACTCCCCGCATTCCCTGCAGAGGCATGTTATGTGGGCTGCTAATGCCTTGATTTCACTGCCCGGAATTGTCGGCGCTGCGCTGCTTCCATGTTGGGATCGAGCGCACATTGCGTCGAGCCGCGATTGCCTAGCATGTCGCAACCTCGCGACTTTTTTGAGGATGAGGCGATGTACCCCATCACAGTTCGCGTGCCACGCTCGAGAGCCTCGGTGCCGCCCCTGGCACTGTTCGTTGCGCTGGCATGCATGCCCGGCGGCACCGCTCTCGGTGCGAGTCCGCCTGCCACATCCACCCAGGTCACGGTCGTCGCGGTGCAGGGCGAAGTCAGCGCGTCGGGGCAGAATGGGCACCACGCGCTTCACAAGGGTGATGTCGTCGGCCTGCCTGCCACCCTCGACACCGGGCCCGACGGCTCACTGGAACTTGCGCAGGGCAAGACCACCGTGTCGGCGGCGCCCAACACCGAGCTCACCATCGCAGCGCCGCTGGTGGCGGGCGAGGCCATCGACCGCATCGTTCAGTCGCACGGTAATGCCTTCTACAGTGTCGCCAAGCGTCAGGTGCGCAAGTTGCACGTGGAGACCGCCTACCTGGTCGCGGTCATCAAGGGGACGCAATTCAGCGTCGTCGCGCAGGACGACAGCAGCACCATCTCGCTGTTCGAAGGCCGCCTCGAAGTGCGCGCCACCGATTTCAGCGACGTGGTCGATCTGGAAGCGGGCGAGATCGCGATCCGCCACGCCGGTGATGCAGCCATCCGCATGCTGCACATGGACAGCGGCGAACCGGTCGCGCGCGCGGGCGACCCGCAGCAGCTATTGGACGGCACCACTGCGGGCGCCACGGCTGCGGCAGGCGCGCCGGCACCGCTCGGGCTCGGTACCGCGCCGAGCACTGTGGGCGGGATCGTCACCGGTGAGACTCACGGACTGGGTGCGGCAGCTTCCGGCGCGAGCAACCTCGCCACGCCGGCACCGTTGCCCATGAGTGCCGAGGCGGCGATCAACGCTGCAGGCACGTCCCTCGCGGCAGGCGCCTCGCTGGGCAACGGCTCGGCCACGGTCACAGGCGGCCTCACGACCAGCGTTGCCGGCCTGAATGCGGGCGCGGGTGCATCGTTGAGCCTCAGCACGACCTCGGGTTCGGCCAACCTCGGCACCAGCGTCGTTGCCACCGTGGGCGGCACGGGTGCTGCGGCCGGGCTCGCGGCGGCTGCGGGCCCGAGCGGACTGAGCGCTGCCGGCAGCGCCACCGCGTCGACACCCCTCGCCTCCACCACCGCGGGACTCACCGCCAGCGCAGCCCCGAGCGGCCTGTCGACGGGTGCGACAACGACACTCTCAAGCCCGCTGGTCTCTGCCAGCACCGCAGTGGGCGCCGCAACCGGTGCGGGCGGCACGACATTGGGCGCGTCCACCAGCATTTCGACGCCGGTGAGCGCGGCGCCGGTTTCCCTCAGCGCCCAGGTGAGCAGCGCCTCGCTGGGGCTGAGCGTGGCAACGCCGGTAGCAACGCTGAACCTCGGCAGCGGCAGCACCACCAGCTCGACAACTACAACAACGACAACGACGGGCAGCGGATCGACCAGTACGCCGACGACCTCCAATCCCGTGGGTGCTCTGCTCGGCAACCCGACGAGTCCGATTAAGACCCTGCTGGGACATTGATGAGCGATACCTGGCGGCGCCATACCGCGAGCCTGATGGCCGGGCTGGCGATCTGCGCCCTGATCGCTGCGGCGCGGGGCAGTGGCTGGCTGCAGCAGTTTGAGAACGTGGCCACGGATGCCTGTGCGCGGCTGGTGCGTCACACCGTGCCCTCCGACATCGTCATCGTCGGGATCGACGAGCGCAGTCTCGGCGAGCTGCAGAGCTGGCCCTGGCCGCGGCGCTACCACGCGCAGCTGCTCAGGCAGCTGATCGCGGCCCGGCCGCGCGCAGTATTCGTCGATATCGATTTCAGCTCGGCCGCCGCCGATGCGGCCGACGACGATCAGCTCGAAGAGGCGCTTGCCGCCCGCGGCAACGTGCCGGTCGTGCTGCCGGAGTTCTTTCAGCCGCTCACTGCCGCCGACAGCGAAGTGCGCGTGACCCAGCCGCTCGAGCGGCTGGCGCAGCATGTCATGCTCGGCAGCGTCAACCTGCAGCCCGACATCGACGGCCTGGTGCGGCGCGCGCCGCTGTCGTGGAATGTGGCCGGCACCACCGAACCTGCGACGATCGCCGAGCTGGCACCCCTGCCGCTGGCGGATGGCGCGCGCAGCCTGCTGACGGACTACTCCATCTCGCCGGAGTCGTTCTTCTTCGTTTCCTACGCCGACGCGCTCGCGAGCCGAGTGCCGGCCAGCGCATTCACCGGCAAAACCGTGCTGATCGGTGCCACCGCGCTCGAACTACACGATCTCGTATCCGTGCCGGTTTATCAGTCACTGCCCGGAGTGGTGCTGCAGGCGCTCGCGCTGCAGACACTGCGCAGCGGGGCGCCGCACCCGCCGCCCACCGATGTCTACCTCGCCGCGCTGGCGCTGTGGACCGTGCTGCTGATGCTGCTGTTCAACGCGCAGAGCTGGCGACGCAATCTCATCGTGCTGGCCGGCGCCGTAGTCACTCTGGTCGCAGTTGCGCTCTACGCCTACGCCGCGCAGCGGCTGCTGATCGAGATCATTCCGCCGGGACTTGCGCTGCTCGCCTCCTTTGCGGTGGCCACGTTGCGCTCACTCGATGAACAGACGCTGCGGGCGCTCGCTTACGCGGTGGGCCTGCGGCGCCGCGATGCGCTGCTGAAGAGCATCGTCGAGTCCTCGACCGACTGCATTCTCTGTGTGGACGCGCACGGGCTGATACAGATGGCCAATCCGGCGGCCGTGCACCTGCTGGGAGTCAATGCGGCGCTGCTGCGCGGCACCAGCCTGCGGCGCTACCTGCCGGAGCTGCCGGCGGAGCCCCGCGCCGGCGTGGCCGCGACATTCCAGGCACTCTGCGGGCGGCTGTCGGAATGGGAGGCGCATACCTCGGCCGGGCGTACGCTACCGGTGGAAATCTCCTTCGGTCGCGCTGGCCTGAGCGACGAGACCCTCTACACCGCCATCATCCGTGACATCAGCGAGCGTCGCGAACAGCAGCGCGAGCTGGAATACCGGGCAACCCATGACGCCCTGACCCTGCTGCCCAACCGCGCCGCCCTCGATACACGCCTCGCCAGTCTGCTGGCCCAGGCCAATCCGTCCCGCCCGCTCGCGCTGTTGATGCTCGATCTCAGTCGCTTCAAGGACGTCAACGATACCCTCGGCCACAGCGTCGGCGACTCGGTACTGCGCGAAGTGGCGCAGCGCTTCGTCGCTACGGTGGGTGAGCGCGGTTTCGTGGCGCGCATTGGCGGTGACGAGTTCGTGGTGGTGGTGCCCGGGGTCACCGACGGCGCCGCCACCGTGCAGCTCGCCGAGGCTCTGGCGCAGTCGCTGCGGATCCCGATCGACCTCGGCGGCGTATCGATCGACGTCGGCGTCAACACCGGCATCGCCATCTGTCCGCAGGACGCGGCCGACGGGCCGACGCTGCTGCGGCACGCCGACGTCGCGATGTATCTCGCCAAGCGGCGCGGTGTAGCCTACGAACGCTACGATGCGGCGCACGATGGCCACAGCGTGCGCAAGCTGACCATGGTGAGCGAGCTGCGCTCCGCCATCGCCTGTGGCGGGCTGCAGCTGCACTATCAGCCGCAGGTGGACCTGCAGCGCGGCACCGCGCATGCGGTGGAGGGACTGCTGCGCTGGGAGCACCCGACGCTCGGCAAGGTCAATCCCGCCGAGTTCGTCAGCATTGCCGAGTCGACGGATCTGATCCGGCCGCTGACCGAGTTCACTCTGCGCGAGGCGCTGGCGCAGGCCGCGCGCTGGCGGCGCGACGGGCTCGAGCTGCGCGTGGCGGTCAACCTCTCGGCACGCATGCTGCACGATCCGGATCTGGCGCGGCGGCTGGCGAACCTGCTGGCGGCCAGCAGCGTGCCACCCGCCTCACTCGAGGTCGAGATCACCGAGAGCGCGGTAATGCTCGATCCGGTGCGCGCGCTGCGCATCGTGCGCGATATCAACGATCTCGGTGTGCTGGTGGCGATCGATGACTATGGCACCGGCTTCTCCGCACTCAGCTACCTGCGCGATCTGCCGGCGCACCTGCTGAAGCTCGACAAGTCCTTCGTCGAAGGCATGCGCACGCGGCGTGGCGACCGGGTCATCGTCGAATCCACCGTGCGCATGGCGCACGCCCTCGATCTGTACGTGGTAGCCGAGGGTGTCGAGAGCGAACCCGACGCCGTGCTGTTGGCGCAGCTCGGCTGCGATTTCGCCCAGGGCTATCACTACAGCCGCCCGCTGCCAGCGGATGCCTGCGCCGAGTGGATTACCAGTCTGAATGCGACGCTGACGCAGACCCCGGCTGTCGAGCCGCCGGCTGCTGAAATCGCCAGGGCGCGGCCGACCGGTTAGGCGGCTGCCGCGCGGCTGCACCGCTAGTCGCGGGCACCGCGCCGCGAGCGCTGCCATCGCGCGTCCGTCACGGCACGACTTTGAGGGGCTCGATGCCGGTCAGCCGCCCGAGCGCGAGCACCAGCTGCGCGCGCGCCACCTGCCAGTTGTACTCCGCCGTGATACGCGCCTGCTGCGCGGCGGCCGCGGCGGTCTGCGCCGTCAGCAGATCAAGAATGGTGCCGACGCCCGCCTGGTAGCGTCCCACGGCGACTTCCTGATTCTGCTCCGCCGTCTTCACCAGAGTGACCGTCGCGACGAGTTCCTCATTCGCGGCCTGCAACCCGTAGTAGCCGTTCCAGACGTCCTGGGAGACGTTCAGACGGATCTGCTCGACATTCACTTCGCTGCTCTCCAGCGAGGCCTGCGCCTGGCGAATGTCGTAACCCGCCTTAAAGCCCGAAAAAATCGGCACCGTGACGCTGACGCCGATCTGGCTGTAGTTCTGCACCGGCACAGCGGTCGTCTCGATGCGCACGCGTGCCGCAGACACCGCAATCGAGGGGCGACCGGCGGCGCGCGCCACGGTCACATTGGCATCGGCCGCGTCGCGCTGCGACTGCGCGGCTGCCAGGTCCGGACGTTGTCGCATCGCTTCCGTCATGAGATCCGACATGCGTGCGTTCAGTCCCGGCACTTCCGTGGGCACCGTCTCGGGGCGCAGTTTGAGCGGCTGATCGGCGTCCATGCCCATGGTGACATCCAGCAGCGCCACGGCGGTTTTTGCCGCCTGCGCGGCCTGCACGCGCGCCAGCACCGCCTGGTCGTAAGCGGTCTCGGCCTGCAGCACGTCGCTCAGCGCACTCACGCCGCCGACCTGCAGCGCTTTCGCGATCTGGACACTGCGCTGGGCTGCGTCTTCGGCGCTCTTGGCGGCGACGAGCGCGGCATCACTCGAATTGACACCGTAGAAGGCCTGGGCGGCACTGAACACAGTCTGCTGCACGCTGCGATCGGCGGTCTGGGCCGCGGCATCCAACAGGTAACGCGCATTGTCGATTCGCCCGCCACGGTTGCCGAAGTCGTACAGGGTCCAGCTGAGATTGAGCGCCGCGTCATTTTCGTTCTGCACCCCCGAGATGCTCGCGCCGGTCGGATCGATCTGCTGTCCCCAGGTGCGGGTCTCGCCATCGGATGCGGTAATGTTCGGCAACCAGGCACTCTGCGCGCTGCCGAGGAAAGCCGCCTGCAGATGCGCGCTCGCCCACACCGTGCGCGTCGCGGGATTGCGGCACAGCGCGATATCCACCGCGGCCCCGAGCGTGAGCGGCTCATACGGCACCGGACATTCCCGGCTGAACGGATCTTCAAGACCCGGGGTGCGCCGCCGCAGTGCTTCGCGCGTGCGGAAGGCATCCGGCTGAAAGGTGTCCGACATCGGGTCACCGGCCAGGGCGGTGCTGCCCGCGACGCTGAGGGATGCGATCGCGAGCAGGGCGGTCAGCCGGTGCGCAGCGCGCACCCGGGGGGCTGAAACACAGATCATACGCATGGCGGCACGTCCGAAAAGCTGTGATGTTGTTGTTGGTTTGAGTCCCGCGCGCGCCGGCGCGCATCCAGGTGCAGATGCGCTAATTGGGCCGCGTGTGCTCCCCGGCTCGCTCAGATGTGGGCTGGCGGGCGCTGATTTCCGTCAGGCGCGCCTGGGCCGCCGCATTGCCGTGCTCGGCTGCCTGCTGATACCAGTGCATCGCATCGCGCCACTGGGCCGCCGAGGCGGCGCGCTCGGCGATCAGGTCGGCGAGCGCCAGCTGCGCCGACTCGTGGTCGTGCTGCGCGGCACTGCGATAGTGACGCTCGGCCTGCTCGCGGTCGGGCGCAACGCCCAAACCACGGCGCGCGCACACGCCGAGGTTGTACTCTGCGTCGGTGTTGCCACGGGCGGCCGCCTGCCGGAACAGCTCGACGGCGCGTGGAAATCGGGCGCTGGCGGCCGGATCCTCGAGGATCAGCCCGCCGAGCAGCACCATCGCCGCCGAATCACCCTGCTCCACGGCCTGGCCGAGCCAGTGTTCAGCTTGGGGGGTGGAGCGTTCCACGCCTACACCGCGCATGTAGAAGTCGCCGACCACACGCTGCGCAGTCGCATCGCCGCGCTCGGCGCCGCTCTTCCAGAGCTGGAAGAGCCGCGCCATCTCCGCGGGCGGCTCGCCGGCGGCAACGCCCAGACTTGTCAGCACGCGGGTCGCGCCGCTGTGCCCCTGCAGGGCCGCACGCTCGTACCACTTCGCAGCCTTGCTCAGGTCCTGCTTGACGCCCTGACCGGTGGCGTAGGCATCGCCGAGCCAGGCCTGCGCGAAGGCGCTGCCGCCACCTGCCGCCCGGTGGAACCAGCGCAGCGCAATCTCGACATCCTGGGCCAGATGCTTGCCATCGAGATACCACTGGGCGAGTGTCGTCTGCGCGGCGGCATCGCCCTTGGAGGCGCACTGCGCCAGCAACAGCACCACGCGCTCCTTGGCAGGTGCGTGGGGATCGCCACGATCAAGCCGCTCCGCCAGCTGACTGGCCGCCGGACCGCTGCCCAGCTCCGCGGCGCGCAACAGCCACTGCATGGCGAGCGCTGCGTTCTCCACCAGGTAGGGGCTGCGCGTGAACTGCTCTGACAGCGCCAGCGCCGCAGCGGCGCTGCCTGATGCGACCGCCTGCTCGAGAAGCTCCAGTGCGCGCGGAATGTTCTGCCGCACGCCGAGTCCCTGCAGGTGGAGGAAAGCAAGATTGTAGAGGCCTTCGGGAACGCCACGCTCGGCGGCGCGGGCGTACCAGCGTGCGGCCTCGGCAAAATCCTGCGGAACCTCCCGGCCGGTCGCGTGGATGATGCCCAACTCGAGACTGGCAGCGCCGCTGCCCTTTTCGGCAGCGTCCTGGTAACCGGCCAGACCCGCGGCGGCATCGCGCGTCACCCCGAGACCGCGCATCTGCAGCGTCCCCAGATGATAGAGCGCATGGGCATCGCCCATGACGGCGGCGCGGTTGAACCAATCAGCGGCGGCGTTGAAGTCCTGCGCCACACCGTGGCCGGCCGCATACAGCGCACCCAGTCGCTCGAAGGCGGCAGTGACACCCTGCTGCGCCGCTTTCTCAATCCAGCGGGCCGCCTCGGCCGGGTCCTGCGGCACGCCCTTGCCGGCGAGGTAGAACTGTCCGAGCCAGTACTGTGCTTCCGGGTCGCCGAGCTCGGCGGCGTCGCGGCACAGCAGGGCCGCGCTGTTGGCATCCGGTTCGGGCCCGCTGTCAAACAAGCGTACCAGTGCCATCAGCGCCTTGATGTGTCCGCGCGTGACGGCGCGCCGCAGCCAGGTCTCTGCCTGGGTCGCATCCGGCGCCACGCCCTGCCCGAGCCGATACAGCTCACCCAGGCTGAACATCGCCGCCGGCTGACCGGCCGCGGCTGCTTCCTGCAACAGCGCGCGCGCGCGCTCGGCATCGCGCGCCACATCCCTGCCATGCAACAGCAGCAGCGCCAGGCAGTGTTTGGCGGTCGCGTTGTCCTGCGCGACCGCCCGCTCGAAGCACTCGAGGGCCTCATGCGGCTCGGTGTCGCCACCGAAGCTTCCCGCGTACAGCATGCCGAGGCCCAACTGGCCGGAGGAGCTGTCCTGCGCGGCCGCCGCGCTGAACCATTTCTTGGCCGCATCCAGATCGTGCGCCACGCCGAGGGCGGTCGCGTACTGGTAGCCGAGACGCGCCTGGGCGCCGGCATCTCCGCCCTGGGCGGCGGACAGATTCCACACCGCCGCGAGCTGGGTGTTCTGGCGCACCGCCAGACCCTCGGGAAACATGCGCCCCAAGAGCGAGCCCTGGCCTTCGCTCGACTCGATGCGCGCGACGGCGGACGCCGTGGCGGTCGCCGGTGCCTGCAGACCCGTCAGGTAGACCTCGCCCAGGCGCGCCTGGGCCGGAACCGAACCCTGGCGAGCGGCTTCGCTGTACCACGAGGTCGCCTCGACAAAGCTCTGCAGCACGCCCTGGCCACTTTCGTACAGTTGGGCGAGACGCAGCTGCGCCGCGGCGTTGCCGCTCTCGGCCTGCGCGCGGAACAGCGCGGCCGCCTCCGCGTACTGCTGGTTGGCGTAGGCACTCTCGGCGCGCTCCATGGCGGAGCCGCGCTTACGCGAACGGGATTTGGGCCACAGCGAGCGCACACCCACCGCAACAGTTCCTCTTAAGGCTCGCGCATCGCCTGCGAGGTCTGCCGCAGCACGCCTTCGACGATGTAGGACATGATGCTGCGCTCGCCGATCATCACATCACCGGTGAGGGTATTGCCGGGCAGCAGACGAAAGTTCTTCGGCACGTGGCGCAGCTTGACCGCGGTGATCTGCACGTGCGCCTTGAAATAGGGCGTGGTCGGTTGGTTGTTGTCGTCGACCGTGAACGAGTTCTCGCTGATCGACATGATCCGACCCTTGACGACGCCGTACTCCATGAAGCGATAGGCGTCCATCTTCATGCTCACTTCCTGGCCGACGCGCACGAAACCGATATCGGTCGACTGGATGTAGACCTCGGCGAACTGCACCGCATTCGCCGGCATCAGTGTGAACAGTGGGTCGAGTCCGGGCGTCGTCGCATCCGTGCCGCCACCGTTGTAGACCGAGCCGGTCGACAGCTTGCCGACCTTGACCACCAGCGCATCGATGGGCGAATCGAGGCGATTGAGCGCGTGCAGCTTGGCGTCCTTGGTCAGGCTGTCCACGGTCAGATCGAGATCGTTCTGATCCGCGGTCAGCTGCAGCGCCAGAGTCGCATACCAGGTGTGAATGAAGGCGTCGCGCTGTGCGACCAGCGAGGCGACCGACTCGCGGTACTGGCTGATCTGGTTCTGGGCATCCAGCATCAAGCGGTTCATCTCGGTCTTGGTGTCGGTGGCCGTCATCAATTGCAGCTTGGACACGTAACCTTTATCCAGCAGCGGCGCATAAACGGCCTCGGCCTCGGTCGCCAGCCGCAGGCGCTCCTGGTATTTCTTGCGGTCGGAGATCGCCTGGCTCATCTGCGCTTCGGTGCTGCGGATCTGGCCGTCGAAGTTCTCGACGCCCGCTTTGTATTCCGCCAGGCGCTTCACCCACGCCTCGCCCTGCACCGCCTGATATTTGTCGGTGGTCGAGTAGACATAGGTCCGCTTGGCCATTTCCGCCTGCTCGCGCGCCACCACCGCCTGATCACTCGCCAGGTGATCCTGCATCTGGATCAGGTCCGCCTGGGTGAAGGTCGGGTCGAGCGTCGCCAGCGCATCGCCCTTCTTGACGTAGTCGCCGGCGCGCACGTTGACGGTCTTGACGATCGCCGTGTTGTACGGCGACACATATATCAGGCCGTTGACGGGTGAGATCTTGCCGACACCGCTCACGACGATGTCGACCTTGACGATGCACGACAGCACCACCATCGCCAGGATGAAGGCGACCAGCACGTGCAGCGTGGCGTGCTCGCGCCGCGGTGCGGTATTGAGGAATACCGCGGCGGTCTCCGATTCGAATGCACCGACGACCTCACCGACCAGGTCGGTCTTGCGGCGCAGGGTGAGCCAGCCCGGCCGGGTCACCAGCTCGGTACCGCTCATGCACGCTCCTGGGTGATGAGCAGCTCGGCGTGCGCTTCGGGATCGATGTGGCGGTTCTGCTGGTACCACATGTGCTTGTAGATATCGCAGCGCCGCAGCAGCTCCTTGTGGGTACCGATGTCGTACACCCGGCCGCGCTCGAGTACCAGGATCGCATCCGCCTCGACCAGCATGGACAGGCGGTGCGAGATGGTGACGACGGTTCGGCCTTTGGCCATGCGCTTGAGGTTGGCGTTCACGATCGCCTCGCTCTCGGCGTCCAGGGCACTGGTGGCCTCGTCGAAGATCAGCACCGGCGGATCGATCATCAGCGCGCGCGCGATCGCGAGGCGCTGGCGCTGACCGCCGGAGAGGTTGGTCGCGCCTTCCTCCAGCAGCGTGTCGTAGCCGCGCGGCAGGCGCTCGATGAACTCTTCCGCGCCGGCGAGCTGGGCGGCATGCACCACATCGCCAAAGTTGGCGTCCGGCCGCGCCATGGCGATGTTCTCGCGCACCGTGCCGGCGAACAGGAAGTTTTCCTGCGGCACGACGCCGATGTTGCTGCGCAGATGCGCCAGGTCGATTTCACGCAGGTCCATGCCGTCGATCTTGATCGTCCCCTCGAAGCCGGTGTGCAGGCGCTGCAGCAGGCGTGTAACGGTGGTCTTGCCCGAACCGCTGCGCCCCATCACGCCGAGCACCGTGCCGCGCGGCACCGTGAAGGTCACGTTGTCGAGCGCAAAGGGCGCCTCCGGCAGATAGCGGAAGCACACGTCCTTGAAGGTGATCTCACCCTTGATCGGCAGCTTCAGGCCGTTGGTCTGGGCGGGCTCGGGCGGCGTGTTGAGCACGGTGGCGACCTGATAGATGGCGCCGCGCACCTCGGCGATGTCCAGTTGGAAGGTGGCAATCGCGATGAAGGGCGCCGCCAGCCGCAGTGACAGGATCGCGAAGGCCACCAGGGTGCCCGGTGTGATCACCTCGTTCGCGACGGTGGTCGGGGAAGTGCCGAGCACTGCCGCC
>Ga0210398_10003550_pt1 | contig 14906 bp, 15 predicted proteins | sample IncBWC4OmetaG_FD_161047 | JGI IMG/M metagenome (GOLD analysis project Ga0210398, IMG submission 161047) | Forest soil microbial communities from Barre Woods Harvard Forest LTER site, Petersham, Massachusetts, United States - Inc-BW-C-4-O | ecosystem: Environmental > Terrestrial > Soil >...
ACGTCGCGGTCGATAATGGCTTTTCGCAGGCGGCAGTGGCGTCCTACGTTCACATGTGTGAACAAAATGCAGTCTTCGATCTCACTGTAGGAATTTACCCGCACATCCGGTGACAGCACGCTGTTCTTCACTGAGCTGCCTGACACGATGCAGCCCATGGAGACGATGGAATCGAGTGCGGTTCCGGTGCGTCCGGCTTCGGCGAACACAAATTTGGCCGGAGGATACTGCCGCTGGTGGGTGCGGATTGGCCACTCCGAATCGTAGAGGTTGAACACCGGTGAAACCGACACAATGTCCATGTTGGCCTCGTAGTAGGCCTCGAGCGTTCCCACATCGCGCCAGTAGAGGGCTTCTTTCTTGTTCTCATCCACGAAGTCGAAGGAGTAGACACGGTACTCATCCACCATCTTGGGCAAAATGTCTTTGCCAAAATCGTGGCTGGAGTTGGGGTCCTCGGCGTCTTTCAGCAGCACCGGGATCAGGACATCAGTATTGAAAATATAGATGCCCATCGATGCCGCAACTTTATCCGGGTTGTAAGGCGAACGCAGCGTCGTTTCCTGCGGCTTTTCCTGAAACCCGTTCACGCGATGGTCGCTGTCCACATCCACTACGCCGAAGCGATACACCTCGGCGGGATCAATCTGAATTGTGGCCAGGGTGACATCGGCAGCCGAATCCTGATGCTGCTTCATCATGCGGCCATAGTTCATCTTGTAAATATGGTCGCCGGACAGAATGAGAACATGTCTTGGTTGCTCCGAGCCGATGGAATAAATGTTCTGATACACCGCGTCAGCCGTGCCTTGATACCACTCTTCGCTGACTCGCTTCATCGGCGGCAGCACTTCGATGAACTCGCCCAGCTCGCGGCCTACAATGTTTCCCCAGCCTTCACGCACGTGGCGGTTGAGCGAGAGCGCCTTGTACTGAGTGAGGATGTAGACGCGTCGCAGGTCGGAGTTAACGCAATTCGAGAGGGTGACATCGATGATGCGGTAGATGCCGCCGAAGGTAACGGCCGGCTTGGCCCGGTCGCGGGTCAGCGGATAGAGCCGTTCTCCGGCTCCTCCCGCCAACAAGACTCCGAGCGTGTCTTTCATGGGTTTTCCGCTTGGATGACGTTCGTGGGCGCGCCGTTGTCAGAACAGAATTCTCGGCAAGCCCACGAACCGCTCATACTAGCACAGGGAAAAAGAGGATGTAGGCGCGAGCGTCCCCCTCATGCGCCTCGTAGAAATGCTCATGTGTGGTGACACTTTTATCCGCAGCCTTTTGAGAGTTGAGGGTGCAAGCGGCAGTGGAATCCCACGTCTCGCAAAAACAACGAGACGTGGGGCACCCGAGAGTTGTGGTGAGGGATGGAGTCGGCGGACAAGAGTGGCCGCCCCGCGCGGGTGCCGTTTTGGGACAAGGGCCGGGACAACTGTCTCAATTCCGAACTCCGAGACCCCTTTTTCCCGGTTTGGCTCGACTCCTAAAAAACCTTGTCAAGGCCCGAAAACGATGCAATTCCTTCCATGCTGCTCGATCCATTCCGAATATAAAGTTGAAAACCGTGTCTCACTTGCCTATGCAATTTGTTAATCTGAAAGTAGGGACATAATTCAAGATCGAAAGCAGATTCCTAGGGCCTTACGGCCCTCGGAATGACAAAAATTAGAGAGAAGAAACGCGGCCTTCAGGGGCCGCTTTTTTATTGGAGGATAGAAATGCCAAGCAGTCGCATGAACCTCAGGCACCCAAAGAAACGCGGCGAGTGGGCGGAGATGCGTTTCATGGTCCGGGCGGCGGAACACGGGATTACAGTTAGCAAGCCCTGGGGTGATTCGTCATGTTATGACTTTGCCTCGGAGTATGACGGCAACTTCAACCGGGTGCAGGTCAAAAGCACAAGTCTAAAGATTTATGAAAGCTATTCCTGCCATGTCAATACCGGGAACGGGGCGAGGTACGTGGAGAACCAAATCGATTTCCTGGCAGCGTATATTGTGCCGCTGGACCTCTGGTACATCGTCCCGGCGGGAGTAGCGGTAAACAACCACTGCGTGATCATCCTGTCACCCCATCTCCCGACCTCTAAACATGCGCGCTACCGCGAGGCTTGGCACCTGCTCAAGGAAAAGCGCCGGCCGGAAGAGATGCTTTTTGCGCAGCCTGGGATAGAATAAGCTTGTCGAGGACTCTATGCGGCAGATGACACCAAAAGCTTCGGAAGTGCTCGCCCAGGCCATGCAACTCAGCCCGCAGGAGCGCGAACTCCTGATCGATGAGCTGGTGGAAAGCCTTGATGAAGGGCCGACCGAGGCAGGGGCAGAAGAAGCCTGGGCGGTTGAGATCAAACGCCGGGTGGATGAGATTCGTTCCGGCAAAGTGAAGTTGATACCAGGGGAACAGGTCCTTCAGGAGCTTGCTGAGGATTTCCCCAATGACAAGTAAGGCCGTCCGCTTCCATCCCGAAGCCAGAGTGGATCTGAGAGACGGCGCCCGCTGGTATCGGGAGCACAACTCTGTTGTCGCGGCCGAGTTCCGCGCTGCAATCAATGATGTGGTGCGAAGCGTCGTGGAAGCCCCTCGGCGCTGGCCGACGCATTTGTACGGCACACGGCGTTTTGTGCTGCAGCGGTTTCCCTTCTCTGTAATCTATCTCGACGAGCCCGACGAAGTTGTTATTGTTGCCGTGGCCCACGGCAAGCGAAAACCTGGGTACTGGAAGCGTCGGGTTTAGCTTCGCGCCCTGGCTAAGAATGCGACCCATCAGGACGTGTACGTTTGCATGTCGTGCGGCACACGTAGTTGCGAGGACTCAGATATGCAAGAGCAAGACTGTATTGCGTATCAAATCATCTATAAAGCCTTCGGCTTGTACTTGAGTCACATGCCCCGTTGAGGGGTGGGCGACAGAATTTCGCTTGCCGAGCTTCTCGACGTACACCTTGTGCATGTCGCCCGTGATTATGCCTGCCGAGTTGCAAACCTCGATGACTTCCCGTTCGGACATTGCATCGCCGAAATCGTCGTACCTGCTTATGAGCGGCATATCTACCGTCTTCCATTTTTTCGGGTAGCGAATCGGTATCTGTTTGTTGAACTCCGGGAGCTTGTGCTTCAAAACAAACTGGCAAAGATGGTAGATAGCAATGTTCCAGACCATTATGATGGCAGCACGACATGCGTCATGACGGAGACAGATAAGGGCTTCCCGCATGATGTCTTGCTCACCCAACTCGGGTAGGAGGCTGATGAGTTCTTTTACTAGCTGGCGAACGTTTAACGTGATGTCGTGCTCGCCGTGCAGTTTGTCGTACTTGGCCGTGAACTTGCCCTCGCAGTAGTAGCCGCGGGCGTCCCTCAGAAGTTCCTTGCCCTCCATATCTTTGAGGTACTGACTGGTGTTGCTTCGCTGGTATGACAGAGCCTTGTAGCACCAATTAACGTCACTAGTTCCGAAGCGGTCTTTCTTTCGCAGAAAATGTTGGAGCCACGCAAACATTCGAATCTTGTCTGCGTGGCCCAGGTTCTCAAAGCCGCTGACTCCCGAGACAAACGCCTTCAGGTCGTCCTCGGCACTCACGCCTTAGCAGCTCCTAGATTTGCGACGTACTGAATACCCTGCCAGTTGACCTTGTAACCGGTGCCCTTCTCTTTGGTCAAGAAATGCTTCTTGGTCTTGAGATCGCGAAGCGGCTGACTGTGATCGACGGGCATCTGCGCCTTCCAGCTCAAGTTGTCGAAACAAGTGTAAATGTGGTGAATCGTGAACTCGTCGACACCCATGTGTTCTTTCAGCCAAACAGCGACCACGAGGTACTTATCCAGCATTTCTGTTGGATTGCCTTTATCGCTGACGTACTCCGCGAGCGGCTTCTTCGTCTTTGTAAGATCCAGATCGTCCATGAACTTGGGGGCCTTGAAGTTGTAGGCGCGCTTTTGTCCGCTGCCATTGCCATTTGACGCCTCTTCCGTACCCGCTTCTTCGGCATAATCCTGCTCAACCTGTTCTCCTTGAGGAGGGAACTGGATTTCCTCTTGGTTAACCGTAGTCGGGACAGTCGCCGCTGCGATCTTGGGTCCAGCCAGTTCTCGGGCCGGCGCGAGAATCGTCCGGCCAGACAGTGCGCTGGCTAGTGATTTGATTCCGTCTGCCACAGCCGCACTTGCATTTTCCATGTCCAGGTCGACATAGCGCTCGGCGTCGGCATAACGGAACTTGACACGACCACCTCCATGACCGTTTGAACTATTGGTTTCAACCTTCTTAACAGCCATACAAACACTACCTTCCTGCCGACGGCCCAAATAGGCACCTTCTGGCAAATTGATTTTCACAACTATTGGCGTTTTTGCGGAAGGCAAAAGTCATCGGAGTCCGGGGACTGGCCTGAGGCCCTCACCCCGCCGAGACAGAGAGGCCGGAAACAACAAGTGCTCGTCTCTGTTTCAAACGTCACCTTAATTATAACCCCGCGTTTGCCAAAGCAAACCCATCCCACTTAACTGACAGCCTCGAGCAAAAACTTAGCGGCCGTCCAATCGACGACTATGGCCCAAAATGACTTGCCCGTATCGCCTGCCCCCGATTCGGCTGCGGCGTATGCTTGTTCTAGATTCGCGTTTGTGTCCTCCACAACGTAAGTTCCTGTGGGCAACCGATATTTCTTGCCATTGCCCGCGACGATAACCCGCAAGAAACCTCGTTGCTTCATTGCTCCATGCAGAACTTCGTAGTCGTCGTGCGACGCCTTGTGTAGTTCGACCCGCGCCAAGTAGTTCGCCATCATTTGTCCTTCGCCATGAATTTCACTCGTACTGGCTCTTTGACCTTCTTCTTGGCTTCGAAGGACACTGCCTCACCATCGCGGGTTCTGAATTTGACCGGAACTTCTTCTCGCACTGTCTTGTGAGCTTTGAACTCCACCTTGTGTCTTCTGTTCGGCATTGTTCGTCTCCGATTGCTGAAATTGAGAAGTTGCATTATGATCGCCTATAAGCAACCCATCGCCATTATGCGATGGCGCGACACTGTCGTCAACACTTTTTTACAACGGGTTGGTAATAATGGACGATAGGCTCATTGATTTAAAGAAGTTGGGTGCCACGATTAGGTTCTTGCGTCACGGGAAGGGTTGGGCTCTTGCGGAATTGGCGGACAAGTCCGGGGTTTCCAAGGCCTACATTTCGGATTTAGAGAACGGTGCTGCAGGTAAGCCTAATATCCAGTACGTTTTTAATGTCGCCACAGCGCTGGATGCCACGCTGGACGACTTGTTGAAAGGCGCAACAGCCAAAGAACAGCGGGCTAGGAAGAGGCGATCAACGGAAGACTTGCCTCCAGGGCTAAGCGAGCTTCAACGAGATTTGGCGTTATCGGATGACGACGTCGAGATGCTAGCGCAGGTAAATTTTCGCGGGAATCGGCCAAGAGATAAGGAAGGATGGCGGTTTGTTCTTCAGGCCATACAAATGGCAGGTGACCAAAACCGACAGAAATAGGCATGGAGACCCTTCGAATCAGAGGTCGGCGTTACTCTGACCCCGATGTCATTTCGCTTTACGAACAAACTGGTGGGTTGATCGATCCACGTTCAGCGGTCGTCAACATGGCGCGTTCCCTCGTGAGGAGGGTCAACGAGTTCCCCGGTGTACCACGAGACCCGCTGGAGCGGCTCAAGATTATTGCATCTCTTGCTGGTATCAAGATTCAGCCGATGGACATGGATCGCCAGCAACGGGAGAAGCGTGACGCTGCTCTCTTTCCCACACCCTCGGGGTTGAAGGTCCTGTACAACCCGAATCGCCCGAGGTCGCGGGTGATTTTTACAATTGCGCATGAAGTAGCTCATACCTTCTTCCCGAGTAGCATGAGCGGAGCTCGGTTCAGATCAATTACGCGTCCTGATTCCCGTGAGGCAAACGAACTGGAACGGCTGTGCGACCTTGGGGCCGCTGAACTGGTGATGCCTCTGGAGGAGTTCCAACTCGATGCGAACGGCATGTATAGTCTCACATTTGTGGACCAGTTAGCTTCTCGGTTTGGCACTTCTTTTGAAGCGACAACGTTCCGCCTTGCTAGCGCCCACCCCGGGTTGGCGCTTGCGGGACTACTGCGCTACCGGCTTACTCTGGATGAAGAACGACGGCATGACAAGGCGTCAAAACAGCGGTCTCTGTTTTCAAGTCCTCCGTTGCCCTCAGTACAACCAGCCGAGAAAAAATATCGGCGCCAGTCCATCCACATGTCTTGCAACTGCGAGGACAGGCATTTGATTCGCTGGAACAAATCTTTCGATCGGACGTCGGTCGTATACAAGGCAAAAGACGGACGAGTACATAGCGCAATCGAAACTCTGCCGAACCAGTCAGAAAGGCACGGTCGAATCGAAGCGATGCTGTCGCCGTATCAGCGAGATGAAGCGGATGAAGAATTTGGGGATGTGTTGTTTCTCTGGCAGGCTACTGACTAAGGATGGCTCACAGTCGCATTGATGTGCCGAAACTTGGGGAACTTCAGATTCTAAACCGCTGATCTCTGAGTTTTGGATTGCTCACCCGCTGCGCCGTCGGCAACATTACCTCCTGCCCTAACGCAAAAGAGAGAACTCACAATCATCGTGAGCTCTGGCTGAATCGCAGGGACTCCCGACTGGCATCTGAAGTCCAACCACCTTCGACCGTACGATAGAAAATCAACTTCAACGGCGACGGACAAGAGTGTCCGTCCCACACGGGCTTATCTTGGGCCTGGCGGGACCTTTGGTAAGTCGTGTGTCTTCAATGCGGTTGGGCGGGCCGGGCTGCGTTTGTTGACCCTGGGTTCTCTTTGTTCGGAATTCGTAACAAAATCGAGGGCAATGTTGGGCTCGGGCGAAACCGTTGTAAAAGGGTGGTCCCCCAAGATGGGGCCTTTCATTCGAGCCACCCCCTCGTGCGAGTTTGAAAGGCCCCAGTGGTTTTCCAGGGCCGATTTGAATCCCGGCGCGCTGCCCATGATTTCCTTCCGTAACCTTTTCGGTGGCGAATCGTTTATAAAGTTAGGACAAGGGTCGAGGAGATGCACCGGAGGTTTGAGCCGATGAAGCAGCAGATGTTAAAGAAGCCGGCGGTCGATCCCATCCCCGAGGGATACCGAACGGTGACGCCGTATCTGGTCGCACAGGACGGGCCGGCGCTGGTGGAGTTTGCCAAGGAGGCGTTCGGGGCGGAGGAGAAGTTCCGTGGGATTGGCGGAGCGGGCGGGCTGCACGCAGAGGTCAGGATCGGTGATTCGATGCTGATGATGGGCGGCGGCATCCCGGGACGCGAGTTCCGCTCGACCGCGAACACTACCGCCCTGCATGTCTACGTGGAAGACACGGACGCGGTCTATCAGAAGGCTCTGGCCGCGGGCGCAACTTCCATTAGCGGACCCGCCGACCAGGAGTATGGCGAACGATCGGCCGGAGTAAAAGATTTTGCGGGTAATTACTGGTATATCGCCACGCACAAGGGGCCAACTTATATACCCGAGGGCTTGCACAATGTGAATGTGTACATGCATCCGTGGCGGGGCGAGCCGGTCATCAGTTTCTTGAAGCGGGCTTTCGGGGCGCAAGAGTTGGGGAAGCACGCCTCGCCCGATGGCATCATTCATCACGCCAAGATTCGCGTGGGCTCCTCGGTGGTGGAGCTGGGCGAAGCACACGGACCTTATCAGCCGCTGTCGTCGATGTTCTACCTTTATGTGCCGGATTGCGATGCCGTCTATCGGCGAGCAATCGAAGCTGGAGCAACTTCGATTTCCGAGCCAGTGGACCACCCGTACGGCGATCGTAGCGGCGGGATAAAAGACGCATTCGGCAACCAGTGGTACATTGCGACCCACATCAAGGATGTAAAGATGGGCTAAGGCCTGGGGAAAATGTTTAATCCGCTGCGAAAAGCGTTTCGGTCGCGGCGATCTCTACCCGGTTGCGCCCTGGAGCCAGCATCGGCACTAACTCGGCAATCTGCTGTCGAATCTCGGGCACTGCCGTGGTCTCCCAGAGCCGGCCCTTGCGTGCCGGCCCCACAACATAAATGACGTTCGATGCGAGGCCCCGCGCATCGATCAACGCTCCGTCTTCTGCGGCATCAAGCCCCAGAGACAACGCGTCGGGCCGCGCCAGCCCTTGTTTTAACAAGTTCCGCACTAGAACATCATTGAGCTTTCGGCAATCGGTCTCCGGGCCAGTGCAGTTGAGCACGCGGTCAACCATTAAATGCACGTAGTCTCCGGTTTTGCGGTCGCGAAAAGTCACTCGGGTTTTGTCCTCTTCTTCTCGACAATCCACAATCCGCCCAGCATGGGTTTCGATTTCCCCAGACGCGATTTGCTGCTCGAGCAAGCAACCGATCTCGGGCGCGACCCGGTGGCGGTGCACCTCCCAATAGGGCCGCACATGACGCAGGAATCGCCGCTTCTCTTTTACCGGCAGGGATTGCCATATGGCGAGAGTAGAACCGCGCAGCGAATCGATCACGGCACGCCAGTCAGTGCCGTTTCGCTCCGCAGCTTCGACTTGTTCGCGAACCAACCGCAACAGTCCACGAATCGTGCGTGGAGCAGCCGGGGTCCAGAATGCCGGCCACGATTGCCTCGCTTTGTGTTTTTCGGGCAGCAATCCGTGGCGCGAAAGCAAATGAATGATGCCTTTGAATCCGCGAGCGCGCAGCGCAATCGCCATGTCGACACCGGTGAGCCCGGCACCAACCAACAGAACGCTGCCATCGTTCTCGGGGCCATCCAACTCGGTGCCATCCAATGCGCCGGACGCCCAGGGGTTGCCCACGTAACCTGAGCTTTCCCGGACTGCTTCCGGCAAACTGGAGGAAGCTGGAGGAAAGTTCCCCAGCGCCAGCACAACTTTGTCGGCAGTGACAATCTTGCCGCTCCGCAATTTGATTCTGGCGACTTCGCAGATCTGGCTTACCGATTCGACCTCATCATTTTTCCAGGTGATTGTTCCCGGATGCCGGCCCGCAGCGTAGGCCAAAACCCAGTCAATATACTGCCCGTAAATACGACGCGGAAGAAACCTGCTGGCAGTCACCGCCCGGTCGTAGTGGGCCTGCGCCCAGCGCACGAAATGCTCGGGATCGTCGCAGAAAGCGCTCATGCTCCCCGCCGGAACGTTGAGCAGGTGACCGCCACACTGGGTGCCATAGGCGACGCCTCGTCCACGGGCCGGGTTGCGGTCGAGGACCAGGACGGACAATGCTTCGTCTGCATGCCGCGCCAGATGGGCTGCCAGCACGGCGCCGCTGAATCCACCGCCAACAATCAGGACGGAATAGTGGGATGCGGTGGAGTCGGGATGACATGGATTGATCATGGCAAAAGCTCCGCGCGCTTGACAATTTCGATGTATATCATAATATCCATCATATTAGTCGTGATTATAGGTTCACCCTTAACCCTAGGCAACAAACGGAAGTTTGGAGAAAGAGGTCTCTATGGGAGGTAGGCTTGGGGTCAAGTCGCGCAAGCGATCCCTTGTCTGATTTCCGCTGATCCCAGCCTCTTCGAGGCGAGCCAGCTTCTTGTCGCCAAGTCATCTTCACGAGTGCGCGAAGTTGACCGGTCGGGCTATTATGAGGGTGAGGTTAACCATTTCGCCCACCGCCAAGCTCGTTTTCCGCGAAGGAGATTGATCATGTCCATGACCCACATCGAAAAAGGTTTTGTACACCGCTAAGACTCACACCACGGGTGGCCGGGACGGGGCGTCCCGCACGTCGGATGGCCGCCTGGACATTAAGCTTTCGTCGCCTGGGTTGCCGGGCACCGGCACCAATCCCGAGCAGCTGTTCGCCGCCGGTTGGTCGGCTTGCTTTTTGAGTGCAATGAAGATCGTGGCTGCCAAGATGAAGGTAAGGCTCCCGGCGGACGCGGCGATTGACGCCGAAGTGGACCTGGGCACAACCGGCGGCGATTACTTCCTGCAAGCTCGCCTCAACGTCAGCCTGCCGGGTGTGGAACGCGAAGTCGCCCAGGCGCTGGTGGAGGGCGCGCACCAGGCGTGCCCTTATTCCAAAGCCACACGCGGCAACATCGACGTCGTGACTAATCTGGTGCAGGCTGGAACTGTCGCGGATGTGGCCTAACAGGGTTTAACGGGCTATGGCGTTCGCTCTCCCGCGACACTCATCTTGCGGGCAGCGGGTAGTAGCCTTCCTTGGCGAACACCTCGACGCAGGGACGCAGGTCGGATGATTTACAACCCGGCCGGTTCACGCGGATGTCGATCTCGCGGCGAGTGTCGCTGGGAGTAGCACGGGTCATGTAACCGAGCGTGTACTGGTTGCGGGCATCGCCGACCAGCCGGTGGTATACGTCTTCAATGGCGGTGCGCGAATATTCAGCCAACACCTCACCGCCGGTGGCATTGGCGTATTTCGGCAGGATGTTGCTGTATCCCTGGCCGGGAATGCGTAATTTCTCCAGCTTGTTGTAACCGGGGATCGCGGCACTTTCTACGGCGATGCCATACAGCAGGACTTCGTTCGAAAGCAGCACCTGCAAAACCGTACTGTAGTTGGCGTCGCTGCGATACTCGCGGCCATCGCTGATTACAAAGATAATCTTGCGCCGGTCTTTAGGACGCTTCCCCAGATCTCGCGCGGCCATCAGAATGGCATCATTCAAAACGTGAGACTGCTTGGAGGGAGTACTCACCGGCGTGGTTGGAGAATCAATGGGAACGCCGTTGACCGACGGTCCCTGCGGCCCCAAAGGCCCACTGGTGATAGGCACGCCGCTGATTTCACCGTGTTTCGTCTTCAGACCGTTTAACACTCCTTCCAGCTTGCGGCCGACGGCGCTAAAATCGGCCAGTTGCGACACGCTGGTGCTGTAGGTGTAGATTGCGATTTCGTCGAACGCGGCGAACGAACCGCTCAGGGTGGAAAAAGTTTCGTTTACTTTCTGCACGGCAATGTCCGGCATGCCGAGGTCAATGACCACGGCAACTGAAAGCCCAAAGGGATCACTGGTAAAGAAATTCAGGTTTTGCTTCTTGCCGTCTTCATACACCGAAAAGTCCGTGGACAATAGCCCGCTGACCAAATGTCCCGATTCGTCAGTGACTCGCACCGGCACTACGACCTGGTTGACATTGACGCGGAGCTGGAAGAGTTGGTCCTGTGCGGCAGGAGCCGACTTGGGCACGCTGCCCGGTGGAACGGTGTTGATCTTCATCGGAGGGGGCGGGCCGGGAGGAGTATCGCCTGAGTCCGGCGCAGGCTGGTTCGGCGGATTCGTGGGATTTGCGCCAGGCGGGGCGGCCTTAAGCTCTGGAGCTGCGGGTAGTGGTGGCTGGGAGGTTGAGGGCGCATCCGGAATGCTGGATTTCTGGTCCGGCTGCTGTTGCGCCATCACCGGCCCTAACGCCAGAAAAAACAACAGGATTGCCAGCCCACCAGCAATTCGCACTATAGGCATCAATCGCCCCACGGACACGCCTCCGCTTTTTGGCCTACTTTGAGTTGAGAATGCTGAATCCGGCAGTTTGTTGCATCTAACCATTCGGAATAGACTAACAAAATTGCTCTGAGTATACCTTGATGCCAAAAACCAATAAGCCTTTAGCTCGAAGCAGTGTGCTGTTGTTAGTTTTGGCCGGCGTCCTCGCCTCGCACGCCCAACAGCCGCAATCTCCCGACCCGGCCCAGGATTCGGATCAATCCTCCGAGACCCTCAAGGTCAACGTCAATGTGGTGCAACTGTTCTTCAACGTCAAGGACAAGAAGGGCGGGCTGATCCCAAACCTGACCAAAGACCAGTTTCAGATTTCTGAGGATGGCAAAGCGCAGACCATTAAGTATTTTGCTGCCGAATCGAATCTGCCGCTGACGCTGGGCATTCTATTTGATACCAGTCCCAGCCAAGCCCGGGTACTCGACATGGAAAAGGTGGTGGGCGGGCAGTTTCTGGACGAAATTCTGCGGGATAAAGACCTGGCTTTTGTCATGGGCTTCGATGCCGACGTGGATTTGTTGCAGGACTTCACCAATTCGACTCGCCTCCTGAAGAAGGCAATGAACAACGCAAAGATTGGCGGAGGAGGAGGGATGACCGGCCCGGGTGGAGGCCCGGTTCCGACGCTGAGTCATGGCTGTTGCACCATGCTGTATGACGCCGTGTACCTGGCAGGCCACGATCAACTGGCGCAGCAAGTGGGAAGAAAAGCCATGATCCTGCTCACCGACGGGGAGGATGAAGGCAGCAAGGTCAAGATCCAAGATGCGATTGAGGCAGCGCAAAAGTCAGACGCCATCTGTTATGTACTTCTGATCGCGGACCGTGGAGGGATGTGGGGCGGTTTCGGCGGCGGCGAGATGAATAAACTCAGCAAGGAAACCGGAGGTCGAGTCATTGAGGTAGGAAACAAGTTCGACAAGCTGAAAGAGGCGTTTGACCAGATCGCCCACGAACTACGCAGTCAGTACAACCTGGGCTACACCCCGACCAATCCCAAACTCGATGGGACATTCCGCAAAATCGAGATTCGCACCAACGACAAAGACTACAAGATTCAGTCGCGAGCTGGATATTACGCGGTGCCGAGGGCGGATTGAGGGCTCTTCGGTGCTTATGCGTTTTCACCGCAAAGGGCGCAAAGGTTTTCGCAAAGTTCGCGAAGAAAATCCGATCTTCGGAATTAGGCGCTGCGTTACGGTTTCGCAGACTTGACGACGCGTGCCGGACGGTCTTTCACTCGGATCACGAACTTCAGTCCTGACCAGACTTCATTCACCGCGCAAACTTTGACATCGACCAGTCCGGCCTGCAATCCGATGCGGCGGACGTCATTTTCCGTAAGATCAGTAGCGAGGCCGGAGGCCTTTTTCGGCCAGCTTACCCAGATCATTCCAGCGGGCTCCAGTATCTTCGCAACCTGAGAGAATTTCTTCTTCAGGTCGGCAGCCTCTTTGACGAAGATCATGGCGAAATCCAGTGGCCCGTGTCCATCTTTCACTATCCGGCAAGTTGCCAATACCTCATTCAGTTCGGCTTTCACATCGGCGGGAATATCGAGCAGCAACACCTGAAACTTCTCTTTGATCCCAAGTTTCTTGGGCAGTGGTGTGCCGGAGTATCCCGCCATGAGATTCCTTATTGCACCGGGGCGTAATAGCCGCGACGGCTGCGAACGCGCAGACCTTTCTGCTTGGCGGAGATTTCAATGGTGCGGAAGCGGCCGTCGGGCCTGAAGTCAGCGGGTTTGTAGGAGACGGCATATTGACTGCGCAGCTCTTCTTGAATAGAGGCGAAGGCATTGGCCACTTCGGTAAGTTGGAAAGGAACGTAGGAGCGACCGCCGGTGGCCTCGGCAATGCGTTCGAGAATTTTGTCACCATGGTGGCCGCCGCTTCCCATGAGGTTGGTGCTGATGGTGTAAACCACGACTTCGGCCCGCTCCGCCATTTCGATGGCCTCCTCGCGGGTAACATGGCTCTGGTTGTCATCGCCATCGCTCAACAGGATGATTGCGCGGCGGACAGCGCCATTGGGGGAACTCTTCAGCAGTTTGTCACGGCAGGCAAAGTACAGGGCGTCGAACAGGGCCGTGCCTCCACCCGGCCGCAGTGCTCGGATCCCGATGGAGAGGGCTTCGGTACTGTCGGTGAAGTCCTGTGTAACTTCGGGAGTGGCATCGAAGCCGACCACGAAGGCCCGGTCATATTTGCGGCGCAGGGTTTGGTTGAGAAACTCAATGGCGGCCTCCTGCTCGAACTTGAAACGATCGCGGATGGAATTGCTGGCGTCGATCAGAAGTCCGGCTTCGAGCGGCAGATCGGTTTCGGCGCGAAAGCTGCGAATCTCAAGTGCGGGCTTGCCGTCGTCAATGATCTTGAAGTCGTTTTTCTTGAGGTCTCTCACGTAGCGGCCATGCTTATCGGTCACGGTGAAAACCACGTTGACTTCGTTGACCCGGGTGACGATGGTGGGAGCGCTGTTGTCTTCTGGTTGTGGAGTGGGCGGGGCGGTCTGCGTGGCCGGCTGCTGCTCGGGTTTTGTCTGGGGCGGAGGCACTGCCGATCCAGACTGGGCCGGCTGCCGAGCAGCCGACGGCGCAGACGGAAGATCGGATGGGGTCGTGTCTTGACTATGGGCTGCCGTCATGACCGCAAGCGAAAAGCCCAGGAAAAGGATGCCGGGAACTTTCATCGGAGTTCGTATTATAGCTGCCCTCTCCTCCAATCCCGCAAAACCTGGTGTGCCGCATTGTGGCCGGGCGCTCCGGTGACGCCTCCGCCGGGATGGGCGCCCGCGCCGCACAGATAAAGACCGGCGATGGGTGTGCGGTATTGCGACCATCCTGGCATCGGACGCATAAAGAAAAGCTGCTCCAGTCTCAGATCACCGTGGAAGATGTTGCCCTCGGTCAAACCGTAGGTGCGCTCAAGATCGAGAGGCGTCAATACCTGGCGCGCGAGGATTGCGCCCGGAACGTTGGGAGCGTACTCCGCAATTTTTCTGACCACGCGATCGCCGAGCAGTTCCCTGTTCTCGTCCCATGTGCCTTCACGCAGACGATACGGTACGTACTGAACGAAGCAAGTCAGGATGTGCTTGCCCTCGGGCGCGAGCGAATCGTCGGCGTTCGAGGAGACCACGCAATCCACCCAGAGCTCTTCCGGAATGTCTCCAAACTTAGCAACGTCATAGCAGCGCTCGGCAAAAGCGAGAGACGGAACTAGCGTAAAGAAAGTCCGTTCCAGCGGGGTGGCGTTGGCGGGAGTTCCGGTGAAACGCGGTTCTTCTGCGAGCACGAAATTTACTTTGGCGCAGGGACCATCCATTTTGATGTTGCGCACGGACTGCACGAAATCCTCTGGCAGCTCACTCGATGCGACCATTTTCAGGAAGGTGCGCTTGGGAT
>Ga0210398_10003552_pt1 | contig 14901 bp, 12 predicted proteins | sample IncBWC4OmetaG_FD_161047 | JGI IMG/M metagenome (GOLD analysis project Ga0210398, IMG submission 161047) | Forest soil microbial communities from Barre Woods Harvard Forest LTER site, Petersham, Massachusetts, United States - Inc-BW-C-4-O | ecosystem: Environmental > Terrestrial > Soil >...
CCCAAGACATGATAGGTTGATATCAATATATCCTAGGCTCGCCCGATTCAGCTTGCATCTCGGACGTCGGCGGCTGTAAGCGAAGTAGTGCTGTTGGAAGAAAACCGGAGTCACCCCGCATCGATGTCGTTGGCTTCGAGTCGGGAGAAATCATGAAACGAAGAAGAGTCGGGACGAGCGCATTAAGGACCATCGCTCTGCTTGTCATGTTCGGTGCGAGGTGGGAAGCAAAAGCTCAGGACGCCAAGACACCCTATCCGAGTATGGCACCGCTCGAACAATACCTGATGCCGGATCGCAATGAGGAAATAAACCTGGCGCGGAGCGCCGCGCCGGACTCGATCTCGCGCGATGCCGAGGTCTTGGTCCTCAGCAGGCATGGTTATGAAACCGCGATGCAGGGCAAGAACGGTTTCGTGTGCGTTGTGCAACGATCGTGGACTGCCGGAATCGACGATCCGGACTTCTGGAATCCTAAACTGCGTGCTCCTATCTGTTTTAATGCTCCGGCGGCACGGTCCTACCTTCCGCGCACGATCAAAAAGACCGAGCTGGTAATTGCTGGACGTACGAAAGCGCAGATGTTCGACACGATCGCAGCTGCAATCGACAAGAAGGAATTGCCGGCGCTGGAATCCGGCGCGATGTGCTACATGATGTCCAAACAAGGCTACCTGAGCGATCGTGACGGGCACTGGCGTCCGCACCTGATGTTTTTCATTCCAGAAACCGACCCCAAAGTCTGGGGCGCAGATGTTCCGGGCTCGCCGATTATCGCGTTCAAGGACGCGGAGGAGCACCTGACCGTGTTCATGATTCCAGTCGGGCACTGGTCGGACGGGACGTCTGCTGCTCCCAAGGTTGAGCGCTGACGTTCGATTTCGAAACGAGTTGTGGCTCGGTGAAGAAAGGTAGTCCGAGCGTGAATGCACCAAGCCTGCGACCGGAACGTCGTCGGACTTGCGGTTTTTTTTGAAGCCGGGCCCCGCGAACACCGCGATTCGGCACCTTTGGCAAGGTATGCCCAACACCCCGGGCAAAGCGCAGGAGGCCGTCGGAGTCGAGAGGAATCCCACCGGTCTCCTGCCCGCGACTCCGTTTATTAATTAGGTACGCTTTGTCATCGTCTTGGCGGGCGTAGGTCAAATCGAGGAGCGATAGTGCAATGGTCGGCTGCAAAGTTCGTAAGGTCCTAACAAACGCGCTAGTGACCGAACCGATCAAATTCGGGGTGGGGGGCTTCGTTCAAACGGCGCTCTGGAAAGTTCGCCGCGAACCCTTCGGTTCTCGGCCATTTGAGGACGCCAATAGCAAAAGAGAAGCCCCGGCTCTGTAGAACGTGAGTCGAGGCTATTTGTGGTCGTACACGAGCTTCGGGTACCAGTCAGTGCCGCGACCTTGCGGCGTCAGATCCAACATCAGCCAAAAAGGGTCGAGGTCCGGCGCACCGCGCGGATCCTGTCCGGGGTCGGCCATCGCGCCGCTCATCTCACCACTGTAGAAGTGGTAAACCGTTCCGTTACGTCGGGTGAAAACACTGAAGCCTGGTACGTCGGCGTCGCTGCGACTGACGTAGGTGCGTGTGTAATCGCCGGACACGTCGGAGACAAACGGGAGGTTGGCGAAACCGCAGTGTTTCTTATATTCCACCAGCCGCTCTATGGGCGAGCGCGCCGTAACGGCCATTGCGGACCGCTCGCGCAGATTGACAGCGATGCCATTCCAGGAGCTCAAAAACGTTGTGCACATGGGACACGGCGCTTTGCGCTCTGGACCGTACATCATGCTGTAAACCATCAGTGTGTCTTTATTGTCGAACAGGCTGGAGAAGCGAATGGGACCAATTTCGGAGACGACCTCGAAGTCGTGCGGGACCTCCCCACCATCGGGTAGCGCGCGCCGCTGGGCTGCCACGTGCTCGATGTGGCGGCGCAGTTCGATTTCTTCGACGAGAAGCGCATTTCGAGCCGTGCGATATACCGCACTCTCATTAGGGAAATGAGCCGCATTGGTAGCGACAAGTTCCCGGGCGGGTGAAAGCGTCTGAGCGACGGACATAATACCTCCCGGTCATATTCTAAGCTATTTCATACGGCGCGGTGAGCCGCTTGGCGGGATCAATCACGTATCTCGTCGCAGTCGTTGTGTTCCCAATCAACGCGCTCTCGGCGGAGAAGAGAAGCCATCTTGCGCCAATGCCTGAACGGCTTTTCCTAGTAAGGTCAAGTGCAAAGCCGTGGATTCGATAGTCGGATTGGTAGGGGCAAACGTGCATGGAGCACGGCATTATCCCACCCAGCCGATCTGGGAATTGTGGCGCTATGCCGACTTCCCATTGCTCACCTCGCGATGGCGGGGCCGGATTACATCCGGATTGCCGACCGACCGCAATAAAGCGTTTAATACGTCAACCGTGGGCTGTTCTACTCAGGATCTGTCCTTATTAAAGAGACATGACAACTTGTCGGCTTTGATTGACCTCTAGTGTTTCATCCACGTAAGATTCGGGCCTGTGATTGACCAGACCATTTCGCACTACCGCATCCTCGAAAAACTCGGGGGTGGCGGCATGGGTGTGGTGTACAAAGGCGAAGACACTCGCCTTCACCGTTCCGTCGCGCTCAAGTTCCTGCCTGACGAAGTGTCCGGCGATTCCCAGGCTCTGGCCCGCTTCCAGCGCGAGGCGCAGGCGGCCTCCGCCCTGAACCATCCCAACATCTGCACGATTCACGACATTGGCGAGGAGAATGGCCGAGCGTTCATCGCCATGGAATATCTCGACGGCGTGACCCTGAAGCACCGGATCGCGAGCCGGCCGTTGGACCTGGAGGTTCTTTTGGCGCTGGCGATTGAGATTGCCGACGCTCTCGATGCCGCGCACAGCAAAGGTATCGTCCACCGCGACATCAAGCCCGCCAACATCTTCGTGACGCAGCGTGGCCACGCCAAGATTCTGGACTTCGGCTTGGCGAAGGTTGCACCTATCGCCAGTTCGTCAAGCCAGATCGCTGACCTCAACACACAAACCCGCTCCATGGACGCCGACCATCTGACCAGCCCGGGCACGATGGTCGGTACGGTCTCCTACATGTCGCCCGAGCAGGTTCGCGCGTGGGAACTCGACGCCCGCACTGATTTGTTCTCCTTTGGCGCGGTGCTGTACGAAATGGCGACCGGAGCTTTGCCCTTTCGTGGCGAGACTTCAGCGATGATCTGCGAGGCGATCGTGAATCGCGCTCCGGCCGCGCCGGTGCGGCTGAATCCAGATCTGCCGGCCGAGATGGAACGGATCATCAACAAGGCTCTGGAGAAAGATCGCGACCTTCGCTATCGCTCCGCCGCCGATATGGAAACCGACCTCAAGCGGCTGCGCCGCGATACGGAGTCGGGAAGGACGGCCGTGAGCACTGTTGTCGCGCTTCCGCACCCGGACTCGAAGCGACCGGCGCGCTGGGCGAAATGGAGTCCGATTCCAGTGCTTGCCGCCTGCGGGGCTGCGGTCGCAGTTTGGATGCATGCGCCGCTCCCGCCGCCAAGAATCCTGGGATCAAAGCAGATCACGAGCGACGGGATCCCTAAATTGAATCTTGTCACCGACGGAAGCCGCCTCTATATCACCGAGGCGCTTCCTTCCCGCGTCACAGTTGCTCAAGTATCAGTCGGAGGAGGAGAAACCGCGCCCGTTGATGTGCCGTTCGAAAATGCCAGGGTCTCCGATGTCTTGCCGGAAGGCTCCGAACTGCTGGTTGTCTGGGCGTCCCACTTGTGGGCGATGCCGATGCCCGCAGGATCGCCCCGCCGTCTCGCCGACGTGTCCGCACAGGATGCATCGTGGATGCCCGACGGAAGAGTGCTCTTTGCAAAAGGCAACGACCTCTACCTCGCCGACCACAGCGGCTCCAATCCGCGCAAGCTTCTTACTGCTCCGGACCCTGTCTACAGCATGAGCTTTTCGCCAGATGGAAGTCGCATCCGGTTCACGGTAGCGATCCGGGGAAACAATACTGCTGTCCTCTGGGAAGCCCGCGCCGACGGCAGCGGCATGCATCCCCTACTGCCTGGCTGGAATAACCCTCCCGCCGAGTGCTGCGGCCGGTGGACGCCTGACGGTAAATACTATGTCTTTGAAAGCGTACGGGACGGCACCAACAATATCTGGATCATGCCGGACCACACCGAATGGTGGCGGAAGGCTTCTCACGTTCCAGTTCAACTTACCACCGGACCCTTGCAGTTTCTCTCTCCCCTTCCCAGCAAGGACGGCAAGAAATTGTTTGTGATCGGGGTCCAGCCGCGGGCGGAATTGGTCCGCTACGACGCCAAATCCGGGGAACTAGTCCCCTATCTCGGCGGCATCTCTGGCGGCGATGTGGGCTTCTCCGGCGACGGCCAATGGGTCACTTATGTCAGCTATCCCGAAGGCACGTTATGGCGCAGCAAGCTTGATGGCAGCGACCGTCTTCAACTCACGTACCCTCCGATGCAGACAGCCCTGGCCCACTGGTCCCCCGACGGGAAGCAGATCGCGTTCGCCGGAACCACACCTGGCAAGCCGTGGAAAATATTTTTGATTCCGGCCGACGGAGGCAGTCCTCAGCCAGTAACTTCCGATGAAGCAATCGAAACCGATCCCACGTGGTCGTCCGATGGAAATACACTCGCTTTCGGGCATCGCGACCCGGCGGATCCCGAGAAGACATATATCGAGATGTTCGACCTGAAGACCCGTCAGATCTCGCAACTGGCAGGCTCGCAGAAAATCTTTGCTCCCCGCTGGTCGCCTGACGGCCGCTATATCGTGGCAATCGCTACCGGCAACAACAAATTGGTTCTTTACGATCTGAAGAACAAAACGTGGCGGCAACTGGAGCCCAATCTGACGTTTGGCTACCTAGCCTGGTCACACGACAGCGCCTACGTATATTTCGACACTTTCCTGAGCAAAGACAGCGGATATTTTCGCCTGCGAATCAGCGACTCGAAAATCGAAAAGGTGGCTGACTTGAAGAACGCGCGCCTGTACCGTGGTCAGTTTGGGCTTGGCTCATGGACTGGCCTCGGCCCTGGCGATATTCCCCTGTTTCCCCGCAACATCAGCACGCAGGAGATTTACGCGCTTGACCTCCAGCTTCCATGACGCTCATGGTTCCTCGCACAAACAATCTATCGATTAGGCGGATTTGCGCTGCGCCACTCCAATATTCCAGTCAGTTCAGGAATTGCTACCGAGAAACGCGGTAGTGCTGATGCCAGCAGCCGCTTCATCACATCTGAGCTATCGCTTGGCGCGCTTCGCCGGGCCGACACAAACGACAAACCGCGCAGCAACCCTGCTATTGACGTCACTGTTTGGCGCTGTCGTCGCGGGCGGCGTCTTTCAAACAATCGTGCATACCGCCTGCTGTTTCCTGCTGAAGCGCTGATGGCCGACTAGTCGCATCGCTCACCTAAGAGTGGTTACCGCGTCTACTTGTGATATAAAACGTGAAATGTAGTATTATTACCGCAACGTGTAGTAGATGGAGGGTGTCACGCAATCCGCTCGCTGCCATAACGGAGCTTGAGCGCGTGCGGTCGGCGATGAAAGAGGGCCAAATAGCAAGAAATGATCTGCCGAATCGCTGAGTCGCAACGGTGGTGCACGACGATGTTGCACCGAACTGAGCTGCCAGCTGCTGAGACGCAGGTCTGCGACAGGCTTAATGAATTTGAAAGGATCAAATAATGAATAGAACCCGACTTCCGCTTTTCGTGGCTGCCGTGATTACGGGGGCGTTCCCCACACCGCTCATCTTCCCTCCCGGTTGCTTTCGTCTCGCTTCATATACAGCCGCTGCACCTGCCATTCCAGTGCAGCAGGCGCAACAGCAGTCCGCGCCAACGCTCGCTTCCGCCGTCGATCGGGACATCAGCGCCGTCGAGAAACAAATAGTCGACGTCGCCGAAGCCATGCCAGAAGACAAGTTCAATTTCTCTCCCGAAACCTTAAACATTCCCGGCAGCGATTACAAAGGCGTGCGCTCATTTGCGGTCGAAGTTAAGCACGTCGCTGCTTCTAACTGGTTCATCTGGTCTCCGCTCACCGGCGAGAATCTCCCCGAAGGCTTGGGCGACGACGGCAACGGTCCGGCTAGCATAAAAACCAAAGCCGCAATCATCAAGTTCCTCAAAGACTCCTTTGCCTTGGGTCACCGGGCAGCTTCCACATTGACAACCGAAAACATGCTGCAAGCGCCAGGAAACAGCAAATCGACACGCTTGCGTCTGGCCGAGTTTGGGGTCTCTCATGCCTACAACCACTACGGCCAAATCATCGAATATCTCCGCATGAACGGAATTGTCCCACCGGCCAGCCGGGCCAAATCCGATTGATGCCGAGTTCTGGCGTGTGCATGCAAACAAATAGAGGACGGTCACCCGTATGAAGCAACTACGAAACTGGTTGGTCCTTGCAGTCCTCATCTCTTCCACGGTGGCGGGCGCGACTCGCGCTCAACAATCGCAGCCGCCTGGTCCGCGCATGGTCGATCTGAAATCCACCGACGGCACCTTGCTTAAAGCCACCTACTTCTCCGCCGGAAAGCCAGGCCCAGGCGTCTTGCTCTTCCATCAGGCCAACCGCACACGTACCTCCTGGGACGGCGTGGCACGCCAACTGGCGGCCGCTGGAATCAACACGGTCGCAGTCGACGGCCGAGGCCACGGCGAAAGTAGCGGCACACGCGAAGATGCTATCAAGAAGACGCCGGCCGACATGGAAATTTTCTTCCAGTTCTTAATCTCTCAGCCCGGCGTCCAGCGTGACGTGATTGGCTTGGCAGGCGCCGGCAGCTACGGCCCGATCAGCGTGACAGCGCTCCACGCGGCGGGCTCGCTCGATACAACTAAACCGGATCCGGCACCGACGGTCTCGTGCGCTCCAAGCACTTCCTGATAGATACGCGCTGCGCTGGGCCTGCCTGGCCCGCGCTAGAAGCGGAACTCCTGGCGGAATCGCCTGGCTCTTGTTCAGATTGTGGCAATCGGGGTATTCTGTTGGCTCAAAATGTTTGTTGGGAGGGCGCGGATGCGGGTGCGATTCTCTCTGATCTTTGTTTCCTGGGTAGTCCTTCTTGTCATAATTACCTCGGCTTCAGACGTTTCAGCCCAAGACGTGTTTGTCACGCCCGTCCCAAATGTGCCGTTCAGCGGCGTAATCAACGTGGAGCGCTCAGTCGTGCGGCCGGATGGCTCTATTGCCAGCTTCAAGACGGTGCGGGATATTCACCGGGACAGCCAGGGTCGCATCTACAACGAGGGGAGGGCACTCCTGCCCGCCTTGAGCACGGACACACCCCAAGTTGTACGCATCCATCTATACGACCCACAGACTCGGATCTCTACCGTGCTCAATCCCCAGCAGCGAATCTTCTGGACGAACACCGTGAACCGCCCACCGGAGACGGTGCCGCCGGCTCTTCTCACGGGCAGCAGCATTCCTCAGAGCGAGTTCACGAAGGAGGAAGATTTAGGCAATCATGAGTTGGCGGGCGTGCCGGCGCGTGGGTTTCGCGAGACTCAGACCATCCCGGCCGACAAAAGTGGCACGGGTAAAGAAATCGTTATTACGGATGAATACTGGTATTCGGATGAGCTCCGCATCAACGTGATGATCAAGCACTGCGATCCGCGCAAAGGAACGACAACCCTGAAAGTTATTCAAATCACGCGCGAGGAGCCAGATCGAGCGCTTTTTGAGATTCCAGACGGTTACACGGCAGCCGGAGCCGCACAGGGAGCGGACGCGACTGGAACGAACAAATAGGGGGGCTAACAGCTGTGAGCTTTTTCGTGCCGCCGAAGGGTTTGGGTCTGACGATCATCTCCGTCCTCACTTCGTAGCTAGCCGGACCCCCTGGCCCGAATACTTTCTGCCCAAGGGCTGGTTTCTAATAATCCGTTTCCGAGAAGCATCCAGAAGTGAGCTTCCAACCTCGGTAGTGTTCATGGGTGCCGGGTTGGCCGCCTTCGCCCCTTGTAGTTCTGGTTGGAGACCGTTTGTTTCCATGCGTTCGGAGTGCTCCACAAAAACATCCAGAGTGTGTTTCGATTTGCAGGTGTCGGGCTTCGGCCTAAAGAAATGAGCCCAACCGAGAGGTGGTTCATCAGCCGGGAACTGATTTATTCAAAAACATAGCCCGAATAGGCGGAATCCTGCTGACCAGTTGCTGGCCAATAAACTGCAAATAGAAATGTCGACCGCAAATGAGAACGTCTAACTCTAGCGAGGGCCGTTGCAACGCCTGCTGTCTGGCAAGCCCCTTGTTGCTCGATGACACCGTTTTTGTGATAACTCACGAGTTAGCTCAGGAGTTAGATCGAGGCCGTCTGAGTTTCGCCAGACTTGGCCGAACACCTGCCGAACTTGCTTCTTTCAATTGATGTCCTCGTCGCTACAAATGAAAGTCACCCGCACTCACCCGCATATACATATTCGACCCGCAGAGTTCTCTTCATCCTATTCGTAGGGAGCTGGATAAACGAATCTGGCCGTGTCCTTATTCCTAGCCCACCAATCGCGCCACTTGCGCAGATTTTCGATGGTTGGATCTGCGTTGCCTGGCAAGGGAGGATCTTCCACCATCTCGGAGAGCGACTTGAACAGGGCCTGATTGTACATGCCGTAATTGGGATTGGTGTTCGACTCCAACAGCGCAGCCACAGCTTTCTTGCCACCAATGACTTGCAGCTTCAGAATCGATGTTTGGTTTACCTGAAGTGCGTGCTCGAGAATTGCAAACTCCTCAGCATCGCCCCATTTCGCCAGCGATGTCTCTACATAGTCGTGACGAACCCAGACGTACGGTGCTCTCGATCCTGCGTAACCTTCATTCCGGTAGCCGATCGTCTGAAGCTTCAGCAGGATGGGCACAACCCGGGGATCCCCGGTGGCTGCGAGATCAATCATCGCCATCGGAAAGCCGAACTCAATTTTTCGGCAGAGACATTCCAAATACGGATTTTGCGAATCGATACCGAGGAAAAGCGGTATGGGCGTTGCCTTGCCGTGTTTCCACGAGTCCTCCCATTCCTCCGTAGATCGTGGGTGTTTGCCGTACGCCCGGTCATCCGCATATTCGACCATATCCGTGAGCGCGACGATCAACAATCTCCGCAGGTCATAGGGGTTGTCCACCTCGTAGCCAACTATAATTGGGTCGGGATATGCGTTCAGGAATTTTAGAAGGATCGCGATGGATTTGCCGTTGTCCACGAAAAGGAGTTTCGGAATTGCTAGCCGCGGGTCTCTGTCAGTGTTTTTGCCGTTGAGTTCCTCATTCAGTTCCACTATCGATTTCTCATCGTCCAGCTTGGCCAGGCTCACTTGAGCGGCTCCGGGTACCGTATCCAGAGGCATTCTGGGTTTTGAGATGCGACGAAGCACGGAGATTACGGCAGGCCCGGCGATGGCCGTGGACCGCAGGATCACGTTTGGATCTTTGGTCTCTTCCATTCCCGCGGCCAATTTCCTTAAGTCGATGCGACCGCGAGGGCAATGCTGGCCGAAGGAAGGGGAAGCAACGAACCAGCCAAGCAAACACACGGAAAAGCACAACCGACGGCCAACTAGTTTTGGAAGAGTAATCTGTTGGTTCATCGCTGGCTACCCTCTGATTGCTAGAACGCCGCAGAGGAGAAAACTTGCACAGAAATCCCGGGATTTCCAAACCAGAGTAAGAGTGGCTGAACGGCGACGGCGGAGGATGGGTTAATTTGTGGCACTTGTAGAAGCATAGGATAAATCAGAACCAATACGCATTCCTGACAATCATGGTGTTTACAGAGGTGAAACTTCGAATCGCAGAGAGCCAAGTCCCGGTAAGTTGCCGGATTCTCCTCTCATTTCATGACCAGGGGCGGAAGGAGCGCCCTGTTGGAGGCGACGAGCGAAAGTGCAGGCGCTAATGTCGGCGGGGTTGACGGTTGAGTCTGGCTGCTGCCCGGACGTTTCATGGGGCGTATCTGCTACCCAGGAGTGCGCGAGCTGTGCGGGAGTCGGCCACTCACCCGTATTCCTCCTCCATGATAATCCCCCAGCTGACTCGAGGCTTCTCCTTATCCCGAATCCCCGAAGCTTGCACCCTTACTTACAGAAGGAGGCCCAACCGATGATAAAGGCTAACCTGGGTCTTGCAAACAAAGGCATAGAACGAATCCTGGAACTCTCGGCGGATGCGCACATACGAAGACGGGGGACGGTTAGAGATTCTCCGGAGTTTCACAATCTAACCGGGGCGATAGCAGCCTACGGGAAAGCGCTGGAACTTCTCACGGCACTGCAACAGCTGGAAGAATTCTACGCAATGATCGGTCAGCTTGACGTGCCCGGCTGCGTTGCCGCATGTGTTAGTTGAAGAAAGGCTGATCCAATTATGTGGCGCAAAAACTGCCCCATCTGCGCGCAACCGATGGCAAAGAAACAGCCCACTGAGACGGTTCCTTGCCCATCCGGCAAGTACGTCTGGAAGGGCCAGGCGCCTTGAAAAATATACCGCTGGAAATGTTGGCTCTAATATCCTGACTAACGCGAACCTTGTCAGAAACCCTGTCCCTGGCGAATGGATACGCTGGCAAGTTTTCGACGTAATGTAACAATGCTACGCTGGGATTAATGGTTTTCGAGAGGCACACCCAAGTGCCATCTGGTTAGTTGCATTACCGCACAAGTTGCTCCCAGTACGACCGGACCAGCGGAGTCCCCCAAGACAACATTTCAAAACCCGCCGCATTCTAAGTCTCTGGGCTTAACTCCGATTCTCCGCTATCTACTATGGGAGCGACTATGATTCGACGGGTCTTCGCATTTGTGCTGTTCGGACTTATTGCCGCGTGTATCCCGAGTTGGATTCAATCGAAACAGGCGGTGGGCCAGGATTCGTGCGCTCTAAAGAACGAAGATTGGGTCAGGGACGTGTTGGCAAAAATGGAGACCATAAGGCCGGGAATGACGCGGGCTGAACTGCTAACGGCTTTTAGAACAGAAGGTGGTCTCTCAAATGGACTGAAGCGACGATTTGTCAGCCGTGACTGCGCATACTTCAAAGTTGACGTTGAATTTGAAGCTGTTGGTCGCCCGGGCCATGACAGCGATGGTCGTGTGACCGTGGAAGAAGACCCGCGAGACATCATTGCTATAGTCTCGCGCCCGTATTTGCAGTTTAGTATCGCCGACTAACTCTGGTAAGCGCTAGTCATAGAGGGTGTTCCCTTCTGTCCTTAGGGTCTGCGGCCCGCTAAGGTATGCAGCGTTGCCAAAAGGACACGGCATGGCGCGCGACTCACAAGCAATCGAGCAGAGTGCGAATCTTGTCGTGCCGGCCCTCGATTGCCCACCCCTCCGGTGTCGAATCGAACTTGGCATCTCGGATCGTAGGATCAGCGCCATGCGCCACAAGAAACTCGACCGTAGTTTTATGACCGTTGATCGCCGCCCAGTGCAGGCCCGTCCCACCGAAAACCCCTTTTTCATTGATGTCGGCACCGCGCTCGAGCAGAAGTGCTGCGACCGCCGTTTGTCCATTTCGGCAAGCGCAATAAAACACGTGTGAGATCACGGCGCCCTTCATGCGGGCAGAATCGGCGACCCAGTGATCGTCGGGTTCCGCGGGAGCCGGCTTGGCGAGCGACGCGAGGGGCGCGCCTGAATCGAGAAATTCGCGAACCAAATCCAGTTTCCCGATACGCGCAGCCACGGCCAGATTCATCCCTTTCGCACCGCGCGCCAAGAGCAACTCTGCAACCCTCGTGCTGCCCATGGTCGCCGCCCAGTCGAGCGCCGTGGCGCCCCACGATGTGGTCGCCTCCAAGTCCGCCCCCGAGTCTAAAAGCATTTGGGCGACCTCGCTGCGATCATGTTCAGCGGCCCAATGGAGCGGTGTCTTGAGGTAATCGTCGCTCGCGTGCACGAGACGTGGATCGGCGGTCAGGAGGCCTTGCATGTCGCCGTTCCTGACGGCTTGGAGGGCAAGGGCCAGCGCGGGGTTCGTTTTTGGTTGAGAATTCCTTGGTTGAGAAGAGGCTGCATGTATATTGCGGTGGTTTTCTTGTTTTCTTGCTCTTGCTCCCGTTTTGCAGCGGCACTGCTGTGGGCGCAAGAGTTTCGCGCGACGCTAAGCGGGGCGGTCAACGATCCTTCGGGCGAAGTAGAACAGTAGGTTCGATCCCCGATCGTGATTGGATCACGGGCAAACAGGGAGCAATCGGAAGTAATCGAAATTGGAGAATTTCTGACACCTCTAGGCCCGAAACCCGGGAGTTATTGCTCACCTTGACATTCTACCGGAAACACCGTACCTTCGCCTAGGATGTCTACTGAAGAACAACGCGATCGCATCGAACTGCTGCAAGGGGACCCAGGACCTACTGATTCTCCGCACTCTGCTGCTGGGGCCGGCGCACGGCCACGCCATTGCCAAGGCCATCGAATTCAATTCAGAGGACGTGTTGCAGGCCGAGCAGGGATCGCTCTATCCGGTGCTGCACAGACTCATCAAACGGGGGTGGATTTCGGTCGAAGAAGGGACCTCGGAAAATAACCGCAACTGACGCTGGAGACCCGTAAGTGGGACAAGCTGGCGGGAGCAATTGCGCGGATTCTGCGGCCGGGGGGAGCAGGAGGGCGAATCATGAGGCAGCGCAAACGCATGCTGGAGCACCTCGACGAGGACATTCGCGAGCACATTAGGAGAGAGACGCAGGACAACATCGAGCGCGGCATGTCGCCAGAAGAAGCGCGCTACGCCGCGATGCGCACATTCGGCAACGTAACCATCGTCAAGGAAGAGGCGCGCGAGATATGGAGTTCCGTTTGGCTCGAGCAGTTACTCGCGGACACACGTTTCGGACTGCGTATGCTGCGCAAGAATCCTGGCTTCGCAGCTGTCGCCGCGCTGACACTTGCGCTGGGTATCGGGGCCAACACCGCGGTCTTCTCCGTGGTCTACGCCGTTCTCCTGCGGCCGCTTCCGTACAAGGATCCCGCGAGTCTGGTCGTTCTAAACGAAACGACGCCGAGAGTTGGGACAGTCAGCGTGTCGTACCTGAACTTCCTTGATTGGCGCGACCAGAGCCACGCATTTTCGCAGATGGCCGCCGTTCGCGGTGTCGATTTCAATCTCGCGGGCGTGAGCCAACCCGAAAATATCAGCGGCGATGCGGTTTCTCCCAATTTTCTTTCCATGATGGGCATTCGCCCGTTTCTTGGACGAGATTTTGGTGCGTCGGAAGAGAAGGCCGGTACGCCGCCGGTGATTTTGCTCAGTTATTCACTTTGGCAATCACATTTCGGAGGCGATCCAAACGTTGTCGGCAGAACGATCACTCTGGATGGGCGCGGCTTCAGCATTGTTGGAATACTGCCGCCAAATTACCGCTCGGTGGACAAGACGGACGTACTTTTGCCGATCGGCGTGTGGCTCACGGATAATTCCGAAGATGCCAAGGAACGGGGCGCTCGCGGTGACATGGTTGTGATTGGCAGGCTCGGACCGGGGCTCAGGCTCGCGCAGGCGCGCGCGGAAATGGAAGGCATTGCAGCCCGCCTGGAGAAGGAATATCCGGGGAGCAACGATCAGTTCAGTGTGGCGCTCCAGCCGATTCGCGACGCGTTCGTCGGCGATATCGGGCCTGCAATCCTCGTGCTATTTGGCGCGGTCCTGTTTGTGCTTCTGATCGCGTGCGCGAATGTGGCGAACCTGTTTCTCGCTCGAGGGGCCAGCCGCACTAAGGAGGTTGCGCTGCGCATTGCCCTTGGCGCCAGCCGCGGCCGCATCATCAGCCAAATGCTGACGGAGAGTTTTGTTTTGGCGTTTCTCGGAGGACTTCTGGGCCTAGCGCTCGCGCTAGCCGGGATTGACGGAATGTCGAGGCTGATTCCGATGGACATGCTCTCCGGTGCCACAGTGAATCTGGATGGCGGGGTCCTTCTGTTTGCCTCGGCGGTGGTGGTGATGGCCGCCTTTATTTTCGGTTTGGCCCCGGCTTTGCACTCGACCAAGCCGGATGTGCAATCGGAATTGAAAGAAGGCGGCCGAGCGGCAAGCGCAGGGGCGGAGCAAAACCGGACTCGCGGCGCGCTGGCGATCGCGGAAATATCGCTGGCGCTCATTCTTCTGGTGGGCGCGGGATTAATGATGAAAAGCCTTTACCGGTTGCTGGAAGTTGATCCTGGATTTCGGCCGGACCGCGTGTTGACTATGTCGCTCGATTTGCGCACGCAGCAATATTCCAAAGATCCGGCGGTTCTGAATTTTTGGCAGCAAGTTCTTGATAAGGTGCGCGTCCTGCCGGGAGTCGAAGCCGCCGCGGTGGGGACCGTGCTTCCCCTGACAGATAGTCACAACCGCACGGACATTACGATTGAAGGAATGGCTCTTCCAACGCCGGGGAATTATCCGCATCCGGACTACCACATCGTCAGCCCGGGCTATGTAGTTACGCTCGCAATTCCGCTCCTCCGCGGACGGACCTTCACCGATGCCGACAACGAAAATGCGCCGCTCGTGGGGATGATTAACGCGATGACGGCGCGGCATTTTTTCCCGAATGAAGATCCCATCGGCAAACGCTTTATGTTTGGCCATCCATCGACGAAGAGTCCGCCAAAGTGGTGCACGATTGTTGGCGTGGTGAGCGACACGAAGCTCTACGGGCTGGCGAATCCAGCGCGGCTCGAAGTGTATGTCCCGCTTCGGCAAAATGCCGCAAACACCATGTATCTGGTCGTGAGATCCGGAGCCGATCCTGCGGCTCTGACTTCGGAAATTCGCGAAGCGGTGCAGTCGATTGATAAAGATCAGCCGCTCTTCGCCATTTCGACGATGAAAGAACTGGTGAGCAATTCTGTCGCGACGCGGCGGATGA
>Ga0210398_10003553_pt1 | contig 14897 bp, 14 predicted proteins | sample IncBWC4OmetaG_FD_161047 | JGI IMG/M metagenome (GOLD analysis project Ga0210398, IMG submission 161047) | Forest soil microbial communities from Barre Woods Harvard Forest LTER site, Petersham, Massachusetts, United States - Inc-BW-C-4-O | ecosystem: Environmental > Terrestrial > Soil >...
GAAGGAGCACGACGCGACGATCGAATACCTGGTCGATGCGATCGCCGAGGTGCAGACGGTGCGCGCCTGCATCACCGCCGCCGAGCATGACGTGGGGTTCACCCCGACCGGGTATTGCTTCCCGAACCACGCGCATCTCGCGGCGGGTGGCATCGCGCTGTTCAAGGCGCGGCAGCGGCTTTCCGAGCTGTTGCGCATCATCCCCGGCTCGTCGCTTGTCGTGGCGCCGGGGGACGCGGATTTGGCGATCCCCGAGCTGGCCGAGGGGCTCGAGGAAAGCTTTGGCGGCGGGGGTTACACGGCGCATCAGCGCTCGGCCCTGCTGCAGCTCGCATGGGATCACGTATCGTCGGCGCTCGACGGGCGCGAGTCGGCGTTCGAGCTGCACGCCTCGGGCGGTCTGCCGGGCTGGCGGCATTGGCTGCGGCGCAGCTTCACCGACTACAATCAGCTCGCCAATGCCGTGCTCGATTTTGTCGATCTCGACATGCCGGCGCTTGATGTCGACATCGTCCGCACCGCGATGCCGGCCGCGCGGCGACCGGTGACGCCACCGCCGCGGAAGTAGGAGAAGGCGATGACCACAGTCGCGATCGTCGGCGCCGGGATCGGCGGGGTGTACCTCGCGGCGAAGCTCGGCAGGCTCGGCGCCAAAACGCGGCTTACCGACCGCGACGACAGCCGCCTCGCCGATATCCGCGCGCGCGGTGGGATCGAGGTCGAGGCCGACGGCAAGACGAGTTTCGCCGCGATCGAGCGCGTCACGACCGACCTTGCCGAAGCGGTCGAGGGCGCGGATGTCATCGCGGTGTGCACCGGCGGGACATTCCAGGAGGGCGTCGCGCGCGGGATCGCGCCGCTGCTCGTCGACGGGCAGACGATCCTCCTCATCCAGGGCAATACCGGCGGCGCGCTCGCTTTTCGCCGCGCGCTCGACGTGGCCGGCTGCCGCGCCACAGTCGATATCGCCGAGATGGACAATTATCCCTACTCGTGCTGGCGCGTCTCGCCGACCCACATCAAGCCGATCGTCATGAAGAAGGGGCTGCAGATCGCGGCGTTTCCGGGCAATCGCGGCGAGGCGGTATTCGCCAGGCTCGGCCCGCTGTTCCCGGGCTCGGTGCTGCGGCCGAGCATCGCCTGGACCAGCTTGATGAACGCCAACGCGATGCTGCATGTCGCCAATTGTGTTGGCAATGCCGGGAAGATCGATCGCGGCGAGGGCTATAAATTCTACGCCGAGGGCGTCACCCCGGCGGTCGGCCGGCTCTACCAGGCGATCAACGCCGAGCGGGTCGCGATCGCCGCCGCGCTTGGCGCGCAGGTGCCGTCCCTCGAAGACTGGTTCGCGCTGACCTATGGCGTGCGCGGCACGACCCTGTCCGAGACGTGCCAGCTGCTGACGACGAACAGCGACGGCCCCTACCAGGCGACCGGCACACCGCGCGACTGGAGCCATAAATACATCGCCGAGGACGTACCGGTGGGGCTCGTGCCGATGCGCGCGTTGGCGCAGGCGGTCGATGTTCCCTGCCCGGCGATCGACGCAGTCATCAAGCTGGCGCAGACGCTCGCCGGCAACGATTTCGCCACCGATGCGCGAACTTTGGAGCGGATGGGGCTGGCCGGCATGGATGCCGGGCAGGTGCGGCGCACGCTGGACGCAGGGTTCAAATAGACGACCATCCCGGCGAAGGCCGGGACCCGTATTTCAGCCGCACGAGAAGCGGGTAGATGGGCCCCGACCTTCGTCGGGGTGATTCCAAGGTGAGCGGCTAAGCCCGCTTGCCCTTCCTTGCCAGGAAATCCTTGAAACCATCGCGCGGGTGACCGGCGAGGAGCCAGGTGGCGCGCGCCTCGTCCTCGAAATCGTAGCGTTCCTGCAAAGACATGCCGGCGCCCTCGTGCAACAGGCGCTTCAGCCCCTGCACCATGCGCGCGTCGTTCTTGGCGATCGATTGCGCGAGTTCGATGGCGCTCTCGCGGAGCTTGGCCGCGGGCACGATCATGTTGAGGAGCCCGATGCGCTCCGCTTCCTCGGCGTGGACGACGCGGCCGGTGTAGAGCAGCTCCTTGGCCTTGGGCCAGCCGACCAGCATCGGCAGCGACCAGCTCGAATTGACCCGGCCATAGCTCGCCGCGAGAAAGCGGAATTGCGACTTCTCGCAGCCAACACGGATGTCGAGCGACGACGACAGCAGCGCCGCGCCGCCATAGGCGAGGCCGTTGATCGCGCCGATCGTCGGCTTCGAATAATTGGCGATGTGCCAGGAAATCTCGCCGCGCCGGTTCTGGCGCTGGGCCAGCGCCTCCGCCGACATGTCCGCCATTTCATGAATATCGGCGCCGGCGGAAAAAGCGCGGTCACCGGCGCCGGTGATGATGACGGCCTTGATCTCGTCATCCTCCTCCCAGCCGGTCAGCACCGCGTCGACCTCACTCACGAGACCGAAGCTGAGCGCGTTGAGTTTGTCCGGGCGGTTCAGCGTGATCAGACCAACCCCGTCGAGTTGCTCGGCGATGATGAATTCGTGAGCCATGTCCGGCCTCCCTCCCGCTGATCTTCAAGGCTGATAGTATCAGCCCGGATAAGCGATGCCAGGGAGACGAGCGATGCGCACGCCAGCCGAGAAGGCCGCCGCTTTTCGCGAACTGCACGAGCGGCCCGGCACCTTCATCATCCCCAACCCGTGGGACGCGGGCACGGCGCGGCTGCTTGCCTCGCTCGGCTTTGAGGCGCTGGCGACGACGAGCCTCGGCCTCGCCAACATCCACGGCCGCGGCACCGTCAGCGCCGACGAGATCATCGAGAACGCGCGGATGATCGCCGACGCCACCGATCTGCCGACCAATGGCGATCTGGAAAATTGCGGCGCCGACCTGCCCGAGGAAGCGGCCAAGCTCATCCCGCGCGCCTCGGAAGCAGGGCTCGCCGGCGGGTCGATCGAGGATTTCACCGGCGACCGCGCCAACCCGATCTATGGCTTCAACCTCGCGGTCGAGCGGGTGCACGCGGCGGTCGAGGCGGCGAAAAAGCTGGCGATCCCGTTTGTGCTGACGGCGCGCGCCGAGCAGCTGATCCACGGCAGCACTGATCTCGACGCGACGATCCAGCGGCTGCAGGCCTTTGAGCAGGCCGGCGCCGACGTGCTCTATGCACCGGGGCTGCGGACGCTCGATCAAATCCGCTCGGTCGTGTCGGCGGTGTCGAAACCCGTCAACGTGGTGATGACCCATGCCGACCCGTCGATCACCCGCGACCAGCTCGCCGAGATCGGCGTCAAGCGCATCAGCATCGGCGGCAGCGGGTCGCGCTTCGCGATGAATGCGTTCCTCGGCGCGGCGCGCGAGATGGCCGAACGCGGCACCTTCACCTTTGTCGGCGAAAACCCGCCCTGGAGCACATTGCTTGAGGCATTCGCCAAGGGCGCGGGCAACTAGGCTGCAACGGCTCCGCGCGTCCTTCGAGACGCGCCTGTCGGCGCTCCTCAGGATGACGGGAATTTGTAAGCGGCTTCAAAAAAGCCCGTCATCCTGAGGAGGCCACGAAGTGGGCGTCTCGAAGGGCGCAATGATGGTCATCCAGCAGCCATCGGCATTTGCTTCCCCGTGCGTGGGGCGCAATATGGGCTGAGTGCTGATACGGGAGGAATACATGGCGGGATCGCTTGACGGCGTTCGGGTGCTCGAACTGGCGCGCTATCAGGCGGGGCCGCGCGGCGGGATGATCATGTCCGACCTCGGCGCCGAGGTGATCAAGATCGAGAAACTGGGCGGCGAGGAAACCCGCCGCTCCGAGCCGGTGGTCAAGGGCGTCAGCGTCTATTTCACCGTCTACAACCGCGGCAAGAAGAGCCTGTGCATGGATTTGCGCACCGCGAAGGGCAAGGAAATCTTCGTCGAATTGGTCAAGACCGCCGACGTGGTGCTGGAAAATTTCCGGCCCGGCACAATGGCGCAGATGGGTTTCGCGTATGAAGACCTCTGCAAGATCAAGCCCGACATCATCCTGACCTCGGTGTCGGGCTTTGGGCAGTACGGCCCCTATCGCGAGCGGCCGGCGTTTGACCCGCTCGGCCAGGCGATGAGCGGGCTGATGGACTTGACCGGCAAGCCGGTCGGCACGCCCCTGGGGGCCGCAACGTCGCTGGTCGACCGCTACACTTCGCTGCACGCGACGATCGGCACGCTCGCCGCGCTGCACCATCGCGACAAGACCGGCGAGGGCCAGCTCGTCGATTGCTGCCTGATGGATTCGGCGCTGACCATGGTCGAAATCCCCACCGCCTATTATTTGCTGACCGGCGAGGAAGGCGGCGAAGGCGGCCGGCCGCCCTATAAATGCCAGGACGGGCATGTGGTGATCTCGGCGTCGGGCAGCGCGATGGCGACGCGGCTCCTGCAGATCGCCACCGGCGACAAGGAGATGACCGTTTCCGGCTTTACCAGCCGGGTCGGCGCCGGCGACGCGCGCAAGCTGGCGGTCGCCAAATGGTGTGAAAACAACACCATAGACCATGTGGTGAAGACGCTGCTTGAAGCGGAAATCCCGGTCGCGCCGGTCAAGAGCATCCCGCAGGTCGCGGTCGATCCGCATCTGTGGGAGCGCGAGATGCTGGTCAAGATGCCCGACGCGGTCGCCGGCGAGGTGTTCGTCCCCGGCGCGACGATCAAGATGTCGAAAACGCCCGGCCGGGTCGGCCATGTGCCGACCCCCGGCGAGCATACCGACGAGGTGCTGTCGGGGATTTTGGGCTATGACCCGGCGACGCTCGCAGCGCTGCGAGCGGAACAGGTTATCGGGTAGTTACCCCCGCTCGTCATTCCCGGGCTTGTCCCGGGGATCCACGTGGATGGCCGGGACAAGCCCGGCCATGACGAAAGGAGCGCAGATGTCCCTCCCCCGCACCGTTACCCTCTACACCGACTATAAGAGCCCGTACGCTTATCTGGCGAAGGACCCGGCCTATGCGCTCGAAAGCATTCCTGGGGTCAGGCTCGACGTGCTGCCCCATGTGCTGAACATCCCGGATTTTCTCGGATCGGCGCGGCTCGATGCGGCGGGCAATGTGGTCGAGCAAGACCGCTCCGCGCATCAGTGGCGGCGGGTCAAGTACAGCTACATGGATTGCCGGCGGCAGGCGCGGAAGCAGGGGCTGACGATCCGCGGCACGGTCAAGATCTGGGATACGGTGCTCGGCGCCTGTGGCCTGTTATGGGCGAAGCGGCAGGGCGAGGCGGTGTTCCGCGCCTATCATGACCGCGTCTTCGAGCGCTTCTGGAAGCGCGAGCTCGATATCGAGGATGTCGCGGTGGTGACCGCGGTGCTGGCCGAAGCCGGCGCTGACACATCCGGCTTCGCGGCTTACGCCGCCGAGGAAGGCCCGGCCGAGGTCACGCGCATCCGGCTCGCGGCCGAAGAAGCCGGGGTCTTCGGCACGCCGACCTTTGTGATCGACGGCGAACTCTTCTGGGGCAGCGAGCACCTGCCCGACATCAGGGAGTTGCTGGCGCGCGGTCAGTAGGCCGCGCCCGGCCGACCGCGATCCAGAGCGCCGCGACGATCAACAGGCCGAATGCGATCGGGCCGTGCGGGCTGGCGTGGCTGGTCTGCAATTCCCAACCAAAGGCGACCAGCAGAACCAAGGACGGCAACGGCGCCTTGCGCGTCAGTAACAACGCGAGGGCGGCCGCCAGCGAGGCGGCGAAAATCGCCCAGGAGCCGGTCAGGCTGATAAACGAGCCGACGCCACCGATCCAAGGGTCCTGCCAGTCCGTGTCGAGCAGCAGCTTGACCCCGGCCACCTGATCGGCCGTGAGCCTGCCGGCGGCGGCCAGCGCCTCGGTATTGAGGATCGCCCGGCCGAGGCCGAAGCCGCCGATCGCGTCGAGCGCGGTGTAATAGATCAGAAAGACAAACGTCGACGCGCGGGAGAGCCACGCCAGCGTCACCGCGAGCGCGCCGTCCTCTGAGCCGACCCGGCCGGCAAGCAGCCACAGACCGACCGCGACCAGCCCGACGAGCGGGGTCTGGATCATGTGCAGCAGAAACCACCATTGCGGTCCGGGATAGGCCAACGCCTCGTGCTCTGCGGCATAGGGTTGCGGCGTCGAGAGAAATTCGTACATCCCCGGCTCGGCGGTAAAGCCTGCCGGATGGAACAGCTCGATGCCGAGCAGCCCGGCCGGCGCGAGGACGAGGCAGAGCAGGAAAAGAGGCCGGAGCCTCATCCGATCTGCGCCGCCAGCTTCGACAAATGATAGCCGGTGTCGCCAAAACTGTGCTCGATGACCATGCAGCGGCGGAAATAATGCCCGACCGCGTATTCGTCGGTCATGCCGATGCCGCCATGCAGCTGCACCGCGTTTTGCGACACAAAGCGCGCCGCCTGACCGACCCCGACCTTGGCCGTTGAAAGATCCTGCGCGCGCTTCGCGACGTCCTCGTCATCGACCATGACGGAGGCGAGCATCGCCAGGCTGCGTCCCTGTTCCATCGCGATCATCATCTCGGTCGCGCGATGCTGCAGCGCCTGGTTGTCGCCGATCGGCCGGCCGAACTGCACGCGAGTCTTTAGATACTCAACTGTCATGTTGAGCATGGTTTCCATCGCGCCCACCGCCTCGGCGCTGGTCGCGGCGATGGCGGCTTCGGCGATGTGCTCGATGACGGCCAGCGCCGCGCCCGGCTCGCCAAGCGCTTCGGCCTCGACGCCGGATAGCGCGATGTCGGCGGCATGCGTACCGTCGCGCATCGGATAGGCGCGGCGCGCGACACCGCTCGCCTGTGCATCGACGAGGAAAAGCCCAATCCCGCCGGGGTCGTGGCGGTCGCCGGAGATGCGCGCGCTGACGATCAGTTTGTCAGCGCTGTCGCCATGCACGACAACGCTTTTCGCGCCATCGAGCCGCCAGCCGGAGCCGGCCTTCTTCGCCGTGGTGACAACGTCGTTGAGATCGTAGCGCGCCTGGCGCTCGCCGTGCGCCACCGCGAGCCGCAAGCTGCCGTCGGCGATCTGTGGGATGAGCGTCTCTTTTTGCGCCGGGGTCGCGGCGTGCTCGATCGCCTTGCCGGCCAGCACCACCGTCGCGAGGTAAGGCTCGAGCGCCAGCACCCGGCCAAACGCTTCCATGACGATCATCACATCGACGGCGCTGCCGCCGAAGCCGCCATGCTCCTCGGCAAACGGCAAGCCGAGCAGACCGAGCTCGGCGTATTGCGCCCACATCGCGCGGCTGAAGCCGTCGGGCTCGGCGAGGTAAGTCTTGCGCTGGGCAAACTCGTAACTGTCGCCGAGCAGCCGGTCGAGGCTCTCGCGCAACAGGCGCTGCTCTTCGGTAAATTCGAAATCCATGTGCTCTAGCCCCTATTCGTCATGGCCGGACTTGTCCCGGCCATCCACGTGGATCCCTGGGACCAAGCCCGGGGATGACGATTTCTGATCGTGTGGTCGCCGCCTAGAATTCCAGCACCGCCTTCGAGACGATGTTTTTCATGATCTCGTTGGTGCCGCCATAGATCGACGCGGCGCGCAGCATCAGATAGCCGCGCGTGGTCTCGGCAGGCCAGGCCGGGCCGAGCTCCGGCTCGTTCGACAGCGCATGCAGCTCCGCCGCCCAATCGGGCATCGACAGCGGCCCGCCGACATCCATCACCATCTCGGTCGTCGATTGCAGCAGCTCGGTGCCCTTGATCTTCAAGACCGAGGTGAGCGGGTCGGGCTTGCCGCTGTCCTTGTTTTTGTCATGCGCCGAGATGACGCGAAGATTGGTGATGTCGAGCGCCGTGATGTCGACCTGGAATTGCGCGACGCGCTGGCGGAAGGTCGGGTCGTCGATCAGCGGCCGGCCGTTCTGCATCACCTCGTGCGACTTCTCGATCGCGGTGCGCACGCGCTCCTTCGACTTGCCGATCCGAGCGATGCCGGTGCGCTCGTTGCCGAGCAGGTACTTGGCGACGTCCCAGCCCTTGTTCTCCTCGCCAACACGCATCGACACCGGCACCTTGACGTCGTCAAAGAAGACCTCGTTCAGGTGATGCGTGCCGTCGATCGAGATGATCGGGCGCACGGTGATCCCGGGCGTCTTCATATCGATCAAGAGGAAGGTGATGCCCATCTGGCGCTTTGGCGCGTTGGGGTCGGTGCGCACCAGGCAGAAACACCAATCGGCCATGTGCGCGGTCGAGGTCCAGATCTTCTGGCCGTTGACGATGTACTCGTCGCCGACGCGCTTAGCAGCGGTCTTGAGCGCCGCGAGGTCAGAGCCGGCGCCAGGCTCCGAGAAACCCTGGCACCACCAGTCGTCGACATTGGCGGCGCGCGGCAGAAAGCGCTTTTTCTGCTCATCGGTGCCGAACTGGATCAGCACCGGCCCGATCATGGTGATGTTGAACACCTGCATGTCGGGCGCATTGGCGAGCTGATTTTCCTCAAGGAAAATCATCCGCTGGATCGGCGACCAGCCCGGGCCGCCCCATTCCTGGGGCCACATATACGCCGCCCAGTTCCGCTCGTTGAGGATGCGCTGCCAGCGGATCGTGTCTTCCTTCTCCGCGCCATAGCCGAGCCGCATCTTGTCGCGGATGTCGGTCGGCAGGCTGTCGGCGATGAAGCCGCGCAGCTCGTCGCGAAACGCCTGCTCCTCTGCGCTGAAGCGAAGGTCCATCTGTGCCTCCCTGCCCCACGGGACATCAATCCGCGACTTGCGCGCGGAACGCGTATCTACATCGGAATGACCCCTCGAACCAAGGGGGCAAGGAATGATCCACGATGAGGCCAAGTGGATCGCCATTGGCCGGGATGTTAGCCTCGCGGCCGCATCAAGACCGGCGGGACATGCGATCGCGTGACATGACAGCACCATCAGAATGAGCCCGCCGCCGCGATCTCGACTGGCCCATTGGCTTTTTACCGGGCTGGCGGGCCTGAGCGTCGCTGTTCTCGCGGCAGCGGCATTCGCCATGGCCGACCCGCTACCCTTTGACAGCGTGCTTGGCCTTCTCGGCGCGATACTGCTGTTTTTCCCGCTGCATCTCCTCATCGTCACCGGGGCGACCCTAATGCTGGCGCTCCTCGCCCGGAGACGACGCGCTCGCGCGGCAATGGCGCTTTTTACCGTCGCGGCCCTTGCCAGCGCGGTCATGGCGATAGCTCCGAGCGCGGCGTTATGGCTGTTTGCCCGTCACGAAAATGTGACGTTATCGCTTGGCGAGTACCTCCGTGATGGCGCTCATCTCAACCTCGGTTCGCCACAGCCGGACCGCGGCGTGAGCTATGGTACGACCGCCGACGGCACCACGCTGATGCTCGACGTCTGGCGCGGCGCAGACGATGGCGAGCCCGGTCTCCGACCCGCGCTGCTGCGGGTGCATGGGGGCGCGTTTATCCGCGGCAATCGCAGCGACATGCCCGACTGGGATCGCTGGTTCAGTGCGCGCGGCTACACGGTGTTTGATGTCGAATATCGATTGCCGCCGCCGGTGCGCTGGCAGGATGAGATTGGCGATGTCAAATGCGCGCTCGGCTGGGTCGCGGCGCATGCCGGCGATTACGGCGTCGACCCGGTCAAGATCAGCGTCACCGGGTTTTCGGCCGGCGCGACGCTGGCGATGCTCGCGGCCTACAGCGCCGGCGATCCGCGCTTGCCGCCATCCTGCGACGTGCCGCCGGTATCGGTCCGCTCGGTGATCAATCTCTACGGCGTTCCCGATATGCCGGGGCTGTATGACACCAGTCCGAGCCGCGCCTTGGTGCAGGACGCCAGCGTGCGCTATATCGGCGGCAGCCCCAGCGAATTTCCCGATCGTCATGCTGCGGTGTCGCCGCTGACTTATGTCGGCGCCGCGTCGCCGCCGACGATTTCCTTTCTCGGCGCGAGTGACCGCATCGTCGTCAGTCGTCAGCTGTCCGAGCTTGACGACGCGCTGAAACATGCCGGCGCCATCAGCGAAGCCTATCTGCTGCCGGCCACCGATCATGGCTTTGATGTCAACTGGGGCGGGTTCGCCACGCAATTCGCCCGCGCCAAGATCGCCACGTTCCTGGAGCGCTACCGCTGACCCCGGCAACGGTGTAGCCTTCCATCACAAGCAGGCAGGGGCACGTCATGCGTGACCTTCCGGGGAGGGCCCTGGCGCAGGAGCTGATGGTGGCGAGCCGCGACGAAGCCCGCGCCACGCCGATGGAGGACGTCATTGGCGCGGCCAGTGCCGGACGGCTGGACGCCTCAGCAACCCATCGGCTTATCGGGCGGCTCTGGGCGCTCGAGCGGATGTTTTATTACATCTATGGCGGCTGGGGTCAGGGGCTGGAGATGAACGACTTCCCGCCCTCGGTCAAATACCTGTTCTCAAAGCAGATCGTCGACGAGTCGACGCACGAGATGCTGTACATGGACCTGCTTCTGAAGAAGGGGTTCGCCAGCAGTCAGAAAGCCGCCTTCGCCGATCCGGTCTGCGGGTTCCAGGTCAACTCGTCGCTCGCCTACTATGTCTTCTCGCTGCGCAACCTGGCGACCTACCCGCACACGATCCGTGTCGCGGCGCTGAACCTCGGCCCGAAAATCCTCGAACTGGCATGGATCGAGGCGCTCGCCGAGGCGACCGAGGACGAGGAGCTGAAAGGTGCGCTCGACAGCCAAATCGTCGAGAACCGCAGCCACGTCAATATGGGCCGACGGATCGTCGAAGAGTTCATCGCAAAGCCGATCGACACCGACCTCGTACGCTGGGCGATCGGCATCGCCAAGCGCGACTATTGCCGCTATCTGCAAGAGGTCGCCGACATCGTGCTCGACCGGCCGCTCACGGCGCCCACGCCGCCGCGCGTGCGGGTGCTAGATTAGGGGGCGCGCGATGCTGAAGGTCGACCACGAGCGCTGCACCGAGTGCCGCATGTGCTACATCGTCTGCCGCGAGCTCGACATCAACGCGGTCTATGTCGCGCACGAGCCGCTGCACCGCATCGAGATCGACACGCAAGCCTGCACCTATCCCGGCTGCACCGCGTGCCTGATGTATTGCCCGGCCGCCGGGTCGATCGTCGAGGTCGAGACCGGCCGCCCGGTCGTCCCACCGCCGCCTGAAGCCTGGAGGACGTGACCCATGCATCCGCTCCTCGAAGAATTCCTCGACAAATGGGTGTGGCCGACGATGCCCGGCGCGCCGGGCGCCGAATTCCGCCTCAAGATCACCCGCGAGCGCTGCATCAAGGGCTGGGAGCTGAACCTCGCCCGCACCCTCTCCGATATCGAGGAGGAGCTGAAAACCAACGACGAGGCGTGGAAAAAGGCGCATGCGCTGCGCGGCTACGCGGCCGAGGGCGTGCACATGTCGATCAAGCAGATGTCGGCGCAGCTGCTTTCGGTCGATATCGCCGAACAGGAGAAATACATCGACCTGCAGCGCATGCGCGCCCGCCAGATCTGGGACGAGTGCAAGCACTCGAAGCTGCACGCCGACGTGCTGCTCGGCAAAGGCTGGGTCCAGGACGAGCGCGAGCTGATGGAGATCGTCGACGCCAATGTCCAGCCGCTGCCCGCCTATTTCGGGCTGTCGATGATGTTCCCGCACATTCACCCGCTCGCCCGCGCGGCGCAGAATTACTACACCGAGGCCAATGCCTGTCTCGGGATCATGGCGTACCTGTCCTTGGTCGACGACCCGCTGGTGCGGCACGAGCACCTGTCGCAGCAGGACGAAGAGCTGATGCATTTTATGGAAGGCAAGTTCCAGCTCGATTTCTACTGCACCGACGACGCGTCTCAGCGCCATGTCGAGGATGCGCTTGGCTATCTGCTCTATCAGATCGGCGGCATCGCCGAGAACGCGCCGCGACCCATGACGGTTAAATCGTGAAAGTCCGCATCGAATTTCCGCCGTGTAATTCCTGCGGGCTGTGCCGCGAGGTGTGCGCCTATTCAGCGATCAGGCCGACCTTGCTGGAGCCACGCCATCTCTACGAGGTGATCGCCGAGAAATGCACCGGATGCGGCGAGTGTCTCGATTATTGTCCGGCGCCTGGCGCGCTCGTGGAATACGCGGCCTGAGCAAGTACCTCTCCCTGATTCGGCCTGCTAATATGCCGCGCTGCCGGGAGGTTTGAGTGGCGCGGCAATACAAGCGGCAATACAAACTGCTATCGTCGTTCCGCGCGCTGGGCTTTGTTCTGGCTTCCCTCTGCCTGGTTTCGGTTTCCGCGGTTGCCGACGACGCGCCCGACATTCCCGCCGACCAAAACAACGCGGACCAGAAAGCGGCTGTCCAACGCCTCGGCGAGGCCTTCTTGCCGCTGGCCACGACGTTCAATTGCTCAAAGTTTGCCTGGGGTAGTTTCTTGAACAACGGCGCCACGGTTCAGATCGAATATGTGCCGGCGGGTGATAACGTCGAGCGCTGGACGCGTCTCATGACCATCAACATCTTCCCATTACCCAAAGACCAGTCCGCACAGATCGACACCATGGGGAAAATCCAAGGCGGCCTTTTGGGCGTCTACAAAGACAAAGGAAAAATAATCGATCAAACATTATTCAAGACCGATGAAGGGTACCCAAGATTATTTGTGGAATACGAAATCGGCGACGGCCTGCAAAAGGAACATTCTGCAGGCGCGTTTTTGAAATTGATGCCCACCGCGGCGCAGTTCGTGCAGATTCAAGCGCGTGGAAAACCGTTTGATCCGATTGACGCAGCGAATATGAAACTGTTCGTGCAGAACAAGCTGAAGATGCCCCCGGCAAAGACCGGCCCTGCCAACTAGCTGGACGCGAGGAGGATGCAATGGCGCGGCAATACAAATTGATGTCATCGGACGGGCATCTCGAGGTTCCGCCGGAGCGCTGGATCCATCGCGTGCCGGAAAAATACCGCGACCGGGCGCCGCATACGGTGCATCTGCCGGATGGCGGCGACGCGCTGATGATCGAAGGCCAGCCGCTGCTCGAAGCCAATTTCCTCGATCTGCGCGCCGGCCGCGCGGCGGGCACCTGGCAGCCTTTCGGGCTCAAGGTCGCCGATGCCGCCGGCACTGGCAGCCCCGAGCAGCGCGTCAAGGAGCAAGACGAGGACGGCATGGATGCCGAGGTGCTGTTCGCGGCGATGGTCGCGGGGCCGGTCTTCTGGCGCAACATCGCGCATGACGAGGTCTACAAGGCCGTCATCCGCGGCTACAACGACTGGCTCGGCGAGGAATATTGCGCGGTCGCACCCGACCGGCTGATCGGCATGGGGGTCATGCCGATCACCAATGTCGACGACGCAATCGCCGAGATGAAGCATTGCAAGAAGCTCGGCCTGAGGGGCGTGCTGCTCGGCGGGCTGCCGAACGGCAAGGGATATCCGACCCCCGAGGACGACAAGTTCTGGGCTGCCGCGCTTGACCTCGACATGGCGGTGACCGTGCATGTCCAGCTCTATCGCACCGGCGCGCGCGCCAACCAGCCGACGATGAAATACCCAAAGGAAGACCCGGTCATCATGCAGCGGCTCAGGCGGCCGTTCCTCGAATGGCTGGTGAATTTCGGCCTGCCGCCATCGATTGGGATGGCGCAGCTCGTGCTCTCCGGCGTCTTCGAGCGGTTTCCCAAGCTCAAGGTGTTCTTCGCCGAGACCCGGCTCGGCTGGGTCCCGTTCTGGCTCGAGCACATGGATGTCTGGTACCAGCGCCATCTCGGCTGGGCGGAAGAGTATCTCGGCTTCAAGCCATTGAAGGAGCTGCCGGCGACTTATGTGCGCGAGAACATCTATTTCTCGGTGCAGTACGAGCGGGTCGCGATCGAGCAGCGCCACCATGTCGGTGTCGATCACATCATGTTCGCCACCGACTTCCCGCATATCGAGAATGAGTGGCCCAATTCGCGCCCGATCATCGACGACATCTACAAGAACATCCCGACGACCGAGCGCGACAAGATCTGGGCCGGCAACGCGGTGAAGTTCTTCAAGCTGGACGCCTAACGCCCGACTCCCTTTCCCCGCGAGCGGGGAGAGGGCTGGGGTGAGCGGCAGCCACACTGGGAACCCAGCCCCTCACCCTCCCACCGCTTTGCGGCGGGTCCCTCCCTCTCCCCGTAAAACGGGGCGAGGGGCTACCGCTACTCCTTCAGAAACCCCTCCGTCTCACGATAAAGCGCGGAGCGGTTTTCCTCGAGGTGCATCAGATGCGTCGCGCGGGCGATCTTGATATCGCGTTTTTCGGCTGAGCCCAGCGCATCGAACAGCCAGCACGCATCGGCATCGGTGCACAGACTGTCCCATTCGCCGCGAATGATCGCGACCGGAGCGCGCACGAGCGCCGGGTCGTAGGCGAGTTCGCCGGCCCATGCGTCGAAGATGTCCTGGAACGCGCCGCCCGGCACCTTGACAGCCGCTGGCATCCGCGTGCGGCTGTCGGCCTCGGTGTCGAGATACCGCTCGCCCCATTCGTCGAAATGCCGCTTCGACAGCACCGCCGGCTCGCCGGCTGGCACATCGGCGACAAAACGGCCCCATTGGTCCTTCAGCGAGATGAGCCGCCAGCCAGGGAGGCGCACCCGCTCGCCTTGCGGTTCGCGCCGCGCTATCGGGCCGAGCCACACCATCCGCTCGACCAGCTCGGGGCAGCGCCCGGCGAACTCGCCGCAGACGATGCTGCCCCAGGAATGCGCGACAAGCGACACACGCTCGATACCTTGCTCGTGGCAGATGAAGCGCACCGCCGCCTCGAGCTGGCGTGAGCAATCGGCGGTGCGGCCAAGCGGCGGGTGCGCCTCCGCCGGCTCCGCGAACTCGGGATACGGGTCGGACACCCCGAAGCCGTGGAAATCGAGGCCCCAGACATGGAACCCGGCGTCGCACAGCTCGTCACGCCACGACCGCCCGTCAAAGCGATGCGCGATCGACAGCGCCGAGGGGGAGG
>Ga0210398_10003554_pt1 | contig 14896 bp, 14 predicted proteins | sample IncBWC4OmetaG_FD_161047 | JGI IMG/M metagenome (GOLD analysis project Ga0210398, IMG submission 161047) | Forest soil microbial communities from Barre Woods Harvard Forest LTER site, Petersham, Massachusetts, United States - Inc-BW-C-4-O | ecosystem: Environmental > Terrestrial > Soil >...
CAGCGATCAACATCAGAGACTTAAGAACTCGCATAATTTACCTCGCGTGACTCGACAATTGATTGCCGTGATCAATGACACGGGTGCGCAGCGCGGTCTGTTCGCCAGCGAACCGACAGGAGGTTAAGTTCGCGCCGAAGCCTGCGCCGGCCTCTACCCAAGAACCTTTCATCCACCGGCCGGCAAGCCGACGCCGGTGACATAAAGCACCGATTCCGATATGCCGTCGATTCCCAGGTCTTTCTCGATTAGGGAATCCTTCAAAGCCGCGGTACTGAAGGGCGCCAGACCCATCCGCGTTGCCGTCAGACAAAAGGTCTGTCCTAGATGGCCTGCATCCAGCAGCACTACTCGATAGGCCCGAGGATGGGGGTACTTCCACATGGTCCGCGCGAAGACGGCGGTCATGATGAACAGCGCCGATGAACGAGAAACGAACGGTTGGTCTGCGCAATAAGCCCGCGCGAGTTGCGGTGTCGCCTCGCTGGAGAGGCGTTCGAGTGCGTGGTCCCTCGCGTCATAGTGATAAAGGCCCGCATCGAGTCCGTTCACCCTGAGTGCCATCAAATACACTTCTATCGGGTTTCGTGCGCCGGCGGACGGACTCGTCTTGAGCGGCAGGGACCCGAAATATTTCGACTCGACGTACCCTTGGACGCCCCAAGTCGTTTGCAGCAACTTCGAGATGCTGTTGAGCGGCGTTTCCTCTTCCGAAAACTTTCGCTGTGTCCTACGGGCGTGCAGCGTCCGATAGAAGCTGTCCGTCTCAATCTCATGAGACGGCAGTGATACCGATTCGGCACCTACAGTCTTTTTGAAAAAAGGCGGCGGTGGCGTGTCGGGAAGGGTTCCTAATAATTGCTCGATAGTCCAGTCGCCGCCGACGTAGGGTGCGTCCTTCGTCAAAAAGTGAAATCCGCCCTCGGGCAACCACGGCTTCCACGAGGAGTCGAACAATTCATCACGAGCCGACTCCGGAGAGTCGCATTCAAGCAGCAGTTGACCCTCGACCAGTTTGACTATCGCCTCGCCGATGCTGTTCTCAGAGTAGGAGCTGAATTCAAGCATTGCTTCGCGGATCGTGCTCGGCAAAAAAAAGAATCGAATGACCTCGAGCACAATCGGATTCGCGGAAAAGGTTCGCCGCGTCAGGTAATTGACGATCCGCAGCTCTCCATCGTCCCAATATGCCGATTGGCAACGGGCGCTTCTCAACTTCATGGCGTTGGCGAATCGGTGAGGTTTTGTCTACTTGGCGTCGAAGCTGTGCGCGTGAATATCCAAGATCCTCAATTCGTTCTCGACTTCCTCGAGTCCTGTTTCCAATTTGGCTTTGTTGAGCTTGTCGGCCCGCGCTTCTGCCAGAAGCTTCTTGACCTCTTTTTGAGCTCGCTTAACTGTCGCTTTCAATGTCCTCGTAGAAGCCATGATGCATCCCCTTATTCTGATTATGGGTTTCGATAGTTTTGCAAATTCCCCCAACCGTTTGTGAATTCAACGAAGAATAGCTACTCCGGCAAGCGCAGATTGGTCAGCAATGTCTGGAACCTGCGGTCCCGGTGCAGATTCCGCAGCAAGGGGTCTATTTTGATGAATAGTATCTTGGAATTGTGCATTCGGAAACTGCGCTGCAGCCATTCGAACCCGGCATCCGCCTCTCCGCGAAAGGCGTGGATCTGTGCAATTTCGTAGGCAGCGTCCGATGCGTAGCTTTCCTCAAGCGTTTTCAGTGCCGCATCGGACTCGGCACGCTTTCCCATTGCGCTATAAATCGAGGCGAGCCCGGCAAGCCTGACATCCTGTTCGGGTTCCTTTTGCATGGCGTCAAATGCTTCCGGAAACTGTCCAAGCAAAAGGTGCGCCTCGCCGACCAAAGCGTTGACTCCATGCAGATCCGGGTGCAGCTGCTGCAGCCTCAAGCTGAGCTGCAGGCACTCCTGCAGTCGGTCTGACGCGCAAAAAGCGTCGCCGAGCGCGCGCAAGACGTTTGGGTTCAGCGGATCTAGTTCGACCGCGAGTTCATATTGCTGGATAGCGTCGTCGACATGCCCGGACACCATCGCCAATTCGGCCAGGGCGATCGGCAGCAAGTAGCTGCCGGGATCCAGCGCGCGCATGCGTTCGTGATCCGCGTGAGCGGCCGCCCAGTCCCACTTGATAGCTATCTCGAAACCGGCACGCGTGTAATAGGCCCAGACGAGATTTGGGTCCAGGTCGATGGCTCTGCCCAGCGCGGCGAGAATCTTCGCGCTGCCCTCTTCCGATGGAGTTCCCTTGGCTTCCTCCAAGATCAAGTAGGCGCTGGCGAGGCGTGCCCAAGGCAGGGCGTAGTTGGGTCTGATGTCGATGGCCTTTTCATATACCTGGATGGCTTTCTCGACATCGCCCTTGGTCCTTCGTGCCTTGTAGTAATTGCCTTCCAACACGAGGTTGTAAGCTTCCACATCGGATTCCTGTCCGATCGGATAGCCGCTGACCGCGAAAGTTGCCTTGAGTGATTTCGTCACCCTTTCTGAAATCTCGTCCTGTACCTTGAATATGTCGGCGAGGTTCCGATCAAAGGTCTGTGACCACAGCTGCACACCGTCGGAAGCGCGGATGAGTTGCGTGGTTACGCGTAACTCTTGCCCGGACTTGCGGACGCTGCCTTCCAAAAGATGCGCGACGCCTAGCCTGCCGGCGATCGCGCGCGCGTCTTCGTTCCTGCCCTTGAATTGGAACGAAGACGTGCGTGCGATTACCTTGAGACCCGGGCTCCGCGACAGGTGATTGATCAGTTCCTCCGCCATGCCATCGGCGAAATATTCCTGATCCTTCTTCTCGCTCATGTCCATGAACGGCAACACGGCGATCGACTCGTCGCTGACCATGACGGCAGCGACACGCTTTTCTTGCGTAGCTGTGGCGTGATTTGACAGCCATGCCTTGTTACCTAAGAAGTAAACAGCGGCCAGTATGAGGGCGGCGAACACGCCGGCAATGGTCCAGACTCGTCGCGGAGGAACCGTCGAACTCGGCACCGCCGGCGCTTGAGGCGCGTGGCCGGCTGCGGTCGCCCGCTGCACCGAGGCAATTAGGCGATAGCCCTTACGTGGAATCGTGGCGATGTAAGTCGGATTGGGGTCTACATCGCCGAGAAGTTTCCGCAGTTGGGACACGGCCTGATACACGGACGCGGATCCCACGACCACATCGGGCCACACCTCGGTGAGCAAACGGTCCACGCTGACGACGGCGCCGGCGGAGTCCGCCAAACACAGGAGCAATCGCATCATTCGGGGTTCGAGTTTTTGAGTCTCGGTTCCCCGCACAATGCAATCGAGCGCGGGATGGACGATCCACTCGCCGATCCGCACTTCGCCGCTCAAATTCTGGGCTGGCATCCCAACAACCCTCCTCGAAGCGAGTATAAGGCCTACATTACCGAAGATCTGTACCGGGACGGAGATCGGTAGTCCGTTATTTATGCCGCTTTTGCCGAAGCGAATTTGGTTGGTGCCAGGTTTGACTCGCGTACAATATTTTCGTCGGCGTCGTCGGGGCCGCAACAAAAATCTATCGCCTCGCCAGTAATTTCGGGGGAAAACGCCTCATGCGGTATCTGAAGATCGGTGCGGCTGCGCTGGCAGCACTGGTGCTTGTCGGCCTGATTGCCGCGATCACTCACGATCGCTTGGGCCAGCCGCCCGCGCCGGCCCGCGCGACGCTCATCGCTCAGGCGGCGCACTATCATGCGCGCATTCAGCGCGATCATTTCGGCGTGCCGCACATCAGCGGCCCGACCGATCCGGACGTGGCGTTCGGGTTGGGCTTCGCCCATTCGGAGGACGATTTCGCCACCATCCAGGACGCCGCGCTGATCTCGCGCGGTCAGTTGGCGAGCGTCCAGGGCGCGAAGGCCGCGGTGACCGACTATCTGGTGCGATTGCTCAAGGTCCGCGAGACCGTGGCGTCGCAATACGACACGGCTCTTCCGGCCGATGCCCGCGCGGTGCTGGAGGCGTATGCCGATGGCGTGAATTACTACGCGGCCCTGCACCCGGAGAAAGTCGAGCGCGGCCTGCTGCCTATGACCGGTCGGGACGTGGCCGCGGGATTCGTGTTCCGCACGCCTTTCTTTTATGGCCTGGATCATGTGTTCGGGAAGATTATGGCGCCCGCCGCGCCCGTGCCCGCGCGCAAGGCGAGTCAGGTCGCCATGACCCTCACCGGAGCGCTGCCGATCGGCTCCAATGGCATGGCCGTGGCGGCCTCGAAATCAGCTGACGGCGCAACGCGCCTACTGGTCAATTCGCACCAGCCTTACACGGGGTTCGTGGCGTGGTACGAGGCGGTGCTCGATTCCGGCGAGGGCTGGCACGTGGCGGGCGGCTTCTTCCCCGGCTCACCCTTCATGCTGCACGGCCACAATGCGCACTTGGGCTGGGCCAACACCGTCAACGCCCCCAATGTATCGACCGTGTATCGGCTGGACGTGAATCCGGCCAATCCGGACCAGTATCGGCTGGACGGGCAGTGGAAGAACTTCGAGAAGGGCGATGCGGCCATCCGAGTGAAGATCTGGGGCCCGCTCATCTGGACCGTGCACCGTCCGCTCTTGTGGTCCGTGCACGGTCCGGTGCTCAAAACCGATCACGGGACATTCGCGGTGCGCTATGCCGGCATGGGCGAGGCTCGCCAGTCGCTGCAGTACTATCGTCTCAACAAGGCGGCCAACCGCGACGAATGGTTGGCAGCCATGCGCCTACAGGCGCTCCCCAGCATCAACTACATCTACGCCGACGAGAAAGGAAACATCGGCTACGTCTACAACGGCCTGTTCCCGGTCCGCGCCGAAGGGCTGGATTGGACGCAGGTCCAGCCCGGGGATCGGTCCGACCTGATCTGGCAAGGCTATCTGTCATTCGACCGCGTGCCGCAGATCTGGAATCCCAAGTCTGGCTATGTGTACAACTCCAATAACACTCCGTTCCAGGCCACGGGAGCAAAGGATGCGCTGAAGCCGGAAGACTTCAGCGCCACCATGGGCATCCAGACCGACATGACCAACCGAGCCTATCGGGCCCAAGAGACCTTCGGTGCGGACCCGGCCATCACCGCCGAGGCATTCCGCGCCTACAAGTTCGATCTCAGCTACAGCGAGCGATCAGACTTTGCGCGCAGGATAGCCGAGGCGGTCAAAGCCGACCCGGGGTCTGACCCGGATCTACGAGCCGCCCAGGCGCTACTCAAGGGTTGGGACCGGCGCACCAATGTCGGCAGCCGGGCGGCGGCACTGGCGGTGCTGATGGGCAGCGAAGCTGCCCACTCGGACAGCCATCCCGACGTGCCGCCCGTCGACGCCTTGCGACACGCCATCACCACGCTGAAGACCCACTTCGGCCGCATCGATCCGGAGTGGGGCCAGGTCAACCGCATCCGCCGCGGCAAGCTCGACTTAGCCATCGACGGCGGCCCGGATATTTATCGCGCCGTTTACGGTGTTCCGCAGACCGACGGCACCCTGACCGGCTCGGCGGGCGACACCTTCATCATGTTCGTTACGTGGGACAAGACGGGCTCCCTGTCTTCGGAGAGCATCAACCAGTTCGGTTCGGCGACCTTGGATTCGCAATCGCCCCACTACGCTGACCAGACGCCGCTGTTCGTGGCCATGAAAACCAAGCCCGTACTGTTCACCCAAAGCCAGCTCGACGGAAACGTCGAGGCTGACTACCAGCCCGGCAACAAGTGAGCGATTAGAAATTCACGGTGAAGCCGGTGTCGAGCGATCTGCCCATTGCCGGCAGAGGCCGGAATGTCGAGCCCGCGTACCCGGACGGGTAGAGGGCCGACTGCCAGGTGCCGCCCAGCGGGTTCGCATACTGGCGATTCAATAGATTCGTAATGGCCAAGTCGAGTCGGAGATTTCGCCAGACGTAGGCAGTGCGAAAGTCCACCAGTGAGTAACCGGGCGTTGGAGGTTCGTGGCGCAGCGGATCGACATCGGTCTTACGATCGACCGTATGTAGTTGCAGGGAACTCGACCAGCCATTGAATTCATGTTCCAAGGCTAAAGTGCCGTGCAACGGCATCACGCGATACAAGGGGGTCCGTGTCGTCAGGTCCTCCCCGTGTATGTAGCCCGCTGAGCCCATGATTCGAAACACACCGCTAGAAGAGTTATCCGAGAGTGTGTAGGCCGCGTTCACATCGGCTCCATACAGGCGCGCCCTTTGATTGGCAAACAGCAACTGCGAGGCAGGCATTCCCGAGCAGGCTGGAGTACAGAGCGGCAGCACGCCAATGTAATTCTGCACGGCGGTGAAATACGACGTTGCCCGCAACTGCCACGCCTTCGCGTCACGGTCGCGCCACTCGCCGGAAACACTCGCGGTATCGGCCGTCTCTGGCTTGAGGTCTGGATTGCCGGTGTAGCCATTGCCGTCGCCGAACCAGGTGATCGTACCCACTGTGTTCGTACCCCAGGCGTAGCGCTCGTAAAGATTGGGGGAGCGATTCTTGCGCGCCAGTCCCAAGGTGTAATTTTCTTGATCATTCGATTGATAGCGGACGAGCAGCGTCGAATCGATATTGACGTCGGTGCGGGCACGATGCGTCGCGTTGAATGACGCGGCCGCGGGATCGATGCCGTCATATCCTTGCACGGGTCCGGTATCCATCCGCACGGTATCGTTGCGCACGCCGAACTGAGTGGTCCAACGATCGTTCCACCGCCGCTCCCATTCGGCGAAGGTGCCTAATTGCGCGCGCGTGGCGCCGTTGAGGCTGACATAGTCGAACATCATGCCGGCGGGGGCGCCGGGCCAGCGATCGTCCAGCGTCTGCGCGTGCAATTCGTTGCCGATGCGCACCGTGTCGCGCGGTGACGCCACGATTCCGGCATCGACGCGATAGCCGAAGTCCTGCCCTCGTTCGAGCGTGGGAAATTCTCCGAAACCGGTGACGCTGAGACTGGGCGGGTAGCGATCTGGAGCGTTGCCATTCATTTCGTGGCTAATGTCGTCGTAGTAGGCGTTGACGTGCAGGTCTCCCCACGCATAACTGCCCGCATAGCGAGCGTTGAAAAATGCTGCGACATTTCCCTGCATATCCATATCGGCGTTGGGGAATCCCTGGTAGGGAATGTGCTGCAAGGATGCTTGCGCCTCGAACAGATGCTGCCCGCTGCGATAAGCTGCCGTGAATTGGTTGTTCAGCGTCTCGAATCCCGAGGCATTGATGCGTTCACCCATTCCGTCGCGATAGTCGGCCGAGTGAGTTGCCGAGCCTTGATAGGCCACGCTGAGATTACTGCTCGCGATGGAAGCCGCCGCCGTGGCGCCGTATGCGGAGCTGTTGCTGCGATAGAAAGTCGACAGCTGACCGGCACGCTCAACAGAATCGTCGGTCGCAGCAAAGTTGAGCGGTGCGGATTCAACCTGGATGGTGCCGGCGATGCTGTCGCCGCCGAGTCGTACGGACGTTACGCCCGGGAGAATCTCCATACGTACCACATTGGACGGATCGATGTAGGACAGCGGCGGATTCATGTGCATGGGGCAGGCGGCGGTAACCGGTATGCCATTGACCAAGATGCGTATCCGGTCGTCGCCGAGACCATGAATCATCGGCAGACCCGAAACGCCGCCGGCTTGAGCCGCATCGACGCCGCTCAGCAGGGACGCCGTGTCGTTGCCGCTGACCCATCCGGCGGCGATTGCGTCTGCATCCGCAGCGACCAGGATCTCGGGTGTTAGCGTGCTTGCCTGCGCGCACTTAGATGAAGACGCGATGAACAGCAGCAACGCGATGCTTGCGCGCCGGTCACGAACCGCCGGTGCGTAAGGAATATGCAGGCGCCTCATCCTGCATGCCGATCGACGCCGAGTTCATGCAGTATGGCAACGCGCAGTTTCTGCACCTCGGGACTGGTGAGTTTGCGCGGATGCGGCAGATCCACATTGAAGGTCGCCTGAATTTTCGTGGGTCTCGGCGACAACACCATGATTCGGTCAGCCAGATGAATGGCTTCTTCCACGTCATGGGTGATCAACATGACCGTGTGCCGCTCCTCTTCCAGAATTCGCAGCAGTTCGTTGCGCATCCGCAGGTTCGTCAAGGCATCGAGCGCCGAGAAGGGTTCGTCCATGTACAGAATCTCGGGCTTCACGGCGAACGCCCGCGCGAGTTCGGCTCGTTTGAGCATCCCACCCGAGAGCTCGTGAGGATAGCTGCCCTCAAAGCCCTTCAAACCCACCATGGCCGCATAATGATCGGCCACGCCCTTCTTTGTGGCCTCCGGATGATCATTCAATCCAAACATCAAATTCTGCTGCACGGTGAGCCAGGGAAAGATCGAACCCTGCTGCGAAATGAGAATGCCCTTGGCGTTGGGTTCGGCGCGCGGTACCCCATCGATGAGGATCGCGCCCGAATCCGGCTGCTCGAAGCCTACGACCATGTTCATCAATGTGGTCTTTCCACATCCCGATGGACCGACGATGGCAACGAACTCGCCGTCACCCACGGTGAGGCTGACATCCTCGACGACCTGCAGCTCGGCACCGTTCGAGGCAAATCCTTTGCGGATGTTGATCGCTTCGATCTTAGTGCGCATAGCGCCACCTGACCGATTTCAGTCCCTCGAGCAATCGCATCACGCCATCCAGCATCAATCCGATCAATCCGATGATGATCATTCCGGCGATCACCAGATCATATCGATTGCCCGCGTTGCGGGAATCGATGATGAGATAGCCGAGTCCCGAGCGCAGGGCGATCATTTCCGCGGCGACCACCACCAGCCACGCCACACCCAGACCGATCCGCATACCGACGATGATCTGCGGCAGCACCGCCGGAATCACCACTTGACGAAACAGCGTGTAGCGCGAAACGCCGAAATTCTGCGCGGCACGCAGATAGCGGCGCTCGATGGTGTGCACTCCCGCTGTCGTTTGCACGATCATTGGAAATACCGACGATATGAAGATGAGATAGATCGGCGAGGCATTGCCGACGCCGAACCACAAAATGGCAATGGGAATCCACGCGATTGGCGAGATGGGCCGCAAAATCTGAAACAGCGGATTGAGCGTCGAGTAGGCACCCCTGACCCAACCCAGCCAGAGGCCCAACGGCACGGCGACGAGCACCGCCAGCGAGAATCCCACGCCGACGCGCATCAATGAAGCACCGATGTGCGTGAAAAGGGTGCCATCCTTGATCAGCTCGGCCGTGCCCGTAACCACCTGCCAGGGCGTCGGGAAAATGACGCTGTGGGTTTCTGCGACGATCAACCACCACGCAGCCAGCAGAATGGCGATGACGGTAATCGCGGGCAGACCTTCTTTGATTTTGTTCATTTAAGCGACGACTCTGAAAATTCTTCGTGTTCTCCATACCAGTCTCCGCCACGGCGTGTCCGGTTGCTCATCCACGACCACGGTCATTTGACCGCTTGCATGTGCCGTGCAGGCAAATTGATAGCTACTCGCCACCTCAAAGGGCAAGCGGAAGCTCTGGCCCGGCATCATCAAGGTCGGGCCGAATATCTGCGGCACATCATCCATATTCTTCAGCAGCAATACGTCCCTGATGCCGAGCGTGAGATAAACCTGGGAGGGCAGAATCTCCACCTTGTTTCCCGCCATGCGCCGCGCCCAGGTTCCCTTGGGGATTTCGAAGGTTTCTTCCCGCGACGCAAAGGTGATGGGGCTGAGTGCCGCCCAGGCAACCGCGGCCAACACGACGACAATGCTGGCCATGGCAACGGGGCGCTTGTGAAACAGGCGCACGATTTTCACTCGATTAGTTCAACAACATGGAGATATCGTGGACGTAGTCATCCGCCTTGTGCCCGAACGGCATCAACGCGCGCAGCTTGCCGTCGCGCGAAATGAGATAGACAAATGACGAATGCGCAACGCCGTAGTCGCTTCCGCCGCCGACTTTCTGCGCCGTGACGCCATAGCTTAAGCGCACCGCTGCCATTTGCGCGGCGGTGCCCGTGCCGCCAACGAATGTGGGATCGAAGGCGGCCAGGTATTGCTTGAGCCCCTCGGCATTGTCGCGCTCGGGATCGACCGTGAGATAGATGACCTGAACCTGCGATCCTAAGGGTCCCAGTTTCCGCTGCGCCTCGGCGAGAATTGCAAGGGTGACCGGACAGACGTTGGGACAATGGGTGTAACCGAACCCCAGCAATACAACCCTGCCGCGATATCGACTGAGAGTCAGATTCGAGCCGTCGGAACCGCGAACGGAAAAATCCGGCGCCTCTCGTGCCGGATCGAAAACGCCGGCTTTGAGCGCCTCAAGATCGGTCGCGTGCGCGGCCATGAATACCAGCACGCACGCCAACAATGGCGCAAGGCGCTTGGCGCAGCTCATGAGGGCTTACAGGGAAATGGCGGCGGCGCGTGCATTCTTCGCGAAGGTCTCGTCGACGTAGGTTTCGTAGGCAATGGGGTGCTTGATCGTGCCTGCCGCGATCGACAGCTGCATGAGGTCTTCGAATTCGGTGCGGATCATTCTTAAGTCACCGTAGGTCACCCGATCCACCGGGTTCTCCATTACGAACTGCAGGATCTTCGGGTCCTGATTGAAAAAATCCCGACCGGCCGCAATCGCGACGGCCTTGTTGCGGTTCTCCTGCTGTTGATCGAGCCATACGCCCGCGCCCAGTACTTGATTGACGAGGTCCTGGACCATGGCCGGCCTTGCCAGGATCAGCTCTTCTCGAACGGTCAGCACGCAGCAGATGTAGTTGCGCCATTCGTCTCGGGTCATGCGCAGCGGACGCGCGTAGCCGGCTTGCTGCGCGGCGGCGCCGAAGGGTTCACCGGTGCAGTACGCGTCGACGGCGTTCGCATAAAGCGCCGCCGGCATATCGGGTGGCGCCATCTCCACGACTTGAATGTCGTCGGGCGTCATATTTTCCCGTGCCAGCATCTTTCTCAAAAACAAAAAGTCCACCGCGAAGCGGCTGGGGATCGCGATCTGCTTACCGGTGAGTTGTTTGAAGGTCTGGTACGGCGAATCGGTCCTGACCATGATGACGGCGCCGGAGCGATGCCCGAGCGAGACAATCTTTACCGGAATCTTCTTGTCGGCGAGGTCCATGACGAGCGGCGCCAGCATGTATGCCGCCTGAATGCGGCCCGCCATCAAGGATTCCTTGACCTCAGGCCAGCCGCTGTACTTGCTGTACTTATAGTCGAGGCGCGGCTGGCCGATGCCAAGGGCGCTGTTGCTCCGGGCCTTGGAGACACAGGCCACCGGAAGCGTGAGATTGCAGGTGACCGGCAGTCCGCCAATCAGCAACGGCTCGCCTTTGGTGAGTCCGTTTGATCCTTTCCCGCAGGATAACGTGCTCAAGGGCAGCGCGGCGGCGATGAGCCCTTGCAATACTCGTCTGCGATTTAAGGCGTGCTGGTCCAGGAGTGTCACATCGGTTGCAAAGGCGCAACATCATAGGCAGCGCGTCGTCGCGGAACAATCGTGGCCTAATAGATTTTCGCTATCGCGTTTGCGCAGCCCGGGTCAGCTGGTCTGCGATCGAAGGAATTCCTCGTGCGTGGGCAGGTGCGCCACCATGCCGGCAATGGCGGCTTTGGCCGTGGCCAAGGCCGCCGAGATTTCCGCGTACTCGATACTCTCCACTCGGCGGCAGTAGACACTCGGGCTGATACCCATGCCTTCGAATACGGACTGCCAGCTAGCACCGCGAAACAAGTCATCGACCCCTTCGCGCAGCGCGCCGTGGCCCTTGAACAGTTCAATTCGCTCCTGCAATGAATCGGGCAGCGTTATGTTCTTGCACCACTCCCAGAAAGGCGAATCGTCCCGGACCGTAGCGCTGTAGTGCAGGACGATGAAATCACGAATTTCCTCGTAGTCCGCCAGCATGCGGCGGTTGTATTCCCGAATCAGCGCGGAGTCGCAGTCGCGGTCTGGAAAGTAACGCAGGAAAAAATCCATGCCCCGGGCAATCATGTGTATGGCTGTCGCCTCCAGCGGCTCGACAAAACCGGAGGCTAGGCCGATCGAAAGACAATTGTATTTCCAAAACTCTCTGCGGTGCCCGGTGGTAAACGGGATGACTCGGGGATCATCGAGCGCAACCCCGCCCAGGCTACGCATCAACGTCGATTTCGCGGCCGCGTCGCTGCAGAATTGACTCGAGTACACATAGCCCTGCGCCATACGATGCTGCAAGGGTATCTGCCAACTCCATCCCGCCGGCTGAGCCGTGGCGCGGGTGAACGGAAGCAGCGGTTTTTGGCTCTCCGTCTTGGCCACGATTGCGCGATCGCACGGCAGATAATTCGTCCAATCCACCGAAGCGACTCCCAGCGCCTGGCCGATCAAGAGCCCCTTGAAACCCGTGCAGTCGATGAAGAAGTCACCTTGAACTTCTCGGCCATCCGCGAGTGTCACGCTGCGGATGAAACCGTCGTCGCGCTGCGTAACCTGCGTCACTTTACCTTCGACGCGCTGAAGGCCCCGGGCTTCGGCGTAGCTGCGCAAATACCGGGCTACCAACAGTGCATCAACGTGTAGCGCATAGTTCGCGCCGCCGATGGGCGTATTGCGCGCCTCAGCCGGCGGGAAGAAGCGGCCATTTTCAGCCATCACATTGCAGGGCGAAAAATCCGCGAGCGAAGACCTATCACCCTGGGCTCGTGCCTTGAGCCAGCATTGATAGAAATCGTGAGCTCCAATCGGCCGGCCGATGACGCCGAAGGGATGGAAATACTTCTTGTTGCGCTGATGCCAGCCGACAAATTGAATGCCCAGCTTGTAGGTTGCTTCAGTGGCGCGAATGAACTCGCGTTCATTGATACCCAGCCGCTGAATCAGCCCGACGAACGGCGGTACTGTGGATTCGCCGACGGCGATGGTTCCGATCTCGTCCGATTCGATCAGCTCAACGCGGCACAGCTCGCGTTTGAAATGATGGCAAAGCATGGAGCCCGCGAGCCAACCCGAAGTGCCGCCGCCGACGATGACGATTTTGGATAGGGGTCGCATTACCAGTTCCGATTTTCCACCAGTACGCCGGGGGCGTCCTGATTTCTGGCGGTATTATAGTTCCAGAAGCCCGAGCTACTTGCCTGAATAGTGCGGCGAAGCACCTCGATCGCCTTATGTCTTGGGAAACTGACGCGCCACGCCAATATTAGGGTACGTTTTGGCGCAGGGCTCTCGAAGGGGCGCGTTACCAGCAGGTTGGGCGCATACAGCGGCGCCTCCGCCGCGGACTGCGGCAGAATCGTCAGCCCCAACTTTGAGGCCACCAGATGACGCAGAGCTTCCAGTGTGCTGCCGCGGTTGAAATAGCGTTTCGCTTTAGCCCCCGAGGTTTGCAGCAGACTTAAGCACGGGAAGGCCGTCAGCACTTGGTCGCGGAAACGATCGCCTTCATCCAGCAACAAAATCTCGGCCGGGTCCAGATCGGCGGCGGCGATAACCGATTTGCTTGCCAGCCGGTGATCCGCCGGTAGCAGCAATACCAAGGGTTCGTCGAACAACACCTGGGTCACCACATCAGGTTCGCTGAACGGCGCAGTGACGAGAATGGCATCGAGCTCGCCGTTGCGCAGCTTGAGCGTCAGCGAATCTTGGCCTCCTTCCTCGACATAGAGCGACAGCTGACCGGCCGTTTTTTGCAACAGCGGAATGAATTGCGGCAGCAGATAGGGACCAATGGTCGGCAAAGTTCCCAGCTGCAACGGCCCCTGCAGCTGTTCCCTGTCCGCGGCGGCCACATCTTTAATGGCGGCGGTTTGATGCAGAACGCTGCTTGCCATCCCCACGATTCGCTCACCCAAGGGTGTGATCTGGACGCCGTTCTTGCCGCGCTCAAACAGAGTGACGTCCAGTTCTTCTTCCAACTTCTTGACCGCAATACTCAAGGTGGGTTGGCTGACATGGCAGCGCTCAGCGGCGCGTCCAAAGTGCTGCTCCTGCGCCAAAGCCACGATGTAGCTCAGCTCGGTTAGTGTCATGGAGTCACGCAGTCCTCATTGATCAAGCGATCTTAGCACCTATGCCAAGGACATCTCGCGAACAAGGCTTATTAGAAACAGTTACTTACAACACCGCCGAACGCCCTGGTCAGTTGGAAGTTGAGAAGTAGTTCCCCGGGGTTGTGCCGAATATTTTGCGGAACGCGGCAATGAACGCGCTTGATGTCCTGTAGCCGGACTGTGCAGCGACGGATCTTATAGGCGTTCCGGCAGCCAATGATTCAAGACCTGCGAGCATCGCTTGGTGCTGGCGCCATCGGCCTGGAGTCGTTCCTGTTTCGGCAAAAAATTGGCGTTCGAATGTCCTCGTTCCGACTCCAACTGCGCGGGCGAGCGAAGACACAGTCGCGGCCCGCGGATCCCGGTCGGTCATCAGCGTGGCCGCCCGGCACATCCCTTCGCTCGCTGGCTGCTTGAGACCGAGCGACCGGGCACCCGATACCTGTAACTCGCTGACCATGAGCGCTGCGATGGCGATTTCGAGAGAGTGGCGCAGGTCCAACCTGCCGATCTTGATAGTCCGCAAGATGAGTTCTTTCAACAATGCTGATACAAAAACCACCGTGCAGCCTGTCGGATAGTTATCACACCAATCGGGCCGGAAATAAGCGGTGCGAAACGCACTGTCCACGACGAAGCGTATTCCGTGACGGATACCTGCCGGCACCCAGATCGCCCAGGTTGCCGGTGCTACCCAGGATCCTGCCTCGGTGGCGACGCTCATGAGCCCAGCGGACACGTAGATCAGTTGATGCCATTCATGCGCATGATTCGCCAGGACCGCCGCGGCCTTAAGATCAGCGGCTGAAGTGCGAACCACCCAGTAAGCTTCGTCCGCAACGGATCGGCGTTTTTGCGACATATGATGTCAGAATAGCGGG